>ENA-OXQT01000309-OXQT01000309.1-human-gut-metagenome-genome-assembly--contig:-NODE-309-length-17472-cov-26.8027_pt1 | contig 17472 bp, 19 predicted proteins | sample MGYA00249584_ERZ652567 | MGnify/ENA primary metagenome ERZ652567 (study PRJEB26925, sample SAMN05826683) | human gut metagenome | biome: ENVO:2100002; feature: ENVO:00000062; material: ENVO:00002003... | reverse complement strand
AAAAACAATTGTTTTTTTGTAATCGGTTGGTAGATAAGACTTAAAGAGTAGAAAGTTCGGTAGCCGGTAGCGATTTGGTAGCTGTGCGGGTTTCGCTGCATTGCTTCGCTTTGCTCTTGGAACTGATGCAAATATAGGGATTTTGACCGAAAAAGGGAAATGTTTCGGGGGATTTTTTATTTTTCGGGATCACCGGATTACAGGAAAAGCATAAAAGCAGGAGGCGGTGCAAGAAACGAGGTTGCACCAGTGGTTTTACAAGAAGTGTAAAGTATTGATTTTCAGTGTGTATTTCTGTGGTGCAAGGTGCAGCTATATTTATATATATAGCTGCACCTTGCACCAGCCACACAGGGCTGTTTTGCGGTTTGCACTGAAAACCTTTTAAGTTGTTGTAAATGAATAGGTTTTGAATTTTGATGTTTGTTTCAGGGGGAAAGGTGGGATGAACGGGGCGTTCCGATAGGGCTTGGCGGCTTCGTGTTTGCCCTGCAAGGGTTTGGCAGGTGGGTGGCTGGAATGTCGGATTTAGGGCAGTCTTGGGGCTTTTATTCAATCCTTTGCCCTTTCCGGTCGATGTAATACCAATCATCGCTTTCCCAATAGTGGTATTCCCCATCCGAATCGGGAACTTCTTGCTGTTCTCCCGTGTCGGTTACTTTCGCCTTCCCGTTCTCGAAAGGAAAGCCAAAAGCGAAGCGTGGCTCTATGAGGGTATTGCCATGCTCGTCCGCATATCCGATACGCCCTTTTTCATCGACGATGCGGTAAACGCCTTCCTGCACGGAATCGTTGCCGTTGTCATACCTGTACGAGACATAGAGGCTTGCGGGATGGCTGTTGCCTGAGGATATGGCCGTGCAACGGTCATGATAAAGGGTGAACAGCCATATTTCAAGCAGGATGGCAAGGACTGCAAGCACCGTGCAGACAAGGAAACGGAGGCGATAGCGTTGCCGCACCGATACATGGAACGCCCCGTAAAAGTCGTGCATCATGCGGTAACGCTCTTCGGTATAGATGCGCATATTCCTCCAAAGCAGTATGGGGAACGGTAGTATCAGCGGGAAAAGGGTAAGGCGGTTGTCTGTCTCGTAGAGAAAGCGGACAGACGGAGAGTCCAAGAACTGTAAAACAACGGCGACCGGAAACAGAAGGCAGGCGAACTGGACTACGCTGATGACCACAAAACTACGGTCAGGGAAGCCGTGCAGACAACTGCGCCACATCCAATAAAAGAAGTGGTCGAAGAATCCGGGGAGCTTCGGCCGACCGGTTCTTTTATGTGGGGAGGCTTTCTTCATACGTTTGCGGCTATATAGATGCAAATAAAATGATTTTCTTCCACACGGGAAAGATTTTTGCGGTGAAACTTTTTGAGTGATTGGACTTTTCACTATTTTTGCTTTGATGTATAACGGTTCGTCCGTAAGGTATGAATTTGGCTTTTTCTGTTATTGTTATGGAATGGTTCGATAAGATAAGCGAGTTTATGGAGGGTCTGCCGGAGTGGTTGCAGGCGCATCCGAGGTACGGCTACCTGATCGTGGCGGGAATCCTGCTGCTGTGGTTTGTGGGGATTGTCTGCGGATGGCGGTGGACATACTCCCGTCCGGGAAGTTGGGAAGGGAATTTCTGGCTGGGTACGCTGGGTGAAAGGAGTTACCGTTTCTGGCTGGGGCTGATCGTTGCCGCCGCAGCGGGATGCGCCCTGTTGCTGTTCTCCGTAACGGGATAAGCAAGCGGAAAACAAGGAAAGGAGGAAGCTATGTTCAAGGAAGCGGCATACTGGATGTATTACTTCTGGAGCAAGAACAAACGTGCAAGGAAAGACAAGGCGGTTATCTCCAATGCCACGTGGACGATGGCAATCCTGTGGTTTCTTAACCTGACGGCTTTCCATCTTTTGTTCGAGGCATGGGGATGGGATATGCTGACGGGCTGGTTCTCTTCCCTGACGGACAAAGTGGAATGGAGCAGGTTCAACCCGGTTGCCTACCTGTTCGCCGCAGCGATGCTCGCCCCTTTTATCTGGATTGCCAGAAAGCTGTATTACCGTCCTGCGAAGCTGAAAGCGATGCAGGCGAAGTACGAGACAATGGGCGAATACCGGAAACTGCTCGGTCAATGCCTGTTCTGGCTGTATATTACCGGCAGCTTCGCATCCTTCTTCATCATAGCCGAACAAAAGAACCATTCCAAGGAGCAACCGCTGATCGAAAGGTTGCAGGAGATACGGGACGGCAAATATCCCGTTGAAAAGACGCACTCACCAACCGGCAAGACATACTCACCAACCGGCAAGACATACTCACCGACCGGCGAATGACCTTCTTCCGGCCCCCCCCTGCTTACTGTCTCACGCCGTTCTGGGGGTGGAACCGGCACAGCCTTTCTGTTTTTCACGACCGAATATCCGAACCTATGGAGCAAAATCCGAATCCGCAGCGCAAGGACATACCGTAACCGATGCAAAGCACCGGAAGGGTGCTTGTTGCAGACAATTTGTAATTTCGTGTAAGATTTATGTAATTAACATTAAAATTGAAACAGAATGAAAGAGAATCTTACACAAATTCTAATGAATGAAGCCATCCGGGAGGGATGGCGGGAGTGGATGGCAAAGGTGCGGACGGTATTGCCGCAAACGGATGCGGAGCGCCCGGTAACATGGATTGCGGCGGAACGGCTCGCACGGGATCACGGGCGGATGGTCCGGCTGGTAGAGCTGCTCAGGGAACACCGCCCCGTCCTTTCCTGCCGTGTGCAGGAAGAAGCCGGATTGCTGATACTGGTCGCCTACCACCGGCACGGCAGCTCGGCGGACTTCCTGCTGGATACGGCGGAGGCGTATTTCCGGGAGAAGGACTGCGGAGGATTCCTGTTCCTCTGCCGGATGCAGGCAAGCATCAACGCCTACGACGAATACCCGCACCTGAACGTGCTCTGCAACCGTCTGGCGGGACTGCTATTCCGCTTCCGCCGTGAACGGGAGTCCGAGTACCGCAAGGGCATACCCCCGATGTTCGGCAAGGCGGACTTGCAGGAAGTGGAAAAGTACCTGCCGCACCTGCGGGGCTGCTCTTTCCGGGAAGAGGTCGCACTGGCTCTGCCCAAGGTGAAAAACGTGGAGGAGCTGGCACGGGAATGTGCCATGTCGGTCAATACGCTGGGACGGCGGTTCAGGGAGGAGCTGAACACGACTCCGCACCGCTGGCTGACGGAACAGCGGAAGGTGCACGTGGTCTCCCTGCTGGCGGACACGGACATGCCCTTCCAAGAGATTGCCGACACGTGCGGCTTCGCCACTCCGAGCTACCTGTGGGACTTCTGCAAGAAGCACCTGAAGGCTACTCCTGCCGAAATCCGTGAAATCGCCCGGTGCGCCCGTCCCGTCCGGCATCTTTTTCCGGTTCAGAAGTGAGGGGCTGACCGCCCGCAGCCGATTGGCGGACAATCCGAACACGGCGGTGAAAATTCAGAACGCCCGTTTCCCGACACCCCGCTAACTTTGCTTCCTTATAAACAACCCGAGACAGAATCATGATGGAAGAATATTTCAATACATTGTTGCAGGAGACGGAGCGGCGCATGGCTGCCGCTGCCGCCGGTATGGAGGGAAAGGAAACGGTCGCCACCTGCCGGGAGATGGTTTCGTACCTGAAAGCCAAGAACCGTGAGCTGAAAGCGTATGCGCTCGCCCGTCCGTTCAGCGGGAACGAGGAGGAAATCCGTTATTTCAAATACTACAAGCCCGCCCTGACGGGCAGGTTGCTGTACTATTACCGGGTATATCAGATAGAGAGCGGCTGTCCCGGCTGCCTGCGGGTAGCCGAAACGTACTACCGCAGGGCGATGGAACGTGCCGAGCGGATGATGGAACGCTACCTGCCCTTCTACCAGTATTACCACAGCGGGGCGACATACCGGGACGATTACTATTTCCTGCGGGCGAAGGGCGAACTCAGCCCCGAAAGCGGCAGCTTCGTGCTGGACGAGGAAGCGGAGTTCTCCACGGGCTACGACATACTGGCGGCACGCCTGATCTCGGTGGAGATGCTGCTGGTCTATCTGAGCCGCCGGATAGAGCGTGCGGCACGAGGGGACGGTGCGGAAGCCGTGCCGGGGAAGGAACACCGCTGGACGGATACGAAAATCGCCGCCATACAGCTTGTTTACGGCATCCATGCCGCCGGGAGCGTGGACAACGGCAACGCCGAGATCGGCGAGCTGGCTGCGCTGTTCGAGAAGACCTTCCATGTGGATCTGGGCAACGTGTACCATGCTTTCGGCAGACTGCGGGGACAGCAGAACCCGACGGCGTTCTTGGACGAGATGAAGGAGAAACTGCTGAAAAAGATGCGGGATATGGACAGCAGGTGATCGGCAAGTCGGCAGCAAGTTGGCAGCAAGTTGGCAGCAAGTTGGCAGCAAGTTGGCAACGGAACGGCAGAGGCGGCAGGAGATGAAAAGAGAGCGTCCGGAGGGCAGAAAAGAGTCTTTCGGACGCTCTCTTTTGTTTTTTTTTGCTCTTTTTGCTTCGATGTAAGTTCCTTTCCGCCTTGTTTTTACGTTGTTCCTACTCTTTCCTTGCCTTTTTCAGCCTTTTCAGCCTTTTTGTTGCCCGGAAAGGCGGACGGAAGGGCGGCGAGGGTGAAAAAAGAGGATGGAAAAATGCGCATCAGAAAAAAATCTTTGCCAAGGTGCCGGTATGGTGGCAGGAAAAACCGGCGAATCGGGCGACATTTGCGGCAGAAACCTAAAAAAGAGTACGACAATGGAAATAATGACCATCGAGAGCAACGCCTACCGCCTGCTCGTGGAGAAGATCGAGAAGATAACCGCCTATGTGGAGGAATCCCGGAACCGGGAGGAAACGGAGCGCAAACGGAAAGAGGAAGCGGAAAGCCCTGCCGCCAAGGGACGGAAAGCCGACCCGAAGTGGATGACGCACAAGGAGGTGTGCGAGATGCTGGACATCAGCCACCGCACCCTGCAACGCTACCGGCAGAAGCATATCATTCCCTATTCCATGATCGGGCGGCAGATACGCTATCCCCGGCAGGCGGTCGAGAGCCTGCGAGAGCGGTGGATGGTGGAGACACCCACCGCCAAGATCGACCGGATGATAGCGGAACATCCCCTGCATAACCGAAAAAACGGCAGCTATGGTAAAAAAGGAAGAGATACTGGCAAGAACCAGTAACGGGCTGGACGTGTTCCGCCACTACCTGCCCGTGAAGTGGCGGGTGGGCAGGAACTTCCTGAACCCGCTGTATGCCGACAGCAAGGCTTCGTGCAACGTGTATTACGACCGCCGGAGCGGTACGTACCGGATGAAGGACTTCGGCAACGGGGACTATTCGGGCGACTGTTTCTTCCTCGTGGCGAAACTGAAAGGGCTGGACTGCCGGAACGCCGCCGACTTCGTGGAGGTGCTGCACACCATCGACCGGGAGCTGTGCCTCGGTCTGGAGGATGACAGCCCAGAAGACACTGCCGTTCCGGACGGCGGCTGCCGTACCCTGCGGCTAATTCGTCGGCAGCGTCAGATGTGTATAAGAGACAGGCTGCCGTACCCTGCGGCTCGTGCCGGGCGCAAGGGAGAATGGGACAAGGGAGAACCGGAGCGGTGAAGGAATATCCGTCAGGGCAAACGGGAACGGTACGGGAAAGCCGGACGGGTACACGGAAGAGGCGGTTGCGCCCTTTGACCGTCCCGAACCGAAGCCCTACCGGACGACGGAAAAGCCGTTTACGGATGCGGAGCTTGCCTACTGGGGCGCATCGGGCATCACGGAGGAGCTGTTGCACCGTTACGGGGCGGTATCGCTCGCCGAGTACCGGGGCGAGACGAGGGAAGGCAAGTCGTTCGGCTTCAGTTCCACCCCGGCGGAACCGATGTTCGGCTACAAGGGGAAATGGGGAGTGAAGGTCTATCGCCCGATGTCGGAAGTGCGCTTCGTCTATGGCGGACACACGGGCGACAACTATTGTTTCGGACTGGAACAACTGCCCTCGAAGGGCGACCTGCTCTTCCTCACGGGTGGCGAGAAGGACGTGCTGACGCTGGCGGCGCACGGCTTCCATGCCATCTGCTTCAACTCGGAGACCTCGGTCATCCCGGCGAGGACCGTGCGCAGGTTGGTCTATCGCTTCAAGCACATCGTGTTGCTGTACGACACGGACAAGACGGGTCTGGAGTGCTCGGAGAAGCACCGTGCGCAACTGTCGGAGTACGGGGTGAAACGGCTGGTGCTGCCGCTGCCGGGGACGAAGGCGGAGAAGGACGTGACGGACTACTTCAAAGCCGGGCACACGAGGGAGGAGCTGATGGGACTGTTCCTGAAACTGCTCGACACGCTGTACGGGGACACGATGGCGGTGCTGAAATCGTGCGAGATCGACTACGACCACCCGCCCGAACAGGCTGTCGCCATCGTTACCGCCGGGGAGGTGCCGTTAGGCTCGGAGGAGAACATCCTCTGCATCACGGGCGGCGAAGGGACGGGCAAGAGCAACTACACCGCCGCACTGGTCGCCGGGGCGATCATGGAACGGGAGACGGACGCCGACCTCTTGGGGGTGCGGGTGGAGCCGAACCGCAAGGGGCGTGCGGTACTGCTGTACGACACGGAACAGAGCGAGCAACAGCTCTACAAGAACACGGGGCGGCTGCTGCGCCGTGCCGGGCGTGAGCGGATGCCGGAGTACCTGCACGTATATTGCCTGACAGGAATGTCGAGAAGCGAGCGGCTGACCGCCATCGTGCAGAGCATGGACAAGTACCACTACCTGCACGGGGGCATCCATTTAGTCGTCATCGACGGGGTGGCTGACCTGATCCGCTGCGCCAACGACGAGGCGGAGAGCGTGGCGCTGATTGACGAGATCTACCGGCTGGCGGGAATCTACCGCACGTGCATAGCCGCCGTGGTGCATTTCGTACCGAACGGTCTGAAACTGAGGGGGCACCTCGGCAGCGAGCTGCAACGCAAGTCCGCCGCCATCCTCTCCATCGAGAAGGACGAGAACCCGGAGGTGTCGGTGGTGAAGGCGTTGAAGGTCAGGGACGGCAGCCCGCTGGACATCCCCCTGATGCAGTTCAGATGGGACAAGCAAGCCGGGATGCCCGTCTATGTGGGCGAGAAGCCGAGGGCGGAGAAAGAGAAGCGCAAGGAGAAGGAGCTGGCGGAGATGGCACGGGAGGCGTTCGCCCGGCAGGAGAAGTACGGCTACATCGAACTGTGCGAGCTGATACAGGAGATGCTGGAAGTGAAGGAACGGACGGCGAAAGGCTACATCCGCTATATGCGGGAAAAGGAAATCATCGAAAAGGAGGGCGACTGCTATGTACACGGACAGGGAAGAGTTTGAGGGCTGGATGGAGCGCATCATGGAACGCTTCGACCGGACGGAGAAATTGCTGGAAAGGGTGCTGAAGAAGAACAACACGCTCGACGGCGAGGAGGTGCTGGACAACCAAGATCTGTGCCTGCTGCTGAAGGTGGGCATCCGCACGCTGCAACGTTACCGTGCCATCGGGGTGCTGCCGTACTTCACCATCAGCGGCAAGGTGTTCTACCGCACGAAGGACGTGCACGAGTTCATCCGCACCCGCTTCGCCGAAGTGGAGGAACGGGCTGCGAAACGCAAGGAGAAGGAAGCCCGGAAAGCGGAAAGGCGCAGGAAAAGGGGGCTGTTCCCGTGAGAATGACATTTTTCTGACGGTGCTTTAGGTGGATGAAGCCCTGCCGGATCGTGAGATTAGGCGGGGCTATTGTTTTGTTATTCGGGAAGTTTCACTATCTTTGCGATGCGAAGATAGGATGCGGCTCGGCATTGTCAAATTAGAAAACCTTGTTTTCATTTGCCGTTGCTCTCGCCTTTCGCTATCTTTGCTCCACGAAGACAGAGGACGGTGCTTTCGGGTACGGTCGCTGTCGTGACATAGAAGATTCATACCCGGCTTGGAAGCAGGCGGGGTTGATATACATATTGTACGTTCGCTGAACGTCTTATACGAAAAACTGGCACTTTTTTGACAAACAAGACGGATGGCGCAATGCGCATGCTGTATGCTTATACGGCGTGGGCTTGCCTATTCTTGTTTGTCGGGTATGCCAGTACCTTCGTATTAGGAATAGCGTGAGTTCACGCTGTTCTTTTGGGTGCAAGGCGGACATAATCCTTAAAAACTCATTGACATGAAACAGATTACCTTGCACGTGTACCAGTCCCTTGACGGTTGTACGGTCGGAGCGGACAAGCATTTCGATGCGGCGACGGATGCCTCCTGCTGCGTGCTGATCGACGAAGAAACCTACCTGCGCATTTACCTGAACCATCTGGGCTGGCCGCTCACGGCAAAAGAGACTTTGGTCGTGACGGGCGGCTGTATTGACCTGACGGAGAAGGAACGGGTGCAGTTTGTTACAGGGGATGCGGCAGCGGAACTGCGGAGAATAAAAGCGGACGGCGAAGGTACGGTAACGGCTTACGGAGCGGAAACCGGAGCTTTGCTCTTGGATAACGGGCTGGCGGACGAAATCGTGGTAATAACCGTGCCGGTACTGGTCGGCGGCGGTGAGAAGGCACTGGAGTGCGGGCTGAATGACGGCAGGACGTGGATCGTGCGGTCGAGCAAGGTATTGGAGGACGGGAAAATCCGGACGGTGTACGGAAAGGTATGCCCGTGAAATGTAAAAAGCCGCTGAAAAGCGGCTCAGGTCATTTAGGAAAGGGCGACGGATTATAAAAAAACGACCCGCCGATTTGAGCATTTTCACTGTTGTTCAACAACTCGTGTCAAGAGGCTTGGCAGGTTCTACTGGTGCAAAGATACACAAAATTCTTGGAATGACAACGGGAATATATAACAAGAGTACGACAATCGGTTGCCGCACTCTTATAAGAGATTTACCCAAAGTACGCTGAACGGACGGGAAGCGGGGTAAGTATGTTAATCGTTCTAAGCCGGAATGAGTTGATACGGGTTCGCTATCGTCTTACGACCGTAGTTTTTAAGCAGAGAAACCAAATCCTGCCTTTCTGTACCTTTGGGAGCTTGGAGTTGTGCCCGGCTCGGTATGCGGGAAACAAAGAAGGGCCACAACTCGCTGGATGAGTATTCTTTATCTACCGTCGGGAAATTTACCAACGGCAGGATGTCTCTCTGCCTCTTGAACTCTTCCGAGTAAGAGAAAAACCAAACATTATCGGCATACGACAACGTACCGACCTCCAGTTTGTTCAATGTCAAGATGAAGTCAGCCTGCCCTTTGCCCGAAGAGAAAAACATTTTCGTCTTTTCTTCATACCAAAATCCAGCCATAAGTTTTTTCATTGCCGTCATATCAATAATTTGTTAATTTCATTATAGCGGTATTCCAGACAATCCTTTATCAACCTTATCCGCCGTTCACTGAACAAATGCGAGAAATTGCGGTCTATGGTCACAAACATCTTATCCAGAACCGAGTGCAAAAATAGCTCTTTTATCTCGGATTTAGAAATATAGAACTCGTTATTATATATTTTTTCAACCAATTTGAAATGATTGAGGTCTTTTTCTCCTTCCCAACCGAGCTTAGGACGGGAAAGTTTGCAATATTTCCGGATATACCGCTCCTTTTCCTGTGCATTGCCCGTTCGACGGGCAATTTTGTCCTCGTCATCATTCCAGAACAATCCCCGTGCCGTATCGTAAACTGGTGAGAAATAGGGAGTGAAACTCTGCCTGATTGACCGGACTATACCCCAATTATAAAAATGCCTGTCATTATTTCCGACCCAAGCGTCGTACAGCAACAGACGGACAAGGCTGTTCATTATTTCATCCTTCTGAAAGGGGAACAGATATTCAACGGCATTTTCCACGAATTGCAAGGTAAACAAATCACGGGACAAGGCTTGTTCTTCAATCTGCTCCACCAATTCCCTGTCTCCCAAGAACCCTGCGAAGATGTCCGCCCCATGCACCAGCTCCTCCCATTGTGAAGAAAGAAAATATTTGCTCAAGAAGCGGAGTTGCCCGCCAATCATGGCAACGGAAGATTCCGCCATATTCAAGCCGAAATCCTTTCCCAATAAATTCAGCAAATATTCGGTCAATGACTCCACCGGATACCATTTATGTCCGGTCTTGGCGATATATATGCTCCACCGGTGTTTGTTCCGTTTGAAATAATGCCTTCCTTCTTTCCGGTCATGTATGCGAACAATCACTTTGGGGGCATCGCCAGTTACGGAAACCCCTTGTACAATCACATAGTTGCATCGTTTGACAACAGGTACTCCCTTAACCAGTATTGCCCTTTTACCGGAAAATTTTTCTATTTTATGATATGGAATTTTAGCCATAATTAAAAGGTTAATGTCCGGTCACGGTAAAAAACGAACTTTGCCGTGACCTGTTGGCAAATATACTAATTATTATCGGGATTACGGGTACAAGACCTTGAAATCCCGTGGGCTGCCGCCGTCTGTCAAGCCGTCCTGCCGGAGCCGCCGGAGGGTCTCGGCTGCCGATCCGCTGCCGAAGTTGCGGACACAGTACAGGCGGGAGAAGCGGAAGCGGCGGAGGTGGACGAGCAGGTGCTCCACGGTGAAGACACCCAGCTCCCGGCACGCCCGGACGATGCGCTGCGACAAGCCGAAGGCGTCGAGCGGGGTGTCGAGCAGGCGGCGGAGCCTGCCCGGTCTGCCGGGCTTGCCCCGCTGCTGCGCCACGTCCTCGTAGATGGTGGCGACCCGGTTGCGGCTGAACAGGGCGGCAATGGATGCGCCGTCGATCATCAGGATGCCGTCGAAACGGGCGTAGGCGATGTGGTTGCCGTTCATCCAGAGGGTGATGCGCAGCTCGTCCGTGCCGCAGAGCCGGGCGGCTTCCGCCACGGTGATCCAACCGATGCCGTTCATCGCCTGCGCTCCTTTCCTTTGGGCTTGTCCGTGCGGGGCGGGAACCCGTACACGGTGCGGAAGTCCTTGTCGAAGGTGAGGTACGCATCGAAGGGCTTGCCCTCCCTGCTCCTGAAGCCTTTGATAAGGGATGTTTTGCCTTTGGTTACAAGGTCGGTAATCTGGCTGTCGGTGAGTTGCTTCTCCCCCTTGCCACGGAAGACGGTAAGCCCACAATCGACGTTGCTGCACTTGGCGACCTTCGGGTAAAGGAGGATGCGACCGGAACGGCACTTGGGGCACGGGATATGTCCGCCGTCCGCCACCGATACCTGCACTTGCAGGAGTTCTTCGGTAATCTGGACGGCATAGACCTCGATGCCCTTGCGGAAGGTGTCGGGATTCATCTCCCCGCTCTCGATCTTGGCGAGGGCGGTCTCCCACTGCCCGGTCATCTCGACATCGGCGATGCGCTTGTCCTTCACTATCTGATACACGGCAAGCCCCTTGTCGGTCGGCACGAGGCTCTTCTTCTCCCGGCGCACGTAATCACGGGCAAAGAGGGTCTCGATGATGGAGGCACGGGTGGCGGGCGTGCCGATGCCGTTCCCTTTCAGGCTGTCCCGCAGCTCGTCGTCCTGCAACTCCCTGCCGCAATGCTCCATCGCCGAAAGCAGGCTGCTCTCGGTGTGCAGGGGACGGGGCTTGGTCTGTTTCTCCACGCACTCCGCCGATTGCAGGGGGAAAGACTCGCCGGGCTGCAAGGGCGGCAAAGCGGCTGTTCCCTCGTCGTCCTCGTCCCGCTCGTCCCGCACGGCACGCCATCCGGCAGACCTGACGACCGTTCCCTTGGCGGTGAACACGCTGTTCCCCGCCGTGAAGGAGACGGTGGTAACGTCCTTGAGGCAACGGGCGGAGAAGGCTTCGAGCAGGCGGGCGGCTACCATGTCGTACACCGTGCGCTCGTCGGCGGACAGCTCGCCGGGCAGACACTCGGTGATGATGAGCGCATGGTGGTCGGTAACTTTCCCCGCATCCACGCTGCGGCGGTTGAGCGAAGCCCCTTTCAGGGCGGCGGCATGGGCGGCGAAAGCCGGGTACCGCTCCAGCAGGGCGATGCGGTCGGGTATCTCGTCGAACACATCGTCCGAGAGGTAGCGGGAGCCGGTACGGGGGTAGCTCAGCACCTTCTTTTCGTAAAGCGACTGGGCGACGGAGAGGGTCTTGTCCGCCGAGAAGCCGTACCTGCCGTTCGCCTCTTTCTGCAAGGCGGTCAGGTCGTAGAGCAAGGGAGGCTCTTGGCTCACCTCCCTGCGCTGCACGTCGGCAACCTCCACCATTCCCGTTGCGGTAACAGCGGCGAGGGCGGCGTTTGCCGCCGAAAGGGTTTCGTAACGCAATTCGGAGATGGCGGCGAAGGGCGTGCCGTCCTTTTCCGCCGTAACCTTCAGCCGGTAATAGGTCTGCGGGGTAAAATCCCTGTTCTCCAGATAACGGGAGCAGATCATCATCAAGGTGGGCGTCTGCACCCTTCCGAGGGAGTAGATACCCTGCCCGGCGGCGATGCTGAGAGCTTGGGTGGCGTTCAGCCCAATCTCCCAGTCGGCGATGGCACGGGCTTCGGCGGCACGGTAGAGGTTGTCGTAGTCGCTGCCGGGCTTGAGGTTGTCCAGCCCTTCCCGGATGGCACGGTCGGTCAGCGAGGAGATCCAGAGGCGCAGGCAGGGTTTGCGGCAGCCAAGGTAATTGTAGATGTACCGATGAATGGCTTCGCCCTCACGCCCGGCATCGGTCGCCACGACGATACGGTCGGAACGGTCGAAAACCTCCCTGATGACCTTCAACTGTTTGAGCACGCCGGGGTCGGGCTTGTACTCCTTGCCCTCCCGTATCTGGCGGGGGATGTACTTGAACTCCTGCGGCAGAATGGGCAGGTTTTCATGCCGGAAGCCCGTGTAGCCGTATGCTTCGGGCATGGCGAGCTGGACGAGATGGCCGAACGCCCAGGTAACGAGGTAGCCGTTACCTGAGAGGTAGCCATCGTGCCGCTCCCGGACATTCAACACGTTTGCTATATCCTTCGCTACGGAAGGCTTTTCAGCGATGACTGCTGTAATCATATTTCTTTAATTTTTAACGGTTTGACAAAAGTTATCCCGCCGATCGGACGGGATAACCGGTAATTCATTTACAGAATGGCGGGGGAAATCAGCGGCGGACACCCCGGCTGCGCTTAGGCTTGTCGGGTTGCTCCTGCTGCTGTGCCTGTTTCCGGTCCTCTTTCTGCTCCTGCCTGCGCTCCTGCTGCTGTTTCTGCTCCCCGGTGGGTCGCTGCTGTGCGGATTGCAGGGCTTCTTTCAGGTTGCGGGTCGTCTCGATGGTCTTGCCCTCGGAATTGACCGCCACCTGCACCTCGTTCTCCACGGCGGGCTTGACACGCCCCTCTTCGAGCGCCGCCTTGTAGTCCTTGGGGAACATGAAGGCGGGCTTCTCGCCGGGCTTCCATGTGATGTAGCCTTGGTAGGCTTTTCCTTTCTTGTCCACCAGACCGGAAACCTTGACCGTTCCCCCGGCTTCGAGTTCGAGGCGGGACTTCTCGGTAAGCTCCTGCTTGCGGAAAGTCTTCGGCACCTCCTGATTGACGGTCTGTTTCAGGTTCGCCTTGTACGCATCCATCGCCAGCCTACCCCGGTCGCCGAAGAGAAATTCGAGTTGCATCTTGGCTGCGCTGAACTGCACGGGAGCCGGATAAACCTTGGGCTGCTCCCCCTCCTTGGCTCTGGAAAGGAACCGGCAGACCACCGCCTCGCCCTGTTTGAGCCGGGCTATCTCGTCCGGGGTGAAGGTATGCCCGTTCTTCTCCGCCGGGATATTGACCTTGGAGAGCGGGAAGGCGACCAGCTCGTTGGTCTTGAGGTTGCGGCTGACAAGGGCTTCGATCTGCTCGCCCGCCCGGTTGGTGACGGTCGCCGGGTGTCCCATGTTGCCCGTCTGCCGGAGCACCTGCTTGTCGGAGTCGGTGATGTCGTAGCCGAAGAACTGCTTCTGCATCTTTTCCGGGTCGAGGATGCCGTGGCTGCACACAGTCAGCCTGCCGTCCGTGCCGGGCTTGAGCGAGAGCTGGCTGTCGTTGCTGTGCGAGATGCCGTCGAAGTGAAAATGCACCCGGACGGTCTTGTCGGTCTGGAATCCCCGTAGCATCTGATCAAGCATCCCGTTGCCCTCGATCTGCTCCCGCTGCACGCCGAGTGCGGCGAGGCTGTTCCAGTCGATGTCCTCCGGACGATACTTGTACTGCGGGTTCTGTTCGGTCTGCCCGGCGGACTGCTGCGGCGCACCCTCCGGCTGTTGCTGCTGCCCGGCTTGGGTCTGCTGCTGTGCCTGCACGGGCGGTTGCACCTCGTACTGTGCGAGGAGCGGTTCGCCCGTCTTGACGGACCGGCTCTCCCTCTGCCGGAAATCGGCGGCTACCCGCTGCACCTCCTCTTCCGGCACACGGAAGAAGTGGAAGCGGGTCGGGTCTTTCAACTGGCTCCAGAGGTTGGAAAAGAAATTTGAAAACATATCGCCGTGGCGATCCACCCGCAGGAGGTCGTTGTTGTCCTCCAAGGGGTTCTTGGTCTGTAACTCGCCGTCCTTTACTCCGCTGACGGCTTGGAGCGTGCCTTTCTCGTCCATGACGAGCAGGATGTCCATTAATTGCTGGCTGCTGTCCGGTCGTTCGTCCATAATCTGAAAAATTTAAATGGTGAATACTATTGGTTCTCAAACGAAACCGGGCGTAAATATAGAGGGAGAAACACGGGAAACCTGCAAGTCCGGTGCGGGCTGTCCGCACTTGTCGTCCGGTTCGCAGGTTTGTCGCACAAGAATTTTTCACTATCTTTGCGTATTGATAATTAAACAAATAATATAATGGAGTGCAGCCACAAAACCTATAACATATATTGCGACGAGAGTACGCATCTGGAAAATGACGGACAGCCTTACATGATATACGGTTATGTAAGCATACCGTACAACGAAATGGCTCTCGCCAAAAAGCAGATACGGGAAATCAAGCAAAAGCACGGATATGAGGGGGAATTGAAATGGACGAACATCTCGGACAAGACCTTTGCCCTTTATAACGAAATAGTGGATTATTTCTTTATGACCAACATGAAATTCAGGGCGGTCATCGTGGATAAGTCGGAGATAGACAACACACGGGCAGAATACAGCTACAATGATTTTTATTTTCGGATGTATTACCAGCTATTGCATCATCAAATGGACATGGACAGCACCTATAATGTCTATTTCGACATCAAGGACACGTGCAGCCAACGGAAACTGCATAAGCTGGCGGAGATATTGAAATACAATTCGGCTATACGGGACTTCAATTTTGTCAAGTCGCATCAGGTACATTTTATCCAGTTGGCAGACATTCTTATGGGAGCGATAAACTACCATTTACGCATCCAGCGGGGAACCATTGAGGGAAAGGTACGGGCAAAACGCCTGATTGTCGAGAAGATAAAGAAACAGACAAATCTTTCCCTGTTATGTACCACACCGTTGAAGAACAAGAAGTTCAACCTCTTTTTCATCAATCTGCAAAAGTAAACCTATGCCATTCAACTTGTTAAAGAAATACCCGGAGCTGCTGGAAATCCTGCATTTGGGAGACAAGGAGCGCAAGGCTTCATTATATAGGGTGTATCGCCGGGACATCGAAGACAACGAAGCGTTCAAGTTTCGGGAAAAGCGTGTCTATCCCATCAAATCGGATGGAGAGATAGATATGCAGCGGGAGTTCATGCACCTAACGACAACTGATGACAAGGAAGCGGAAGGCGCTGCGACGAAGAAAAGAGTCTTCGAGCCAGACCGTTCCCGCCGTCTGCATTGGATTCGCCACCATATCGAAGAAAGGACTTCCCATGTACTGGAGATATTCAGTTGTGAGGAAAGGGATATGAAACACCGTAAGAACATCTACCGGACATACGTGTATGACACAGCGGAAAAATATGTGATCGTCCTCGAACCACAGCGAAGCCCTTACGGGTATTATCTGTTGACCGCCTATTACCTGAATATGCCGGGTGGCGAAAAGAAGATGAAAAAAATGCTGAAAAAGAAGTTGGAGGAAGTGCTATAAAAAACGCAAGGCTCCGAATTGGATCTTGCCAAAACGAGCCTCGAAACCCCTTCTAATTGTAGATGGGCACTGCAAAGGTAGGAATAAAAAACGAAAAATGCAAAAAAATCATGTCCGGCACGTATTTTTTTCCTCCGGGAAGCGGTGATAATTCGTTGTTTTCGTTATATTTGGAACCTAAATACAGGTGCGGTCATGCCGTGCCTGATTGAAAATCCGGTAACGGGAAACACGCTTTGTCGTTGCCACCCATGAGATGCGTATGAAAGTCTATCAGAGCAAACCGAGAATAAAACTTTCACCTGCCATCCGTGACGGGCAGAAATACGTGGAAGTGGAGTTCGACGAGGACGATGCCATCCGGCTGTCGTTGTCGAAAGAGAAGGGCGTGCGGTTCGAGGGGGACAGAGCCTACCTGCCGGAAGAAGGGTTCGACCTGTCCGGTTTTTTCGACCGCCATGTGGAAACGACATTTATTGACTACTCCGCCCTGAAAAACACCCAGCCCAAGAAGAGCGGGAAAACCAGCCCCGCCATCCCGCCCGGCTATGCCGAGACGCTCCGGCAACTGCGGTACAGCGAGCATACCGTCCGTGCGTACACCACTTACTTCAAGGAGTTCCAGCAATACTTTGCGGGAAGAAATCTCCGCTACATCCGACCGGAAGAAATCAACGCCTACATCGTACACCTGATTGACACACGGGGGATCTCGTCGTGCCAACAGAACCTGCGCATCAACTCGATCAAGTTTTATTTCGAGAAGGTGCTGGGATTGGAACGGAAATGTTACGAGGTAAAGCGAGCCAAACGGGAACGGACGCTGCCCGACGTGCTGAGCAAGGAGGAGATAAAATCCATCCTTGACGCAACCGGTCCGGACATCCGGCTGTTCTGCATGTTCTCTCTGCTCTACTCCGCCGGGTTGAGAATCAGCGAGCTGCTGGACTTGAAGCCACACGACATCAACGTGAGCCGTTCGCTGATACGGGTACGGCAGGGCAAAGGGAGGAAAGACCGCTACACGCTGCTGTCGAAGCCCCTTGTCAGGAAGCTGACCGAGTACGCCAAGCTGTACAAGCCGCAGGAATGGCTGTTCGAGCGGTACAAGGGCGAACCGTTCACGGAGAGCATCGTGTCGAAGAAGCTGAAAGAGGCGGCGAAGGAAGCCGGAATAACCAAGCGGGTGTACCCCCACCTGTTGCGGCACTCGTTCGCCACGCATCTGATCGAGCAGGGCACGGACTTGAAAATCGTAAAAGAGCTGTTGGGGCACAACCAACTGAAAACGACGGAAATGTACGTGCATATAGCCGACACTTTCAAGAGCAGCATCCGCACTCCATTGGATGATATTCTTGAAAGTGATAATGAGATAGTTAAATAAGAAAATAACAGCGAAAACCGCTGATAATTACATGTTA
>ENA-OXQT01000248-OXQT01000248.1-human-gut-metagenome-genome-assembly--contig:-NODE-248-length-20638-cov-8.83404_pt1 | contig 20638 bp, 17 predicted proteins | sample MGYA00249584_ERZ652567 | MGnify/ENA primary metagenome ERZ652567 (study PRJEB26925, sample SAMN05826683) | human gut metagenome | biome: ENVO:2100002; feature: ENVO:00000062; material: ENVO:00002003... | reverse complement strand
TGATAAAAGGAAATTAGTGATAGTATGACAGTTGTTTTTCAAAATAATCCTATAAAGAGACAAAGCTGGCCGATGAAGGCTATGCAAAATTTATTTCAGGGAAATTTAAACAGGCTCATAATAAATCATTACATTCGCTACAAATACAGATTCAAGATGAAAAAGCACCTTTTTACCATAGGTATCCTATCCGTTTTACTGATAACGACCGGATGCAAGCAGACGGAAGAAAAAGCACGGCACATCCCGGCCGCCCCACAGATGGAAGCCCAGATAGACCGTTCCGAACCCGTAAAAATCGTAGATGTGGAACAAGCCTCCAGGAAACCCGCTCCGTTGAAGTTGAGCCAGATCGCCTCCGAGATCGAATACTATACCGTCGGAGATGCCCGGTTCACCGTCACTCAGGCAATCGAGCTACCGGATAGCAATGCCTTTATCACATTCAACAACCCACGCATCTACTACCGGAAACAAGGTATTCCGAGCAAACGGTATGGCTTCAAGGCATTGGCTTATAAATGGAACAACGAGATGAACGGGCAGAACATGTTTTACGATAAGAAAACCACCCGCATGTATGTCGCCCTTAGCGGGAAGACTCAGGAAACACGGAGAACCGGGACGGACAGCATCCCCTGCATCAGTGTCTTGCCGCCTCTGGATACGATGCTGACGATCCAAAGTTACATCTTCCCCGAAAGCCCCATCGAGAAATATCCGCTCGGTCGACGCGACGATAAACTACTTGGTTTCTCCTCCACCGGTTATACCTTATGTAACCAAAGTGAGGCAACGGGAGAACCGGACGGAATCACGACGTTCAACCTCCACGGCGATACGCTCTGCAAATTCAGGTTGAAAGAAGGGGAGTTGGCCCCGCGCACGATGACCGACAGCATTCCGTTCTTCCAAACGTTTTACTGGAACACCGGACAAGACCGGATGACTTTCATGATGCCCTATTGCGACACCGTCTACCAATTACGCAATCCGCAAACCGTCGCCCCGCTCTACGCTATCCGTTACGGGGAGCAAGGGCTTAACCTGAAAGAGATGGCGGATGCTAAAATCCCCAAAGGCAAAATGTGGTTGAAAACTTTTTACGAGAACCCCAAAGGTTTGTTCATGGGCCTTTATCAAAAGGGGGGACGAATCATCGCAAACTGGCTCGGCTGGGAATATGACTACAAACCGAGCCTGACCCACCAGGCAGTCTACTTGAAAGAAGAAGGACGCACGGTCATGCTGCCGGCTGACAAAAACAGGGGCTTCATTAACGACCTAGACGACGGGATGCCTTTCTGGCCGGACGGACAAACGGACGATTGCCTGTACATGCTCCGTACCGTCACCGAGATGCGCGAACTGGTAAAGCGCACCGGCTCGCCCAAGCAAAAGAAGTTGGTCGAACTGCTGGATAACCCGAAAGTGCATGAACGGGATTATGTAATGATCGTTGTACGATAAGGGTGTCTATCCGGCTACAAACCGTACTTCCGTATCTTGTTATATAGCGTCTGCCGGCTGATATCCAACTGTTGGGCACAAAGTGTCAGGTTGCCGTTCTTCTCGCGCAGCACCTCACTGATAAACTGCTTCTCCATCTCCTCCAATGTCACCGGACGGGATGCGGAAGCTGTTTTTTCGATATGGAAATCGTCCGCCCCCAGCGAAGACGAATTCGTCAACAAGACAGCCCGCTCGATTGTTTGTTGCAAAGCCGAAAGATCCCCTTGCCGGATCAGACCGGAGAGTTTATCCAATCCGCCGGAAGTGACAACCGGCAATTGTTTTCCATACGCCTGTGCGTATTTCTTTAACAGAGCTCCGACCAAAAGGGAAACAACCTGCCCATTCTCCTCCTCTGCCGATATCCGCCTCATCGAAGCCGCTTCTGTCCGCACCTTCCGCCTGCGCCGGAAAGCCCCTTGTAAAATCGCTACCAGCTTCTCGTTATCCCACGGTTTGACAACAAAGTCAGCCGCTCCCCTTTTCAAGGCGGAAACCGCCAGTTCAATATCTCCGAAGGCCGTGATCAAGACCACTTGCGGCGGATCGGGACGCCCCACAATCCGATCCAGCCAAAACAAGCCCTCGCTTCCATCCTGCCGTCCGGTCACAAAATTCATATCCAACAGGACAATATCGACATCGCCCTCACGCAACAAAGCCGGCAAAAGTGTCGGTACGGACACTCCTACTAGCGTCTTGAACTCGCGTGCCAGAATCATTTTCAATGTTTTCAACACTGCTTCGTTATCATCCACAAGAATTATTTTCCCATCCAGCATAGTTTCATTTTTTCTGATTACAAAATTATATTTTCTATCAAGAAATCCGCAATCAAACGTAATTTGTTCCCCACAATGTTACATATATTCTCGACATTGTCGAAAACAAGTTACACCTAAACATTTCCCTTCACTCAATGACGGTCCCATTGTCCAATAATTAGACAAATTTTCGGTTTCCCGAAGAAAAAAGAACTATCCTTTGCGACATCCACAGAAAGGGGATAGCTTTGATCCGTATTAAAACAAAAGTCATGAAAGCCGTAGCACTCAAACTGGTCCTCCGTAGTTGGTGGCGCAATAAAACGTTTTCCATTATTTCGATTGTCAGCTTGGCAATCGGGATTGCCTGTACAAACCTGCTGGCAGCCTTCGTCATATATGAATTCAACATCGAGGCTGATAATCCGAACAAAGAAAAGATCGTCTATATGGCCCAGGATTCGCCGCTGAAGTCAGGAGAAAAGGTATCTTTTATTGTTGGAAAGATCCCGATTCAACTAAAAGAGCAATATTCGGAAGTGGAAGATTACCTGCGCTTCGGCTCAATCGATTGCAACTCCGTCACCATAGGGGATAAAAAATACGACCCAATCCTGATTACCATAACAGACACTACTTTTGCCCGCTTCTTCGAATATGAAGTACTGCACGGCAACCTGCATGACGCCCTTGCCTCCCCGGACAAAGCCGCGCTAAGCGAATCATGTGCCCGGAAACTATTCGGAAAAACAAACCCGGTAGGAAAGATTGTCCAAATAGACCTGGCGGACGGAGGCATACGTTATGAGGACGAAACAACACCCCTTTCCCGCCCTTTCCAAATTGCTGCCGTATTGAAAGAACATTCTCAATCCTACCTCAAATTCGACATGCTCACCGGTATCGGACAAGACTATTACGGTGGAGGAGTCGCCCTTCTGAAAGTCTCCCCCTCGTTCGACAAAGAACAATTCGCCCAAAAGATCAAAGCAGACGGAGTCCCTACCCTGCAACAGGAGAAAGGGCGATACTATTTCTATACCTTGCAAGAATCCTATTTCCAACACTATACGCAGGAATCGATTCCTTATATCGCCCGTTCCCAACAAACCCTGCTACTCATCGGGCTGATATCAGCCTTACTGATCCTGCTGATCGCCTGCTCTAACTATATCAATCTCAGTTTCTCCCGGATCCTTCAACAGATACGGATCATACACACACAAAAGCTGATGGGAGCCACACAAGCAGAGATGAACTACCAATTGTTTCTGGATACATTCCTCACGGTCGGCATCGCCTTCCTGCTCTCGTTGCTGATCGCCCACGACCTGATCCCCGTTTTCAACCGGATCATGTCCGGAAGGATCACCACCGGATTTTTTCTGAACAGGCAGGTGCTACCCGTTATCTGCGGACTAATCCTGATCATGTCCGTTATCCCAGCTTGCTACATGAGCCGGAAAATCGCCAACCTGACGGATAGCAACTACCGCCTGTTCTTCACCGGAAACAAAAAAAGAAAGGTCGTCACCGCTCTCTCCGTCATGCAGTATATCATCTCCATCGGGCTGGTTATCGGAACACTCACCATCCATGCACAATTGAAACTGACACAAAAGAAAGGCGAATGCTACCGCAATCTAATCGAAATCGGAAGCTGGAAAGGAGGAAAACTGGATGTCAACACATTCGCAGCCGAACTGAAGAACAGACCGGAAATAGCCTCCGTCACACGTGCCGGAGGTTCCCTCCTCTTCGCCTGGCTCCAACAGATCATTGTTGAAAACAAAGATGGATCAGAATCCTACTATTCGTCGGTCCAATACATGGGCGAAGAAGATCTCCTGCAAACCCTGAACCTACAAATCCACCAAGGACTGGCTCCCCGGGAAGCCATGCAGAAATATGACCAACCAGTCTACATAAACCGGAGATATGCGGACATACTGATCCCGGCCGGTGAAAACCCTGTCGGCCAACTGGTCAGCCGGTATGACAAATCCTTCCAAAATGTCCTGGCCGGGGATCCAAAACAGGCATGTACAATCTGCGGGATTGTCAGCGACCTCTATATCAATACGCTGGAAGAAGAAGCGATGCCTTCCTTGATCTATCTCAATAACGCCGGCAACCAACACTACCGGACACTCTATGTCAGACTGAATGAAAAACAGAAAAAGGAAGGGATGGAAACGTTACAAGCGGTATGGAAAAAGGTAAACCCTAATGAATACTTCACCTATATAGATGTATACGAAGTATTCATGCAACGCAACCGCAGGACGACCGATATGGCGAACTTATTGCTGATGTATTCCATCATCAGTATCCTCCTGACCTGCTTCGGCCTGTTTGGAATGGCTTTGTACGCGACCAAACAGCGGACCAAAGAGATCGGCATCCGAAAGGTGAATGGAGCCAGCACACGAAGCATCATGTTACTGCTGATCCGACAGTTCGTCAAATGGATAGCAGTGGCATTCGTGATTGCAACACCTCTTGCCTGGGTACTGCTGAACCGTTGGCTGGAAAGTTTCGCCAACCGGATAAGCATTTCCCCACTCTATTTCCTAATGGGCGGAGGCATCGTCCTGGCCATCACATTACTAACGGTAGGATGGCACAGTTACCGGGCAGCTTCGAGCAACCCGGTAAAAAGCCTAAAGAGTGAATAAAAAAAGGAAGAAAATCATCCGTTCACCTTCTTATAGTCGGCAAGGAAAGTTGCCAAGCCACTATCGGTAAGCGGATGTTTCAATAAGCCTTTGATAGCAGAAAGCGGACAGGTTGCCACATCGGCTCCGGCTTCCACGCACTGAATGATATGCTGTGTAGAACGGATGGAGGCTGCCAGCACCTGCGTCTCGTAATCGTAGTAATCGTACATCTCAACAATCTTACGCACCAGTTCAATTCCGTCACTCGCAATGTCGTCCAAACGGCCGACAAAAGGAGAAACATACGTCGCACCCGCTTTGGCCGCCAACAATGCCTGTCCCGGAGAAAAGACAAGCGTACAATTCGTACGGATGCCTTTACCTGAAAAATACTTGATTGCCTTGATTCCGGCTTCTATACAAGGGACCTTCACTACGATATGCGGATTTAGTCCGGCCAGTTCCTCACCTTCCTTGATCATGCCTTCGTAGTCTGTGGCAATCACTTCGGCACTCACATCCCCATTCACCATTTCGCAGATTTTGATGTAATGTCTACGCTGGTTTTCTACTCCCTTGATACCCTCTTTCGCCATCAGAGAAGGGTTGGTGGTAACACCGTCTAGTACACCCAATTCATTTGCTTCCCGGATCTGATCCAGATTAGCTGTGTCAATAAAGAATTTCATCGCCTATTTTTTTAAGTAACTATAAAATATAACAAGCGGAAGCACATAATAGTTTATACTATGCCATTGATTTTCAAAACTCGAAGCGCACTCCTTTCTCTATCATGCTGCCCCCCCGGAGACGTACACATTCCAATCCGGATTGTCCCACAAATTAATCACCAAATTGACCGGGACACACACGCTCATCATGGCAGGTGCGTACAGTTCATATAATTCTTTACGAGCCAATGCTTCGCCACGCTTACATCCGTCGATTAACAGTTGTTCGTCCATAAATACTTGCTACTCTCTGATTACATGATGAAACAGATTTCCGGATAGTTGCACCGATCTTCATTATTTATACACAAATATCTAAATTTATTTTTATCTTCGCAGAAATTAAATGAGTTGTTGTATGAAGCGGGGAATTAGTTTAATCATATTGTTATTGTGCGCATTATGTTTGCAAGCACAATCTGATCTGACTTGGATCAGAACCAAAGAAGGACGAATGGTGGCAGTACCCAAACGGGCGGTTTTCGACTTGAACCTGCCCAAATTCACATACAAAAGTTTCACGCCATCGGACAGGCAACTGATCGAAGCCAAGTTGCGTGAATTCATTCCCGATCTTCCGGTCCAATCCGCATATGAACAGGAGCGCCCGATGGACATGATTATTTCATCTGCTGCCTACCAGCCTTTCTTCAATCCTTACACACCGATGTTAAGACGTGTTTCGCCGATGGCATTGGATTTCCATGAAGTATCGATCATCCCCGTCAGCGAACAAGTGGCCTTTATCACAAGCGGACAACAATACACATGGCCCGGCATCGGTGGTCTTACCCGGATCAACACGGAACTACTATGGACATACGACCGGTTCTCCCTGTCGGGAGGCGCTTTCGGCGGACGCTATTTCACCCCGTTCAATCCTTCCCCCCAATTCATGGGCGGGTTCAATGCGATGGCCAGCTATGACGTGACCGACTGGATGACAGTGAGAGGATGGGGACAATATACGTTTTACGATCACAACGAAAGAAACAACCCACATATGCTGATGAACCCGTTTTACAACCATACAAACGTAGGCGGAGCATTCGAATTCAAGGTGAACGACAGCGGCTTCAGGGTCGGCGTAGGGGTTAACTACGAATACAATCCGATCCGCGGAAAGATGGAACGCCAGTTCATGTTCTATCCGGCAGGCAAGATCGGAATGTTCCGGATCGGTAACTGAACATAAAGAAATAATAGACAAAATTATCGCAACACCCACTTTTAAATGTGTCAAAACAATAGAACCATGAAACTACATCATATACTCTATACCTTACTGCTCATATCGTTATTTCCCATAACAAGCAACGGGCAACCAGCAAGAAAAGAGAAACTACGGGTTATATCCTACAATATTTGGAACGGTTTCGAACATGATGCTTCCCGGCGAGCAAACTTTATCGACTGGATAAAAGGACAGCAACCGGACATTCTGGCCATAACCGAACTGGTTGGATTTACAGAAAAAAATTTAGGCCAACTAGCCTCCGAATACGGGCATAAGTATTATGCCATCGTGAAAGAAGAAGGATACCCGGTCGGCATAACTTCCAACGAACCGATCACGGTCGTAAAGAAACAAGTAGAAGATTTCTGGCACGGCATGCTGCACGTAAAAACGTATGGATTGGATATCATCGTCACCCATCTCAGCCCTCACGACTGGAAGTTCCGACTGAAAGAAGCGCAAATGCTGACAAAATACATACAGGACAATCAGTTGGACAACTGTATGGTCATGGGAGATTTCAACGCCTATTCGCCTTTCGATGCCGATTGGGTGGAAACACACGCCCAACTCATCAAAAACAAGCAGAAATGGGATGCCGAACAAGAAACATACCGGAATATGCGTGACGGACGGCTTGATTATTCAGTTCTGTCCCAATTCCTATCCATCGGGCTGACCGATATATGCCGTTTGTATGTCCCTGCCGATAAACGAACGACATTCCCGACCGCTTTCCTTTACCGATGGCAACATGGCGACACCCGTCTGCACGGGATAAGCGAACGGTTGGACTATATACTGGTTTCTCCATCCCTGGTTTCCCGGTGTGTCGACGCCCATATCCACAACGGAATAGAAACTGAAGGGATTTCGGACCATTATCCGGTCAGCGTAGACTTGATCATTCACTTGTAAATTCCCAGGACTCCATGCAGCTGCCGCCTAAAATACCGGTTCCGCCTTCTACATTCGAATAGATGCGGACCGGTTCGGCAAAGCCTATTTCCGCCAGATCGCCGACAAAGCCACTCTCATACAAATCATTCATGGTTTTCATATAGTTATAATAGGAGCGAGAAACGGAATACAGATAACAACGGTATATGTAGGGGGTATAATCGACACTCTGAGTATAGCTAAGACTTATTTTCCAAGGGATCTTAAACTGATAGCTTTTCCCATCGAACAACTCGTCCGAAAAAGCGAGTCCGTTATAACCACCCACACCATCATATCCGAAAATCTGATCTAAAGCCGAATTCTGAACAGCAAATACCGGTTCACTACCATAATCAGGCCTAAAAGAATACCAGGAATAAACGGTATCGTTTTCTCCTCCCCAAATATTTCCCTGACGGAAATAAATCAGATAATAATTGTCTTCGCCTGGTTCGTCGTGAAGAGTGAAGCACACGGTATTATTTTGAGCCAAATGTATATATGCATCATCAAACCATTCAGTAGTATCTCTTACACTCTCCTGTTGAAGCTCGAAACCCGAGACAGAACAGGGACGCGGGACTTCCGTCACGGCCTCCACATCCTTAAAACCATTCCGAGAAGCCACAAGGCGTATCCGATCGCCCGCCACAGGTATATAAGATGAAGATTTGTAACGAATGGCATCGATATCAAGCTCTTCATACTTTACGGCCACTTCGGACAATGATTCCCGGAACACATCGTTCACATAAAGTTTTACATCCGCACCAGACACAAAAATATCTTTGACCTTATTATCCGCATAAAACCAGGTACGGGAAAGTTCTACCGATAGTGTATCACCTTGTACGGCCAGACAATTCAACACCAGTTTGGGTTCAGGACGCATATGTTCCAAATTTATCTCTTTCTCGCAACCGGACAAGACAAACAACAACAAAACCAATATACAAATATTATATCTCATCTTTTTCCTCCTTCAAAATTTATATGTATATGAAACCGACGGTATGATCGGAAAAATACCAATAGACTTGAATGCATTCCGATAGGTGACATTCGGATTCCCATAGTCGTCTGATCCAGCCTCCTCTTTGACATCTCCTTTATAAACCAGGATAGGATTCATCCGGCTGTACACGTTATAAATACTAATATTCCAAATTCCCATACGCCCCTTCTTTTTAGGACGATATATATTAATGCCCACATCCAAACGATGGTAGGCAGGAAGTTGATAATTATTACGTTGGTCATAATAATCTTCACCAGTCCCATTTTCCCAGAAAGGTCTTTCTCCCGGTTGGTGCAGATGGTCACTCGGATAATAATTTTCCAGTGACAATGTTGTATAATTACCAGACGAATAAGTCCAGGCAGCCGACAGCTCTACTTTTTTGGAGAGTTTATGCATGACAACAATATTCAATTTATGCCGATTGTCGTAACGGGAAGGATAGCGCCGTCCTTTATTTATTTCGTCAAACTGGCGATCTGCCCACGCCAGCGCATACCCGACCCATCCGGTTGTTTTTCCTGTTTGCTTACGAACCATAAACTCCACTCCGTAAGCACGTCCTTCACCGGAAGCCATCTTATTTTCCCATGAAACGGATGAAGGAATCAGACTATAACCATCCTTATATTCCAACAAGTTGTTCATCCATTTATAATAACCTTCAACAGAAAAATCCAATAGCTGATTCCAATTGTAATAACCACCCAAAGAAATCTGGTCACTGACAAGCGGCTTCAACTTATTAGTCACCGGCATCCAAGAATCAGTCGGCAAATCCATAAAGCTGTTACTGATCAAATGTACATACTGGTTCATACGGGAGTAAGAAGCTTTCAAACTAACATCAGGTGAAAGCAACCAGCGCATAGAAACACGCGGCTCAATACCGGTATACGTCCTGTTATCAATATTAAACAGGCTGAAACGAAGTCCGACATTTAAACGAAAAGCATCGGAAATCGACCAATCATCTTCAGCATAGGCAGCCAATTCATGTGCCCACAACTTGTCGTCGGAAAAAGTTTTAGCAATCTGCATAGAATCCGGCAGACTATTGTCCAATGCTTTCATCCGGTTATACTCCGGTTGAAAATAATGAATCAGGTAATCACCGCCAAAACGGATACGGTGTGCCGCCACCGGTCGATAATCAAACGAGGTACGAACACCAAAATCCGTGATTCCTGTCACATTGGTCGTCTCGTCCAAAGAATACTTATATCCGGAATCACCTTCCTTACCGGAAACATCTTCCTCTTTATATCTGATTTTAGAACGATATCGCGTATAGAAACCGGACAATTTTCCGAATAACTTATTACTGAACGCATACGTCCAGCCAGCAGAAGCGACCAAATTCCCCCAACGCATATAGGCGTCGATCGTATTACGATATTCGCTTGTATATTCGGAATAAGCAAAATCTTCACTTCCTACTTTCAAGACATCATTCCCGTTATAGAGGCTCAAATACATCCTACTCCGGTCGCTGAAACGATGGTCGATACGAGCATTCAAATCATGGAAAGCATAACGGACATTAATACGTTCTCCATTCTTTTTATTTTTCTTATTTACAATCGCCAACACTGGAGCCGTCAGCACATCCAACCACGTACGCCTAAGCGCTATATTGAAAGAAGTCCGGTCTTTCCAAATCGGCCCTTCCAGATTCAGATTACCGGAAACCAACCCTAAAGAGGCGGATCCATGAAATTCTTTCATATTCCCCTCCTTGGTATGCACATCCACCACCGAAGAAAGGCGTCCGCCGTAACGGGCCGGGAAACCGGCTTTGAAGAAATTCATGCTTTTAATCGCCTCATTGTTGAACGCAGAGAAAAAACCGCCAATATGATTCACCTGATAGACAGGATTACCATCGACAAGAAAAAGGTTCTCATCCGAATTTCCACCCCTAACATACAAACCAGAAATACCTTCCGTCCCAGCCGACACTCCAGGTGTCAATTGCAAGGTCCGGATAATATCGGCCTCCCCCAACAAAGTCGGAGTCGCACGAATAGTAGCATGATTCACCTCCAATGTTCCCATTTGCGTACTACGGACCGTTTGGCGGGTTGTTTCCAAGGCTGTCACCAACACTTCTCCGATTGCGGCATTAGGCTGCAAATCGATTACCAAGACTGTGTCTCGCTTCAACACCGGAATTGTGAACAGATGGCTCTCATAACCGATATAAGACGCTTGCAAACGAACGGGAGCACCATCACTGCCCGACGGTACAGGCAACGAAAGACTAAAGAATCCATAGGTATTGGCAGCCACACCGCTCAGGCTGTTCACTTCATACACAGAAGCCCCGACCAGGGATTCTGCGGAAGTTTTATCCCGCACAAAACCGCTGATCGTGACCTGTCTGGGTTTACGTTTCAGAACGACAATATTTCCTGTCCTCTTGTACACGAACGGATAGCCGGCAAAAAGTCGTGCCAGACAATCGTCCAATGCAGCATCGTTCACTTTGAAACTCGTTTTCTGAAACTCTTTCAACAAAGATGATTCATACGAAAAAGTCACTCCGGCCTGCTTCTCGATCTCTGTCAGAATCTCCTTCAAAGAAACGTTCCACATGTTCAATGTAACCGTTCGAACCTCATCTCCACCATTTACCTCTGCCGACAACTTCTCCGATATCAAAAAACAACTCAAACACACAAAAACACAGGTAAACCATCCTCTCGACATAAACTTCTTCATCTTATCTTTATTGACTTTTCATCCATAAGACAGGAAAACAGGAAAAACCCCTACTCGATCCGGAATTTTTTTTAAATCAATCATAAACGGCAAACGGATTCCAAGAGGGTTCTTTATCACCGAAAGGCATTGTAAAACGGCGATGGGCCAGTTGGCAACCGGCAACAATTCCAAAACCACCTTCGACATTCGTATAAGTGGCGGTGGGTTCCACCAAACCATCTAAGTAAGCATCACCCAACGAGATAGAGAAATTACGGATTACAACCAGATACCGATAGTATTCTTCCGAAATAGCCATCAGACGAATATCATAATGCACCGTTGTCGTTACAGAATCGCCCTTAAAGGAACTATCGACAGGCCAGAAAGAAGAGCGGACCGTATAGTCTTTGCCATCGAACATATCGTCCGTAAACGTGCCCCGGCAAGTCGTCCCATCTAACTGCTCAATAACCGGATTCGTCACTGTCGAACGAAATACCGGATCTTCATAAACTACACCCAACCAATCCGTATAATTAAGTTCTGACCGGTACATCGAACTACAGGTTATCACACTGTCTCCCTTCTGGAACTCTGTCTGTTTTTCAATTATCAAGCGATAATAGTTTCGTTTATCCAGCTTGTCACGGAACCGGACATACAGCCGTATGGAAGGATATTCATATCCTCCATAACCAAAGCGGGTAAAACGGACCGTATCGACAGACAACACCTCCACCGGATCCGGGATAACTGTCTCTCCCCCTACCGGATCGAAACCACCCGCCTCTGCTTCCAGCCGTAAGCGATCGCCGGCCCTCACACGGCATCCGGGCAACACGTACCGTCCTGTAAACCGGCTATCGGAAACGGGCTGCATACGTCCTTGCAAACGGTCGTTTATAAACACTTGTATGCTGCCATCCTCGACCCCGTCGTCCGTAACCGTGTCCAAGACAAACCAACTTTTGGACAAGAAAGCCGTCACATCCGTATCCGGCGAAACGGAAGCATTCAGCACCAGGCGCGGAGAAACGGGCGGAAGGACCAGCACCACGTCGCGGGTACAAGAGGCAAACAAAAGCAGGCACAAGGCAAACAGTATCTTCTTCATCGCCATCAAAATTTATATGTATAAGAAACAGAAGGGACGAAAAGGAACAACAAGGTCTGCTCCAACACGACCTCCCGCCCTTTTTCCGTTTGATAATAAATAGGCCGGACTGAGAAAGGATTCGCCTTAAAATAGGCATTGCAAAGACTCAGGTTCCAGATTCCCATACGCCCGTTCTTCTTATACCGGTAGAAATTAGCACCTAAATCAAGCCGGTGGTAAGCCGGAAGCTGGTAATTGTTGCGCGAACTTGCGTTCTCGCCATATCCCCACCAAAGCTCCTCCTGATAGCCGCGCTCCGTCAGCTCCGGTAACGGGCGGTATTGCACATCCTGAATCGTCAGGTGATTACCGGACTTATACATCCAGGCTGCCGTCAGCTCCACTTTCCTAGAAAGTTTGTAGGAAGCGACGATATCGACTTTATGCCGGTTGTCGTATTTGGAGGGGAAACGATGTCCTTTGTTGACCGTCCCATCCGGAAACCAGCGATCGGACCAGGAGAGCGTATACCCGATCCATCCGTTAAACCGCCCGGTCTTTTTCTGCACCATCAGTTCCAAGCCGTAGGAACGTCCCTTCCCCACTCCGACCCGGTCTTCCCACCCCTCAAAAGAGGGAAGAACCGGACCGTTATCCTTATATTCCACCAGATTATTCATCCGTTTGTAATAGCCTTCAGCCGAGAAATCCAATTCTTTATAATGCCAAAATAGGCCACCCGTTACCTGATGCGCATGCATCGGACGGATATTCCCGGTAACCGGCACCCAGATATCCGTCGGTTGGCTGATATAGCTGTTGGACAATAAATGGACATATTGGTTCATCTTCGTATAGGACACTTTTGCCGACAGGTTCCGCCCTAACAGATAGCGGGCGGAAAAACGGGGCTGGAATGACTGGTATGTCTCTCCTTGCACATGGAAAAGGGTAAAGCGCAACCCGGCATTCACCCGCAACCGGTCGGTCAGCAACATTTCGTCTTCCGCATACAGGGAAACTTCGTGGCCATGAATCAAGGAATGCGAAAAGACCGTATTATTCATTTGCGAAACAACCGAATCCTTATACCAGGAACTCATATTGCTCTGTTCGGGACGAAAAAGATGGAACAGGTAATCGCCTCCCATCCGGACCCGGTGGTCGACATTCGGACGATAGTCAAAAGAGGCTCTCAGACTCACATCTTCCATAGCCGAACGATAATGTCCTTCCTGAAAATAGACCTGTCCGCTCTTATCCGGCGATGAGACAAAAGCATTCTGCTTCTGGATTATATGCGAACGGTAGCGGGTATACCCTCCGGTGAAAGTGGCAAACAGTTTCCGGTTGATCAGGTAGTTCCACCCGGCAGACCCGATCAGATTTCCCCAGCGCCAGCGGAAGTCCCGATCTTCACCATGTATATCTTTCGAATCCTCACCGTTACGATAACTGTCACTTCCCATGTAAAAACTCAGATAAGCACGGCTACGGTCCGTAAAAGAATAATCGACTTTAGCATTCATATCGTAGAAATGGTATCCCCCCTTCCATTCAGTATCGGCCTTCTTGTTCACTGCCGTCATGAGTGGCCAGGTAATCAATTCCATCCAAGTACGCCGTACCGACACGTTGAACGAAGACCGATCCTTGATGATCGGCCCTTCGAGATTGGCACGCGCCGCCAGCAAGCCGATCGAGATATTCCCGTGATATTCTTTCCGGTTTCCTTCGTTTGTACGCACATCTACAACAGAAGAAAGTCTCCCGCCGTATTCCGCCGGAAAACTTCCTTTATAAAAAGTGGCATTCTTCACAGCATCCGGATTGAAAGCCGAAAAGAAGCCTAACACATGGTCTGTATGATAGACCGGATTTCCATCAAGCAAAAACAGGTTATCGTCGCCATCACCTCCCCGCACGAACAAGCCACTCATGCCTTCTGTTCCTCCGGTCACACCCGGTAGCCGTTGCAAAGTCTTGACAACATCCGTTTCACCCAACAGGGCCGGCAACGATTTCACCCGGCTTGCCGGGACATCCGACACCCCTACCCGACTGTTCAAAACATCCGACCGGGGAGAAATTCCTTTTATCACGACTTCCCCCAGTACCCCAGCAGGCGATAGGGAGAGATCGATCATCGTGTCGCGGGTCAACTCGAACGTAACGGAACAGGGCTCGTAGCCGACATAAGAAGAAGACAGCACCACTTTCCCCGGAGACAAGGTAATACTGTAAAAACCGTAATTATTGGAAACCGATCCTTTTCCGGAAGAACGCTCCACCACGGTTGCCGCAATCAGACTCTCGTAGGATGCGGAATCCCGCACAAACCCACTGATGGTATATTGCCGGGGTTTCCGTTTCAATATCACATAACGTCCCGTAATCCGGTAAACAAGAGGTAAAGGCTCGAACAACCGTTTCAGGCAATAAGAAAGAGACTCGTCGCGCGCCGTCAACGAAACATGGCGGAATTCTTTCAACATCGACGATTCATAGGAAAAAAACAGGCCGGTCTGCTTTTCGATCTCCAGCAAAATATCCTGTAAGGACACCCGCTTCATATCCAGCGTGACAGTAGGAGTAGGGTCCGCCAACAAGTGCAAAGGTTCTTTCGCTCCGATCAGCGGGCAACATATACAAATCCCGATGACAAATAGGTAAACACGATACATATTTTTTTATTTATCTTTCCGGGGAACCAATCGGATATCCAACGTCTGATTGATAACCATCAGGACTTCGTCAAGAGGCAGATCGTTGAATGTTGCGGTCAGTCGGGAATCCGGCGAATCCACTTTGTTGATGATCTCCACCTGGTAATACTCGTTCAGGTCCCTGATCACCTTCTCCAAAGGCGTATCGTTAAACCTCAACTGCTTCGTTTTCCAGGAAAGATTATTCGGATTCTCTTCCTTCAGGATATCTATTTCTTTCTTTTCATTCGAATAAGAGGCCGACATTCCCGCCGTCAGGATAACCGGTTCGGGCTCCTTTCCGGCAGCAAAACGCACTTTTCCCGTAACGACATCGACTTCCGTCATGTCCGGTTGTTCACTAACTTGGAAGCTGGTACCTAAAACCGTCACCTCCGTCATGGCAGTATGAACGGAAAAGGGGCGCGCCTCGTTCCTCTTCACCTGGAAAAAAGCTTTTCCTGTCATCTCCACCACACGTCTTTCCTTTCCATATTTCTTCACATCATACCGAAGTGTCGAATTTCCGGCCATAGAAACCAGCGTGCTATCCGGCAAATAAACATCTTTTAATTGCCCCGATACAGTAGCGACAGATACCCATTCGGGATTATTCCGCTCTTTCACATAAAAAGTGCCGAATCCAATAAGCAAAAGCACAACAGAAGCGGCCGCCATCCAATAACGGCGAAAAGCGACTTGGCGGCAGATTCCCTGCCGAAAGGCAAACCGTTTCCAAGCCTTATCCTCATCCAAGCTCCCCTCTTTGTAGTGCCGGACTACAAAACGAAGGCGTTTTTCAAATCTATCATCTCGCTCGTTGTTCTTCATTTCAATTGACAATTGATAATGGACGATGGACAATTGCCACAGCCCTTTCCATTGTTTATTTTCCTAATTTAAATTTATAACCGACAGATAAACTGAAAGTATGGTATTTCAAGTCGACCGAATCATATTCGTATTCCTTGCCCAAAGAGGCATCGTAACCGACATTCATCACACAGGAGCCTATTTCCAATCCTGCTTGAAACGAAAGTCCCCAGTCGAAAGAGTTATCGTGCGTCCAACTTTCATGACTAAAACCTTTCTCTACCCATCCGCCACCATACAAATAACCTCCATTACCTCCATAATAGATAGAGCCATAACTTTCATGACTGCTACTATTACCCGGTGTATATTCATTATACACAGCTATATTTTTATCTCCCATCGAATAAGCGATATAAGGACCGGCAGCCAGATTCAACCGTACATTATCCGCTAAACGGAATGACAAATTCGCCATCAACGGGACTTGCAAGAAATGACGCCTCGTCTTATAATAGCTTTTACTAAAAGTAGACTCCGACTGATCGTCTATTGTCGGGTAAATGTTCCCGAACGAAGTCGATTGTCTCGAATATCCCCGTTGAGCATAATACAACCCCGATTTCAATGAAAAACGGTCCGGTTTAACAACAGACTCCACTCCAACTCCGATTTTCCAACGGGCATTCCAAGTGTATCCCGGTTCATCGATATAAGAAAAGCCGCCTCTCTTGACGGCCGTCATCCCGACTTCCGGCGTCAACGACCATCGTTGTGCGCTCACCGATACCACACTCATCATCAACATCACAAATAACACGAATTTCTTCATTTTTCTTTTTTGTATTAGTGATACATAAACATTTAACCTTTCTATCACTAAGACCGGAAATCTGAAAAAACCCCTATTCATTCAAGAAAAAAAGAAACAATAAATCCGTATGGCAGTTTCCCGCAAAGTCTTTAATGCTTTTCCCATCTGGTTTTCAACTGTTTTAATGGAAATCTGCAACTCCTCCGCAATCTCCTGATATTTCAATCCGTCCCGCTTGGAAAGCAGAAATATTTTCTTCCGTTCAGCAGGCAATCCGTCGATAGCCGCCCAAAGACGCGCATCCCGTTCCGATTGATATATCTGTTCCTCTTCCGACAGGTCTTCTATATCAGCAATACATTCCGTTGTCTGTAACATATCGGAAGACTGGGCGATAAGCGTAAGGGAACGGTTCCGTACCGCCTGATAGAGATAGGATTTAAAGTTAGCAATTACCATATCATGGCTGTTCTTATCCCAAACATCGGCAAAAACCTGCTGCACAACGTCCTCGGCATCTTCCGTTTTTTCTGTAAAACGGAGTGCAAACAGGCACAAGGGCTTATAAAACTCCTTGAAAATACGTTCAAATTCACCCGCAGATATTGCCGCCATACATTTGTTACTTGTCTCTATTCACTGCAAAGTAAAGTAGTTTTCCATTTAATAATCCGATTTTCAGGTTCTTTATTATGATTTTAATAAATTATACCGCACAAAATCACCTGCCTTGCAAACATAAACAAAACACGGACTACACAGACTACACGGTTTTAATTCATCCGTGAGGTCGGTGTAATCCGTGCCTCAAATATAGTAAGCCTGAATATGCTTATCCTCTGAATCCGATAATCTCACGCACTTCACGCAACGTTTTCGCAGCGCTCTCGCTTGCTTTTTCGGCTCCCATGCGGGCTACTTTTGCCAAATAGTCTTCGTTGGAACGAATGTCCAAGATACGTTCACGAATCGGAGCACAGAAATTATTGATATCTTCAGCCAACTGCTTTTTCAAATCTCCGTAACGGATCTCGCAATTGTTATATTTCTCATTGAAGAAATCGAAAGTATCTTTTGTCGATACGATCTCCATCATCGTAAACAGATTGGCAATCGGTTCGGGTTTCACACTGTTCGGTTCCGTCGGACCTGCATCTGTCACAGCTTTCATCACCTTCTTCTTGATTGTCTTTTCATCGTCGATCAGGTAGATAGCATTACCTTCGCTCTTCCCCATCTTGCCGGATCCGTCCAGTCCGGGAACTTTGATCGCCTTATTGGAATAATAGAAAGAGGCGGGTTCCGGGAAACATTCGACTCCGTAAGTTGCATTGAAACGACGGGCAAAACGGCGCGCCATTTCCATATTTTGTTCCTGGTCTTTCCCTACCGGTACTTTCACCGCCTTATGAATAATGATATCGGCAGCCATCAGAGTCGGGTAGGTCAGCAAACCGGCGCTTACGCTATGTTTATTGCCTTCGTTGAAAATTTCCTTTTCCACATCCCCTTCCGTGGTGTTGACACGGTCGATGTGCAACTGCTGGCGTGCCTTATCCTTGAAAGAAGTAGTACGCATCAACTCGCCGATTCCCGCATTCATATTCAGATACAGATACAATTCGGGAATTTCGCGCACATCGCTCTGAAGATAGATGGTCGCTTTTTCCGGATCGATGCCACAAGCCAGATATTCGGCCAGGATCGTCTTTACACTGTTACGGATATTATCAGGATGCGGATGTGTAGTCAACGAGTGCCAGTCTGCAATAAAGAAAAAGCAATTATACTCATTTTGCATTTGCAAAAATCCTTTTACTGCTCCGAAGTAATTCCCCAGATGCAAATTACCCGTTGGGCGAATGCCACTTACTACTGTTTCCATTTTCTTTCTTAAATTATTAATATCAAATGGCGACAAAGATAGCAATTATTTTGACAGATTCCGAATCTTTATGCCTCCGGCTGATCCAATATCTCATCATGAAGATATGAAAAACAAAAATATAGTTCATGTCTATCAATAATTCGGACAAAGCCGTTACGATCATATCGTAATTAAATAATATTCGTATATTTGTATCGTGACAACATATTAAAAGCAAATAAAGTCATGAACAAATTGTTATACCTTTTATTGATCGCTGTCTGTTGGAGTTGCAGTCAGGATTCTGAAACAGAAAAACACCAGAGTAAACGGGATCAGGTGGTCGACGTACGGGACAAAATGAAAGAGTTTTCAACACAAGATGTGCTGATAGGCCGGATATCGAGGACTTATCTAATCGACAATTATTTAATTGTCACCGATTATAATTCACCGGACAAACTCATTCATCTGTTTGACAAAAACACATTCGAACATCTTGCCAGCAGTACATATCAGGGACAAGGTCCGGATGAGATTACAATTATAGGCCATGTCGGAATCGACGAGACGAACCGCCGCTTCTTTGTATCGGATCACGGCAAACTGAAAATATTCGCTTACGACCTGGACAGTGTTTTAACGACTCCGGAATATCAGCCAAGTGTAAAAATAGATATGAAGAAAAAACTGTTTCCGGATGATTATTTATATTTGAATGACACACTTTGCATTGCCAAAATCATCGAACCGATAGGTAACAACGATTATAAACCTTCGGTTGCCAGATGGAATATGGCAACCGGGGAAATAAATCCTATGCCATACGAATATCCCGATTTGAAAAAAGTCCGCTTCATATACGCTGCATCCGCAGAGCACCAATTATATGTCCAATGTTATCAGACCCTCCCGCTCCTAGAATGCATCTTCCGGCATCCGCAGAGCACCAATTATATGTCCAATGTTATACTCAATACGACCTGATGACCATCTGTGATTTTAACGGGAATTTAAAATGTAATATCTACGGTCCGAAATGGGTAAACGAAAAAACACAAACCCAGCACTATTCTCTCGGAGTTGAATTTTGTGGAGATAAGATTCTGGCCCTTTATTCCGGTGGCGATCACCGCACAGACGCCTACTATCCAACAAAGTTCCTGGTCTTCGATTTAAATGGCAATTACCTCAAAACCCTGGAAACCGGATACATGATAACCGATTTCTGTTATGACAAAGAAAATAACCGGCTTATCATAAACTTAAACGATGAAATACAGTTCGCTTATTTGGATTTAGAAGGGATAATTTAGACTATATCAGTCCGACAGTCTTGGCTATGCAAAGAAACATTACTATCTTTGTTGTATTATGGACTGAATACACAATTCAGATAGATAAAAAGAGTAGATTCACATTCTGTCAGCCAACTTTGAACAAGTCTGTTTCCAGTATAATTTGGAAAGCCGGAAGAAAGATATCCTTCAAGCCTTTTCGCAATCGGATCACGATTTGTTCCAAGTGCTTTTTATCAGCACTCACGATTTATTTGCGTGTTTGGGATTAACCCAGACATGCAAGTTATTGACAAACTTTTCAAAGAACTCATTTTATTTACTGCCAGAGCCGCTTAGGATTGGCGAATTTTTAACGAGCTATTGTGTATGAAATATACCAAAGAAAAAATAGGACCTTATCTTATAAGTTTTTCCCATTTCCTCTGTCACTGTATCACTGATTTCTTTCTATCAGTTGATATTCAAATTG
>ENA-OXQT01000221-OXQT01000221.1-human-gut-metagenome-genome-assembly--contig:-NODE-221-length-22465-cov-14.2798_pt1 | contig 22465 bp, 32 predicted proteins | sample MGYA00249584_ERZ652567 | MGnify/ENA primary metagenome ERZ652567 (study PRJEB26925, sample SAMN05826683) | human gut metagenome | biome: ENVO:2100002; feature: ENVO:00000062; material: ENVO:00002003... | reverse complement strand
TCGCAATCATTACGATAACGACCATTGCCGGCTGTATCTATGCCGGAAATGTAGAGCGTAACGATGCCGTCCTCTCGGGCATGTCCATGGAGAAGTACCAATATATCCACGACCGGATCGGCGGGCGGGCTTCATCCTCCGATGTGGTGAAGGAGTACCTGCGCAATCAGGGATTTTACGATTCAAAAGATTATTAACCATAAACGGGAAAGGAGTACCCATGTTAGTGAATCATATACAAGTGGCCTATGTGCTACAGATAACACCCCTGGAAGCCAAATTTATGCCGGCTCCGCATATCGAGAGAATCCGGGAGATGGTCATACCCGGAAAAAAGAGTCTGGACGAATGCGCAAGGCTCGTCAGGAAAACAGACGTGGTAGAAAGCCTCTTGCTGAATATCAGGTTCCGCCATCCGAGTCCCGAACTCGATGGCAAGGACCGGATAGCATATACCATTGAGAAACTGAAAGAAGCGCCTCTTAATCTTAAAAAGAAGATAGCGGATGATCCGGGTTGCCTGAAAAGCGGGAAAATATCCGGCAAATTCCGTGCTCTGAACAGTATCCTCGAAGAGGAATCTATAAAGGAGATAAAAGAAATACTGCGCCTAAGAGGCGGTCATATTGGCAGAAAAGACACGGCCATGTCCCAAAAGAAAAGGAGGAGGGTGTCATGATCCTGGCCGTTGACTTTGACGGAACGATTGCGCGAAGCAGCTTTCCCGATATCCTGGGGGAACAACCGTATGCCGGTGAAGTGCTGCGCAAATTGCACGAAAGAGGCCACTATATCATTATCTGGACCTGCCGTAGCGGAAAGAACCTGCTTGATGCAATCAACTGGCTACTGGAGCACAACATTCCCTTTGACAGGGTGAACGACCACTGCCCGGAAAATATAAAGCGGTACGGGAAAGGATCCGGCAAGATATACGCCAATATCTACATCGATGACAAGAACCTCGGCGGGTTTCCCGGATGGCTCCGTTGCCTGGAAGAGATAGAGCGGATGGAATCTGAGGAAAACGACCAAATATGACATATATGGAACTTTTGAGAACATGAAAGTAATACATGTGCATTTGATCTTCAAAAAGAAGAACTACTATTTCGGTTCGCTCAGCGCCATTTTTGAACATCTGAGCGAAAACGATATAGGAATCAAAAAAGGTACGCTACTGCATCGGTCCAAAGAGGGAACGATCTCAACGGACCGGGCGATCATCATAAAAGGAGTCCTGCTTAAATGCAGGAAACATGTTAAACAATAACCAATGCCGGTACTAAAGGATGCCGTCGGGAGTGTGCCCCGGTTAAGTTTTATATTTTGCAAACCACTCCCCGGGGAGAAGTCCCCGGGATTCGGATTCCCCGAAGCGGGAGGCTTAAAATGATCAGCTTATGAATATCATCCAGACCATCCCCCGTATCGATTGCAAGGCATTCGCCAAATGCGGAAAGAAATCCCTGTCCCATTGCAGGAGGTATAAGCTTACGGATGAAGAGTGCGCCGGCTGCGAGTTGGTCCGACGGCGGGAAAGAGGCAATTATCGCACCTTGTCCGACGGTCGTGTGATAAAACAGTGCTCCGTTTGCGGTGAGTGGTATGGCGTTCACCGGTTTTATCCCAGAACCCTGAAGAGAGGAGAGAAGGTATATTTTACTTTCAGTTCCGAGTGCAGGAGATGCAAGTCACTGAAAGCTTCAGCATACCAAAGAAATAAACAGCAATTAAAAATCGAATGATATGGCAATGCATACCTGGTTTGAATGCAAGATCCGCTACGAAAAGACGATGGAAAACGGAATGATTCAGAAAGTTACCGAGTCCTATCTGGTAGACGCTTTGAGTTTTACGGAAGCGGAAGCACGCATTATTGAAGAGGTAACCCCGTTTATAACAGGAGAGTTTACGGTATCGGACATTAAACGCGCCAATTACAGCGAACTTTTTGTCAGTGATGAAGAAGCGGCGGACCGCTGGTTTAAATGCAGGCTCTTTTTTATCACCCTGGACGAAAAGAGCGGCGCCGAGAAGAAAGCCATCTCCTTTGTGCTGGTACAGGCCGCCGACCTGCGTGACGCCGTGAGGAAGCTGGACGAGGGAATGAAAGACACGATGGTCGATTATCAGATAGGAGCGGTTACGGAAATGGCTATTGTGGATGTGTACCCATACGGTTCAACAGCATAAAACGCCTCGAGTCATGCTTGCCCTTGTCAGTCCTGCTTGCGAGGTTAAACCCAGAAAGGACTATATCAACCATTTTCGCCAGAGCAAACCACTGGAAGGCATCTATTTTACCGCGTTTGCCCAGGAAATGCTTGAAAAGCGCTCCAGACGAAAGTCTGCACACTATGCCGCAGTCTATGATGCCATCATAAAGCACGTAGACAATTTCTCGAGAGAGTACAACTGTGATATTTTCACCAATTCGGTTACAGCCGAGTTTCTGGATGACTTCATAATCTATCTTGAGAATTGCGGGCTACGACATAATACGATTGTAGGATATATCCAGAAGCTCCAGTCGCTTATCCGGCGGGCATCGCAATATAACTACGCCGTGGATACCACTTATGATGAAATTGACATGAAAGAAGAGCCAACGAATGCGATTTTTTTAAGTATGAACGAGATCACCCGTATCTACTATTACAAGTTCGCCAAACAGGACAAGCGCAAAGCCAAGGAGCGAATCCGGGACTTGTTTGTCATCGGTTGTCTGACCGCCCTGAGGTATTCGGATTACTCGACATTGACCCAAGACAACCTGCAAGGATGTTTCATAGTCAAGCGTACCAGGAAAACGAATGTGGATGTAAAGGTTCCTGCACATGATTATGTCAAAGAGATATTTGAGAAGTACGACGGGGATATTCCGACAGGGCTATGTATCCAGCACTTCAACAAATATCTTAAGGTGATCATGCGTGAAATAGGCTTGACTGACAAAGTTTCCTATTCATTTACCCAAGGCGGGAAACTGCATACGGTAACTAAAGAGAAATGGGAGTTAATCAGCAGTCATACCGCCAGGAGATCGGCTGCCACGAATATGTATCTGACCGGCCGCATGAAAACATTGGAGATCATGAAACTCACCGGACACCGGAGTGAGCATAACTTCTTCCGGTACATACGGTTAACGGGTGACGATACCGCCAGATCCATAAGCGGAGATATGTTTTTCAGAAAATAAATTTGTTAAATTTTAAAATTACGATTATGATAAAAAAAATTATCCGGTATTTGAGAAAGCGCAAAGATATGAAATTGCGCAAATGGTGCATAACGCTGGCAGCAAACGAACTATCTTACGGAGAGGCTATCGATGCCGCCAACGAGATTTACAAGTGGGTTAAAGAGCAGTCTCAATAAAAGATTTAACTTCTTCGTAACCTGATAAAGAATGAGCAAAGCGAAGATTTATATTGAAAGTAATAGTGCAAAGTTATCTGAACATTCAGGTGATTATGAAGCTGTATCTAAATACCACGCATTAAAAGCACTTGAAATACAAGAAAAAGAGCAATCTTGGCATGATTTAGCTTTAAACCCTAATGACCTGCCGGAGCATAGAGAAATAGTTGTAGTGAAACTTAAATTCGATATGTATCACTATACTGTTGGAACATACAGCCAAATTAATGGCGAATGGTATTTGAGGGATGGTGAAGAGTTTTACCAGACTAATAAGGAAGTTATTAAGTGGCAAAAGATTAACGAATAACAAATTTAGGAGAATGGGAAACAGGTGCAAACATTAATGAAGAAAGATTAGGTATAACACATTGGATGCCTATTCCCTCTTTCGATGAAATACTGGAAGCCAACAAAGATAAATTAGAAACGAAATGAGAACTATAACAATAGAAACGGAAGTTGATGTTGATTTGGATGATTATCGTGACGAGTTTTTGGAAGATCTTAGCGATAATGAGTTGTTAGAAGAAATAAGCACACGAAATATCCAGATTGATCATAAAACGATTACTCTATGTGATATGAATAAAAATGAAGCAAAACGATTTTTATGTGATATAATAGAAGAGAATTATATAATTACCAATGAAAAACTTCTGGAAAAGATAAGAGATTTAATTCAATAGAGAATAGCAAGAAGCGAAAGCTTATGCGAAAGAATGCGGTAAGACCGGGCTTTTTGCGGTTGGCAGATTTGGCCCCATGACACAACGTGGACTGTCTCAGGGTATGAAGGATTGGGGCAATTGCTGTGGTATTGACAAGAAAAAGATGCACCCCCATGCTTTCCGCCACTTCTTCGCGAAGATGTTTCTTAAGAAAAACAAGGATGTGATTCAGTTGGCTGATCTTTTAGGTCATGGCAGCGTAGACACAACAAGAATTTATTTACAAAAAAGTTATGACGAACAAAAAAGAGACTTTAATAAAAATGTTACGTGGTAGTGTTGAACAGTTGAACAGACTGGAGGACATGATGGACGGATTAACCGTTATGGACGAAACGGACCACGTAGATAACGATTTTCTTATGGAAATGCTTACCTGCGTCAACGCATTTATGGACGCGAGCAATAAGGTTATATCAAAGGTGTCATCATTGCTCGCCCCCGATGCTCCCATGGACAAAAAAGGAAAACAATCCGATGAAGGTAAGAAATGGAGTGTGGAAGAGATATTGAAGCATTGCACGCTTGAGAATAACATCCTCAAGCTTCCACAAGTGCAATTTAATAAGAAATCTTATGCCGAGGCCCAAAAATGGATAGAGGAAGCAGGGGGATCTTGGCAAGGTGGTAAAGTACAGGGCTTTACATTCCCGTTTAATGCCGAGCGCGTCTTCTCTATCCTCAAAGATGGGAAGCGCTGTAATCTCCAACAGGAATATCAGTTCTTTGAAACTCCGGATGGTGTTGCAGACTGGTTGGTAATGCTTGCCGGAGGGATACATGAAGATGATACGGTGTTAGAGCCGAGTGCCGGTCGTGGTGCGCTTATCAAGGCTATTCATCGGGCATGTCCTTCCGTTATGGTTGAATGTTATGAACTGATGCCTGAAAACAGGGAGTTTCTGCATTCGCTGGGCAATGTAATACTACTTGGGGAAGATTTTGCGAAAGATAGTGTGGGCAGCTATGGCAAGATAATTGCCAATCCTCCATTCGCAAACAATCAGGACATAGATCATGTAAGGCTTATGTATGAACGGCTCGAAGAAGGTGGCACGCTTGCAGCCATTACCAGTCCACATTGGAAATTTGCTTCTGAAAAGAAGTGTGCTGCTTTCCGCCAATGGATTGATGAAGTACACGGGCAAGTGTTTGAAATTGGCGCAGGTGAGTTTAAAGAGAGCGGAACAAGTATAAGTACAATGGCAATAGTTATAAAGAAATAATTCAAATCTGATTAGATATGAAGAAAAAGAAAGAAATAATAATTGAGTTGGTATACGATATTCCGGCTCTGATAAGAATACAGGAACTTTCCTTGATTGAAATAAAGAAGAAAATTCGTGATCAACAGGTTATAGATTTTCAAGAAGACATTCTAAGAGTTCTAAAGGCTTTAAACGAGATCGATTTTATTAATATGGACAGTAACTAATAGCTATAATTCAAACATTAATGAGATTAAAAACAAAACATATAACACGAAAGGAATGCCTGGATAAGATTCAAGAAGCAGTTGACAATTTGGATACACTTCTTGCTGTAATCAAGTCACCATCTAGCACTACAATTAGATGGGATTGTGAAGTATATGCAGATGAAGCGGACAAAATCACGAATGCGCTCAATGCTCTACAGACCAATTATGGGAACGAGACGAGAGAGGAATTTTGCATAGGATTAGATAACGAATAGCCAGAAAGAGTATGATTAAAAGTAACTTTCAAATTGAGACTAAAAAACTTTGTAAAATAGAATCTGAGTTGCTCAAATTAATATCAGATTCAGGAAACGAGAGTTTGCAAAACAAATTTCTTGAATGGCAGGAACAGAGAGATATTTGCAATGAAGTATTGATCACGGAACTGGAACGCCATCTTGCCCCCAATGTGCCAATGCACAGGATAGATTGTAATGAAAATGAATCATCTTCTTCAAATACACTTCATTCTTTTACAGAGGGTGGATACGTCGGGAATGACTAAATAACACTCTTTGGATCAGGAAAGAACTGTATCTAAAAGATAATTATACTTCAAATGAATAAAAAAAATAACCATATGGACGGATATAGCTTGACAGAAAAGATGCGTAAAGCACGCAGACGTAATCGGCTAACCGCTACCGAACAGGCACTGTTCTACGAATTAGTTGCCGTTTGTAATAGCGAGGGCTGGGAGGACGTTTTCAGTTGCTCTAACATCGAACTATGCTTCAGCCTGAATATCGACGAGAAGACCCTTATCCGGGCGCGTTTATCCCTGATTAATGCGGGACTGGTTTATTATAAATCAGGAAAAGGCAAACGGTCGGTCGGTTCATACTCTTTCTGCAGGAAATTTAAAGACGATCCTCCGAAAAAGGATCAGACTACCGGAGATATTCCAGTAGTTCCGCCAGCCCAAAAGCCAGGAGATGCGCCAGCCGATCAGCCAGTAGATGTGCCAGTAGATGTGCCAGTAGATGCGCCAGACTATAATAAAACTAAAACTAAAACTAAAACAGATTTCCCTCCCTCTCCCGCGCGTGAGGGGAAAATATCCGGAATCGATCTTTTTCTGGACAAGTCTTTAATGGAATGTTACCAGGAACTGCGAACAAACATCCCGTGGATGGAGCAGTTCTGCATGAACATCCGTCTGGATTACCCGGATTTCAGCCCGGAGCTGTTTTATGAATTTCTGGACAGGTTCTTCCGTAAGCTCCAGAACGGAGGAGAGACAACTAAGTCCCCCAGGGACGCCATGTCGCATTTTGCAAATTGGTTGAATATTGAACTTGAAAAATTAAAAAAAGATGGAAGTAGAACTAGTAAAAACCACTCTGCATGCGGTTCTGAGCCCGTCTCAGTTGCAGAAACCCTGTGTCCGAAAGAAGGAGCTGACGCCTCTCCAGATCTCGTTAAAAACTGGATCGACGGCCTCTCAATTGGTGGATGAATGGGGCGGGACAATTGCCCAACTGAACATGGGCGCCCCACTTTACGATGTCGCCGCAAACGGAGAAATCCCTACATTGGCTGATGTGGGTGTGGTCTTCGGTAATTCGACATCCGTTCGGATTATCACAAGCCATCTGGAATCCGTTCTGAAGTACGCCGGCGTTGAATTGAGCCGCGAGCAGATGGCGGAAACCGCGCTGGCGATACTTTCAGGATACTGGTTCCTGAACCTGGCCGAGCTCTGCATTTTCTTTACCCGCCTTAAGAACGGAAGTTGCGGGCAGCTTGTCTGGGGAAAGATCCTAAACAATCAGGCGGTCATGGTCGCCCTATCGGATTTCTGCAAGGAACGCCGTGAAGTGATCATTCGCAAAGAGACAGAGCGGATGGCCCGGGCTGTGGAAAAAGGCTTTTCCAGAACGGAGGATTTTGCCGCCGGTATTGTGTTGGGCGTACAGGGTATAGCCGTGAAACGTGAACGGGCCAAGGCCGACTTTAATGCTTTTTTGGAGTTTTTCCCCTGTCTGCCATCAGGATATGACCCGATAGCCTTATGGAAGGCCTGGGGCGGTGATCCGGATGCCATCAACTTACTCTTCGGCAACAATCCTCCCGGAGTGGAAGCGGCGGCGGAATCTGTCGGCAGATACCTGTGTGATTACAATGTCTATCAGGCCCGTGTAAAGGCCAAAGCCTCCTTGTAAACCATGAAAGTCGTCATCTATTGGCAGAAGAAATCCACCGCCCACCATCGCCGACGGATCCGTGACAGATTCAGGCTTCCCGAGGGTATGACCATTAACGGTGAAACTCCCGCCGATGTGAGGCCGGAGGATATGAAGGAACTACAGACCCTGGAAGAAATGGGTTATATCAAATTAAGAAACAAGTAAAAACAAAAACATCAACTTATGATAACCACGAAAATAACAGTAGAGCCGCACCTGGCTCAATATTGCTACGCCAAATATTCTTCCGATCCGGAAGGCAGCATGCCCGTCCGCTTTGCGGACCATCTGGATGTTTACCATCTGGTTTATAACCTGCTGGAAAAACGCCCGGTTAACTGTCCGCGGGATAATGGCAATCTTGAGATCGTCTTGCCGGACCGCAGGCAGGGTGACGTCCCCGGTGGCAAATCCCCGGAGCGTTTCAACTACCTGGGCCAGCGCAGCCAGGGTATCATCAATAAGAAGCTAAAGCTGATGATGCGCGCCGAACTTCATGACTTTATTGACGAGAACAAGCACCGGTTCGGTATCGACCAGCTTCAGTCAGTCCACTGCTTTATGAAGAAGTACTGCATTGACAGCTTAAGCGAGGACGCGCTCCTGAAAGACTACCAACGTTGGCGTGACCGGGTAAGACGTTCCAGCCTTAAGCGGCCCTACAAGAAAAAGTAGCATATATTTCACCTACCAAGCGTAGTTAATTGTCCTTTTTAGGAGGTAAAATTGACGGAAAAATGACGGAATTTTGACGTATTTTTGACGGAAAAATGCGGAGTATCTGAAAATCAATAAGTTATACAATATGAAAACAATAAAAAGACCCTATACCCCCGTTTGTGATCTGGAGTTGGTTCCGGTGGAGTGTATCAGTGATTTTGCAGTCATCCTGCCGCGCGCTTTTATTGCCGTGCGGGATGGTTCTTATCGCATTCCTGTTATTCCGGGATCATTCACTCCCGGAGTCGAATCCGAGCAGGCGGACTCAGGAACTATATATTATAATGTAGGGCATACGTTCGAGGTTGCCTTGACAGGGCCGGACAACCAGGAGCTGTTGTCTGCCTTGAGCCTTCAGGACCTGGTGGCCATTTATACGAATGAAGCGGGAGAGCGTATTGTTTCAGGCAGCCCGCAAACACCACTTAAACTTACTTTTTCCATTGTTTCGGGCAAATACCAGTGCAAGTTATCCGGTAAGCAGGTTTATATCGAGGCCTATCACAGTCCTTTCTAAAGGATTTGCAAAAGGTTTCTTTTGCATTAAAAAAGAAACCGTGGATAAGATTCAGCAATTTTTTTTCGATAAGTGGGCCATTGAGGAAAGGAGATACCACCAGCTCCTTTCCATTCTGTTGCCCGGTCTGAAAAACGGCAACCTGGCGTCGGTGGAACAATATCTGGGGGCCAAGCGTATAGAGGCCTATGCCGCCGTCCCCTATGTAGCCGACCGATGGGAGCTGGATGACGCCTCCCTCCCTCAAGGAGCGGTAGTGGTGCTTACCTGTGAAGGCGTGCTGTATAGCTGGGAGACCTACCGGCTGGAGAGATATATTTCCGCCGCGATGGCCAACGACCGCATATCGGGTGTCGTTCTGTTTGTGAACGGGCCCGGAGGTATGATTACGCGTGTGGATGTCCTGGAAAAGCTTATACGGCAGTCCCCCAAACCCATAGTGGCCTATATCACGGGCGTATGCGCTTCGGCGCATTTCTGGTTCGTTTCCGCATGCGCACGCAGATTCGTCTCCTCGCCCATGGATGAAATCGGCTCCTGCGGGGTGGTCTACACTTTCCAGAGCTTCAAGGAGTATTACGCGCAAATGGGGATTGAGATCGAGGACATTTACCCCGACAGTGCGGACCTGAAGAACCGCGCCTATCGCGACAAGGAAGAAAAGCAGGATGACACCTTAATTAAAGAGAACCTGTCGTTTTACCACCATCTTTTTGCACAGACCATCGCCCGAAATCTGGGAGTGAAGTATGACGCGCAGGATCCCCTGTTCAGAGGGCAGACTTTCTTTGCCGATACGGCACTGGCCAAGGGGTATGTGGATGCCTACGGAAGCCTGGAGGATGCCATCCTGTGGGTAACCGCCCAGAAAACCGTAAAGCGGGCTAACAAGATGATTTAATACTCACTATAAAAGTAAATTTGTTTATGAAAAATTATTTCGCACATTATGCTCCCGTCATAATGGATCTGCTGGGTATCAAGGCTTGGACTAAAGACTCAAACCAAAAAGATTCTCTGCTGGAGGAGCAAAAACAGAAACTTAAGGCATTGAGTTTCGATGAAAATTTTATTACAGGCTTTTGTGAGGCGCTTAAAAATGGCTTTCCGGAAGATTCTTCCTCAAACGACGGGGATTCGGATACGAAAGGTGGCGCTTCCCATGCCGATCTCTCCAATGCCGTAACAAAGGGATTACTGGCTGATATGACTGCCAAGCTGGTTACGGCCCAGGAGGAAATCGCCGTGCTTACCAAAGAGAAAGGGGAGCTTTCACAGGAGGTATCCGCCAAACAAACAGAAATCACCGGTTTGCAGACCAAGATCCAGGCCCTTTCCGGCCTTGCGGAGCAGGACGGGGGAAAAGGCTCCCAGCATGCACGTCTGGAACCGGACGCTAAAGATATTGTTATGAATTGGGATGACGAAAAACAACTGGGCGGCCTCTCGGGGGAGATGTTCGCAATGGACCGCCCTTATAACCAGCGCCTGCGCGCAGAGATGCTTTACCGCAAGGGGTTGACCGTTCAGGTGCCCACTGCCAGTTCGATCGATTACTCCCGCCTGAAAGAGGACCTGGGAGCCTTCTACCGCATCCCCTGGCAGGAGCGTTTACAGTCTTTCCTGACCCTGCTTCCTTCCATCGAGAGTATTTTCCCGCTGGAATCGGGATATCAGGACCTGGCCGTGCTGACAAACATCTGGTTGGGTGAGTTCTCCCAGGCTGACAATACCGCCAGTGATTTCGACAATGTAACGAAAGGCAATTACGAGTTCGACAATGAAACGCTGCGCATGTCGAGCGTCATGTTCGCGCATAAGTTCAAAGACCTCAAGGCACTTGAAAAATCATGGATCGGTTCTTATAACAAGGAAGGTTCGCAGGTCATCAAATGGTCGTTCATCGAGTACATTCTGGCTGAGACTGCCAAAAAGTTGCACAATGAACGCGAGCAGCGGCGTATTAACGGCGTCCGTAAAGAACCGGACTTGAACAAGCCCGGACGCGCGATGGAGGCTGCCGACGGGCTGTACGAGTTCCTCAACAAGAAGGTGAACGGACACATTGACATCAATAACGGCAAACTGGTTTACCAGGTAAAACCCTTTGAACTGGGTACCCTTTCTCCTGAAAATATCGGTGAGAAGATCTACCTGGGCACCTCCATGATTCCTGCGGTCCTGCGCGACTCGGGTTCCCTGGCCCTGTATATGCCCTCACACATGATCGTGTGGTACCATAAATACAATGAGATGCACTATGGTCAGAACCAGGACTATAAGGCGGGTATCATGTTTGTGAAGGAGTATCCGTCCGTGAAGCTCATACCGGTTCCCAACGCTGACAACCACCACCGCATCTTCTGGACGATGGAGGGTAACATACACCTGTTCGAGCACCAGAGCGGCGAAATGACCCGGTTCAACATCGAGCAGCAGGACTGGACGCTGAAGGTATGGAGTAACTGGAAAGAGTCCGTATGGGCTTATGCCGTCGGATTCAAATACACTAAAAAGGAAGATATGGACTATACCCGTCAGATGATCTTCTGCAACGAGTACGACCGCCCGGCTTCCTATTTCGTGGAAGCTGACAAGGACGCCCAGCCATCGGCCGGCTCCCATACCTCGATCGTGACGGCCGGCAATACGAACCTTTTGACAATTACCGACATAGAGAATGCCGAGGTCGGAAGTGTCATTACCCTGAAATGCGGAAGCGTGAACAAGGGGGTAAGGATTGACAAGAGCGGTAAATTCGACCTGATCTCCGCGGCCTGGGAACCCAAGAAAGGCGATATGATCCGCCTGATGAAACGCCAGGACGGGAAATTCATCGAACTGGGCCGTGAGACGGGAGCTACAGGGGCCCTGCAATTCCCGGATAATGAAGCAACTCCATCGCTTCAGGGAGGTGACGTCTTCGTAACGGGAGCCAACACAACTCCTACCGCAATAACGAATTTTACCGACGCTGTTCCCGGCAAGACCTATACCATTCATGGAAATGGGGATAAGAATGCCAGCACGATTGCTGCGGGAGGCAACTTTGTGCTTACCTCAGAGATGACCCTTGGTACGGGGAAATTCATCAGGCTGGTAAAGGCTGATGACGGAAAATTCTATGAAGTGGCCCGCGGCTGATAATTTATCACCAGGGGGGAGATCCCCCTGGTTTTTCATCACTTAAAAAATCGAGATATATGAATAATTACGTTAAGACTTCCGTTCCCAGACCGGTGGGCAATCCCGGAAACGGTATCAACCCCAAAGACGTGCTCACCCTGATTGACATCGACGATCTGGTCTATTTCCCTCCCCGTGACGGTGCCGGAGTGGTGCTGGAGGGTGACATCGTGGTAAAGCCGTCGGCTTACTCCACGGACTTGTATTTAACTCCCGGTACTGTGGAGCTGAGTTCCAACGGTGAAGGGGAAACCGACGCCAAGGGCTTCACCCCTTCGGTTAAGGGAAAACATCCGGGTAACAAACAGGAGGTTCGTGAGTTCAAGACCAACTGGCTGGGACGCCACTGCATAGCTATCCTGCAATACTGTAACGGGCAGGATCCGGATATCCTGGGTTCCCCTTGCAACCCTTTGGAAATGTCGGTCAATTATACCGGAAATAAAGACGGCAACGCCTCGGAGTTCACCTTCACGCAGATAAGCAAAGGAGACGATATCGGTATCTATAAAGGCACCATCCCACATGAAGAGCCGGTGGCGACTGTTTCCGCGTCGGCTACGGAAATTCCCTTTAAAGGCCGCGGGCAGTACCAGCTAAGCGCCGGGGCGGCCAAGATCGCTACCATCACAGGGGCCAAACACGGCGACCTGTTCACCCTGCTCGGGGTGGTGTCCGGCGTAGCTCCTACAATCGAAAAGGCAGGACAGACAGCCTTCATGCTGAAAAACGGAAAGACGTTCACCGCTTCACCGGGCAGCCAGATTACTTTCAAGGCCTTCGATACCGGCGGGGGAGCCATCCAGTGTGTGGAACAGTCGAGATTCGAGGTTTAATGTCATTCAGGTATTGCCGCTGTTGGTCTCTCCTGTTGTTGATTATTAAATCGGTCACATGGAACATAATATCCAAGTTTTCCAAAGCGAGTAGTTTGGGGAATTTGGATATTGTTATATATGAAAGCAATGAATCTTTGTTTTGCTTATCTGATGTAGCAAAAACACTTGGTTATTCAAACCCAACGAAAGTTGTTATAGATGATTGTAAAGGGGGTTACTGTTTTGGAAACCCCTACTCAAAGCAGTGTGCAACCTAGTATATAATAAACCTGTCTCTTTAACTCCTAATTTTAATCATGTAAGTAGAAATTCATCGATTGTTTTTGTCGTCCGGAGTCTTGAACAAGTATCTGACCACAAATGCAAAAATACCAATTATATTCGCTGTAGTGGTTGTTATTAAGGCAATAATGACGGAATCGCTTAACTCAAAACTATTATACAGGCTTCCGCTTTTATACAATATAAAGAATACCAGTATCATATAAAAACACAGGAAAGTGAAGAGATTGTCCGCGTAAACCTTGCGTTGAGCCCGATCCTGCCTTCTATTCTCCAGCTCTTCGTTGCGAATTTTATTGGCAACAGTCATAGTTTTTACTTCCTCCCGTTTACGAATTAGCTCTATCTCATCGTCTTTTATTTCAGTACGTTCTTCTTGTTTAGGTTCATTTTTAGAACTTTCTGAATTTATTTTGTCCAGTATAAATCGTAGCTTTTCTGGAATTTTCCCTTCTTCCATTTCTCATCAAGTATTTACAATATTTTTTACCAACTTTTCGTAATATAGTTTGGTGTAAGCATCTGGAATTTCGTTATTCTTTCCTTCTTGATAACATAAAGCCCATGGAGTTCCCTCTTTATGGGTTAAAGCAACCATCTCGCTGTCACTGTAATCTTTGTATCTGTTCCAAACCGTTTGAACGATACTTCGGGCTCTGTTGTCATTTAATTCAGGAGTTATGTAATTCTCACTTCTGGTACGTTCATCCCATTCGACAATAATTGTTTTAGTGGTTATGGGATTGTTTTTATAACATTTAAAGGAGTGATAGACCGATGGGATTACGGGTCCGTATTTCCACGCTTCCACATGGTCAAACCTATGATCCAAGAGAGAAAAATTCAATAATGCCAAAGAGAAGCCATGCGCGGCATAAACACGCTTCATTAGACCCAATTGGGTTATAGGCAGCCCATCCATATGAGCCAATTCTATAAAATAATTAGCTACAGACAATGCGTTGATTCTCATACACAGGAAGTATTTATAGTTTTCATCAGAACAGCTATCATTTGTATTTGTTTGCAAATTACGTTATATTTATTGAATTATGGAAATTTTTCATCGACATATAGGAGGTAGCCGTTGATTTTATGTCGTATAAATGACAATTTCATGAAACAATACCTTTTGTGAAGAATGGTTTTAATAAACGTCTTTTTGTATAATGTCTTTTTAGGCAATTGCCTTTTTTCGGTCCTTTGTACCGCAACCGGTATCAAGTATCTTTGCGGCGTATCATTTAAAATTCAATTCAATGAAAGAGCAAATCATTTCCTATTTAGAAGGACCGCGTGATTACTCCCAAGGGGTAGCCCTGTATGAGCAGTTCGGTCCCAACCGCATGCTGAAGGCCAAGTTCCGGCAGCTCGGGGAGTGTGAGATGACGAGGGGAACCCTTATCGAGGAGCTGCGCAAGCTTTCCGGCATGAGCGAGGCGGAATTTGCCGGCATGCACAGGAAGGCGCACCATATTCCGTCGAAGGCGGAACAGCCTGTCAGCCCCGTCCCTGTCAGGATGTATGCGGACGACCTGCTTATCGCCCTTGCCTCACGCCTGGGGGTAACGGTGGAAAAACTGGTAAGCGACGATTTTGTAAAAGAGCGGCTCTCCCAAAGTCCGGATACGGAGCAGGTGCGGGGTCTGAAGGAAGAACTCGAAAACGCACAAAGCAAGTACTCGGAGGCACCGGAAACCGTCCGTAAGGCCATCCGTTTCCGGGAGGAGTTTCCATTCCTGAGACAACCTGACTGTCCGGACGAACTCAAGGTGCTCGTAGCGGACATGTTCTCCGCTTATGATCTCTATCGGGAAAGCCACCGCATGCTGGTCGAGACACCGGATGACGTGGCCACCGGGGAGACTTACCTTTGGGCTAAAACGGCCGTGGAGAACTTCCTGGAGAACCGCCAAATGTGGGAAGAGTTGGAGTATTATAAGAATAACGGAGAAATCCTCGGAAAGGCGCAGGTCATGCGGCAGGCCAGGGAGAAACAGGAAATCTCCTCCCTGACGGACCTGGAACTGTCCAAGCAGCTGGGTAATGCCAAGTCTAACATATCCAAGGGAAAAAACGAACTCGAAAAGGCACCGGATGAAGAAAAGAGGGCCAAGGCCATGGAGAAGACCCGCAAATGGACGGAACGCAAAAATCTGCTGGAGGCTGAAATGGAATCCAGAAAAAAAAACTGATTTTTCATCGCCGGAGGCTGGAAATCAAAAGGGCCTCCTGGCTGAAAATGGGGACCCGTTACCTTCATCCCTGCGACCGCAGTGAAGCGGGCATGCAGGCACGGAAGCTGGATAACGAGATCCTCTCTTGTAATAACCGTTTAATGAATTTATATGAATAATATGGAGCGTTTGCCGGCGGACACCTTTTTCCTGGACCTTGAACTCCGCCAGGAGGTGGAGCGCATGGCCTCCCTGGGATATGCTCCGGACGATATCGCCTCTTATCTGGGTCTGGATGCGGAGAGCTTTGTCTTTGACGCCGGAAGGGAAGGGACCACCGTGTATTCCCTTATGCGCCAGGGAGCATTGAAGGCCGGGGTCGGAGTGGAGCTAAAACTGCAAGAACAGGCACTGTCAGGGGATTTGGATGCCATGGAACTGCTGGAGAAAGTGCGTGGCCGCAGGAGTTTTGAAATAATAGTGAAGCAAATCGATGAAGACGAATTTGGTTAAGCCCTCGAGGGTGGATTTTGAAAAAGCGGATATCGGGCAGATAGGGCGTATCCTCGCCACCGGTGATCTGGACTTGCTTCCCGAGGAGCAGCGGGCGTATTACGACCTGATGGAGATGGTGCGCGGACTGCGTGCCCGTATGAGGTATAACGGGAAGGTGATTACAAAAGCCGGGATCATCCGGCTGCTCAAGTCTGAGGTATACGGGCTTTCCGACTGGATGGCACGGCAGGTATACGCCGACTCCGTCAATTTCTTCTACAGCCAGGAAAACATACGCCCGCAGGCTTTTGCCAACCTCTATGCCGAAAAGCTGGAGAAGTGGGCCGATTCCATGTTCCTGACGGGCAAGGGGGAGGAAGCCTCCCGGATACTCGAGCGGGCGGCCAGGCTCCGGTTGCGCTTCGCATGTGACGAACAGGAGATACCCCAGGAACTTTTAAACAGGAAACCCGTGGTGATCTATACATGTGACCGGTCCGATATGGGCGTTCCGGATACGGACCGCAAGGAGCTGGAGGCGTTCATCGACTCCATTCCCGAGGTGCCTTCCGTGGTACGTGAGAGGGTAAAGGAGGATGCACGCATAAAGAAGTTTGACCTGAAAAAAAGGATGTTGGAAGATGCGGAAGAGTTCGGAGGGCAGGATGCACAATAACCCCACCGATGATGTGGAGGTTCGTTACTCCCATATCATCAAGGTCATCACCGACTGGATAGACACCACCAACCTGGTTGTCGTCGGCGGGCGCGGACTGGCCAAGAGTACCGTCATACAAGCGCGCCGGTCGGCCGATTGCGTGTATGACATGCCCGGTGCGCCGTTGGCTTTCGTGGGGAATACATATACCAACTTAAGGGATAATATCATGCCGGCCGTCAAGACCGGCTGGGAGCTGATGGGACTCTATGAAGGCGTGCACTATGTATCGTCCTGCCGGCCACCGGAATCCTGGCGCAGGCGTTGCAGCGTGATCGTCGACGATTACAAGAACACGGTCTCTTTCTTCAACGGATGCATTATCTTTCTGGGATCCCTGGACCACCCCTCCCTTCTGGCGGGCAAATCGGTCGTTCATTTGTTCTTCGACGAATCCAAATACGCCCCCGACAATAAAGTCAACCGGGCCATGCCCGTATTGCGCGGGGATGCCATACGTTACGGATGCAGCCACTATTTTCTGGGGGTGACCATTACCACCGACATGCCCGACGTGCTGGAGGGTGAGTATGACTGGTACTTCCGTTACGTCTGTCTGGTCGATCCTCAGCGCATCCTGCGTATCGCCCAGGCGGCTGCGGAGCTGAACAGCCTGCGCATCCGCCTGGTAAAAGCGGGAAGGACACGGACGGACTGCGGGGCTCTTAAGAAGAAAATCGCCTGGTACGAGGCGGGGCTGCTGAAGATGCGCAAGGGGCAGACGTACTTCATCAACGCCTCGAGTTTTACCAACATCGACATCCTTACGCCTGAGTACGTCCGTCGCCTTCTCGACGGGGCGCTCGAACTCCACGACTTCCTTAAGTCTGTAGTGGGGATGCGTCCGGGGCTTCGCCGTGACACGCGCTTCTATATCGCTTTCGGGGAAAGGCACAAGTATACCGACGGGACACGGTACGGAGAACCTGCACAAAGCTGCCTGGATCTGCGTTTCCTCAGGCGCGGCGAGCCCATCGACGGCGGCGTGGACTTCGGTAACCAGCTGTCCCTGATAGTAGGACAGCAGGACGGACCGCTGTACCGCCTTCACAAGAACTTTTACGAGCTTCCTCCCGGATGGTTCAGGCAGCTGGCCGACCAGTTCCTGGCATTCTTCCTTAACCATGAGGAGAAGGAACTGAACCTGTATTACGACCGGGCGGGCAATAACTTCGAGAAGCAGAAAGAGGACTATGCCCGCAAGCTCAAGCAGGCCATCGAGATAGACGGTGACGGTAACCGCACGGGATGGGCCGTCAACCTGATGAGCCGCAAACAGTCCAATATCCGCCAGGATGAAGAGTACGATTTCATGCAGGAGCTGATGACAGGCGACAACGATGCCCTCCCCACTTTGCTTGTTGACGCGGTGAACTGTCGTGAGACCATCTCCAGTATCGAGAAGGCACCGGCGGGTATCCGTTACAAGGGACAGCAGAAGATCATCTACAAGGTCAAGAAGTCCGAGAAGCTGGAGCCCAAGAAACTGCCCATGCTCTCCACGAACTTCTCCGACGCCTTCAAGTACCTGATGATGCGGGGAGCCTGGAGGCGTGCCGTCAGGGGCAAGTCCGGCCGCAGCAGGTCCGGTCCCTACATGCCCGGACTCGATGACCTGACGGGGGGATAAGAAAGGCAATTGCCTTGTTTTGCCTGACCGCTTCCGGAAATACCGGAAGCGGTTTTTCGTTCCCAACCCTTCTGCCTGCCAGCTCTTAATGTAATCATATTTCACCATTTATTCCTCAGGCAATTGCCTTTCGGCTTCTGAGCGGCGCGGTCTTCGGAAGGAGTTCTTTACTAGTGTTTGCGCGTGTAAAAACAGTTAATAGGTTTATTACAAGCAAATTAACGAAAGGAATACCAAAATTTTGTGCTCAAAAACGATGTTTTTAACACGTTTTAAATGAATTTCGTGCAAAAAATCCATTATTGCCCATATAAATAAGGGTATAATTGGAGATTTTTTGCTCGTTTATGTTGCCAACCTTTATTTATTTACTAACTTTGCAGCCAAAGTATTCCGTTTTCTATTATGATGGTTATGACAGATAATTTTAACCAGTCGAGTTTCGGTGTCCGGCTCAACAAAGAGCTGATAGGGAATTTAATCGCCTTATTGGCTCATAAGTGTGCCCCCTTATGTCATACCAAACTCATTAAAATGATGTACCTGATTGACGAAAAGGCAATTGAGGATAGTGGGATTCCCATTACGTGGCTTGATTACAAAGTATGGCAGTACGGACCGGTAGCTCCCGCGGTGTTTTTCTTCCGTGATTACTTTGGGGATTATGTGGAAGGTGTCCGGGTCGAAGAATGTGGCTCTACACCTGTTACAATTATAAAGCCCCTACGGGAATTTGACGACAGCGAATTCAGTGACTACGACCTGGAGATTATAGACAAGGTTATTGAGGAGTGCAAAGACAAAACCGCGCGTGAGTTGGTGGACTTGACGCACAAAGCGGGCGGTCCGTGGGATGTTACAAAAAAAAGAAACGACCTGGATTTTTCTATTGCCAACATTTCCTCGGTAAGTGTTGATATGGGGGTTCTGGTGGAGTCTTCCGCTTCGAAACAAGCGCATTATAAAGAATCCTGCGACCATGTAGCTTTTATGGCTGCGGTAAAATCCAAAGCTGTATGATCCATGTTTGAAGCGGGAAATATTCTATACGGGTATTTTGACCTGGGTTCCAACGGTAAGAAAAACAAATATGCGATTGTTCTGCACAACGACCCGCTGGAATGCATTATAACGACTTTTACGACCTCCCAACCCCGGTCATCGGTCGCATCTCCGGTTCATGGCCGGAATCCGTCACAGGGGGAAGTTATGTCGTATGTGTTTAAATCCGGGGTTTCTATCGGGGTTAACCCTCTCAGCGGTGAGTTTTTTTTCTTTAGGAAAGACACTACCATTGTTCCGGACTATGGTGTTAATGAGACTACAATCAGCAGCTTTTGTTCTGTCGTCGATAATCTTCGGGTTGTATGTAAACTACACGAAAAAGAATACATTGACCTGATATACACCTTATACAAATGTAAGAGAACAAAAAGAAAATATAAACTTATTTTTGAATCAATATTGCACGGACTGGGGGGCGGTCTAAGCTGCTTTCTTTAGAGTTTATATTGAAAACTTCTTTTATATCGCCGAATTGATGAATTTTAGAACCTGGACTTTTAATGTTTGACGGGGTGCCGTAATGGCGCCCCTTTTTTATTTTGTCCTTTCTTTCTCCATTTCTTAAAGAGACCTTTGCTGTCATTAATAAACCATTAATGATATGCTTAAAAGTTTGAATTTCAAGAAACAGGGTGACGCTTACATCTCCGACCCTGTCCAGTTGACATCCGATGCGGGTCTGCATCTGGAATTCCCGTATTCTCCCGCCCCGTCGGATATACGCCTTCTCCAAAGCATGACCGGCGGGGGATATGTGTGCTTTAAAGAAGACAAGAACTTTTTGGGAGACAGTTACGATACGGCCATAACAGGAGTTATTCCCGACATGTTCGTGAAGGTTTGCTGTAGCAGGCACCCTGTTTCCTGCCAAATCCTTGTATCGGAATGAAAGCGCCTGTCTGCCATGCTCCCGTCGTCCGGGCAAGGGTGGTGAACGCCCCTGTCTTTTCCGTCCGTTTGGGAGACAGGAAATCCGGCATTGCTTCCATACCGGCAATAAAGCCCCATCCTCTCCTGTTTGATTTCTGGAGCTTCTCCAAAGGGGATAATGCGGATGAATCCAGGGACAGGATTGTCGGGCTGAACAACCATGTGCTGCGGGCATACAATTTTCTTTGGGGATCGCTGTCGGGATACGGTTATCCGGGCTACCTTCCCGGAATGGTGTTTGACGGGATAGATGATTTCCTGGTATCGGAAGAGTGGATTTTCCCCGAGGGTGATTACACGGTCATAGCCGGTGTTACACTGTTTGAAAAACGGTCCGGCAACTCTGTCTTCTCCACAAGGGATTTCAATGGCTCACGATCGGGGTGGAATATCCTGCAGTACGAGGGGGACTACGGGCGTTTGTTTTTCGGCAACCAGACTTATAAGAAAAGTTCCCGGCTTAGTCATGTGACCGGGGAAACCCGTTTCCTGTCGATGATCCGTAGTGGAAATACCATAGCCGTATACCTGGATACGGATCCGGCCGGCATCGTGGAGGTTCCCATGGGGACCCCTAACCAGAAGACTTATTATTTAGGTCATACGCAAGGATTAAGCAATGGTTATTTTCATGGTATAATCCATTGCAACGCCGTTTATTCCGGTGCCCTCACGGCCGATGAACTCCGCAGGGAGATGGATGAATCGTTTCCTCTTTATGAGGATATTATAATAAACCGTTAAAACATGCGATTATGAATTTTGTGATAGTAAGCATTGCCTTCTGCCTCGAGCATGGCATTATCGTTCCGGCACACGCCAGAAAATCCCTGGACGGTACGCAGGTCATCCTGCACGAAGAGTATATCGCCCCGGTGCTTCAAAAAGGGGACAACATCTGTAGCTACCGCTATGATTCTTCCGGGCTCAGGGATATCTTGGGCGGTCCGCAGTGGACTTCCCCGCAAGAAGAGGCACTCCGGACAGACCGCGAACAGTGATGCCGGGCCTGTCCTTTATCCTGTCCCCTGAAAGGGGCAAATTTGCTTTAAAAAACAAAAGGATGAAAGGATTGACAGAACTGATTGTGGCGGGCTGTATTTTATTCGGCCTGCTTCTTACGCCGCTGGTTTTCTCCATACTGGATTTTATCAGCGGAGTACGCAAGGCCCGGCAGCGCGGCGAAAGGATCACCTCGGACCGGTATCGCAGAAGCGTAAAGAAAGTGGCCGGTTATTATAACCTGCTTTTTGCATTGGTGGTTGTGGACTGTATGCACATGGGTTGCAGCTGGTTTCTCAACAGTTACTACGATTACCATATCCCTACGTTCCCGTTCGTTACCCTGGCGGGGGCGTTCTTTGTAGCCGCCATCGAGATCAAGAGCATACGGGAAAAGGCGGAGGATAAGGTCAAGAAGGAGCTCACCGACGTGGCCCTGCTTGCCGTGGAAATCGCCAAGTACAAAGACACGCCCGCGGAAGCTGCCAAGGCGATTGCGGACTATTTTAACGGAACCTCAAAAAAGGAGTGATATGAAGAAATCTATTTTATACGCCCTGCTCCTGTGCGCCCTTTTCCAGGGGTGTGGCAGCTCCAAGTCGGTCCGGGAGAAAACGGACAGACGGATAATGTCCGACAGCCTGGTGGAAATCAAGGGTAACTTCGAGCGGCGGGAAGGCGAAATACGGACCGATTCGGCAGGGTACATCCGGCAATCCCGGCAGGACCGGATCGTGGTTATGTTCGACACCGGAAAACCGGTATCCTCACAAACCGGATTGCCCCCCGTCAAACAGATCTCTTTTACCGGGACCGCGCTTCATGAGGAATTGGGGTCCACCGCGGCGGTTCACTCCTTCCAGAGCAGGCGGGCGGATTCCTCCTTGCTGCTACGCACACACCGGGATGCGGAAAACAGGAAAGAGCTCCGGAGCGATCGGAAGACAGCACCCGGGTCACTGCTGGGAAGAATCGCTTTACCGGCCGGCCTGATCGTGGGGGCTTACCTCCTGCTGCGTATGCTATGTAAACGTTTGCCTGAAATCAAAGCGCTATGGAAAAGGATATTCAAAGGATA
>ENA-OXQT01000140-OXQT01000140.1-human-gut-metagenome-genome-assembly--contig:-NODE-140-length-33161-cov-14.2079_pt1 | contig 33161 bp, 36 predicted proteins | sample MGYA00249584_ERZ652567 | MGnify/ENA primary metagenome ERZ652567 (study PRJEB26925, sample SAMN05826683) | human gut metagenome | biome: ENVO:2100002; feature: ENVO:00000062; material: ENVO:00002003... | reverse complement strand
GTTTTTGTGTTGTGATACTCCTGCTGAAAGTGTTCAGCGGGAGTATCTTTTTTATTGCTGGTTTTCAAACAGTTAGGGATACATACCGAACTTTTCACAATCTAATTTGTAACGTGTGAATGATAGAAAAAACCTCACTTTTGGGCGTATTTCATTCCACTTTTATTCCAGTTTAAAATATAAACCAGTATGGCAACATTTTTTTTAACAATTGTCCCGAATTTAATCTTAAAAAACAATAAACACACTGTAAGGATAGCAGTTACACATTGCCGGCAAACAAGATACATCCCGACTGATGTAACGATAGACTCAGAGAAAGAAATAAGCAACGGAAGGATCGTCAAAAGACCAGACAAGGAAAGGCTGAACATACACCTCATGAAGCTGCTGTCAGCGTATGAAGAAAGAGCGTCAAACATTCCTTTTGCAGACAGCCTTACATGCAGCCAGCTTATCAAGATAATCAAATCACCAATCTCCGGAGAAAAGCACAGGACATTCTCTGATATAGCAGACGAATATCTATCACAGATTGACAAGGATGACAGAGGAAAGACCTACAAGCTGTACAGACTTGCAGCCAACAGGTACATGGACTTCGCCGGTAATGATACTCTGATGGAACACATCACTCCAATTCGGATCAACAACTACTTAATGAGCCTTCAGAAAGACAAACTCTCCCAGACAAGTATTAAGATATACATTACTCTTCTGAAAGTAATCATCAACTATGCAGTGAAAATGAGATATGTATCATTCGACGTGGACCCATTCGTGACGGCTAAAGTTCCGTCAGCAAAGAAAAGGGACACGTACATAACAGTAGAGCAGCTTAAGAAAATACGTGATGCCAGACTGGACACACACAGCCTTTCAGTAGTACGTGACATTTTCATGCTGACTTATTATCTTGCCGGAATGAATCTTGTTGATATGCTGGAATACGACTTCCGGAATACAGATGAAATATACTATGTCCGAAAAAAGACCAGGCACACTAAAGAGGGAGACAATGCGGTGAACTTCTCTATTCCTGATGAGGCAAAGCCAATCATACAACGATACATGGACAAGAAATCAGGAAAACTCATTTTCGGCCGTTATTCAAGCTATGTAAGCTGCTACAATGTTCTTGCAAGAAAGATTAAGAAACTGGCAGAAATTGGCGGAATTAAGCATTATTTTACCCTGTATTCAGCCCGTAAGTCTTTCGTTCAACACGGATTCGACTTAGGTATTCCATTGTCCACGCTCGAATATTGCATCGGACAATCAATGAAAGACAGCCGGCCGATATTCAACTATGTATCCATTATGAAGAAACATGCAGACAAGGCAATCAGAGAAATTCTTGATAATCTGACGTAAAAAAACACCGAAATATTTTGATAATATGCAAATGCTTATTATCTTTGTAGTGTCAAACAAAGAGTTATTCACTTAATTAAAAGAACATGGAAAATGAAGAAAGGAAAAAGTTAGAAGAAGAGTACAAGAATCTCAAACTACTAATCGAATTTCATTCAACCTACGGAGTTCTTGAGAAATCAGAATACGAGAAGATGGTTAATGACATTCTGGACCGGATGAATGAAATCCGAAATATGTTGGGAAAAGAGTAAAAAACAGCCCTCCCTACTGGGAGGGCATTAAAAATAGATTTATGGATAACATGGATAAATACCTTCCTAACGCAGACATGCAGGCTGCATTTGAGAAGTTCAAAGAGCTAAAGACTGCCGAGGAAAAACTTGCCTTCCAAAAGGAAATGCAGGTGAAACTATCTTCAATGAGTGAAGAAGAAAAGAACAAGTACATTGCAGATTCCAAAGCCGGACTTCAAGCTACAGTTGAGGCTTGCGAGGATTTTATTACCAAAGCAGAAGAAACTGTACTAAAGGATAAGCTGGGAGAACTTCCTGATATAATATCATTCAGCTATATAGCAAAGAAATACTTCGGGAAAAGCCGCAACTGGCTGTACCAGCGTATTAACGGATATACTGTAAACGGTAAGCCGGCAAAGTTCACTCAGAATGAATTTCAGACTTTTCTGAAAGCACTGGAAGATATAAGCAATACGATAAAGAATACTTCGGCTTCGCTTAAATTTAATTAAGTGACTTTGTTTGACATGTCCCCGCACTAAGCCGATGCGGGGATTTTTTTGTCTATACAAAATAATACCGTATATTTGCAATGCCATAATGATGGGCGGTGGCCCTGATTTTGGTTTGACTTTGGGTTAGGGGGTGGTTCCCCTAACCTTTTTTATGCCTATTATCGAACTAACCACAACCTATATCAGTAACTATAGATGTAACTGACAGACGGGATGATTAGTGATGATGATAGGCTCAGTTACAACAATAGCCCTCAATGAAATTATCCAAAGAGGGCTATTTCATTCCTATTTGCCAACATCAGCAAAATGGAGCTTAGAACTGCCAAAGATTATAATTAACGGTAAAAGCCAACACTGGCGTAAAGCCATTCCTCCCGACACCATATCCGGCACTAACCCCCACTCCCCACCTTTTAGGTTTATGGACCACATCACGATAGATGTATTGAGTTTCGTATAAAGTCTTGGGATATACACGAAACTCATCCAGACGTGGAGCAATACCGCTAACCTTAGCGTAGTAGTTGCTATCCCGGTATTCCTTATATTCACGCAGATGCCAGCAGCTATCACCCATATAGATTGTATCTGTATGGTCTATCCATGCAAGATAAGGAAACGGAGATAGTATGTACTGTGTATCTATCTTGACTTCTGTTTCCACGATAGGCTCACTCTGAATTGTATCGTACTTATACACTTCCTTTGTTGGAGAACGGCTGCACCAACCCAAGCTAAAGGCCAAAAACGCAATTAATATATAAGGTAGAGATTTCATTTTACTTCTTCCTGAATAATTCTTTTAAATCAATACATGGCCTCAAAGCCATTTCCCTTTCAGTTTTTGTCACTTGATGAGCCTGTTGCAGCTTTATGGACTGCTCGCTTCAACGCTTCAATATCCATCTTATACTCCCTTATCTGCCTGCTCAAAAGATTCCTTGAAACGATTTTGGCTATCCGCTATCATAGCAACTCCCATCCTTTCAATATATCTTCCATCACAGCAGGAACTCCATTTTCGACCTGAGATATTGCGGCAGCAAAAGCGCACATGGTATTCTTGTCATCAACATCAGGCACAAACGTGGAAGGAACTTGCATTTCAGAGCAGACTCGGATAATATATCCACTTGTGTTGTTCTCATTCTCCGGAGCCCACCTTTTTATAAAGTCCGCAATGGTATTGCAGTTGTGCCTTCTTCTGTAATTCTGTAAGGTACGCATCAATGCCCTGTACCCCCAGCACATCTCGGTGAACTGAAAAAAACTTTTATCACTCTGTACTTCACGTAGTCCCTGCCACTTATCCTTTGTAATCCTAATATTTCCCGGATTACAGTTTCTCAATCCTCGTGATAAACTATTCATTCTTCTTTTCCTCCTTAATTATTTTAATAAGTTTATGAGCTTCTTCCGGAGACAGACATTCTACAATTTTAGATGCCATATCAGCGACTTCTGCAGCATGGCTTTTCTTTTTCTTTAAATTTTCAACGACTGATACCCCCTCGATTATCAATACTCCTAATGTACCTATAATCGCGCCGTATGGCAGATTATACCAAGGGAAACACAATCCGAGAATATCAATGAATACAAAGTAAAATACCAATCTGAAGTAATCTACAATCTTGGCACCCGTCTTTCGTAACGGTCTGCTCCTGATCTTCTCCTTGTTAACCCTGGCTGCATCAATACCTGTCCACATGTCCCATAAGCACGCAAGAGCAATCAACACCATACATGTAAAGATTATGATTATCCCACTCCTTACATCCTGTGTTATAAATCCTACATACTTCTCCATATCACACAGACAAATGATTAAACAATACGCCAACTGCCACAGCTGCATATATCCACAAACAGCCAGCCATAGCCCATACAATATCCATCCAGTCCACCTTGTCATCGAAAGCATATTCCTTGATAACCGAGAGCAAAAGAACCACAACTGCGCCTATCGTAGGAATAGCAACAGCAGTCCAGTCGAACATAGCATTCCGGATAATGAAAACAAAACTGATCAAGGCGCATATCAATGCACCAACAACATGGTGTAGAATCTTATCGATACCATGTTTAGCCAAGAAATCATCTAAGACTTTCATCCTTTATACATTTTAGATTAAACAAAAAGCCCCCAGACGATACCATATGTACCATCTGAGGGCAAGATTACTCTACAAAGATATAATAAAATATATTAGATTCTCAAAACAGCAAAATTTCTAAATATGCTCCCCGATAAAATAAGATTCAACAATTGGCATAATATCTATCATTATTTAAGAAACTCTATTGCATGGATACATACCTTAGCTTATATCCTTCGCCCAATGGCTGCCTTTCTGTGAAAACAATTAAGGGTAGAAAACAGGTATATTCTTATAAATTTCGACCTGTTTTCTACCCGATAAAAATCCGGCGTCAAGTACTTTCCACGGCGATAGTCCAAGTCCCGGAAGAACTCCGCGTTCCGGGGCTGGTTGTGTCGTTTTTGAATAAGGCCAATAAGGTGGAAAAGTGGACTTATCAGGGCGGCACATGGGCTGCAGCTTCGTTCATTCGCCAGGAGGCAGGAGGAAACAAAATACTGGAGTGGAACACCGATGCAGCCACCACGCGCAAGCAGGTACCTGCCAATGAGCGCAAGGCGGGGATGCAGATAAGCTACAAGGATGCAGAAGGTGTGTGGACGAACGAGCAGTTTGTAGGCAGTGACACCCAAGACGTGTACTGGACAAGGGATGAAAACTGGGACGCCGTGGCCAGCACTGCATACATGGCCAAGTCCTCATTTCTGATGCTTCCGTGGAAAACCGACCTCCGACAGACGCGCATACAGGTCCCTGTCCGGCTGAGAAGGACGGGGCTTCGGATATGCTACAAGATACAGCGACCCACAATCGTGCACATGATACTGGGAGGCTACCCCCAAGGGAACAAGGGAGGCTCGTTTACGCTGGAGATTGATGGGAAGTCCCTCCAGATTAAGACTGCGGCATCCGACAACTCGCAGACAAGGATTGCCGAGATGATTGCCGCCGAAGCGGCATCGGAGAACTGGAACGTATCCGCATCTGGTTCAGTAGTGGTCTTTACATCGAAAGAGAACGGCAACAGGACTGACTACCCGTTTGCCTACAACAACTTCGACGGATGCTGGTTTGATTTCCGCACGGAAGTCAAGCAGGACGGAACAGACGCGCTGGTGTATGAGGAGTTTACGGGGGCTGCCTATGACGACAACACCTTCGGCAACATCAACGCCAACTGGGAAGACCTGTCGCCGAAACAGGACGGGGGAATTTACGATACCCCCTACAAGCACAATCCGCTGCTTACGCGCATGTATGTGCCCGTTAATTTCCGCAAGACGGGAACCGTAATCAGATACACCGACCATGATGGCAGGGTGGCCGAAGAAACGTATATGGGCAGCGGAAAAGACAATACCGACTGGTGTAACAGCGTGAACTGGAAACGCGGCAACGGCAAGATGGGCTACATGGGGAACTGCGAATACCTCTTTGAGTTCAACAAGACAGACTGGTGGGAGACGGACGACTATGAGACATACAGACCTGTACAACTGCCCACCACGATAGGCTCGGCCCTCTCTACCGACTTCATCGAGATAGACCGGCTGGGCAGCCGCGTGCTGCTGTTCAACTCAAACGCCAAGCCCGACCTGCTGGTCTTTGACGCCGACAAGAAGATAATCCCCACCCGGCAGAGCCTCTCGGGAGACGGCTTCGTGAACAACTTCTCATGCCGTTTCCTGCCCATGCAGGCTAAATATGTCAGGGTAAGGCGAAACATCGGGTATTTTGAGGAAACCCCGTCGAACAGGCCGTACCAGCTCAAGACGTTCCGTGAGGGGGACGACGTGAGCGTGGTGCAGCATGACATAGACCTTGCCGCCCTGGGATATTGCCGGGAAAGGAGGATGCTTGAAAGCGGCATGCCAGACAATGTGATAAACTCCGGCATACTCACCGTATCCACCGGCCTGTTCCCGGTTGACCCGCGGCTGAAGTACCTGCTGTACGGGGTCTTGCCGAACAAGTCGGACAACACGCCTTCGCTGTGTTTCTATGACAGCGGCTTCGCCTGCATCGGGGCCTCCGTGCTGCCGTACACCACGGCCAACACATATACCAAGTCCATGCACGGATACGTCGCTCCTCCCGAAGGGGCAAGATACGCCATAGCGAGCTGGAACGACGTGTACGAGGGAACGGGCAGAACCGTGCTGCGCGTGGTGGGCAAGGCTGAGCACGTGAGCGAATACGTGTCGGGCCTGTATGCCTCGCATATAGACACGACGCGAATCCTTGACTATATTTCCCTGGGCGACTCCATCTCCGCCGAAAGCGGTTCATACACGCGAACCGTGGCCGAGAGCCTGCACAGCCGCAAGGCGGAATACTTCGCAGTGGGAGGCGCGGGCTTCACCGCTGCGAAGAGCGGGGGATACTGGATAGGCAAGCAGCTGGAGAAGGTTCCGCAGGGATATGAGGGCGTGGTGACACTGATGGGCGGCATCAATGACTGGGGCGGCAAGGCTCCGCTGGGCAGTGCAGCAGAGGCGACGTGCAAGACTATGGAGGACTGTTACAACAGCGGCACCGTGATGGACAGCTTCCGGTGGGTGCTTGAAACGCTTGTGGACAAATGCTCGTGGAAGGCAAGAATCTTCATCCTGACACAGCTGGACCGATACCCCGATGTGGAAGCAGGATATACCATCGAGCAGCTGCGCGTGGAGACTGAGCGTCTGGCCCTCCACTACAAGCTGCCCGTCATCGACGTAGGCCGCAGATGCGGACTGCGCAACGGCAACAGCCTTGAGGAGGACTGGCGAAGAGTCGACGGAGGCTCCGTCAAGGTGCATCCCACACTGGACGGGCATAACATTATCGGCGGATTCGTTGCCGCACAGATAAAGTCGATGCTTGGCGGCGGAATAAGGGTATATCCCAAGGCCTTGCAATAAAGAAATATCTCCCCGCCTTCTCCTTATATGGGAAGGCGGGATGGGTTGAAGTACCTTATAATGGGTTCACGGTGTATCCCCCAAATCGCGAGAACCATATAGCCATATCTACCATGGGCTGCGTTATGTCATAATTCTTATTGTTGTAATTGATGCTTTTTATTGTGGTTGCTAACCTGTCTACGCAATGCCCGACTCCCTTGTATATGCTGCAATCACAGAATTGCCCGGCATTTTTCCCCTGTTTCACCATGATTTGGGAAACAAAGCCCTTACATAGGGAATCAGCATCGCCTACAAAAAATTTTGTAGGGCTTTTAAAAAGCCGGAGCCCATGGATTTTTTCCAATTCGCCGTCAGCAAACAAATTGCCGACTCTGTATTGCGATGCGTCCACGATTTCGGAACAATTCCTTGAATAAGGGTCAAGCCCAGCTACTTTGTCATAACTGAAAGTCTCCAGGGAGTTAAAGCCATAAAAATATTGCAGATTTGTCCAAGCATCCCTGATTGCCAACTGGCTGTACTTCATGGATGCAGCCGGGGAGTCCACAGCAACAGCTTTAACACTGCAATTGCCTAAATCGACAAAATTCAGTGCGGTCATACCTCCTTGACTGTACCCATACGCATATACGCCGTCTCTGTCAATATTGAAATTCTTAATTGAGTAGTCAAGAGCCTTTACCGCTGATTCTACCGCCATCCAATTACCTACAGGGCGTGACACTGACAATCCGTTCTCAGATGCCAATTTATGTGGCAATCCGTTTGTTGCTAACACGGCATATCCTCTATATAAGAAGTGTACAGCTGGAGCGAAATTTTCAAATCCCGCATTTTCTGTAACTGCTTCTCCACCTCCATGAAAAAAAACTACTACTTTTAATGGAGCTTTCTTATTGCTATGTCCTTTAGGTAATAGAAGCTGACAGTAATCTTCATACATATTAGGCTCATCCTTTATCTGTGTCTGCTCCTGTGCCGTTAATACAGTTTTTATCGGGTTATGAGCATTTACTTCAACGGTAAAGAAATTTTTCTCATTGTATATAATTTCTTGCGAAGTGTCCTCTTCCGGCGCTTTCAAACTTATGCTATAATTTTTAGCGGTGTTGATAGCTTCTTCTTTTGAAGATGCAGGAACATAAAGGTTAAATGTAAAATATTTAGCATCGTCGGGTATATTAGATGATGTCAAATCCTTAGTATTAGTTACCGATTTATCAATGCCTAAATAATCATCATTTTCATCATAAAACAGAACCCTATAAAACTTAACGTCACCGCTATTAATAAGATGTATTTCTTTTGTTGAAGGTATAGAAAATTTTCTTTCAGTGGTAACCCAATATGGGAATGCTGGGGCATTTTCAATATTGTATGCCCCATTAGAACTTTGCCAAGAAGCGTGAGCCAATTTTTCTTTTGCTAAAGAAATACCGGACTCTTCAAATATTGTATTTTCAATGCTATCAACTTTACCCATTTTATCATTAAGAGACGATACATCTTTGAATAAAGTATTAACATCTTTGCTGTCTTTTCGTATGCCCTTAATTATAATATTAGTTTTATCGGTGATATTTGCTCCAATATTTATTCCTACATATACTGCACCTTCGGGTATTGGAAATTTGTTGGTTGTATTTCCTGTCCATTGTGAAAGGTATTTATCGTTCGTATCATAATATATTGCTCGTATTGCATTTACATTAAGTTCTATTTGCTGTAACCCGAAACAAGGTATTTTCTTCAGAACAAGCCATCCTGTCATACCTTTTGTAAAAACTCCTGTATCTTTTGCCCAATAGCAATCATATAACTGTATCGGTAATGTATTAAAATCAACAACGCTTTCTAACAATAAATCTGTAAGATATAAGTCTTTCTCGTTCGCCAATCTAATCCACCACAGGTCTGATGCCCATTGAGCGTTGCTGACATCTGTATAAATATACTGTTCATTTACCCAATCTCCGTCAGCATCCTTGTAGCTTATCTGCATCCCCGCCTTGCGCTCATTGGCAGGTACCTGCTTGCGCGTGGTGGCTGCATCGGTGTTCCACTCCAGTATTTTGTTTCCTCCTGCCTCCTGGCGAATGAACGAAGCTGCAGCCCATGTGCCGCCCTGATAAGTCCACTTTTCCACCTTATTGGCCTTATTCAAAAACGACACAACCAGCCCCGGAACGCGGAGTTCTTCCGGAACTTTGCCGATGGCCGTTGCAAGGTCGTATTTGTTGCTTCCACCAATTCCACCAGTGGGATATAAAACCGATATATTCAGTTCAGTCGTTTTCTTAACTATATCTTTATTAAGATCTGAAAATTTTCTATCATATTTCTGATGAATTGGTTTCATCATATTAGCATAGCTAACCTTATTACCCTTTCCTGTTTCAAAGTAATCATTATCAGTGCAAGCACCCGTTTCTATCAACTGATCGATTGTTGCTGAATTCGTGGAAAGAGACGAAAGCACTCTGCTCACAATTTCCTGTTTTTCCGATTCTGTCATAGCTATAATTATTTTATTGTTCTAATTTTCTGTTTTACGTATCTGTTCAAATTGCCTGTCCTTCTCAGAAGCATCTGGTTGCGTTCCTCAAGAGTCGGATTAAGGCAACGAACCTGACGGAGGGACTGTTTGAATACATAAGACCTTATTCCCTCAACAAGTATATTCATTTCCGGAACCGAAGAGTCAACCCTGACATAACGAATGCCATCAATATAGAAATAGGTACTGCACAGCAGGAGATTCAGCTTTTCGGCGAACCATACAGGGCATCCCAACGAATTGCCGATTGTCATGGTCTTCTGCGTGTACTCCGTACTGTATATATCAACGACATCATTATCAGCTGTTGTGTACTGCTCATTCTCAACACCGAAGACCCAATCATCATCCTTGAATCCACCAGGTATCCTGAAATCAAAAAAGTATTGCATCCCATCAATCCAAAATACAGCATCCTTTCTCATCCTATTATTAGGATTTGAATACTGTAATAGAACAGTTCCAGAGACATCATCTGTCACACGGAATACTTCTGAACATACCCCATCAACTTCAACAGAATATAGGCCATCATTCAATCCTGTTATTTCTGTGAAATACAAAGTTTCATTGGGGTTCATCAACCAAGACCTCATGTTAACCATCCGCCTTTTCCCGATTATATCAACGATATATACTGATGGAGCATTACTTTCATTGTATGCTATTATTTGCAAAAGAATATGGTCATACGTAGAAAATGACTGCACATATCTGCTTGATAATCCAATATCCGTAGATGGCTTGAAAAACAATGGTGTAAAAGGACTTATCTTATACATATTACTTAATTTCTATAAGTTCATACTTGACAGCTTCCACATTTGATAAACTGAATTCCAAGCTTTTAATAGCTCCCTTATATGTCTTTTCTTGATTTGATAATTCTATGCACAAAGAGTTCAAATTACTATCAATTATAGTATTCTCCATTGTGAAAGAAAAATTACCATTACCAAACATAGAACTTCCCATATCTATATCAGAATTCACTTTTCGCCCGTCTATAACGATGTCAGAGTTACCTTCAGATGATGCAAATGTCAATTTCCCAGCAAACGAAGATAAATAAGCCATATTAGCTTCTATCATATAAACTGGAGCAAGTTTCGCATTAAAAATGGAATAAGTATATGTACCCTGAACATCTACACTTCTGTCAAGATCATATCCTGATTCATTTTCAACTGCGCACACAATAAATATCTGCTGGTCACTGTCTGTTGTCGTTGAATCCTGATTTCTCTTTTCAGCCAATTCAACGAACCCATAGCAATCTGCCCTATACGGTGATATAAGAGTCAGTTTTGAATCTTTTATAGTACATCCGGTGGTATATGTATTGTTGAAATTGAATTCATCAGAACCATTGTTTCCAAAGTCATAATCCTGCTTTTCATATCCAATCTGTACGGATGAATATATTCTGTCGGAAGCTACCGAATAATTAAATTCAGACACATTTCCTATAACAATCTTATTATCGGTACTAAAAAGCTCACTCCTGTGTACAAAACGCACATCATTACCATCAATTATATATACATATCCATATACGGCTTCCATATATTCACAGAACTTCGAGAAAGATGTATATATTCGTGGAGTAGCCATTTCACGGATACTCTCTGCTGCGACAAGACAAGAATTTTTCAACCTGTCGTTAGTTATTCCTACTACACTTTCAATAATAGAACCGGTAATATCCTTTCCAGGAAATATCTTTTTCAATATTGCATTAAGCAATGTAACAGGCCTTACAATATCAATCTTGTAATTGTCACCCCTTTCATCCCATGAAGCACCACATTCACCAGTGTTTACTCGCAAGCTTGACAAATCTGCATGAGTTTCATTTAAAGGATTATGATTAAAAACAGCATACTGAAGCTTTTCACCTTTCTTCAACTGACCGGTCCACTTAATTGAATTCGGTCTCGTATTTGAGTCAAGCGAAAGCATATTTGAATATCCACATGTCAGTGGTTGTACCACACCTTTAGTATCAATCTTGAACAAAGCATATGCAAACTGATTACTACCTGAGAACTCTATGGAACTAAAATCAATTGTTATAGTATTGTCTCGCAGACATTCCAAAAACCAGCTTGTATTACAAGGATTTGCAGGGAATCCCCATCCTGTGTTGTCACCTGAAGCCGAAGGCATAGATTCAGACTGGTCCTGAAAAACGAATGACTTGTTATGAATTTCAGAACCAGAATCTGTAGTTCCGATATATGGTATCCACCACCAGTCCGGCACCCTGTTGTCAAACTCTTTCCTTGTGTAAGATTCTCCTTCAACAGTTTCACCGGATAATATACATACCTTCTCATTCCTGATTATAACACCATCATAATTCAGTTTTTTATCATCCTTCAATTCGTCTACAAAAAACTCATACGTAGTGCCCTTATTAGCATTTAATATTGATTCAATATCATTATCAAGGCATGATATACTTGCAGAATATGAGTCGTAGCTAAAAGACGAGAAATCAAGCTGACATTTAAATAGTTCAACAAAATCCCAGTTATTAATAATTTGTGATATTGAGAAGTAAACTACAGAATTAATACCTTTTGATTTATACACTCCAATCAGCTTATCCCTTGCAGAAAAAACAAAATTAATTGTACTACCACACTTTCTCGTTACTCCGTTTAATCCTGTACGAGTATATGTTATCTTGATGTCAGACAGATTTTCAATCATATCTGAAACATCCATAACATCTGAGTCTATATGTAAAAAATATCTACAAATCATCCTGTCGTTAATTCATTCTCAAATATATAAAAATAGGCAAACCGACTACGGCTTGCCTAAAATCCTGCTCATCCCAAAACACGCAAACAACTGATATAAAACACATTACACAAAACCGAACTATTTAACCATGCTACTTCTGCAGACAAGTACATCTCCAGCAATCCAGTCTCCAGGACTTATGGATTCCGATGCCGTTGCCAGTACTGTTGCTACATAATTGAACTGCTGAGACTCAATCTTCCCATCAGAGTTAACAATCATAATATATTCATCAGTCAATTTTATTGCAAACCCCTCCTTATCAAATTCCTTAAAAATCAAAGGACCTACATTCTTTCTTATTGGAACAATCTCTATATATCCATTAACAGAATCCTGCAATTCTTTCAACGAGAAATCACTCCCGTTTGCCGGGAAAGTAAATGATACTTCCCCGGAAGTAGTAACAATAAAACTTTCCATATCAATAAACAGTTACAAGGTTTTCTATCTTAAAGCATCTCATCTCTCCTTTATCTACATCAAAGTATGCAAATGTCTTGTAACTTGGCTTTGTCAGTTTTTTCCCGTGAATTGATGTTCCGGCCGGAAGATTGTACAATGTTCCTGAAGCATGTCTGATGCTTCCGTCAACTTTCTGGAATGCAAATTTCACAATACCCTTTCTCATATTTTTAGCAAGTCTGTATAACTCCCATGCCTTAATAAGACAGATTTTCCACGTGTATTCTGTTGTTTTTGCTAACTGGTGTGCATACTTCATCACTCTTACTCGAAAATTACTCTTTTCCATAATGCTAATTATTTGGTTTGACTTATATTTTAATTGTACTATAAAGATAGTTCAGATTGACTATATATGCAATCGTAAACTTCGCCATTTTCAATTGTCAAACCATAATTAACTTATTAATCTACAACACATTGCCTAATCATATTCCGAGCAAACGAGATACGGCTACGAACCGTACCTAATGGTATATGCATCTTTTTTGCTATCTCTTCATAAGAGTAACCCTCAGCATACATTATAGCGCAATCAACGGAACATGATTTTCTCCTGCATTTTTCAATTATCCCATAAAGTTCATTCCTTAACATTTCATTGTCCGCATCGAAATAAGAATGGATATGCTCAGCCTTCTCCTCAGAATCGAAACGTATCAATGATTCATGATTGTATGTTGTTATATATGTGTTCAACATAATAACGCTGCACCATGGTCGGAAGCTCTTGGAAGAATCATATTTACTTTTATTTGACAGAATCTTATACACAGTCTCTTCGGCAAGGTCTTCTGCGTCCATCATATTCCTGCAATACTTTCTTGCCAGTCCCAATATCCACTGATATTGCTCAATCACTATCTGCTCCAACCCCATGTCCATGCAATATTTTCATTCGAGATGATGAAAACTTATTCTGCTTCTCAGTAGTCTTTCTGAGTAAGTCTATAAGAAAATCCGGGTTGTCGCAAAGTGACGATAAAAGATGAATTATTATGTCACATTTCTCATTAATTACTGGCAATAAAGCCACATTGTCGAATTTTTCTTCCATGTCTATTACGATTATTAGTGTTACAATCGTGTTACAAACCAAACGGAAAAAAATTCGACAAGCAGCAAAAAAGTTATCTAACGATGCAATTTTCTTTTAATTTCAACATCTGCCTGATGAACCATATTCGCATACACACCTGCAGTAATGATTCTTGTGTCAATATTCATTTTGAAATAAGTCATAAGAAACGCTATCTCCCTGTCAAATGATGCACGTACATCATCAGGAGTATTTTTCTTTCTATCAGCAGAAGAAGTATCTTCAATCCTCTTTCTCATGTACTCCGCTTCTGCAATCATACGGTCTATTCTTGAAGGAATCTTTTCACGCTCAATACCAGTAATTCCCATTTCTGACAGAAGTCCAACAACATCATCTACAGCGTTTATGCTAATAAGCGCCTTCAATATCTTTGCAATAGTAATCCTGTACTTAATCTTTATTTTCTCTTCCTTTTCTAAAATTGCAGATTCTATTCCGGAAGGATTTACTATGCTCTGATACTGATATATCAATTCTGAAGCCACATTTTCCAGCATGGAATTATTATCACCTTCCTCCATAAGAACTTCTCTGTTTCCACAAAGAAGTTCAATAAAATCAAACATACTCAACCTGCTTAATGTAGTTATCATAATCTTGTACTTTTATAATGTTCATAATTAGAGTTGTATGCTTCCTTATGTATTATCTTCATTATTTTCCTGAGTTCTACACGCATTCCTTTCATCTCACGAGATAGTTCAGAATAATCATTTACAACAACATGACTACTTATTCCTGAATCATATATAGTATTCATTCTTACATTCTCATTGAATTCGCTTATATCAGGGAACACTTCAGCACCTTTCGGTAAATCTACCACGGTAGGAACATCTGGAGTTACCCATGACTTACCACCATACACAACAACCTCATGCTTTCCACCATCACCAACGATAGCCAATCCTCCAATATGTCCACCGTTCTTAGTACCTTCCTTGTATGCAGGAATTGGTGTTGCTGCGATAGTCGCTATCTGTACCGCTCCCATTGCACCTACTATTGCAGCAAGTACTAGGTTAGGTAATGCACGAGTTATTGCAAGTGCTGTTGCTATACCAGCCTGAGCAATGTCCACACCCTTCTGCCATTTAGCCTGCTTCTGCTGCAACTGAACTTTCTTTTTCTCAAGTTCCTCATTCTTTCTTGATGTTTCAGCTTCAGCAGCTCTTTTACGAACCTCTGCTTCCTCCTCAGATATTGCTCCACTTTCGGCAAGTGCTTCAATCCTTTCAACATCAGCATTGTACGCTTCCTCATTTGCCTCCTGTTCCTTCTCAATATTGTCAATATCGCGCTCATATAATGTCGACATAAGATTACCGATTGCACCAATGGCATCAGACGCAACATCCATCCATCGCTGAGCATTCTTCATCCGTTTTTTGTAAGAATCTTCTTCTTCATCCTGAACCCTCTTGATTGCAGCAATCTCAGCATCAGCTTCAGCATTTGCCAAATCAGCCTTTGCTTTCTGAAGCTGCTCGGCAAGTTTTTCTCTGTCGTCCTGGCTCAGATTTTCAACAGAAATCTGTTCCTCCAACGAGTCAACAGCAGCCTTAGCGGTATCAATAGAATACCGTTCTGTTATATCAGCCTTCTTTTTCTCATATTCCTCATCCGAAATAAGTTTCTTGGCATGCAGCTTTTCCAACTCTTTCAGGTCGGAATTATATTGTGCATTCCTTACAACCTGTTCGGCTGCGGCAGATTTAGAAATCTCATCAACATAATCAGCAGCATATTCCTCATAAATCTTACGCCTTTCATTAAGATATTTCTGCTCGATGAGGCTCACATCGGCACCATTACTTTCAGCAGCCTTAATTTCTTCTTCCTTCTGCTTTTCAAGAATATCAAGACGAATTGACATTTCTTCATCACTTCCTTCCTCAACCGAGGCAAGACGATTCTGAAGGTCAATACTAGCACGATTCTTCTCATACTCCTCAGAAGCCTTCGACAAAGCGTTGTTCATTTCTTGAAGTAACGATTTTCTCAACGCCATTTCTGCGGATGAATTACCTTTTACTGCATCAATCTTCTGCTGGTAACCATAGCGGATTGTAGCCAGCTCCTTATCAAGTCCTTCTTCCATGAGTGCAGTCTGAGACCTCTGCAAGTCAGCTTCAACCTTCAAACGTGCAGCCTTCTCCTTATCTGTTTCTATTTTTACACCATTACCTCCAGTCGTACTTGCACCTGACACATTCTTTATCTCGCTCGACAACGATCTGTACACTGAAATCATTGCCTTTGATTTTGCGATAGCTTCGGACTGTTGCAGTTCCATAGCAGCATATGTCTTATAGCTTCCATCCTCCATTTTATGAAGGTATGCCTTATTATACCAAGTTTCCTTATCCTGTATCTCTTTCTTCTTAGCTTCCGCATCAGCTATCAGCACTTCTTCCTTCTTTATACGTTCCTCAAGTGATTTAAGCTGTATGTCACGTGCTTTTTCCTCAGCCTCTTTTGCAGACATTCCCTGCTTCACGTATTTCTCTGTATCTCTAGCTATCTGTTCCTCGTACTTCCCAATAATGTCCGCACTCTTTGTGATTTTCATGTATGACTTCTCGTATCCGGACATCATTTTTGTCTCGATTGTTTCCACAGAAGCAAGTAAAGCGGAAAGTCCACGTACCATACCAGTAACCCAGTCAACCACGCTGCGCATCCATCCGTTACTTCCGTTTATGGTAAGCATAAGTTCATCCCATGCGGATGACAAAGACTTCAACGAACCAGCCATATTGTCAGACATCACATCTGCCATTGACTGCAACTCCCCCTCTACTCCTGTAATCTGTTCTCTGAGTGGGACAATCTTATCAGCTGACGTAAGGAACGCATTGAATGCGGACACGCTACGTTTATCCGTAAGTTCGAGTGTGGTGTTAAGGTCAACTCCGTTATCCCTCAACTTGACAAGCCCATTTACAAGGTCTGGCAACGTCTTAACAGGCTCACCCAATGTCTTTGCAAGCTTACCGTTACTGTCTGCAAGATTAAGCAGAATGTTACGTGTAGCTGTCGCAGCCATTGACGCATCAAATCCAGCATCAGAAAGCTTTCCTAACAACGCCAACGTGTCTTCAATGGTAAAGTTAAATGATTTGGCTACAGGGCCAACAATAGGCATCGCTGTCGCAAGGTAAGAGAATGACAACGCACTACGACTTGTAGATACAGCCATTGCGGACACGTAACGCTCGGTCTCTTTTGTTGAGGCACCGAACATTCTTAAAGCTGCTCCGGCCAACGAAGCCGCATCAGGAAGTTCTGCACCAGTAGCCTGAGCAAACCGTAAGATATACTGTGTACTGTCTTTAATTTCCTGAGCTGTGAAACCTAACTTAGCAAGTTCTATCTGTAAGTTTGTGGCTTCTGCTGCTGTGTATTTGGTTGATGCTCCAAGCTCACGGGCATCGTTCTGCAAGTCTTTAATCTTATCAGATGTTGTACCAAGGACTGCAGCAAGATTTGAGTTAGCAGCTTCAAATTCAATAGATGTCTGTATTCCACCCTTGAACAATGATATTAACTTCTGAACACCTGTCAGTACAACCTGTGCTCCTACAAATCCTTTTACCATTGATGCGACACCAACACCTACATTACTTATGCCTTTAGAAAAATTACGTCTTAAAATATTACCGACATTCGATGCGATGATACCCATATTCTTCATGGAACTGTTTCCTCGCTCTATCTCCATCCATGCAGCTTTGATGTTCTCCTTGTAGTTTCCGATTTCCATCTTCTGCTGAGTATATCGGTCACTGTTACGTTTAACGTAATCTGTATTGACACCGATAGTAGAATTAAGTTTTCCAAGAGTATTCTTATAATCTTCATCAGTATCACGTACCATCTTTACAGCCTGACGCAATCTCTTATTTGCTTCGTTCGCTTCATCAATACTATGCACCTCCTTGTCTGCCAACTCCAAAGATTCCTTGATGAAACGTATGCGCTCCTCCTCGGTCATGGCAGCAGCCTTTCTGGTAGTATTCGCAGCTTTCTGAGCCTTATTCATTGCTTCCTCAGCCTTAGCAGCCTGCTGCATTGCCTTGGATGCTTCTGCTGATGCCTTTGACAATTCCTTTACCTCTTTTGTACTCAGCTTTTCTGCATCTGCCTTCTCCTTGATTTTCTTCATCAGTTGTTCAGCGACCTCTGCTTGACGACTGAATGCATCAGTAAGTTTTTCAGATGCGGAAGATACGTTCTTAGCCTGAGTATTATATATGGCCTGCAACTTGTCAATATCTCCCTTTACCTTGACGTCAACAGTAAGTCCCTTGATAAGTTCCGATGCAGCATCCTTGTAATCCTGCCTTACATCTGATATTGTACTCCTAAGTTCCTGCAACTTCTTCAATGATTCCTCATCGACGAAATCCTTCAATTTCAAATTTCCCATCACAAGTAATGTTTATATTCAACAATAACGCCATCCACCTTGGTACCTTCCTTATCGAACGAGTAGGTACCGTCACTCTTCCTGTACACAACGTACACACATCCGTCCAGCATGGCAGCTTTTTTTGCAAGCATGGCCACACGCTCATAGTCAGACATGATTTTCTTATTCTCGCAACCGCATCCCATCATTTATACCCACATTGTTTGAAAAAACGTTTCAAAAAAGGCTCGAGAAGTTGAAGTACAACATACTCTCTTGCGTCCTTTCCCAACATGAGAATGTCATTCCCGTATTTCCTTACTATGTCAGGACCATCAACGAATCCCACAGTATCAATCGAGAGAGTATCACCTGCAACAGATGCGCGGATACTTTCATGGAACGGACCGGTGATATACAAGTTAGGAACATCAACAGGCCTTGGAGGAAGATTCAGTCTCGGGCTTTTTATCGGAGGTGTTATCTTCTTTTTCCATGCTATATATCCGTCAGGATTGTTATGCCATATGGAGGTAGTCTCATGAAAATACGGATCATCAGAATAACCAGGCCTCAGACTGTCTGTATTACCGTCAAGACCAGAATATAGCTGTTCCCTTACAAGGTCTGCAATTTCTATATTGTTTTCCTGAAGGCAATCCATACATGACTTTTCAAATCCTGATGCAATTCTGTTTATCACATTCTCCAATTTCTCGAAATCAGCCATACATACAATTAAAATTAAAGCCGGACTTCCGCCCGGCTTAATCAACCAAAACCATCACTTATCAGCAGACTCACCGTCAGCATCCTTTACAGACTTACCAGCAATCCGGTCATACACGTCAGAAAGTTTCTTTCTTCGATTCTCCTCAGCAACTTTCTGCCAGATACAGGTCATGTGAGTATCAATGAATTTCTTTTTCGACATCATCTTGACCTGCTTTTCCACAAAATTGACTCCATCTACAATCATGACGCTTTGACCACCTTAACAAATTCAACCCATTTGACATCATTCTCGTACAGAACAGAAGGTGATTTAACTGAAATCTCACCTTCACCAGGAGTAATTTTGAGATAACCGTCCTCATACGAAGCAGAAGTAACCCCTTCAAATACCTCGGATGCACCTGAGGACAATGCAGTGGCAAATTCTGCAGTTCTGTCATAGCCACCGACACATTCAATAATCTTGAATTTTTTGCTTTCGTTTTCAACCAACATGACCTCAGTCAACCCTTTAATTACATTCGCAGGATTGAAATCCAACTTCAAGTAGTCAAAGTTCAACTGGCTGTCTTCTGCATCCATGTGGCAGAAATTTACCGTCATACTTGACTTCGCACTGCTTGTGCTGAACGGTGTGGCACCTGGATATACTGTTGACATCGGAATTCCGGCAAGAATATCAGTTCCATCATTGTAACCGATAAGCATTCTGTTTGAATCCCAGAAGTACACATCCCATTCCTTGTTAGCACAACGCAACAGCTCAGCATTCAGAATTTCATCAAAACGAGGAAGCGTGAAAGTATCTGTCTGAGCGTTGAGGCCATTGTACTGGTTCGCTCCGTATCCCACAGCACTAACCTGAGCTTCACCACCATTCTTCGCATATTCAACGAATGTATGAATAGGATAAATTCTGCCTGGTCTGTCAGCATGACACTTTTTTTCCAACTCATCGGCAGTAATATTTGCCGGTAGTTTTACTCCATGCTCAACAAGTATTGCACCTTTTACCTTACCCCAGTCAACCTTGCAGGCCGAACCACCTGTATTCATTTCTGCGCTTTCGCACACTCTTGTATTTCTCATTACCTACAACTTTGATTTTTAACAATTAATTCCATCGAGCGTATATTTATGGCATCAATAGGCTCGCTCACTTCCTCTCCGGATTCCGTATAGGCTCCGTATCTGCCATACGAGTAGTTCTCAGAATATTCATGCGGAACGATACTGTCATAGTATATATCAAACCTCCCATCATTCTTGATAACCTCAATCAATCTTTCATAAATCGGACGAAGAATGTTGATGAATGAAGCATACAGACGCCGTTCATTGCTCCAGCTCTTAGTTGATGAACACGCTATAAGGATATTCAGTGAAACCTTGGAATAATAATCCAGACTGTCTCTCTTCTCTGTTACAGGACAGAACAGTACGACAAGCGGGAACTTACGTTCTGATGTTGAAGGTACTTTGCTGTATTCATCAAGTTTATCCTTCACATATTGTGCCGAACCAAATATGTAGTTCAGTTCAGGATTCTTAACTTCCTCGAACCTGTCATTCTCGATGTCAGCAGGCATTACGATTGTAAGGTTCCCACTCATTTCCTTTACTACATCTCCAATAATCTCAACGATACCTTTCATAGATTGAACTGGTTAATCTTAATCAACATGTTAGTCTGTGTGACAAGGTCAATCGGACAATTACCATCACGCGCCCACTGGATGAACTTCACATTGGCGGAAACCATCCTGTTCCATGCAATAACCTGGGCATTGACAGGTGAAATGTACTCATTGGCGCACTTCAGCCGGACATTCCCGGTTATTGTAGCTTCCGATGAAGAATCACGAAGTATGTGGAACAGCACGTAATCAGCAAAAGGCTCTTTCAGTTTGTTGCATACGATTTCATACTTAGACGGCTCAGTATCTTCGTTTCCTTCTTCATCAGACATATCAAGGTAATCCATTGCATAACCTGCTTCCTTCTCACCGAGCATGGATTCAAGAAAAACAGACTGCAACTTCTTGATATATGCTTCAATATGACCGGTTACTGCTAAAGAATCGGCACCGGCCGTCTTTGATGTTGAGGCGTTTAGAATATGACGTGGGCCTGATACAAAATATGACACATCAATCAACATGGCAATTCCTTATTTTTTCGCTTTCGAAGCAGAAACCTTTTTCTCGTCCTGAACAACGGCTGCCTTTTCATCTTCGGCAGAAACCTCTTTAGTGTCGGTTTGCTCGACTTCTTTAGAGTCTGCGTCTTCAACATCTTTGTGATCATCCACATGTGAATCAAGTTCTGCCAGTTTGGCTTTCAGTTCATCAATTTCTTTCTTTTGACTCTCATTCTCAACAGAAAGCTCATCTATAACCTTCTGTTTGCTCTCTAATGCCTTTTCGACATCTTCCTCAGACACAAGTCCAGCTTCCGAGACCGGGGTGATGGTAATCAACCCACGGCCAATTCGGATACGCTGTTCTTTTATTACAGCTTCAAGAGCCTTCTTATCTCCATTAATCAAATACATAAGCATCATGCTTTAGTGATTGCTTCTTTCAATGCTGACAGGCTTCCATAAGCGAATGCCCACGGCATATATACTGGGAAAATTACTTCTTCCTGAGCAATGAGTACAACTTCGTTCTGCAGCTTACTTTCAACGTCCTCAGCCCATTCAAGAGTCAAAGAGGTGTAATCAACAAGGGAAGCAGCCATATTGAAATCACCGATAAGATATTTCCCTGGCAGAATATTGTTGGTTTCGATAATAGGACGACCTGCAATATATTTCACACCGTTTACGGTAGTTATGATACCAAGATTACGACCAGTCGTGTCCTTCTCAGACTCAATAGCGTTCACAGTAATAGGATTCAAAGCAATTGCATTTGGAGTGTACTGAGCGTACGTCATTACAGCGAAACCAGTCTTGACAACATCCAAAGAGTTTGGCTCCTCTACGGATTTGAACGCACTATTGCTTACCTTGAATGTCATTGATGCAGTAGAAGTCTCTTCCGAGTACGCAACGCCCTTCAATAGAATCTGACGGTCATTCATCTTGACCAACTGGTTTGCGCTGTTAAGAGCAGTAATTCCTGTGGCTCCTGTAAATGTGATTGTCATTCCGTCGAGAATCAAGTCCTGCGGATTTGTGAACTCCACAATCGTATCCTTGTTTGAGTTACATCCGGATACAGACTTGACGGAACCTGCAGTACCGCTGACAATGGAATCACTGATGATTTCCTCAATAGGATGCACCCCTGAATGGTTTACAATGCCAAGCAGGTTTTCTCCATTTCCGTCACCAAACAGAATGTTCCAGTCTTCAGCATTGTATACAGCCTCAGGCAGCATCTTTAGAATGAATGACCGAATAAATACACGGCTCTTGAGCATTCTCTTTGACAGACGGATATGAGTACCAAGACGCTTCGTACCTGTCTGTTGTTCCTTCACTTTAATGCTGGATTCGGGAAGCTTTCCATTCTCAGTAACATAACGCGCATTTCTGTCAAAATCGTACACCTGTGTGAACGCAAGATTCGGGTACTTCGGATCTCCCTGCAATGTAGTGATAACATCACGCATATGGACACGCTTGTTGGCTACCTGCGAAACTACACGATTCTGCTGCTGAGTAGTAAGGTGGTCTCCTGTATAGTTATCTGTCATGGAAACAATATCCTTCAAGCAGAAACCGTCAAACACACCCGACTTACGGCAATTACCAGACGCGAATTCCTTGAATTTCTCTGAATCAAGCATTTCGTTCAGTTTTTCATCAAACTTGTTGATAACTTCCATGCCGATACCTTTAGATTTCAGCTTCTCGATAGTCTCACCAAGACCTTTAACCGTTTTAATGAGTTCCTCGTTATCCTTGGCAAGCTGCTTGAACTTCTCATCATCATAGCCGTTCAGCTTTTCGTTAAGCCCCTTCAATTTGCTTTCCATATCTTCCGGAGAGATAACACCCTCCATCGCCTTGTTGATGACATTACACATCATCTGTGCGATGTTGTTCATAAATGTAGCCTGTTCCTGAGGAAGGCCGTCAGTCTTAAGACCGAAATCTGCAACTGTAAATTTCTTCATCTTCAATTAAAATTTTAATCATTATTACTAAATACCTCATTCAAAGGACCGAAGAAAGAAGTGCTATCAGCGGCTTTTTTCTTAACATCATCATCTTCTTGCTTACCGTCAGTTTTATCCTGAGTGTCATTCAACGGCTCAGACTTTCCGGAGAAGATGTTTGTGCTATTATCCTGCAACAAGGCGTTACTTCTATATACTCTCCCATAACATGCCGGACAACGGACGTATGCCATGAAATTCTGTACTGATTTTTCTGTCAGTTCCTGTCCTTCAGACTTCACGGAATCAATAAGTGCAATGACATCAGCACGCACTTCCGGTTCCAGCTTGTCTATCTCCTGACTGACAATACGGTCAGTAAGCCATCTTGAATACATATTAGCATAATCAAGAACCTGCTGTGAGAATGTCACCTCATTCTGTGAATCATAGTCGAACTGATGGCCACAATGGGGACAAGTTACCACGTTACCTCCATTAATTGCTTTAAGAAGTAGATTCAATTCCATATCATATTGTTTTAATCGTTCTTCCGAATAATCGGTATTCCTGAACGCTTTCCGGACAAATTCAATGGCATCTTTCACCTGCTCCTGTGTACCCGATTTGAGGTTTACAAGGAATGTCTGAGGATTGCTCCCCCAACTTGTTAAAGTAGAATATTCGTACATCTTCCATTCAAGCACCTTACACGGGTCAGTCTCGTCACGCTTGATTGCTTTCACACCGATAGAGTGTTCAAGTGTTCTTCCATTCTCAGCATACAGCTTGTAATCCGCCAATGTATCACGTCCAATCTGCTTCTCAAGATTAAGCTGGCCAACCATGATTAGGTTTCCTTCTTTTTCTTCTCCGCTCAATGGAACGCCAAGCAACTGGTCTGTACGGTGATTCAGAAACCATCTCATCCTGCCGATATTTTCCTTCAACGTCTTGTTAAAGGAACCAGGCATGGAAATGTCGTTCTGTGAGTCTTTCACACCGATACCGTTCACAGCTACCGTTACGATACCCTTCTCATCCACATCATTCGCCTTCGTTCTGTACTGTAGGCTCTTGGTTTTCTCTTCCATTCTCAACTTCACTTTTTGTGTTAAGACTAATTACATTCTTTACTATCTCTCTCTCCTCGTCTGACATCTCGAACAAAGTCTTGTCAAACATAGGTTCTTCGAATCTGCTTTCCTTGATTTGCGCTCGCCAGTCATTGATACTGATGAGTCCGCTCAGGAACTGTTCCTTACATCTGGTATTTATAAGTGTTTTCACTTCCTCTGCCTCTTTCAACCCCTGCTGCAGACAATCCACATCAGAGAAATCACAGTCCAAATAATATCCACCTTCCTCAAGACCAAGAAATGCAGTTAGCTGCTTGCAGAATTTCTTGGCCATCGGTATGATGGTAGATGTATATACAGCCTTTTCCGCGGTTGCTTGATTGCTGAATGTTGACTGGTCCTTACGCGGTACCAGAACTGAGGGGATACCGTATGCTCCGGCTATCTGAATAGCATCAGTAAGAGTTTCCTCAAATGGCTGCAACTCACTGATGGTAAGGTTTGTTCTTACGAATGACAAGGGAACGTCACTTAATCCATACGGAAGCCTACGTTGGTCCAGCCCGAATTTCCCAAAATGACTGTCAAGTATTTCCTTCTTTTCATCTTCTGTCATTGCTGCAGTACCGGCTTCATCCTTCTTGTTTGATACCAGGAAACCCAAACCACCACGTTTAACGTAAATCACGTTTCTCGCTTCATATACAGCAAGAAGGTTGGAAATAGGTTTCAGATGTGCAGCCAACCGACTCTGTGATTTCAGGAATCCGTTGATTGACATATATTCAGGTGAGCCGTCACGGTCATGCCATATCTGATAAGAAGGAATTTCCATCGTACTCACATATCCGTAATTCAGACGGTAACAACGGATAATATCATCTTCAGATGCTATTCCAAAGATTGGACTATTGACACTTCTGTTAGGCTCTACATTAACAAAATCAGCAGGAAGTTCCCAAAAGTTATCACACCATTTCCACTTAGGCTGGTTCTTGAATGTTTCTCCCATAGCTGCACGAAAGAAGGCATTGCCAGTACACAGCTTATATACGAAGTGGGAATATATCATCTCGTTCCAGGACATAAGACAATTTGGCTTTGTGAGAATCTGGTTCATTCTCTTGTTCTCCCAAACCACGCTGTCATCCTTTACCTTCTTCAATTGAAATCCGGAACCTGATATACGTGAAGCAATGTAATCAATCGGAAAGAATACTTCTGGAACTGAACGGAACAGTTCCATGTAATTATGACCGCAAACCAGTGGGGATACGAATAACTCATGCACGTCACAACGGTCAATATAACCACTATCTTTTACACCCTCCTTTGGTGTTGATATAGTCTGTGGTTCACTGGCCATTTTCAGCCCAGCACATGCCGGAATAGTATCCTGTTTTAAAATTGTATATCCCATAGTTTATCCTTATATGACAAAGATAAATTATGGGTATATACGATGTTGATTTTGCAAAAATCTTGCATTTTTCCTGTTTGGTTAAAATGCAAATAAATCACTATGTATCAATATATTGTAAATTAAACCAAGCTTACCCTAATTTTATGATGTGATATGCCATACCACTCAACAAAGCACTGGCTCCACTTATATTTTCATCATTGTAGTCAAGAACTTCAGTTATGAATGCCATATACTCATCATTTTCCATACCGGTCTCAGAAAGCAGGAAGTATGACTTGATGAAATCGGATGTAGCAGCTATTCTTTTATCCATATCCTGATATTCCTTCTTAATCCTTACTTCCGGAAGCGTATTTCTCAGTTCCCTTGCCATTTGGTAATATGCAGGTGACGATTCCACGATGTACGTTCCTGCATCATGTGAACATATAACAGACTTCATCTCTTCGAGTGATACAGTTTCACGCATTACGAGGTCAAGAACATGCCATTTTCCTCCACACTTTGCAACCTGACACATATAGAACTTTCCTCCAACATTCGGCATGATGTACACTATCTTATGTGAATACTGATACTCGACTGAAGGATTGAAGAATCCGAACACGCTTCTGTCAGAATACATGTTGCGTTTACGACGGCTCGAGAACTGGGAATACTCCTCGTACATGATGTCATGTACAACATATCTCAAAGTATCGGTAAGGTGCCCGTGTTCCTCATAGGATTGTTTCGTTACGCTGTCCTTTATCTTTGTCTTGAGGATTGCGCCATTAGCATCCTTCTGTACGCTCTGGTAGTCCTCGATTGATACCCTGCAACTATCGTCTATGCTTATGCTGAGGCCGGGCAATGATTTCTCAAAAACAGCATTGACAAACTCACCGGTCATGGATACGGACGGGTTCCTTTTACCAACCTTATCCTCAACAATCCAGTTGTCTTTCTTCAATGTTTCAATGAACAGGTCCATGAATGAACGCTTCTCATCGTCGATAGTGTTGGCCGCTTTTGCTGATGCGTCACCATGAAGATAAATTTTATCGTCATATCCAAACTCATGCAGTCGCTTGGATACCAGTTTCGCAGCTCTTCTTGCGCTGTTGTTAGGGCTGTCTGCCGTGGTCTCAGCAATCTGGTACATATCCTTACCTTTGCTCAGGTCTACCTGCCAGTAGCCGACAGATATGTACGGCAATACGTTGCTGTCCACTGAAAGATGAATCGGCAATCCAGGTATGTAACTGTATTCACCGCTGTTCTTTCCTACATTGAACGAACCGAGGAACTCGTTTCCGGTCTTGATTACGCCCCACTCTCCCAACGCATACACGTTGTAGTAGTCCGGGTCATGAATACGGTCATGCTCAAAGTCCATCACACACTGCTCATCGTAGTATCCATACGTTCCATCAGGGGAACCTACAACCCAGAAGTTATTCAGGTATGTTGTCTGGATCACGACCATATTGGGAGGATACTCCTCAATTTCCTTAGTTACAGGATTCACTATTGAGCGTCCCTCGTTCATCTTCAAAGACTTCACCTTTGTCAGCTCTGAAGGTATTATACGTCCGCCAATCTCTACAACCATAGGGACATCATGCAGTTTCTCGTTGTCCAGCCAGTCCTTCTTTATCCAGTTTGTCTCTGATATCGGGTTGAAGTCGGCAATAATCTGCTGCCCCTTCTTACCACGCAGACGCTTACGCATCTGCTTCAGGTCGGCATACTCAAACTCTGACAACTCTTCAAGCTGAACCCTCTTATAGTTACTGATACCCTTAATCTTTTCCGGATCATCCAAACCTGAGAAGTCAATCTTCGCACCGTTATACAGGCAACGGATTACATTCTGGTTGAACTTGAAGTATTGTGTGATTCCTAACAATGATGCAGCTACCTTATAATCCTCATATATGGTTTTGCTGATGGATGCTCCTACCTTTCTCATCACAAGCGTATTCTCACCGTCCTGCAATGTCTGTATCAGCACGCACTGTGCTACGCTGAAAGACTTGCTCGATGATGAACCACCATACAAGATGATGAATCGAAGTGTGGCATCATTTAGATATTTCAGCAGATAGAATGCATTCGGATTGAGTTTCTTGTGATTTACTATCATAGCCAGCTACTTTTGTTCTATTCTTGAGATTCTTCGTATTATTTCTTGTATAACCCCCGATATTTTTCTCACATAATTATCCTATTCTTTAGATTTTATTCAGTTTCATCATCAAAACCTATGCGTATTTCGTTCGTTTTTTCGCCATCTTTACCAGTAAATGCTATCTGTTGAGGAGCATTCCACCCATTCATGCTGGCCAGAAGCTTCGCCGCTTCCACCTTACCATTGAACTCATAGCTTACCTTACCCTTGTCATTGCTTATCTTCTTCATGGCATTTCTCACACGCTTCGGCATCTGGCTTGGGGATTTAAGTTTTATCTTTCCTGTTACAGGATCTACAAGATACAAATCGTTCGGGTCCATCATGACAATATCCATGAGAACCTTTTCCACCTTATCACGGCTAATTTTCGATGCTTCTGCACGTTGGGCCTTTAATTCGTCTATCCTTGCTGAAACCTTGTTACTTGCAAGCATCCGGCTTGCATTGCTCCATATCGTCTCAGGCTGCATCTTTGATGCGTCATAGGCCATCCTGTATGCTTCACTTGCATTACCGTCACAGTCAAGGTAATAATTGCAGAACTTTTCCTGTTTTTCGGTCAATTTCCTCATAGGCTAATGGTTATTAATGCCGACGATGCAGATTACCTGTTTCCGGTCTTTCAGCAAATCGTAGGCTGCTGTTAATGTACTTCCTGTCGTGCAGATGTCATCAAAGAGTATTACTCTCTGTTCCTTAATTGGCCGGAGAAGATAAAACTCAGGATTGATACGTGTCCTGTTGAGGCACTGCATTGCAGATTCATAGAATTTTATTTTCACCCCCTGGGCAATTTTTTGGCAAATGTCAGTGGCGAAATGGTACTCTGTGATGTGCCTGCGCTTCGGTGTGGTAATTATGCACCATTCATCGTCCGGCCGTATCAATGAAAGTATCAGTTCCGTGGCGGATTCCGAAATGACTTCTGCACACTCACCCGAACTCTTGATTTCCTCAAATGGAATTCCATCCTTTGTTCTTGCAAACAGGGATATGTAATAAAACCCGCCCTTACGGTGGATTCTTACTTTAGGCTGCATATTGCATAACCTTTCGTATTTCCTCCAGCCGCGGGCGGGTTTGTCCCAGTCATCAATCCTTATCTTTCTACCTTTCCTCACAGCCAAAAACCTTTGCTATCCCTTTACTGACTGAGGTGTAATTCAAAGGTACTGAAAAAATACCTTCATCGACAGATTGTACAGGATTGTCGAATTCTCTCTTTTCGGAAACACACTGAATATCAACGCCATTGTATTTCCTTACTTCTTCCGCAAATTGAAGTATTGTACAAGATTCAGGATTGACAATGTTTACCAGCTTCTTGTCAGAACCTATCGCATATATCAACCCGTCCACCACATCATCTATGTAGGTGAAGCACCTGGTGTTCATTCCCCCATTATACAGACTGACCTTTTCCGAATTCATGAGAGCATAGAGAAGAGTCCCTTTCCGCTGGTCAGGTCCGTACACGTTATGAAGGCGAACACCTGTAGCTTTCTTGCAATATAATGAAGCATACACTTCGTCAAAGTGCTTGCTGACACCGTACATACTTGTCGTGTTGCATGGATTTGCCGTGGAAGAGCTGGCATACACCAGTTTCACCCCGAACCGGTTACATCCGTCAGCTATCGCTACGAATGAATCAATGTTGTCACGAAGTATTTTTTCATGATCCGAATTGAAAACACTGGTCTGTGCGGCAAGATGTATAACAGCATCGATTCCACCCCCGGCCAGAAGGCACGGAACGCCGGCAGCTTCAGTTCCACACACACGGTCGATACCGACCACTTCAACACCACGACTTCTCAGATTCTTGCAGAGGGCTTTACCTATAAAGCCTTCACTGCCGGTTACGACAATTTTCATCATCACAGCTTGTTTAGAATTTTACATAAAACATTCAGTATGTTACCCAGTAACATCACTATTATTATCAGAAGTGCTGTATCCTGCTCAACCATCCCGATGGAATAGCAGAACAGGACAGCCACAATCATAAATATTACTCCTTTGGACTGATAATGTTCCATCAGGACTTGATATTAAGTTCGTACTCATATCTGCTGACGGTCTTATATCCGGTAACAAGTACACGTTCACCGGAATACAGGCCGGATATGGTGTTCTCAATCACATCAAGAGAAACACGTTCATCAAACTTCAGGAACACCCTTCCTGGCACTCCGCCAGCGACGAATGAGACAAAATAATATGTTCCACGCTCCCAGTAGAACACATATAGAATGAGAAATGAAACTGCTGCAGACGCTAGATAAACCCAATCAGAGGGTATATCAAAATCACCCAAGATTATCAACGATGATAATAAAATTGTTAACATAACCAACTCACACAACTTGATGAGAAGGCCCAAAACATGTTTTTTCTTTGCTTTCATGAATCAAATTTTTATTTAATCAGTTTACAAAATTCACACACCATTAATTTCAAACCCACTACACATTTACCCAATTTCGTCACTACCATAAAAGAACGAATCAGTACATTCGCAGAAGCAGAAGCAAATCTCGCTTTTCGGGTGAAGTGTGCCAAGTTGGTCCACTGATATTACCGAGAGCAAGATTCATAATGAAATATTTATTATACAAACTTCTGCTACGTATTATTTATGAACTTTACGTTGAACAGGAAAATGAGTATCAAAGAATCCAAATACTTTGGGATATAATATCTGAAATACTCTTTTAATCTCAAGTATATGGTTACTTATGTAGCTAATTTACGAAGAATATAAGCACGTTTCACAAAACGGCAAAATCTTGAAAAATGAGCTATATTGGCATATATACAAAAAAAGCGGTGGAAAATCAATCTCACCGCTTTTCGTATATGTTATATTGAATTTTTATTTATTCATATCCTCATACTTCATACGTCCCAAGAAAGGATAACTTAACTATATTATGATTCTGTTCTTTTATGGCAAATTTCATCATAACTAAACCCTTCTTAAATAAAACCTTCTAAGAAGTTTACGGCTATCCGAAATTCTACTTTTCACAGTTCCTAATGGAATCTTTTTTATAATGCCAATCTCATCATATGAATATCCCTCTGAAAAAAGAATGACTTCATCACGTTTTACTCTTCTATCTAATAGAATCTTACTTACTTCTTCAAGCATAATTGTAATACTTACATCAACATCTATAACAGCAGGTTCATCAATCATTTCAACATCAATAAAACCTATAATTTTAGACCTTTTATATCTCGTACAATACAGATTTTTCATTATCACATACCCCCACAAGTTTATATCATATTCAGGATTATATTTATCATAGCTCTCAAGCATTTTGCAGATTGTATCCATGACAAGATCCTTTCTGTCATCTTCTATTCTACAATAACGATAAGAGAACCACAATAATAATGGATATAATGATGCTATTTTAGAATAGTATTCAGACTTCTTCATATTTACCTCCTCTTATCACATGTAAATGGATATTATTTGTAACAGTTCTTCCGGATACTTCGCATTGCTCCTTTGCACTATCCAAAAGTTTCTGGATTTTTGTATCGATTTCAAAATTCATTTCTATCTTTCTCATCATCACACTAAGTTGAGAGCATATCATTTCAAGTTCGTTTATACGTTGACTCAATACTTCAAATGATTGAGTTTTAGCAACATTTCTACCCATAATCTATAATTCTAAAACGTATATGATATTCTATATAAATGCTTATTGAATTTATTCTTATAACAGTTTGATAGCCTTTTTCAAGTCAAATCCTTCCTGATATAGTGCGATGATAAACCGTCTTCCTTTTTCAGTCCAAACCGTATATATACTTGTACCTGTAGAACCGTCAGAACGTGTATAAGTCTGCGTGCGTGTTGCATGTAGTCCCCATGTGGAATACGGAGAATGTAAAAGCCATTGACCTGACTGGCGGTATATTACCCCTATCTCTTTGAGCTTTTTATGTAATTTCTCTGCATCCAGTCCTATCTGCTTGGCCACTTGTGTAGTAGTCAATGTATTTACCGATTGCAGACAGTCATCATAATACTTTACTTTAGGGGCTGACTGCTTTATTTCAGTAGTTAAATAGTTGTTCTGCTGTTCAAGCATTGCTTTTTCTTGCCTTGTCTGTTCAAGACGCTTGTTTAAGACTTGCATAGCATAAGCTATCGCTTCATCATCATTGCTTACGGTGGTTACGCCAGTTCGCATGAGTTCTTCTATCTTCATATCCACCCATACTGCCAAATCTGAATTTAGCTTTTGAGCGACACGGATAGCAACAAGACGATGCGCCCATGTACCTGGATTATCACCACCACGCTTAACTATCAGTAAATCAGCCAAACTATAATTTTGTAGTTTGGTGAGAGAATTACAATAATCTCTGATTTCTTGCGAGTTAATTATGTTGGTTAAATTCTTGTTTGGATATGGTTTTGCCATAGCCGTTAAATTAACCATAACATCATTGCCTCTTTCAAAAGAAATTTGATTACCTTTGTAATCGAAATTGATAATTGAAGTATTCATTTTATTATTGATTTTATGTAAGTGGGTGCTACTAACGCCCACTTACTTTGTTTATATTAAGCTATTCTTATTAGGTTTGCGATTTTAAAGCACCGCCATTCTTCTTTGACAGTATCATAATAGGTCTGTATGCTATCATTCTTCTTCCTGTTGTCTGTTCCAGCAATAGCAGGTATCTTGTCGCTTGCAAGTGTTCCCCACGCCTCACGGACTTCACCGTTTATCTTCTGAAAGTAGAACTTTACTATACGTTTGTTCAACTCTTGTTTCAGTTTTGCATTGAGCCATGCTTGCTTTAATGCTTCTCCCATGCTGAAACCGTACTTCTTTACAAACATCCATGCCATACGCATGATTGAACTTAACTGAGTTTTGAATGTTGCTGCCATAGTTCTTATATTTATAGTTATCTGTTTTATTACTTTGTTGATGCAAATGTATAGCATACATGCGAAATAAACAAGTATTCATTATGTATTAATACTATATTTAACGCTATTTATATAGTATTGATGCTAAATTCACACTCATTTACATAGAATATAGCATAAGTAAATAAATATCTTATATTTGTTTCGTATATAAACTATATTTATTATA
>ENA-OXQT01000127-OXQT01000127.1-human-gut-metagenome-genome-assembly--contig:-NODE-127-length-35086-cov-9.86949_pt1 | contig 35086 bp, 30 predicted proteins | sample MGYA00249584_ERZ652567 | MGnify/ENA primary metagenome ERZ652567 (study PRJEB26925, sample SAMN05826683) | human gut metagenome | biome: ENVO:2100002; feature: ENVO:00000062; material: ENVO:00002003... | reverse complement strand
CTTCCTTAAGTGTACGCACACACAAGGAAGAGGAGAATAAAAAGGATCTTGAGAGCCTTAAAAAGACAAAACCCGTGTCACTGCTGCAAGGGCTTGTTTCCGCCCTCGGAGTGCTTGCGGGCATCTGCCTGCCGCTCACTTTCCTACGCACGCGTTTCTTTTCTAAAATCAAAGCACTATGCAGAAGGATATTCAAAGGATAAATGTTTATACGGCCATTGAGCGGATGAAACGCCTTTCCCAAGAAGGGGAGACATTTTCCCTCTCTTTCCGCAAATATGACCGCCAGCGACACAGCGGCGGGGATACGGTAAGGCTCAACCATGCCCGGCTTCGCCCGAAAGCTTCGGATGAAGAGATTGAGAATGCCTCTTATAAGCTCTTTCTGGTGGATACCGATACGGGCAGGGCCATCAATTGCTGGCAGATTCTTGTGACCAGTTTTAACGGAATTAAAACTTATGTGTAGATTATGGAAATCAGAAGAACCGGAAATACCGGATTTATAGATACCGGGGAGGGGCAGCTTATCTCCTTCGCCATGGGAAAGGGATGGTCTCCTTCTTCCATCAGCTTCAGCCGCCCGGAGAGCTGGCAGACCCGCAAGATACGGGTCGCGGGTGTGAATATCGTGCCCATGGGTGCCAATAACGACCTTCCCGGCGACGTACAACGCCTGCTGGATAACTTTTACGGCGGTGAGGGTATCATGGGTAAAATACAGGGATTGCAGTGGGGAGAGGGCCCCCGCTTCTTTGAGGAGGCCATCGACTCCGAAAACAACCGCTTTTACCGCAAATGGATACTCGATGACGTCATACAGGCGGATCTGGAGAGCTGGGATTATCGTGACTATATGCTCCGCTGCCTGGTGGACCTGGTGCACATGCAAGGGTTCTGGGTAAAGTTCATCCGTAACCGGGGACCGCGTATCGGAGAGGGGGGAAGGATAATCAGGCTGGAACATATCCCTTACAGGAAATGCCGCTTCGAGTATCCCGATGACAGACACGATTTGCCACAGAACGTATATGTGGGCGACTGGCCCTTCCCCGATCCCGACAGGCTGGCCAAATATCCCGTTTTCAATCCGGCGGACCCGTTCCGGCATCCGGTATCGGTCGGCTATTTCAATATATACTCCTTTTGCAGGGACTTTGTCAGCACGCCCCGTTTCCTGGGGGCTTTCCCGTGGCTGGAACTGGCGGGCACCATCGCCCCCTTGCTGGCAGCCTATAATGCCAACGCGTCGGCACTGAGCCTGCATATAGAGAGCCCGCAGGCCTATTGGGACGCGGCAGAAGACAGGATCAGGGAAATATGCAAGCGTAAGGGGGTACCTTATTCGGCCAGAATGCTCGAGGAATTCAAGGATGAAGCCATGGAGAAGTTCGCTTCAGGAGTGACCGGCAGGGAGAATGTGGGCAAATACATGCACACGACCAGGTTCTGGGATGCGGACGCCAATGACTTCCAGGGCTGGACGATAACCCCCATCGACAAGAAAATAAGGGATTATATCGAAAGCCAGATCAAGATCGCCAACAAGGCCGATGCCGCGGCCACATCCGGATTCGGACTGGATCCGGTGCTCTCAAACCTGATCATGGACAACAAGCTGTCCTCAGGGTCGGAAAAACTGTACTCCATCAAGGTGTACAATGCCAGTGAGACGGCCATACCGGACATGATCCTGTGCAAACCGCTGATGCACTACATACGGGCCAATTATCCGGGAAGCAGAACACAGGTGGGGCTTTACCGGAGCGTAGTGGAATCCGAACAGAGTGTATCACCCGCAAACAGGATGAAAGAAAATATATAAAAACAAAAAAAAGGAGGATCCATGAACCGTTTTTTTATAGACTATAACCAATTGAAGACCCTTGACAAAGATCTTATACGGCTTTATCACGAAGAAGCGGGCAAACGGATGGCCGATTTAAAGGAAATCGAGTCCCTGATTACCGACAGGGCATACCGGCTGTTCAGTATATATTATGCGGTAGAGATAGCGGTGGTCGGGTACGTACTCGCTCAAATAGATAAAACCCGGGATATGGGATTGATCAATGCCGGCATGGCAATTGTGGTTTTCACCGCAATATCGCTTTGGTATGTGGTTAAGGTTATGAGGCCACATGGGGTGATGCCGGCGGGCAGATCACCGGAAAACCTCCAAATCGGAAAGAACTGCAGGTATTTTGAAGAAAACAGATTCGCCAATAAGTACGCTTATATCATGGCAGGGGAGTTGATGAACCTGCAATATAAAATAGATGCCCAAAACGAGAAAAATGCGGAAAGAGCCAGGCTCAGCAATGTATCGATAAACTTCATGCTGGCAGGACTGGTTCTTGCCGTACTGGTCTTTGTCCTTACGGTTGTTTTTCGGTGAATCCGGGAATGTCTACCGGATTTGATCACCAAAACTTTCCGTTCCACCTGTTTCGGTGGGAATGTCATAATCTACATCCGGTATGACAGGGAGTGTATCCCCGTCATTGAGAAGGATTCCATAACCGTTTTTTTCTTCGTATGGCATATTTCCAAAAGGGTGAACCCCTATCACTACGTGCCCAAAAGGTACATCCGAACCTTTAATCCGATTTTACGGATTACGCAATGAAAAGGGATTCGTGTTATGATATTAATTGGGCGGGGCTAAGATACGAAATAATCCTAAACGCAGAAAGAGTCATGTATTTATATGCGGTATTTTTTAATGCAAGCTGAAAAAAAGTGATAAAAAATATGAAACTGATATTTGATAAAGATTCAAACGGCACGCAGGAACTGGTCGACGCCCTGGGTCTGATCGATGCCCGCACGGACTTCTCCAAATGGAAGCCGTACATACCTTTAAGCATACGTCGCCTGACCGCCATTATAGGGCAGGAGGTTTATGACAAGGTTCTCGACTTCTACCAATCGGCAAGCGTCGATCCGGATGGCAAGCTCACCCGCCTGTTGGGAATGGTGCAGCAGTCCGTAGCGCTGTTTACCTGGCTGAAAATCATCCCCACACTGGATGCGCAGCATGGGAACACAGGCAGGCAGAAGCGCCTGGGGGAGCACGAAAAAGGGCTGACAGCCTTACAGGAGTACAAGGATGAAGCCAACATCCTGAGTCAGGCCTACGAGTCGGTAGATGCCCTGATAGCATATCTGGAGCAGGAAAAGTTCGATTTCTGGATACAAAGCCCCAAAAGGAAGGCTGTATCGGAATTGCTCCTGAGCAGCAAGGAGGCATTTGATTTTTACTATGTAACGGGCAGCCACCGGCTGTTTCTGACCCTGGCACCCATTATCCGGGAGGTGCAACAGAGGCATATCATCCCGATAATCACGTACGGCCGTTATGAAAAGCTGGTAGCGGGCCAGCAGGTGGCAGAGGGGTTCCGCGACGCCGTCTGCCGGCCGCTGGCCCTGCTGTCCATGAGCAAGGCCGTGGAACGTTTGCCCGTGGAGGTCCTGCCCGACGGTGTGGTGCAGGTGCAGCTTGCAGGAAGTGTCCGTGAAAAACTCAGGGCGGAAGCCGAAGCGCGCAAGACAGTGGCCAAAAGCCTGGAACAGGATGCCATGCGGGATCTTGCCGCGCTGGAGGACCTGGTCGCGGCGCTCGATGCCGCACCGGACGAACCGGACCTGTATGTACCCTCGATCACCCTTCAATCAAAAGGCATAACATTCTGACTATGAAAGAAATTACATACAACAATCAAAAGAAAGAGATTCCGGACTCCCTGGAGGAGTTATCACCCAAGGAGTATTACCGTTACCTGGAGTTGGTATTAATGATGAACGCAGGGGAGATTTCTCCTTTCCAGATGCGCTGCAAGCTGCTTTCCTGCCTTCTGGGGATGAAGCACAGCCTTCTTCTGTGCCGGGGAGAAATACAGGAAGAGCTTTTGGCGCAACTCCCCGCCCTGGACGGGTTCTTCGATATCACCTTGCAGGAGGGGATGACGGTTTACGACGCCCGCCTGAAAACTGGCCGGAACCTGCTGCCCGCCTATAAGGAGTGGAAAGGCCCGGGGGATATGCTCTCGGGGATTACTTTCGGACAGTTTATCGAGTGTATGGGTGTGATGGCGGAAATGGAGCGCGCCCGGGAGCAGGGAAATGAAGAGGGTATAGGGGAACTGATATTTTCCATAGGCAGACTGCTTTATAAGAAACAGGGCCCTCAGGAAACCGGCACTCCTCCTTTCCCGGTCTGCTTCCACGCATACATCTTCTTTCTCGCGGTCTGGGAACTGATTTACAGTGTCCCCATTTCAACCAACGGGAAGGACATCGACTTCTCAATCCTGTTCGAGAGATCCGGGCGGGGGAATGCAGGGGACAATACCGGCTGGGTGGGAATCTCGTACGACGTGGCCGCATCGGGTGTTTTCGGTGATTTCAGACAGGTAAACGACACCCCTTTCTGGGATGTGATGCTATACATTTATAAATGCAGGTTTGAAATGTTACATAACAATAAGAAGCAATGAAGTATTTTACAATCAAGGAATTAAGCCACAGCGATACGGCCGTGGCGCGCGGGATTGACAATACCCCTACGGGGGAGGTGGTTTACAACCTGACAGAGCTGGTGGAAAACGTCCTCGACCCGCTCCGTGAAAAGTACGGGAAGCCCATCCGGGTAAGTTCCGGTTACCGGAGCGCTGTGCTGAACAGAAGCGTGAACGGGGCGACCTCCAGCCAGCACCGGCTGGGTCAGGCCGCCGATATTACCGTAGGCAGCAAGGAGGGAAACCGCCGGCTTTTCGAGATCATCCGCAAGGAACTGCCTTTCGACCAGCTGATCGACGAGAAGGATTTCTCCTGGGTGCATGTGTCATTTCGCAAAGGCAAAAACAGAAAACAGGTATTAAAACTCTAAAACTGTTTAGCTATGGTAGATTTACAGCAATATGAAGAGTATTTCCGGGAACTCAGCCAGGCGTTACCCGGGATCGGTTCGATGATCCCTGTCACCTATGATATAGACATATATGAATATGTCCAGTCACTCCGGGCGGAAGACCTGCCTGTACTGTTTGTAGTCCTGCCCACCTGCGAATCCCTCAGTCGGGATCCGGATTGTGTGGTCGAAAGGAATTTCGGCATGTGTCTTCTTCTGGACAAAACCGACTGGCAACGGGAGCGCGGGTTAGATGCACAAAAGCGCCTTCAACCGACTTTTGAAGAGATCAAGAGCATGATGCGCCAGGAGTATGGCCGGTGCGGAATTTTTTCACGACTGAACCTGGAGGAGATGACGTCCTCTCCCGAGTCCGGACTGTTCAAGGCGCTGTCCGGATGGAGTCTGGGATTTACGTTTGATTCAATATAAAGGCGGACAAAAATGGAGAACGACAGAGTTTCTTTAGAAGATTTGACCCAGGGACAGTGGCTGGAACTTCGTTACCAAATGGAACCCAGGAATTTCAAACGCCTGGTAGAGCGTGCCCGCAATGCCGGAATCGATGTTCCCGCCTGCGTAGGGGTAAAAAACTATGCCCCAAAGATTAAATTCTCTACGTTAAGTGAAACGGCACGTTATGTCCGCTCCCAGGATATTGAGGCTGTAAAGACCTTTAACCGCAGGTGTGAGAACTGGTCAATTTTCGTGACCGCCGAACTGCGCAGCCAGGCACGTATGTCCTTCCCTCACAATCCTAAGCGCTCCAAGGGTGCCACACCCTTGTCTGAAAGCATCAATGGCAATGTCAGATACGACAAGAAATACAAGGTGGAGGTCCGCTCCCTGGGTTTCTCCTTCGCCCGGCATGGCGTCATGCTGCATTACGGGGCGTCAAGCGGACACGGAGGATATATCGGCAGCAAGTGGAGGGATCGTTTCGGGAACATACGCACCACCAATCCCGCCAGTTTAGGCAAGATGGGGCAGGGGAACCGTAAGGCGGTGCACTGGTTCAATCCGGTGCTTCGCAAACATCTTCCCACCCTGGCGGATATCGCCGCCGAATACTGTATGGACATGTCTCTGAATCTGGCCGGGCTGTTCCTGGAAGAATAGCAACAAAGAGAGGGTACGCGTGGAAGAGACACGCTCCCTTCCTTTGTCCTTTAACCCATGGATCGTATCCGTGATATTTGCCCTAAAAAAGAATAATATGGCGGACAAAGACCTAACCAGGGGTATCAGGATTTATCTGGATACCACTAAATACAGCCAGGGGATGAAACAGCTTTCCCAGGCGACACAAGAGTATGAATCTACGCTTAAAGGATTACAGGAGGCAGGAAAAGGTAATACCGAGCAGGCCAAACGCCTGGAAGCCCAGATCGCACAGAACAAGAAAACCTACCAGCAATACAGCGCAGAACTCGATCGGCAGAAAAAGATACTGGAGAACCTGGACAAGGCTACTTATCCCGAATTGGTGGCCATGCAGAAGATGTTACGTGCCCAGGTGAAATCCAGCAAGCGAGACACTACGGAATATACCGTGGCATTACAACAACTGACCCGGGTAAACCTGGAGGTGGCCGAAGCTCAAAAGGAGATGCGCCGCCAGAGCGAAAAGCAGCAAGAAAGCTTTTCATCCCTTACCAGGATGAAATCCGCGGTAGTCGGTTTTTTCGCCGGTATAGGTGCCAGTGCCGGCTCCTTCTTTGCAAACAGCATCTCGGAGGCCAGGTCCTGGATGTCCGAAGGTATCAGACTGGCGGCAAACGCCGACGGTGTCAGGCGCGCTTTTGACAAACTCGACCGCCCGGGGATGCTTTCGGAGCTCAGGAAAGCCACTAAAGATACGGTGAATGACCTGGAGCTCATGCAGGCCGCGGTACGCGCCAAAGACTTTCGTATCCCGCTCGAGGACCTGGGGAAATACCTGCAGTTTGCCCGGTTAAAAGCACAGCAGACCGGACAGAGCGTGGATTATCTGACTGACTCGATCATAACCGGACTGGGTCGTAAATCGCTGCTGATACTCGACAACTTAGGCCTGTCGGCCGCGGAGGTCAACGAGGAGATGGCCAAAACGGGGGACCTGATGACAGCGGTGGCTGCAATCGTGGACAGGCAACTCGCACAAGCGGGGGAGAATTACGTGTCGGCTGCGGACAAGGCCGCTCAAAAAGCCGCGGAGCTGCAAAACAGGCAGATGGAAATCGGAAGGCTCCTGCTTCCCCTGCAAGAAAAATGGAGCAGTCTCTTCCAGTCTCTCAAGCTCGGTTTTTCAGATGTGGCGCTCTGGGTATTGGAACATAAAAAAAGCATCATTACGCTTATCTCCGTGGTTACCGGTTTTATTCTGGTTTATAAAACGGTTATTCTTCTGCAAAAAACATGGAACGGGCTTTTAATGCTGGGCAAGGCGGTCAGCCTGGCCTACGCCTCGGTTGTGGCCATGCAGAGAGGAAACATCCTCAGAAGCGCTGCCGCCATGGAAATGTATAATGCCTCGGTGGCGTCCAACAACATCCTGGTAAAGGCATGCACCGCATCCACTTATCTGTTTGCCGCCGCCAAGGCGGTGCTTACCGGGAATATCAACAAGGCCCGGATTGCCATGCAAGCCTTTTATGCAATCACCAAAATAAGCCCGCTGGCCATAGTGGCCACCGTGGTCGCCGCCCTGACATACAAGCTGGTGTCTTATCGCAGGGAACTTACGGCGACGGAAAAAGCGGAGCGGAGCCTGCACCGGGTGCGGGCGCAGGCCGCCGACACCGTAGCCACCGAAACCCGGGAACTGAATACCCTCCTGGGAATCGCACGCAACGAGAAAATAAGCAAGGAGCAGCGGATGGAGGCCATAAAAAGGCTCAACGCCTTAAGTGAGGAATACCTTGGCGGTCTCAGGCTGGAAACAATCAACACCAGGGAAGCCACGGCCGCAGTGAAGGACTACACGGACAACCTGTTGTCCATGGCCAGGATACGCTCGGCAAACTCAAGGCTGGAGGAGATCCAGAAAGAAAAAAGGGCACTGGAGGAACAACGTAAGGATATCCATGCCAACCGGAATCTCTGGGACAGTTTCAAACTGGGGCTCGCCAAAGGGTTCAATTCCTTGTCCGTAGCGGTAAAGGGGTATTCCGATGCCTGGTCGGAGGGGGTCATCCATGACTATTTTGCAAGGGAATTCGATCAGATACAAGCCTTGAACCAGGAAGAAAAGAAACTTACGCAGGAGATCACGGCCTCACAGCAGGATATCATTAAGGTCGATACCCAATCCGAGGCAAAAACCAAGGACCTTATCCAGGCCAAAAAGGAAGAGATTGCCCAGGCTGAGCGGGAAGTTGCCTCGACGCCGGCCCTGCTGGCCGCCAAAAACCGGAAACTCCAACAGTTGAACGAGGAGCTTAAAGCGTTGCAGCAGCTGGGGATTATCCGGGAAACCCCGGACGGATTCGCCTCGCAGACCGACAAGGTCCTCTCGGCCCTGAATGAGAGGCATGAAAAGGAGCTGCTCAAGATCCGGGAAAACAAGGAGAGGCAGCAGCAGACACAGGCGCAATACAATAAGGCCGTGCTGGCGGAAGACATAAGGTTTCACACCCAAAGGCTAGGTATCCTCGAAGGGCTGGAGAAAAAGACCGCCCGGACCAGACTCAGGCAGCTGGCCGGCATCCGGGCAAAAATGACGGAAAGCTCCGCCAAAATACTGGAGTTACAGCGGAAACTGGATGAAAACGAGGTTGCCCTGCTACAGGAACAGCGGGATAAAAAACTGGCCATACAGGAGGATACGTACAAGGCCGCCAAGGCACAGATAGAATTGAATTATGCAAACCTGCATATTACGCAGCAGCAGCGCGACATGTTGCTGTTGAGCCTGGAGGAGTCCAATTCCCGGGAAAGACTCGGTATCCTGAAGGAATACCGGAAGGATGTGGAAGCCCTGGAGCTACAGACGGGGGATGTGAAAATACAGGCCGTCAAACTCTCCGGGCAAAAGGTACTGGAGGCGGAGCTGGCCAACGCCAAAGACAGGGCCGCGCAGCAAAAGGCGATCGAAACCATGCTTTCCTCTTTCAAAAAAGAGTTCAACCTTTTCAATCTGCCGGATGAAACGGACCTTCAGCTCAAGGTGCTGGAAGCGTCATACCGGGCCCGGCTGGAACTGATCCGCAATGCGCTCAAAAACGAGCTTGTCACAAAGGATCAGGCCGCCCGGCAGGAAAGGGAGCTGGAAGAAGCGTACAGCACCGCAAAACTGAACATAACCCGGGGTGCCGAAGAGCGTAGAAACGGGATTTTGGAGAAGTACGGGCTGCTCGGATTCCAGCAACGCTATGCCATGCAGATGGCGGCCCTCAAGCGGGAGAAGGAACAGGGGCTGATAGGTGCCGAAGCATATGCAAAGGCCGAAAAGATGCTCAAGATACAGTTCTGGAAAGAGGCTTTCGATTATTATTCCAACCTGTTTTCAGGGGCTGTCTCTGCCCTGCAAAACGCCGAGATCGCGAACATGGAGGCCAAATATGACGCCGAGATCGCCGCGGCACAGGGAAACGCGCAGGAGGTCGAACGACTGGAAACGGAGAAGGCGCAGAAGAAGCTGGAGATCGAGAAGAAATACGCCGACGTGCAGTTCGCCGTAAAAGCCAGCCAGATCATTGCCGACACGGCCGTGGCCATCATGAAAGCGCTCTCGCAGCTCGGGGTGTTTGGCGGCCCCATTGCCGCAGCACTGATGGGAGTAACCGGGGCCGCCCAGCTGGCAGCGGCCAATGCTGAAAGACAAAAGGTAAAGAGCATGACGCTCTCCGGAGCGTCCGGCTCCACACCCGTAAGCGCCGAAAGGGTGGTGAACGCTTCCGGGGGATATGACCAGGGGGGGTACACCGGGGACGGAGACCGCTACGAGGTGGCGGGCGTCGTCCACAGGGGAGAGTACGTCATTCCGGTGCCGGAAATGAAGAACAAGCGGGTGGTCAACATGGTAAAGGTCATCGAAAGCATACGCCGCAACCGGACATCGGCCAATCCATGGCCCGGGTATTACGAGGGAGGGAAGGTCACGGAGAGAGAGCGCCCCGGACAGGACATCGACCGTCTGAACCGGGCGGCGGAGAAATTGGAAAGGGCCTCAAGGAACCTCTCCCGGCCGGCAAAAAGTTACGTCCTGCTGAGCGACATCAACGCGGCTCAGGATTTACAGAAGAGTTCAGAGAAACCATTTACAAGAACAGACCAATAATACAACCGGTATGGCATTAACCATTCAGACAGAGAAAGGGATATTCGACCTTCCCCGGGATTTCAGCGTGGAGATAGAGAACACGTCGCCCATATACACCGACAAGGGCAGCCAGACGATCGCATCGACGTTGCCGGCAACCGGGCGCAATCTTTCGATGGTGGATTACATCCACCGGCCGGATATCCGCAATGCGCCAAAGCGGGACGCCGCGGCGGTGGTGACCGACGGGGTTTACCGGCGGACAGGAAAACTCAATATCACCTCCGTGTCAACGGAGTCGGGCATCGTATGCAACATCGGGTTTGACGAAAGCCTGATGTATGAAGCCTGGAAAAACGTTTCACTCAAGGAACTTCCGGGACTGCCGGTCATCAAATACCCGGAAGGCGTCGCAGCCCTTGCCCGTCACCTGGAGGAAGTGATGCGCTACCAAACCCCGGCGGATTATCACGTGTTCCGCATACAGGTGGCGTCTGAAACCCTGGAAGAGACGGAGTATCCGGAGTTCATCAACCCCATAGGGTCGGACGGGAAGACATACGCCCTGCTGAAGGAAGCACGGACCGAGAGGGTTGTCATATCGGGCCAGGCCGTAGATGTAAAGGTTCCCGCAGGATACGGGATATCGCCGTTCCTGAAGGTATCCCGCATATTGGAGATGATATTCTCGGCATACGGCTTTACATTGGTGGAGAATCCCTTTGCCACCGATTACCAGCTCAGCAAGATGGTCGTGCTCAACAATGTGGCGGACACCATTGTCACCGGAGAGATCGACTACAGGAATTTGATGCCGGACTGTACCGTCAACGAGTTTCTGGACGCGCTGTTTTGCCGTACCGGAGCCAAGGTTTACGTAAATGCCGACCGGAAAGCCGTCATACGCCTGCTCAAGGATTCGATAGGCGCAACGGCATCCGCCGACTGGACACCGCTCAAGGCCTCGGAACCGGAAATAAACTACACGCCCGCAAAGCAGCTCAGGCTCTCGGCGGGCACATCGTTCAAGGAAGCCGAACCGGCGGCGGACTCCTTTGAGAAATTCCTTAAGCCTTATGGGGGGATCATTACGGAATTTACAGGGGACCGGGACGTGCCCGACGAACTGTACATAACCTACCAGCCTTCCACCGGAAGATATTACAAGCGGGACATCGTGAACAAGAAAAAGAAGTGGATATCCAGCGACTTTTTCCCATGGGACAAGGGCACCCCCGGTGTGGAATACCTGGAGATAACGGGAAAGGACGAATGTGTCCCCATGGCATTTAAAACGGGGCTGCTGACTCCCGGATATCTGGCGGGGGCGGTCAACATCAACACAACCCTCAGAGGGGCCGCCAAGGAGCAGGGGGAGAAGAAGCAGACACCCCTGGCTTTCTGCTTTGCCATGGGGAAAACCAATCAGATTATAGGGGCCGGGGCCCTTGTGGAGGAGTATTATTTCGGCAGCTCACTCTGCCGGGGGCCCAAAGGCGAATACTTTCAGGACCCCGGGGGGAATGTTTACAGGTATTCACTGGTTTTCAGGGGAGAGGACGGGGCGTTTAACCGGTTCTTTAAAGAGTACGACGCGGTCCTGAGGCATGCCGATCATGTCTATGCGGTACAGATGAACCCGGACAGGGCCGGACTGCTGAAGCTGGACACTTCCCGGCCCGTCATGCTGCACGGACAAAGGATGATGGTCGAAAGCCTCAAGTACGCGCTTCCGCTGCGCAAAGGACGCCCTTGCCAGGTGAAACTGCGTTCCCTTAAACTCTTGCAGCCCTACGACCTGGACAAGGAGCAGGAATTGGTGCCGATGACTCCGCAGCAGGCGACATGGAAGGTCTTTACCTATTTCGACAGGGATATGGAACTCAGGGTGCAGGAGTTGCGGGAGCAGCCGGGGATCATCAGGGTCGACGTCGTGGCAAAAGAGGTGCTGACCAGGCCGGAAGAGGGTGATTTCGACATGTACCCGCCACCATCCTTGCAGGATGTTGCCGACAGAAGGAAGATCATGTACACCTATAAGGGGAAGCTCAAATACAGACCGTATCCACCGGGGCTTACACAGGAGGAGGTTGTAAACTACAGGGTGGGAGTCATTGCCGTAAAGATATAAATCCTGTCCTTTAAACTACCGTGCCAAACGGTCATTTTTGCAGTATGGAAACAAAAAATCAAAATAAGATAGTGACGGCGCCCTCCCTGGAAAATACACGGGAGCTTTACGGGATTTACCGCCAAAGATACGGGGCTGACAAGACCCCGGAGGACTTTTACCGGTTTATGACAACCCCCGGCGTGGAAAGGCGATCCTTTCTGCTTGAGAATACCCAAGCGCGGCCGCTATCCATTAATAACACGATCATTCATAAGTGCGTATGAGTTTCGAGATTATCAGAAAAACCGGAGAGATCGCCTTTGTGGCAAACCCTATCGCCTTTGAGGTAAAAACCTCCGGGGAGGCCGAAATTGAAATCCGTCTCAGGGTTGGAGCACAGGAGGTGTTTTCAGCCTCCTACGTACCTTTTGGTGACAGGATCCATTTCGACATTGCCGAAATCTTGCAGCCCTTCGTTACTTCCGGGCCCTTGGAGGACTCGGAGGATCTGATCCTGCCCGTATCCGGTTTTATGGCCGGTTACACGCTCGAGGTAAAAGGGCGGGAGACCCGGACACTCACCGGCAAGGCGATATGCGGGGGGATCAGCAAACAGGCGGCAAGGGAAATGGCCGGCAGGGGAACGGACTTTATCCTGAACCGGCTCAGGGATTATTCATCGCAATTCCTCTTTACCACGCGGACCCGCGGGAAGCATATTGCGATAAGGGAAACCGAAGTCTCCCCCCTGATCTTCATTCATCCGGACAAAAGGATACAGGTGGAATCCGAATATGGAAACAGAATAAAACTGCCTGAAGGGACAGCCGGAGAAATTTATGCTTTAAACATAGGGCGGATCCGGCGGGAGTTTTTCCACAGGTATAACCAGATCGTGTCATTCATCCGGGTATTGGTGCCGGCCGAAGAAGCCTTTGACATCTCTTTCACACCCGGGGAAGTGTCAGAAAACGGACTGTCATTTCTCTTCAGAAACTCTTTAGGATGCTATGAAGTGATAGAAATGCCGGGGAAAATGATTTGCTCCCTTGACCGGGGGGATGATGAAAACTACCGGACATTCGATGAAGAGGGCGGTGATTATATAACCGGACGTCCAAGGCCCGACCTCCTGCAAAAAATGAAGCTGAATACAGGATTCAAGAGGAAAACAGAGTTGAAATTCATTCAGGACCTGCTCTCCTCGGATGATATCCGGCTGCTTAACGGAACCGCCCGAAGGCGTGTACTGGTAACTTGCGAAGAGTACGGTTATGAAGAACCCATGAAGGAGCCGACATCCCTGGTGCTCGATATCGAGGTTGCCGAGCGAGAATCCAATTACACCCCGGACATGGACGGGGAGAACGCCCCGCCTTTCATCGAACTTCTGCCCGGGGAGGTGGAAATACCCTCAGAAGGAGGGCAGGTCAGAGTACGGGTCGAATCAAATATCATGTGGGAGGTGGTTTGATTCCTAGTTCTTACGGAACTTGGAAAATACCCCGGACGGGGAGTGAAAGCAAAGCGAATTTAAAATAGTAGAAATCATTTAATAAATTACAAGTATGGCAAAAGCAAGTTGGTGCAATGTAAGCCCCATGTCAGGAAGAGAGAACGGGGCTTTGACAATCAGTGCGGGTGCTCACACTGGACGTGTAGCACGAAATACAGTAGTTACCGTAACAGCGGCACACGGAACCAGGCCCTCGGCCGGTATAGCGGTATCGCAAGCCGGAATAGGGACCGAAACCACAATGGATTCAACTAAGCCTGCGGTACCGGCCGCAGGAGGGACCGTAATAATCAACGGAACATCTACCAGTTCAACGTTGAGATGGGATTGCGTGGCTGAACTATTGGGCATACGCATCCCGATCCAGAATGTAAGGGTGACTGTAAATAGTCGGGAAATAGAAAATGATGAATCTATTCCGGATGATCCGGGTGCATCAGAACGTTTCGGTTTTGTGGCGACGATAACTGTTCCTGCTTCAAAATTGGCAATGGATGCAACGATAACTTTTAAGGTAACGGATGATACCGGAGTTTCAAAAACATGCACTTTCACCTGGAAAGCCGGGGCGTCCACCCTTTCGGTAAGCAGACCCTCTTTATCCTTGCTTCATACAGGGGCCGGCCAAACGGTAAATGTCACTTCCAATGATGATTGGAACGTCTCTTAAGAGATAAAGAGCAAGGATAGGAAGCGTCTAAATCGCAACCTATCCTTGCTTCTTATGATACCGCCCATTCGTCATTGGAGGTAACGTCTACCGTTTGTCCTGTCCCTGCATTCACAAGCGATAGCGAGGACTTGTTCACCGAAAGAGCAGATGCTCCCGCTGCCCATTTAAATTGGCACCTTACCATTTTTCCTGCACTGTCAGTCACGTCAACATTAGGAGCTAACGGTGTGGGCAACGGATTGCGGGCTATTTCCAGTTTGATGGAAAACGCATAGGAACCGTTCGCTCCGGGGTCTCCTGGGATAGTAACCGTCTCTGAGGCGGCAAGCACTTTGTCAGTAATTCCCGGAGCATTGAATTTTGCGGAAGCGGTAACCCCCGGAAAGTTAATCAGAGGAACCGATATTTTCAATGTCGGGCTGTTAGAGTTTCCGTTAATAGTGACAGACCCTCCTTCTCCGGGTAAATCCGGTTTAGAGGTATCCATCGTTAATTGCACTCCTACGCCGGCTTGTGATACCGCTATACTGGCCGAGGGCTTCGTTCCGTTTTTAGCCGTGACGGTCACTGTCGTACTGCGGGCCTCCCGTCCGGCATGTGCTGCCGCACTGATTGTTAAAGTCCCGTTCTCACTTCCTGACATGGGGCTTACATTGCACCAACTTGCTTTTGCCATACTTGTAATTTATTAAATGATTTCTACTATTTTAAATTCGCTTTGCTTTCACTCCCCGTCCGGGGTATTTTCCAAGTTCCGTAAGAACTAGGATGTCCTTTACGCTCTGAAAAGAGTATGCGAACTTTGCGGCAACCATTAAAATTACATCGACATGAAACTTATTATTTATAACAGCCGGCTTGCAAAACGCATGCTGTTCCCGGGATATTCGACAATCATGTTATTTGGCATTATCCTGACTAAAAGTAGGAAAGAAGAATGTCCGCCTGCATTGATCCGGCATGAGCAAATACATCAAAGACAGTATTTTGAGTGTTTTATACTCCCTGTTTTACCGGCTATCCTGTTTACCCCATGGATACTGACCCTATGCCCTTTGAATTTCTATATACTTTATCTGGCAGAGTGGTTCATAAGTTTCGTACGGTATTTTTGGGGTCAGGGAATGACAGATCCGGGCAAAGCCAGCCACAGGGCATATATGTCGTCGGCCATGGAGATGGAGGCTAAGACAAAAGAGGTAGAAACAGGGTATCTCGAAAGAAGAAAACACTTTGCGTTTGTGAAGTATTACGGGAGGATGTGAATATGTATTCGTTGATTTATAACCTTTGATTTTAGAAGACAGGATCCTGAATTTATTTTTTCACTGTTAAACACTTGATTCTTTCCATAATATATTTATCTTTGCAGCGATTGATATCTCGTTGGGAAACGAACAATACGCAATTTATGCACAAAGGAAAACCAAAAAAAGACCGCAGACATTGAAAACGCGCCGACTTATTCTCTCCTTTTGCATAACAGCGCCAAAGCGTTTGTCTCTATGTTGTCCTAAAGTCAAAAGTAGAGATTTTTCATGCCGAGCAAAGTGTAGTGCATATTGCCTACGTTGGGAAACGGGGGCAATATTATTCACGAACCGCTTGAATGAACGCCGGTAGCTGGAATCCAGGTAATAACTATTGCACTGTTGTGAAACAGATTTTATTCCTTTATGATTAGTTTTAGTGTGTATCAACCCAGAACAGAGGGGTAAGGTTTGTTTCAGATCGGCATTTTAAATCCCCTCTATAGCATGATGTGAAGTTTAGTTAGTTAAAAAACTATTTCTTAGAGAAGAAGTAAAATGATTTTCATGCTTAGTATTCAGTAGCTATTGCCTGCGTTGAGAAACGCAGGCAATATTATTTATTCGATCATGTCTACCAATTCACGCTTTATATCATCGTCTATTTCTCTATACCTTGCAAAAGCCTTACTTCCTTCTGAATGACCGGACAAAGATCCCACCAGATTAGGGTCTTTGACTTTCTTATAAAGATTACCGATGAAAGTGCGACGCGCCATGTGGGAAGAAGCAACTTCATAAATAGGCCGCTTTTCCTCTTCGCCGGTCACAGAGTTTATTATGGTGACAGGGCGGGCTACACCACACAGGCGAAGAACTTCTCTTATGCTATTATTATAACTTTGGGCCCAAACGAATGGAAATAAACGACCTTTAATGTCTATACCCCGGTATTTTCTCACCAACTCCTTAGCGCGTCCGTTAAGGGGAACACGCACAACCAATGGACGCTCCTCTTTGGTTTTGTGTGGGATATATTCCACAACGTCGTTTATAATGTTGGAATCAGTCATTTTCAGCAGATCCGACACACGGCAGCCTATCAGGCACTGAAAGATGAATATGTCCCGCTGCACTTCCAACTGCGGATATTTTGATAAATCAAAATCCGCAATCAGGTTGCGTTCATCCAGCGTAAGATAGAAAGGTGTTCCATACTTTTCCACCGTATTCCGATTGTATTTTTTAAAGGGGTTATTAGTGGTAATATCCTGTTTGTTACACCAGTTATAAAAGACTCTAAACCTGCTAAACAATGAACATATCGTATTATGCCCTCGTGGCTGGGGTTTAAAAAAATGGTATTCCGGTTCAATCGAGGCGCGAATCTCTTTGTAGATTTCAGGATATTCCACGTACAAATTATGCTCGTTAATAAAGAAACTCTCTATATCTTCGAGAGTATCGACATCCATCTCGTCAACACTTAATTTAAAAAGCTTTCCCTTGTAAGCTGAAACAAACATTTCATACCGCTTTAATGCATGTATCAATACCCGGAAATCTTTTCTCCTAACCTTGGATATTTGTTTCTTTTGTAAACACAACTCCATCAGAGAAAAGAAGTCACTCCCCTTTTCCGGATACTTTTCGGGGTGTATACATTCGTCCACCAAAGAATCCAGCCTGCTACTGGTTATACCGGGTGTTGAATCGTAAAGCGTGAGAAGTAATTTTTTGCGCTCTGCAACGGCGGTATTAAGCCGTATGCGCTCGTCCGTCCTAACAACGCATTTAGCCTTATACTGTTCCCTCTTTTCATCCCAAAGGGAAGGGAGTATTTTCAGTTCTGAAACATGATACAATTGAACGTTGCGCCCATCGGATATGCGAAACCGGATGAAAGTTTCTTTATCTTTCTTTTTGGTTCGGATAAATGCTTTAATTGTGGCCATTTTGTTTTAAATTACAGTTGTGCAAATATAGCGTTTTTGCACAACATAAACGCAACAATGCACAACACAATAAAACATATTAGGCATGTTTTTTTTTATAATAAACTTATAATAAGATATTTATAATTAGATTTATTTCTTGATGTTTATTTGAAAGATTTGCCTATGGAATCGGAGTAGAATACGGTCGTTTCCTGATAGGAGGAACCGGAAGAGTGGGATGTACTTCATGGAATCATTCGGAAGGCTTTATAGATGTAGCTTTTGAAATAGGATATCGTTTCTGAGATAATAGACCATGAAAAGGGGGTGTTTCATAACTCACCACAGATTACACAGAATTTACACAGAATGATTTTTAATCTACTGATAACCAATAATATTTATCTGTGTAAATTCCATGTAATCTGTGGTGAATACGAGTTTTGGCACACCCCTTTTCTCTTCACTCTTTTGTGTGTTTTCAATGCTTAAATAAAGTATTCATTTAGAATCTGTAGCCCACTGTCAGGATTCCACCGATCGGGTAGTGCTTTTCGGTATCACCGGCATACAATGTCCCTCCTTTGATCGGGTCCATGAATCCGTGCTGGAAAGAGGCATTGATCAGATAATGCTTCCATATTTCAAATCCGATGCCTCCCTGCACTCCAATGTCGAAGCGTTTCAACAAGGCGTCCTTATCTTTCATTTCGGCTGTGGAGGAGTAGGATTTAAAAGGATTGTGTGATTCGTTTTTATGTCCGCCTGTATTGGTCAGTTCGTATTTTCCACCCATACCTACGGATAAATAGGGACCGATATTGATCGCGAACTTAACATGGTTCGATATATCTATTTTAAAAGCTGCCAGGATGGGGATATCCAGGTAGATCGGAGATATCTTAGCTTTGTAGGAGATGGGATCGGTAGACGAAGATAGTGGAGAGTAGCCTTCGTATTCGGCAGTTGCTCCTTTGCTGGTGATCATCAATCCCGACTGTATGGCCCAGTGTCTGCTGAAATTATATTCCACACCGGCACCGACACTGAATCCGGTCCGTTCGTCCAGTCCATCCGGGCGGCGATAACTGAACAGGCTGACACCGGCTTTCACATTCCACGAAAAGCCTTGTTCTACGGGTTGAAGCTGAATGTATACGTTGGGAGCAACATCTACCTCTTTGCGTTCCATACCTACATGGTACACTACGAGCCGTTGTGCCGAAGCGGGTGCTTCTGCTATTACGAACTTGCCGTCTACATTCGTCACGGCACCGATATTGGTTCCTTTGACAACGATGGCGGCACCGACGGCAGGCTGGCCGTCACCAACTACGACAGTACCCGCTATGCGCTGAGTCTGTGCAAAGATCACTACGCTGCATGAGGGCAGTAACCATAATAACAGAATAAGAACCTTTTTCATAACTTCTTCTATTTATAAAGAATAGGATCAGTTACAAATATATCGAAAGAAAACTTTTATTGCAAGTTTGCTGCCAGAAATTTACGCATCTCTTCTACGGTTTTTCCCCTTCGGCCGGCATAGTCTGCCAGTTGATCTTCACCGATCTTCCCCACGGAGAAATATTGGGATGCGGGATGGGCAAACATTAATCCGCATACGGAAGCATGAGGATACATGGCACCATTCTCGGTCAGGTGGATACCTATTTGTTTCATATCGAGAATCTCATCCAGGATGAAGTTCACGGATTGGTCGGGCAGAGAAGGGTATCCCACAGCAGGACGGATGCCTTGATACTTTTCGACAAGAAGATCGGGTATGGAAAGATTTTCATCCTTGGCATATCCCCAGGCTTCTTTGCGGACGTACTCGTGCATCTTTTCGGTAGCGGCCTCGGCCAGGCGGTCGGATAGCGTTTGTACCAAAAGATGCTTATAGGGGTCTTTCTCATAGAGTCCTTCCATGTCCGCATCGATGGATGAGGCAAAAGCTCCTACCACATCGGTGATGCCTGAAGATAGCGGGCGTACGAAGTCACTGAGGCATAAGAACGGTTCGTTTTCTTTCTTCTTGACTTGCTGCCGGAGCAATGGGAAGGTGATACCGTCTATAATCAGATTATCTCCATCCGCATTGGCAGGACAGAGCTTAAAAATAGTTTTTACCTCAAAATCTCTGTCCAGTTCGTTCAACATCCGGTTAGCTTCTTTATAAAGTTGCATCGCTTCTGAAGCCTTGCCCCGTTCTTCTTCCGGGAAAGTGGTCAGCCAGATAGCACGGCAAGAGTCACATCCGTGAATATTGGCAATGGCAGCATAACGCGGTTGGAATCCCCAGGCGTGGAAGAAGTAAATCCAGTTGATATAAGGGGTTAAATCATGAACGGCGAATGATGAACGATGAGCGGGGGAGGAGCTATCAACGGTGAATGATGACGGGTTATGCTTTTCCATATTTGACTGTTTTAATACTGGTAATCATAAGTTTCATTAATTCATTTGCGTCTGCAAACATGCTTGAATATTCTGTTTCGGATAAATATTCTGTTTTAAATAACAATTCAAGCCGGAAAAGGGTTTCGTTACGTTCTTTTGGGACGATGCTATATTATGAATAAAGTCGGCGTTGCTTTCGGCGCATTCCGTTTCTTTTTGCAGAACTCCGATGGCTGTACCGGATATTAGAATCTGGTCGGATAGAGAGTAAGCTTTTCTTTTGTCCGGATATTTATGCAGGTTTACGATTCGTATCGCGAAAGCCATACTTTTATCTTTCAATATATTTCCCATTCTCCTCGCATTTATTGTTCCCCGTTCCTCGTTTATTGTTCATCGTTCAAAATAGATCTCTTGTCCGCGATAGGTTTCGTCTACCTGTCCGTCAGTATACAATAGATGTCCGTTGGCAAATGTCTTTTCTACTTTCCACTCGAACGTACGTCCTTCAAGCGGGCTCCATCCGCATTTGCTTAAAATCTGATCCGCGCTTACCGTCCATAATGCATCCGGACGAACCAATACGAGATCGGCCTGATAACCGGGGCGGATAAAGCCGCGGTTGTGAATATTGTATATTTGTGCAGGGGCGTGACACATCTTTTCGACAACCTTTTCTATCGTAAAGATACCTTCGTTCACCAGTTCGAGCATGCTGACCAGAGAGAACTGGATCATAGGCATACCGGACATTGCTTTCAACGGCCCTCCTTCTTTTTCTTTGAGAAGGTGTGGGGCATGGTCTGTCGCGATTACATCGATCAGGTTGGAGTTGACTGCCTGGCGGAGCGCATCCCGGTTGGTTTTTGTTTTGATAGAAGGATTACACTTGATGCGTGCACCGAGTTCCGGATAATCGGAAGAGTCGAATAACAGATGTGAAACGCAAGCTTCTGCTGTGATTCTCTTTTCCTCTAACGGGATATCATTGTCAAACAGTGAAAGTTCTCTGGCTGTAGAGATATGCAGGATATGCAGGCGTGCATCTGCAATGCGTGCCAGGCGTACAGCCAGTTCGGACGATTCGTAACAAGCCGCAATCGAACGTATTTTAGCATGATAACCCATCGGAAGGGTCTCATGATGAACATGGTAATATTGGTGAGGATATTTTTCAATATACTCTTTTACATACTTCTCCGTATTCTTTTTAATCGTTTCGTGATTCTCGCAGTGAGCGGCAATCAGCAGATCGGTTCCATTGAAAATATTCAGTAGACTGTTCATTTTGTCTACCAGCATATTTCCGGTACTCGATCCCATGAAAAGCTTAATTCCGCATACACGGTTCTTGTCCAGTTTGTCGAACTCGGTATAGTTATTATTGGTTGCCCCGAAATAGCACGAATAGTTAACGCTACACTTTTCGGCAAGCAGATCGAACTTGGCATTGAGCGCATCCAGTGTGGTCGTTTGCGGATTTGTATTGGGCATGTCCATGATAGAGGTTACACCTCCGGCTGCGGCAGCCCGGCTTTCGGTAGAGATGTCGGCTTTGTGGGTTAGTCCCGGATCACGGAAATGTACATGATCGTCGATCACACCCGGAATCAGATAGCATCCGTTGGCATGGATTGTTTCTTCGCAGGGGATAGCAGGTTTCTGTCCTTTTTCAAGTACTTCGGCTATTTTTTCCCCTTCGATAACTACCGAACCGCGCGCAGAACGTCCTTCGTTTACTATGGTAGCGTTTTGTATTAATGTTCTTTTCATATCTTAATTCATTTTTGTTTTCTGGGGGAATGTGTGAAACCAGCTGTTCACTTTCAGTTTGATGACACCGAATACCGCTTCACCAAAGATGCTGCTGTTCATTTTTGAAGTACCCAGTTCGCGGTTGATAAAGATAACCGGTACCTCGATAATCTTGAATCCGCATTTGTAGGCCGTAAATTTCATTTCTATCTGAAAAGCATACCCCTTAAAACGTATGTGGTCGAGATCGATGGTTTCGAGTACCTGGCGACGGTAACATTTAAATCCGGCAGTCGTATCGTGTATTGGCAGTCCGGTAACGATTCGTACATATTTAGATGCAAAATAAGACATCAGCACACGTCCCATCGGCCAATTTACTACATTCACTCCGCTTACGTATCGAGAGCCGATAGCTACGTCGCCTCCCTGAACGGCACAAGCCTCATAGAGCCGTGGCAGATCGTTGGGATTATGACTGAAATCGGCATCCATCTCAAAGATGTATTCGTATGAATGTTCCAGTGCCCACTTGAATCCGGTGATGTAGGCTGTTCCCAATCCCAGTTTACCTTTACGTTCTATCATGAAAAGGCGGTCGGGAAACTCCTGCTGCAAGGTCTTTACAATGGCGGCGGTCCCGTCAGGAGAACCGTCCTCGATGATCAGAATATGAAAGGTCTTTTCCAGTCCGAAAACGGCGCGGATGATGTTCTCTATGTTTTCCCGTTCGTTGTAGGTAGGGATGATTACGATGCTGTCCGATGTCTGCATATTGTGTCTAAATTTGAAGACAAATGTAATGCTTTTCCGCTACTAACCAAAGATAGCGCATTAAAACTAAGGATAATTTAGTACTTTTGCGGTGAATTTGCATCACAGGTTACAGGGATTTGCATAGATGGTTCGGAAACATGTTTCATCCGTGTAAATCCATAGGATCGGTGATGGGCTAAAATTGCATTTATGACAATTACTGAACTGCAACATCAATATGCGGGGCATCCGAATGTAGAGGCCCTGAATAAACTGTTGGGGGAGCCCGCAGTCAGACATATCTATTGCGGCGGCTTATATGCTTCCGCTGCTTCCTTGTTCGCTTCGGCATTGGTTGAAAAGAGTCCTTGCCCGTTTGTTTTTATATTAGGTGACCTGGAAGAAGCCGGTTATTTTTATCATGATCTTACCCAAGTGTTGGGTACAGAGCGCATTTTGTTTTTCCCTTCTTCGTTTCGTCGTTCAGTGAAGTACGGACAGAAAGATGCCGCTAACGAGATTTTGCGTACCGAAGTGCTCAGTCGCTTGCAGAAAGGTGAGGAGGGATTGTGTATCGTCACTTATCCCGATGCATTGGCCGAAAAGGTCGTATCACGGCAGGAATTGAGCGAGAATACCCTGAAACTGCACGTGGGTGAGCGGGTGGATACGGGTTTCATTACGGATGTATTGCATAGTTACGGGTTTGAATACGTGGATTATGTATACGAACCGGGGCAGTATGCCGTTCGTGGAAGTATTATCGACGTGTTTTCATTTTCGTCCGAGTATCCCTATCGTATTGACTTTTTCGGTAATGACGTGGAGAGTATCCGTACATTTGAGGTCGATTCACAGTTGTCGAAAGAGAAGAAAGAGAGTATTGTGATTGTGCCCGATCTTGCCGTAACCGGAAAGGTTACAACTTCTTTTCTTGATTTTATCCCGAAAGATACCACTTTGGCGATGCGTGATTTCCTTTGGTTGCGGGAGCGTATTCAGGTTGTTCACGATGAATCGCTCACACCGCAGGCTCTTGCTTCTCAGGAGGCCGAAGAGAATGGAGGCATTACTCTGGAAGGAAAATTGATCGATGGGAGTGAGTTCACTGTTCGTGCGCTCGATTTCCGGCGGATGGAGTTTGGTAACAAGCCAACCGGCACACCGGATGCTACCTTGACATTTCATACTACGGCACAACCTATTTTTCATAAGAATTTCGATTTGGTGGCGGAGTCTTTCAAAGAGTATCTGAACCGGGGATATGCACTTTATATCTGTAGTGACAGTACGAAACAGACGGATCGCATCAAAGCCATTTTTGAGGATCGGGGAGACCGGATTCAGTTTACGGCTGTGGAGCGGACTCTGCATGAAGGGTTTGCAGACGATACCTTGAAACTTTGTTTGTTTACCGATCACCAGTTGTTCGACCGTTTCCATAAATATAACCTGAAGAGTGATAAAGCCCGTTCCGGAAAGGTCGCCCTTTCGCTGAAAGAGTTGAATCAGTTCACTCCCGGTGATTATGTGGTACATACCGATCATGGTGTGGGACGTTTTTCCGGTCTGGTACGTATTCCTAACGGAGATACGACACAGGAGGTCATGAAACTGGTCTATCAGAATGAAGATGTGGTATTTGTTTCTATCCATTCGTTGCATAAAGTTTCAAAATATAAAGGTAAAGAAGGAGAAGCCCCCCGACTGAACAAATTGGGTACGGGCGCTTGGGAGAAACTGAAGGAGCGTACAAAGACAAAGATTAAAGATATAGCCCGTGACTTGATAAAACTTTATTCACAACGTCGTGAAGAGAAAGGGTTTGCATACAGTCCCGATAGTTTTTTGCAACGGGAATTGGAGGCTTCGTTCATCTATGAAGATACCCCCGATCAGAGTAAGGCTACGGCGGATGTGAAACAGGATATGGAACGGGATATGCCTATGGATCGCCTGGTATGCGGAGACGTTGGCTTCGGTAAGACTGAAGTGGCCATCCGTGCCGCATTTAAAGCCGTAGCAGACAATAAGCAGGTAGCCGTACTGGTGCCTACAACGGTTTTGGCATACCAACACTTCCAGACTTTTCGTGATCGCCTGAAAGGACTTCCCTGCCGGGTAGAATATCTCAGCCGTGCCCGTACGGCGGCACAGGCAAAGGCGGTAATCAAAGGATTGGAAGCTGGAGACGTGAATATTCTGATCGGTACGCACCGTATCTTGGGAAAAGATGTCAAGTTCAAAGACCTCGGACTGCTGATTATTGACGAAGAGCAGAAGTTCGGTGTGTCGGTCAAGGAGAAGCTGCGGCAGATGAAGGTCAATGTGGATACATTGACAATGACGGCAACCCCTATTCCGCGTACTTTGCAATTCTCGCTGATGGGAGCGCGTGACTTGAGTGTGATTTCAACTCCACCTCCCAACCGTTATCCGATACAGACGGAGGTACATACGTTCAGTGAAGAGGTGATAGCTGATGCCATTAACTTTGAGATGAGTCGTAATGGGCAGGTTTTTCTGGTAAACAACCGTATAGCCAATCTTCCGGAACTGAAAGCAATGATTCTTCGTCACATTCCGGATTGCCGGATAGCCATCGGACACGGACAGATGGAGCCGGCGGAATTGGAACAGATCATTTTCGGCTTTGTCAATTATGACTACGATGTACTGATTGCAACCACTATTATCGAGAGTGGAATCGATATACCGAATGCGAACACGATTATTATCAACCAGGCACAAAACTTCGGATTGAGCGATCTGCACCAGATGCGCGGACGTGTGGGACGTAGCAATAAAAAGGCGTTCTGTTACTTGCTGGCTCCTCCGTTGTCTTCGTTAACCCCCGAAGCCAAACGTCGCCTGCAGGCGATCGAGAATTTCAGTGATCTGGGTAGTGGTATTCATATTGCCATGCAGGATCTGGACATTCGCGGTGCGGGTAATATGCTGGGAGCCGAACAGAGTGGATTTATCGCCGATCTGGGTTATGAAACTTATCAGAAGATATTGTCGGAAGCTGTGCATGAACTGAAAACGGATGAATTTGCCGAACTTTATGCTGACGAATTAAAAGGAGAAGGTGTCATTAGTGGTGAAGAGTTTGTTGAAGAATGTCAGGTGGAAAGCGATCTGGAATTGCTGTTACCGGCTAATTATGTGACGGGCAGCAGCGAACGTATGTTGCTGTATCGGGAACTGGACGGACTGACTCTCGATAGAGATGTAGATGCTTTCCGTTCACGATTGGAAGACCGTTTCGGCCCTATTCCGCCTGAGACTGAAGAATTGTTGCGTATAGTACCGTTAAGGCGCCTGGCTGCCCGATTGGGAGTGGAGAAAGTGTTCTTGAAAGGAGGACGTATGACACTGTTCTTTGTCAACAATGCAGAAAGCCCGTATTATCAGAGTGCTGCTTTCGGCAAGATGATCGACTACATGATGAAGTATACCCGAAGATGTGATTTGAGAGAGCAGAACGGACGTCGGTCTATGTTGGTAAAAGATATTCCGAATGTGGAAACGGCTGTCAGTGTACTACTGGAAATTGTGGCATTACCGGTGAAAGAGAAAGAGTAAGTGAAGTGTGGAAAGAGGAAGTTGTCATTTCCTCTTTCCGTATAGTTTGTCTATCAGGTCCGCCCGTCCGATGCGGCGCAATTCATTGATGATATTCCGTCGTTCTTCCGGTTTATACCAAAAGAAAAATTGTCTTTGTGCCAACTTTTCCCGTTGAGTCTTGGCACTGAATACCGGTTCGAGTGTATACGGATGAAAGCCTGTATACCAAGCTTCGGTGGCTACGGTCATAGGGGTAGGGGTGAAATCCTGCACTTGTTCCAGATGGAAGTCCAGTTGTTTGGTGATGACTGCCAGTTCCGCCATATCTTCTTCTTTACAGCCCGGATGACTGGAGATGAAATAAGGGATCAATTGTTGGCGCAAGCCAAGTTCCCGGTTGATTCTGTCGAATATCTTTTTAAATTCTCCGAATTGGCTGAAAGCGGGTTTACGCATGATACTCAGTACCCGGTCACTGGTATGTTCCGGTGCAACTTTCAGGCGTCCGCTGACGTGGCGGGCTATTAGTTCGCGAGTATATTCTGCTGTGATTTTGTTGACGGTAGCATCCTTGCTTTGATGGAGCAATAAGTCGTATCGCACTCCACTTCCGATGAAACTTCGTTTGATCTCAGGTAAAGAGTCCACTGCATAGTAAATATCCAATAGCGGACGGTGATCCGTATTCAGGTTCGGACACACTTTGGGATGAATGCAAGAGGGGCGTTTACAACGTTTGCAAAGGGAGAGATCTTTCCCGCCCATTTTATACATATTGGCAGAAGGGCCTCCTAAATCGCTCAGATTTCCTTTGAAATCGGGCAATTGAACTACCTCTTTTACTTCTTTCAGAATGCTTTCCTTGCTTCGGCTGACTATAAATTTTCCCTGATGGGCGGAGATGGTACAAAAAGCGCATCCGCCAAAACATCCCCGGTGGATATTAACGGAAAATTTAATCATATCATAAGCCGGAATGCGTTTGCCTTTGTATTTGGGATGAGGCAAACGAGTGTAAGGGAGATCGAACGAACGGTCCAGCTCTTTCTCTGTCATAGGAGGGTAGGGTGGATTTACAACCACTGTTTTACCATCGACAGCCTGTACGATTCGGGCTGCCGCGTATTTATTGCTTTCCTCTTCTATATGACGGAAGTTGGTTGCCTGTTTCTTTTTATCAGCCAGACATTCTTCATGCGAATAGAGGGTGATATCATTCTCGTCGGATTCATATTTCCTGGTCAGATAAGCCGTCTGCGGGATAGAGGATAATGCCGGAGAATGAATGTCGGATGATGAAATCACTCCATCCTGATTATCACACAGGGCTGTCAATCGGCGGACCAACTCACAAATAGGCTTTTCTCCCATGCCGTAAATCAGCATGTCGGCACCGCTTTCACAAAGTATACTTTTCTTTAACCGATCCTGCCAATAGTCATAATGGCTGAGGCGGCGCATACTTGCTTCAATACCTCCCAAAACGACGGGAACATCGGGATAGAGTTTTTTCAGAATTTGGGTGTATACGATCGAGGGATATTCCGGTCGCATATCGGGACGTCCGTCCGGGGTGTAAGCGTCATCGCTACGTAAGCGTTTGTTAGCTGTATATTTGTTCACCATGGAGTCCATGCAACCTGCACTGATGCCGAAAAAGAGTCGGGGACGTCCCAGCTTGCGAAAGTCACGCAAGTCGTCACGCCAGTTGGGTTGGGGCACAATGGCTACACGCAGGCCTTCGGCTTCAAGGATACGACCGATAACGGCGGCTCCGAATGAAGGATGGTCCACATAAGCATCGCCGCTAAAGAGGATAACATCCAGTTCGTCCCAGCCGCGAAGCTCTACTTCTTTCTTGGTAGTGGGTAACCAATCGGTAAGTCGATATTCTTTCATGGGGACAAAGATACGGATAATTTCGCTATACGAGGGCACGGATAAAGCAGAAGATGAACCAACCGCATACGGCTACCTTCAGTACGGTGCCCAACAGGAACCCTGCAAATGCTCCGAATCCTGCTTTCAGCGCGTATTTCGTTTCTTTTCCACCCAATAATTCGCCTACAACTGCGCCCACAAACGGGCCGATAAATACGCCCCAGGGGGCGAACAGAAAAATGCCGGCAAAGGTACCGATGATGCAACCCCATTTACCCCATGGGGTACCTCCGAGTCTTTTTACACCGAACATCGGAATGAAATAGTCGAGTATTTGTATCAGTACCACAATGAACAACCAGAAGAATAGTTGTGGAATGGTAAAAGAAACCTTATCGGTGAAATGCAGAAATACCAGTGCCAGATAGGAGACAGGAGGCCCGGGAAGCATAGGGACGATACATCCGGCTAATCCGACAAGCAGGCAGATACTACCCAGAATAATCAGGAATATATCCATGCGTTCAACCTATTCTTTTGATAATGGCAATAAATTCTTCATTGGTCATTCCGAAGTCTTGTTCGCGATAGTTCACAAAGTCTTCCAGATACTCTCCGGCTATTGTGTCCAGGATTTCCTTACCATTGAGTCCTTCTTCATCGAGCATAAAGCGAATCATACCCTGATAGGCATGAATCGTCTTCAAGCGTTGTTCCGCTCCGGCCACTCCCATCATCTGGCAATGATGTTCGTTGCGGGCTATAAGATAAACGGTAGCGTAGAACTTTTCTGCGCTACCGAATGTACTTTTGATTTTTTTGATTGCCGTTACCGGCCATTTTTTAATTTGATTTTGTATTTCGCTCATAAAATAGTAAACTGTAAAGTCATCCGTTCTCCATCATATATTTCACGGAATCCAATACCTTGTTCTGATAAATATTCCTTAAGATCCTGGAATGCAGCCACCTGATCCGTTACAATCTCCATCTTGTCACCGGGATTGGCATTACACATCGCTTTTATGGCCGGAATCAACGGGCTATAGTTCGTCATTCCACAGGTATCGACGGTAATCATGCCTCCTCCTCTTCTTCTGCTTCCTGCTTTGACAACCAGGTGAGATAGAGCTTGATGAGTTGTTGCAACCCGAATGCTTTCATATTGTTGTGATAAATCACATCTATACAAAGGTCGAGCAGGTCTTTACTGTCTTCTTCCTGACTTGCGATCAGAGAACGTATATTGAGTTTCAGCTTTTCCAGAACAGCTTCATCTACAATTCCATTGCTGTCTATCAGATGCTGGAATAAAGAGTATTTTTCAATGGTTACCAAATTCTCTTCAGATATTTCCATGCTGCGTGTGCCACTTGGATTTGCCTGTATTGTGTACATAGTGTTTTTATTTTAATAGTTATTACTAGGAGCAAAGATAGAATTTAAAATGAAGAATGGAGTAAGTGGCAGGGATTTTTTTTTGATGAATATATATTTCCAATGGTTTCTCTTCCTTATCTCTGTTTTTTAGTTTTCTCCCGAATAGCTTTTAAATGGTCGTTTATGTCCGGTTTGTATTTGTCTTTATTTTCCCTCCGGATGCAGGTGCGCATCGCGGAGGGAGTTCTATGACAATTTATTTGTCACTTGTTAAGGCCACGGCTGAACGATGACCTCAATGGTTTGTCTTCCTAATGGAGGCTGGCCCGGATTGAGCGGATTGTACCATTTCATATCCACTTGATATCTTCCCGCTGCAACTCCTTTTATACGCAGGATAATCATAGTTCCAAAGATATATGATTCTTCTTGTTCTATACCTACCGGTGGATTATCACATTCCCATACCATTGCCCCGATCATGGGATATGGAGTTTCGGAAATTTCACCGACATGAAGAAATATCTGACTCGGCAACGGAGGCGGTGGAATATGGGGAGGTGGAATATCTTGCTCAATTCCTCCCGACTTTGAAATCGGATCGTTCGCCGAAGGGCTGTATGCATAGGCTACACCTCTGCAAAGTAGCATGGCTACTACTAAAAAAAACATTTTTGCTTTCATAATTATATAAAATTGGTTCATGTAGTACGCTACAAATGATTATCCGGGCACAAATAATCAGATTAGAAGACTCTATTATGAAATTAGAAAAATATTATAGAACGAAAACAGCCGGATTAGAGGGGCAACCGAATAAGAAGAAGAATAAGAGGATGGCAGACATTGTGGCAGTTAATGTTAAATATGTCTTGTTTGGATAGCAGACATTATGTCAGTATAAGCTTTAAGAGTGTCAGGTATGACCGTAGAGCCGAGGGGGTGTCTGCCGAAAGTGATGTTCAAAATGTATCGGTGAGTGAAAGAAAACACAAGGTGTTTTTCCCTATGGATGTTTTGCTTGGAAGAGTTATTCATGTAGTCTTTTGTCTGCAAGAAACTTGTTTCTTGCAGACAAAAGACTGACATCACCCATCAGGTTTCGGCAAAGTGGATTGGGATATTTATTTTTCTCCGAAGAATTTTAGTATTGCCGCCATTACTATGGCACGGTCTGTTTCGCTTTCGATGCTTTCGAATGGAAATCCCATTGCGAATACCCGGTAATTTCCTTTATAAGCGATTCCGGCACTGTATTGTCCGGGTTGATAGACAAATACCGGAAACGCGGAGTCTACGGGAACGATACAATCAGGAGCTGTTACTGCATAAGCCTTCTCGTTGGGCAAACGGGGGATTTGCAGGGTGCGTCCCAATCCGGTGATCTGTCCCGAACGGGTATCTTTGAGTGAACCTTGGAAGCCGTATTTCAGAATTTTTTCCGTAAACTCCCGGTTACCCTGTGAATTACTCATGTCGCTGCCAATGTAAGACCCGCTGACGAGAAGGTTTCCTCCTGACTGACAGTAAGCGGTTAATATCCGTTGCATGGGTGAAGAGAATGTCTTATAATACGTTTTGCGTGCCGGGTTGCTTAAAATATCATCTTTCTCCAGTCCCAGGATAAAATCCACAATGGGATAATGTTCCGGTTGTATACGCCCGTTTTCGACAGCTTCATCGCTGCATGATACGAAACTGTAGTTTCCGGCAGCTTGGATTGCCTTGCCGTGTACAAAAGGATAGTCGAAAGTGTTTCCGGCAATTTTCATTCCTTCCAGTTCGTTTCCGCTATAGCCCAGACTTCCTTTTCCTTCTTTTCCCGCCTGAGAGCGATCAAAGCCGGTCTGTGCCCCGCAAAGTGAAATATTGTATTGATAAGCGACACCGGGGTCTTGTTCCAGGTCAAATCCGGCTTCGTCCGGTGTGTCGATTACTGCCGGTCCGCTCAATCGGTTAAAACCATTGATGATCAGCACTCGTGCATGTTCTTGTTTGGCTTTATAGGCAGATAAGATTTCGGATGGAAAACTTTCGCCTCCGTGGTTGACAGCTGTAACCTTAAATGAATAGACCAATCCGGGTTCTATTTTCAGGGTGTACGAAGGTTTATTCACACGTACTCCATTGTCGAAACCACCGTATCCGATACGAGTGTATACCATGTATTCGCGGGGACGGGCGGTAGGCTCCAACGGATCGTTTTCACCCTGCCATGAGAGTTCCAGGGTGTTTCTTTTTTTGCCAAACTCGATGGCGAAGTTGCTGACGGGGAGTGGTTGCACTACATACTCCTTGTTGTGCTGACTGCTGATGAACTGTAATACGGCTTTGTAAATGGCACGTCCTACGGTAAATTTGAAATTCGGGTCGTGACCGAGTTTCATATCTGCGAAATTTTGGTGTGAAAGCAATTCGACGATAGTGGATGGAGTGGCAGGCAGGCGTGTTTCGCTATAATTGCGATCCCACATACTACGGCGTGTCCACTGTATATTGAATTTGGCACGAATGTCTTTTTGTATTTGGGTGAGCAGGAGATCTGCCAGGTCACGTGAAGCATACCGGCTGTTTCCCGAGTTAAGCAGTCCGTTATTGAAATCGGTGGTATAGATACTGAGTGATCCCACTATATCGTTCGTTTTACTGTATCCGGCATCACTATGCAGCGCCACGTTCATTTCAAAGGGGACACCCAGTCCTTTTTGTCCGGGATTGAATACAGAACCACCGGACAGGTAATTGATGGTGTTGGAGCGTGCATTGATGTCGTCAGCATAGTCATTTGTTCCTTGTTTGCCTCCGTAGACATCATAGGGCATACCTGCCCATTGGGCAGAATAACGGGCTCCCTCCAGATAACGGGGCAGTCCGCTTACTGTGCCGCGGGATATATTTCCCATTCCTCCGCCGAAACGAACGGCATCGGCACAGATAACCCCGTTTTCGCTGCTCTCATTGCTTAGTACCACCATGCCATAATCATTGCTGCCTTTGTCAAACTCAAAGGTTCCGAGATATACCCATGTACCACCGCCGATCCTCTGGTTGACTTTAAATTCTGTAACACCACCTTTGTGAAATACCAGATATTTGGCGTCACTGACGCTGTTTGGAAGTGTCTGATAGGATACATATACTGCGTAACTCCCTGTTTCGGGGATTGTAGGAATCCATTCGGCAAATGCCTTATTCTTTTTCTTTTCAGTCCGGGTGAAGCGTGCGCTACCTGTCAGGAAAGGGTTTTCTCCATCTTCATATACAGGTTTTCTTTGTGCGAATCCGTAACCGTCGGTTTTCTCCCAACGGGCTTTGCGGCTTTTCATCTCCAGATAGATGGAACCGTTTCGTGTATCGTTGTCCACAATCACCTCATTCTTTTGAGTATCCCGCTCCCGGGGGGTATAGACATTAGCTCCGGCGTTTTCGAGCATAGGGATGACATAAGGCAGAATGAAAGATTGCGTGAACAGGTCCTCGGTAGTGCAGAACAAGCGTGGACGTTGCCATCCCCATTCGCCTTTATCGTTCTTGTAATATTTGCCATGGCTTTGCCACAAGGAGATGTGCCGGTTCTGCAATCCTTTGGTTATTTCGTAAGGGCGGGAGGTGTTTATCACCCAAGGTGCTCCTTTATATTCTGCGTTTGAAAGCCGCGATTTATCTTTTTTCTTTTTCCCGCGAAAGAAATTGGGAATCAACTCCTCGATAGGTTGGTTGTTGGCATAAATTGTAGTTCGGAAAAAACGTACCGGGCCGGGCAGCAATTCTTCTATCTGATGATAGATTTCGTCTACTGTTTCCGGTACAAACGGCTGATAAGCAAAACTCTCGGAAGCATAGATAGATAGTTTCCTGCCTTCGAAGTCTATGTCTACGCTTTTTAACTTACAGCTTCCGGTATTGGCAGATGCCGGGGTGTAAGTCTCAAAGTAATTACTGAGCCGCTCTTTCACGCTTTTTTCTATTTCTTGTGCAAACAAGATTCCTGTCGCAGCAAAGAGCAGCAGGAGAAATATACATAGTTTTTTCATATGCTCGGTTGAATGATTATCGGGTGCAAAAGTAGAAGAAATAAATGAAAAACCGGCAATTGCCGATAAGTCATTGGCTGAGGAAGTTGCTAACTGTCCATTTATTCGGTATACAGCATTCTCAATCTGTGGGTATCTACTCCCAATTGATTTTTCAGGTAGTTATCCATACCTTGATAGTCAGTGTCAATGGTTTGGAAAGCAGCTTCCAGATATTCTTTCCGTACTGTGGTGAGAGGGGCAAATCCGGGATGAGCTTGTACGATTGCATCATATTTCCCTTTTATATATTCGGCAGACAGCATGTAATCTTCCATTATCACTTCCCTGTCGACACCCAATGCCCCCAGTAGTAAGGCTGCGGCAATTCCGGTACGGTCTTTTCCCGCTGAGCAGTGAAATAAAAGAGGAGTATTCCGTTCTTCCGAAACAATCCGGAAGAATTCCCGATAAGTATCCTGAGCATTTTGGATGATATAAACGTATGCCTGTTCGAGTATTCCCGGTATATTGTTCAGGTTGAAGTGTGTCATGTCGGTCATGTCGCCTGCTTCGATAGATAAGGGGATATATTGTGTAACTGTTGAGGGAATTTTGTCTGCCGCTGCTTTTTTTTCCTGCATGCTCCTGAAGTCGATGTCGGTTCGGATGTGCAAGGAGGTAAGATAGTCCAGATCGGATTCTGTCAGTTTATCAAGATCGCCCGAACGGATGAATGTTTTCCATTTTACATGTTTATGGTCTGATGTCGGATAACCTCCCAGATCACGAATATTATAAGCTCCCTCTATAGGAAGAAGACGGAAGAATTTTTCTTGTTTCATATATAATTTGTATCTTTTCTGTTTAAACAAAAGAAGAGTGAAGAGTTCCAAACTCCTCACTCTTCTTTATTTTTATTTCACTAATTGGCTTTGGTTATAGTGGGATGTATTCTACGAATGCTTCCATTGCTTCGTAAGAAGCCAGTCCCAAGCTGTCGTAAAGAGCGGCAGTACCTCGGTTACGATCCTCGCTACGCTGCCAGAACAAGCGTTCGTCGTTGCCCAGGAATGGAGCACTTTCCATCTGTGACTGATGCTTCAGGATAGAGTTACGTTTTGCACGTAATTCTTCAGGACTGATAGGTACAGCCATTTCGATGTTTTCAATTTCCCATTCGGCCCATGCGCCACGATACATCCAGATACGGCAGTCTTTCAACCATTCGGCTCCTTCTTCCTTTTCAAGGTCTACGGCAGCAAATACGGCATCTGTACATACACGGTGTGTTCCGTGCGGGTCGGCAAGGTCACCGGCTACAAAGATCTGATGAGGCTTCACTTCACGGAGCAGGTTGCGGACAATTTCTACGTCGGCTTCACTGATCGGATTCTTCTGGATTTTACCGGTTTCGTAGAAGGGGAGGTCCAGGAAGTGACAACGTTCCAGCGGAATGTTGTTGTAAGTACAAGCTGTGCGCGCTTCGCCACGGCGGATCAGACCTTTGATGGTCAGGATATCGCGTGTATCCATATCGCCGTCTTTTTTGTCTTTCAGGAATTTACGGATTTCGGCGTACTTTTCACTGATCACCTGATCTTCACTGTTTATAAAGATTTGGTTGAATCCGTTGATGAAATGCATGAAGCGTACTACTTCTTCATCGCCTACGGCAATGTTTC
>ENA-OXQT01000122-OXQT01000122.1-human-gut-metagenome-genome-assembly--contig:-NODE-122-length-35625-cov-18.7114_pt1 | contig 35625 bp, 29 predicted proteins | sample MGYA00249584_ERZ652567 | MGnify/ENA primary metagenome ERZ652567 (study PRJEB26925, sample SAMN05826683) | human gut metagenome | biome: ENVO:2100002; feature: ENVO:00000062; material: ENVO:00002003... | reverse complement strand
AGAAACGCATCATCGCCGAAACAGGAGCCGGACAGCACGGAGTAGCCACGGCTACGGTATGTGCCCTGATGGGAATGGAATGTGTGGTCTACATGGGAAAGACCGATGTGGAACGGCAACGGGTAAACGTGGAGCGCATGCAGATGCTGGGAGCCAGAGTGGAAGCCGTGACTTCGGGCAACATGACCCTGAAGGATGCTACCAACGAAGCCATACGCGACTGGTGCTGTCATCCGGCTGACACGTACTATGTGATTGGTTCCACAGTGGGGCCTCATCCCTACCCCGACATGGTAGCCCGCTTGCAGTCGGTCATCAGCAAGGAAATCAAAAAGCAACTGATGGAACACGAAGGACGTGACTATCCGGACTACCTGATGGCCTGTGTGGGAGGAGGAAGCAATGCTGCCGGAACCATCTATCACTACCTGGACGATGAACGGGTGAAAATCATCTTAGCGGAAGCCGGAGGAAAGGGAGTGGAAACGGGATTGTCGGCTGCTACCATCCAGTTGGGCCGGCTGGGCATCATTCATGGTTCCAAGACCCTGGTCATGCAGGATGAGGACGGGCAGATTCTGGAACCGTATTCCGTTTCGGCCGGACTGGATTACCCCGGCATCGGTCCCATGCATGCCAGCTTAGCCGCACAGAAAAGAGCTACCGTGCTGGCAGTCAATGACGATGAAGCCCTGCGGGCTGCCTTCGAACTGACACGGCTGGAAGGCATCATTCCGGCACTGGAGTCGGCCCATGCCTTAGGAGCACTGGAGAAAGTGAAGTTCCAGCCCTCGGACATCGTGGTACTGACCGTATCGGGAAGAGGCGACAAAGACATTGACACTTATCTGAAATACAAAAACAACCCTGAAATTTTTTAAACGAGAAAAGCCATGAAAAAATTTGCTTATACCACCCACTACAAAACGCTGCCCGGCGACTTGCATACGCCTGTGAGCACGTACCTGAAGGTGCGCGACCTGTTTCCGCAAAGTATTCTGCTGGAAAGTTCCGATTACCACGGAGTGGAAAACAACCGCTCTTTTATCGGACTGACCCCCATTGCCAGTTTCTCCGTAAACCACGGAATCGTGACCATGGTCTTTCCGGACAAAAGCCGTGAAGAACGTCCGCTCACCCCCGAGTTCCAGGTGGAAGATGCTTTCCAGTATTTCCTGAGACAATTTCAGGTGGAAGGAGAATATGCCCGCTACGGAGGAGTGTACGGCTATACCACGTTCAATGCCGTCCGCTACTTCGAACAGATTCCGGTGAAAGACAGCAGCGACCCGAAGAACGATGCGCCGGAGATTCTCTACATTCTCTACAAGTACCTGATTGTGTTCAACGACTTCCAGAGCGAGATGGTACTGGTGGAGCTGCAGGGCAACGACGAGCCGAGTCACATTGACGAAGTGGAGAAAGCGGTACTGAACCGAAACTACACCACCTACGCCTTTCGGGCGACGGGCGACACCACCAGTACGCTGACCGACGAGGAACACAAGGCCAATATCCGCAAGGGCATTGCCCACTGCAAGAGAGGCGACGTATTTCAGATTGTGCTTTCCCGCCGTTTCATCCAGCGCTATGAGGGCGATGATTTCACCCTCTACCGGGCATTGAGAAGCATCAATCCTTCACCCTACCTGTTTTATTTTGATTTCGGCGGTTTCCGGATTTTCGGTTCCTCTCCCGAAACGCATTGCAAGATTGAAGCGGGAAAGGCCACCATCGACCCCATTGCCGGCACCACCCGCAGAAGCGGAGACAAAAAGACGGATGCCGCACTGACCGAAGCCCTGCTGGCCGACCCGAAGGAGAATGCCGAACACGTGATGTTGGTAGACCTGGCACGGAATGACTTGAGCCGGAATTGCCACGACACGCACGTGGAATTCTACAAACAGTCGCAATACTACAGCCATGTGATTCACCTGGTGAGCAGGGTAAGTGGCACACTGGACAAGGAAGCCGACCCGATTAAAACATTCATCGATACTTTTCCGGCCGGCACACTCAGTGGGGCTCCCAAGGTAAAGGCCATGCAGCTCATCAGTGAAATAGAGCCGCACAACCGAGGGGCTTACGGAGGTTGCATCGGATTCATCGGGCTGAACGGCGATTTGAACCAGGCCATCACCATCCGCACCTTCGTGAGCCGTAACAACGAGCTCTGGTTCCAAGCCGGAGGGGGCATCGTAGCCAAAAGTGACGAGAACAATGAACTACAAGAAGTAAACAACAAGTTGGGAGCATTGAAAAAAGCCATTCTCCTGGCCGAAAAAATATAACACACCATGAAAATTGTCATCATCGATAACTACGACTCATTTGTGTACAACCTGAGTCATGCGATAAAAGAACTAGGAGCAGAAGTCACCGTAAAACGCAACGACCAGTTCCGGCTGGAGGAGCTGGAGGAATTCGACAAAATTCTGCTGTCGCCCGGTCCCGGTGTTCCGGAAGAAGCCGGCCTGCTGCTGGATGTCATACGTACGTATGCCGGAAAGAAACCGATATTGGGAGTCTGCCTAGGCGAACAGGCCATCGGCGAAGTGTACGGAGGAAAGCTGACCAACCTGGATGAAGTGTTCCACGGCATACAGAGTCCTGTCACCCTGACTGCGACGGACTATCTGTTCGAAGGACTTCCCTCCACCGTACAGGTAGGAAGGTATCATTCCTGGGTAGTCGATCGGAAAGATTTCCCGGAGTGTCTGGAGGTGACCGCCGTAAGTGAAGAAGGATACGTCATGGCACTCCGTCACCGCACACTCGATGTGCGAGGCGTACAGTTTCATCCGGAATCCGTTCTCACCCCCGAAGGAAAACAGATGCTGGGCAACTGGATACACCATCAATAAAGAAAACCCTATTTTCTCACTCATAAAACTTAGATACACAATATGAAACAAATACTGAAACGGATATTCCACCACGAAGAGCTGACACGCGAAGAAGCCTGCATGCTGATGCAGAGAATGACCGGCGGTGAGATGAATGAAGCACAGACAGCCGCCCTGCTTGCCGCCTTCCAGATGCGCGGAGTCAAGGTGGACGAACTGGTCGGCTTCCGCGATGCGCTGCTTCAGGCTTGCGTGCCCGTCGACTTGCATGAATTTCATCCCATTGACATCGTGGGTACCGGAGGAGACGGGAAAAACACCTTCAACATCTCCACATGTGCCTGCTTTGTCGTGGCCGGAGCCGGTTACCGGGTAGCCAAGCACGGAAACTACGGAGCCACTTCGGTGAGCGGAGCCAGCAACGTCATGGAACACTACGGCGTAAAATTCACAAACGACGCGGACAAACTGAAACGTTCCATCGAACAATGCGGCATGGCTTATCTGCACGCTCCCCTCTTCCATCCGGCCCTGAAAACCGTAGCTCCCGTGCGGAAGGCATTAGGCGTACGTACCTTATTTAATTTATTAGGTCCGCTGGTCAACCCCTGCCATCCGGCCTGCCAGTTGTTAGGAGTGGCCGACCTCCCGCAGATGCGGCTTTACACCAACACGCTCCAGCAGCTCGGCATCCAGTTTGCCGTGGTCAACAACCTGGACGGATACGATGAAATCTCACTGACCGACGAATTCAAGGTGATGACCAACCGTTACGAAACTATCTATCGTCCCTCGGAATTAGGTTTTTCCATGGCACGCCAGGAAGAACTTTACGGAGGAAATACCCCGGAAGAGGCGGCCTCCATTTTCGACCGGGTGCTGCATAATGAGGGCAGCAAGGCACAGACCGACTGCGTGCTGATCAATGCCTCATTTGCCATCCAGGCACTGGAGCCTCAGAAGAAAATAGAAGAATGTGTGGCACTGGCCACAGAATCGCTCGAAAGCGGAAAAGCCTTGGCCACTCTACGCAAGTTCCTTACCCTTAACCATTAGGCGAATGATGACTACTGATATCTTACATACCATTGTGGCTCATAAGCGCACAGAAATTGCCCTTCAGGAAGAAGCTGTATCTCAAGACTTCCTCATCCAGCAGTTGGGCACTCCCCGTCCGTCGAAAAGCCTGAAGCAGGCACTGGCCGCATCGCCCTCGGGCATCATTGCGGAATTCAAACGACGCTCCCCGTCGAAAGGAGATATTGCTCCACAAGCAGACCCGACCGTCATCGTCCCCGGCTATGAGCGTGCAGGTGCTTCCGGCATCTCCGTACTGACCGACCCGAAATTCTTTGGCGGCAACCTGAAAGATTTGCAGGCCGTCCGCCCGCTGACACACCTTCCGGTGCTGCGAAAAGATTTTATCGTCAGTCCCTACCAGCTATATCAAGCCAAGCTGGCCGGTGCAGATGTGGTACTTCTGATTGCAGCCGCCCTGACCGTAGACGAATGTAGAGCCCTGGGAAAATTGGCCCACCAGTTAGAGATGGAGGTCCTGCTGGAGATACACACGGAAAAGGAACTCGACTACCTGCACGAGCATGTAGACCTGATTGGAGTCAACAACCGGAACTTAGGCACGTTTCATACGGATGTGGAGAATTCGTTCCGCCTGGCCCGGAAATTGCCGAAAGAACTGCTGTGGGTATCCGAAAGCGGCATCTCGCAACCCGACACGTTCAGGCAATTGCGTGAAGCCGGTTTCAGAGGATTCCTGATGGGAGAAACCTTCATGAAAACGCCTTCACCGGAAAAGGCTTTGTCGGACTTTCTTCAAGCTGTTGCCTTATGATTGTCAAAGTGTGCGGCATGAGGGAGGCGGAGAACATCCGTCAGGTGGAGCAAACAGGAGCCGACTGGATGGGATTCATCGACTATGAAGGTTCTCCCCGCTATGTACCGGGCGTACCGGAATACCTGCCGGAGACGGTGCAGAAAGTGGGAGTGTTTGTCAATGCTTCCCTCTCGCAAATCCGGGAAAGGGTAGCAACATGGCAATTGGATTACGTTCAACTTCACGGAAAGGAATCGCCAGAGTTTTGCCGGGAAGTGCAACAGACCGGTATACGCGTCATCAAGGCCTTCTCCCTGTGTACGCCTGATGACCTACTGGCTACGGAAAGCTATGCCGCCTTCTGCGACTATTTTCTGTTCGATACTCCCTGCAACGGATACGGAGGCTCCGGCAAAAGTTTCGACTGGGAAATCCTGACGCACTACCACGGCGAGACGCCTTTCCTGTTAAGCGGAGGGCTGAAACCTGAAAGCCTGGATGCATTACTGAAATTCAGCCATCCCCGCTGGGCTGGCATCGACCTGAACAGCGGCTTTGAACAGGCTCCCGGCCTGAAAGATGCGGCTGCCCTCTCTAACTTTATTTACTCTTTCAAACAAAACAAGTACAACCTCTAAAAACTTACTGATATGAATCGCATTGACCAATTATTCCAGACACATAAAGACCACGTGCTTTCCATTTATTTCTGTGCAGGTACCCCAACCTTGGAAGGTACTGCCGAAGTCATCCGTACCTTAGAACGGAAAGGAGTACAGATGATTGAAATCGGTATCCCGTTCAGCGACCCGATGGCCGACGGTCCCGTCATTCAGCACGCAGCCACACAGGCCCTGCGCAACGGTATGACGCTCCGCAAGCTCTTCGGCCAGCTGGAACAAATCCGCACAGATGTCCGCATCCCGCTGGTACTGATGGGCTACCTGAACCCCATCATGCAGTATGGTTTTGAGAATTTCTGCCGGCAATGTCAGGCATGCGGCATCGACGGCGTGATTATTCCCGACCTTCCTTATAAAGACTACTTAGAAAGCTATCGTCCCATTGCACAACAATACGGCATCCACGTGATTATGCTCATCACGCCGGAAACCAGCGAAGAACGCATCCGGCAAATCGATGCACATACCGACGGGTTCATCTATATGGTATCTTCTGCGGCCGTGACAGGAGCACAAAAGGAATTCAATGCACAGAAGCAGGCTTACTTCCAGCGTATCAAGCAAATGCAGTTGCGAAACCCACGGATGATCGGGTTCGGTATCTCCAACAAATCCACTTACGAATCGGCAGCGACATACGCCTCAGGATGTATCATCGGGAGCAAATTCGTGACTTTGCTTGAAGAAGAGAAAGAGGCTGGTAAGGCCATCGATAAATTATTGGAAATGCTAGAAAACGAAGGATAATTAATCATTCTGTTATTTTTAGCGGCTTATTCTTTCAGTCAAAGCATATTTTTGCTATCTTTGTGCCAAACTAAACGAAGCATCAAATGATAAAACCAGATTATCCTTCCGTATTACTCATCTACACTGGAGGTACAATCGGTATGATTGAAAATCCGGGAACCGGTGCCCTGGAGGCATTTAACTTCGACCAACTTCAAGAGAACGTACCGGAACTGAAACGGTTCAACTACCGCATTTCCTCTTACCAGTTTAACCCTCCTATCGACTCCTCGGACATGGAGCCGGCCTTGTGGGCCAAACTGGTCAAAATCATCCAATATAACTACGATAACTTCGACGGGTTCGTGATTCTGCACGGCACGGACACCATGGCTTATACCGCTTCCGCACTGAGTTTCATGCTGGAGAACCTGAGCAAACCGGTTATCCTTACCGGAAGCCAGCTGCCCATTGGTGTGCTACGTACAGACGGAAAGGAAAATCTGATTACTTCTATCGAAATAGCCGCAGCAAAACATCCGGACGGAACTGCCGTGGTACCGGAAGTCTGCATTTTCTTCGAGAACCACTTGTTGCGTGGAAACCGTACGACCAAGATTAATGCAGAAAACTTCAACGCGTTCCGTTCTTACAATTATCCGGCACTAGCCACGGCCGGTATCCACATCAAGTACGAATACGACCGTATCCGGAAGGTGGATCCCAACCTGCCCATGCATGCACACTATGTCTTCGACACGAATGTGATTATCCTGACACTTTTCCCGGGTATTCAGGAAAATATCGTGCGCACGATGCTCAACACACCCGGTCTGAAAGCGGTAGTGCTCAAGACGTACGGCTCCGGAAATGCGCCCCAGAAGCCCTGGTTCATTCACTTGCTGGCAGAAGCTACGGCAAAGGGAATCGTCATCGTCAACATTTCACAATGCCAGACGGGTATGGTAGAAATGGCACGTTACGAAACCGGTCTGCACCTGCTCGATGCGGGCGTCATCAGCGGATATGATGCCACTGTGGAAAGCGTGCTCACCAAGCTGATGTTCCTGCTCGGCCACGGGCTTACTCCCAAGGAAATACGCAGCGAAATGAACCGCTCCATAGCCGGAGAGTTTACCAAGCCCGTGTTGTAACCTAAATGTAACATCTATTTCATAAGGACGAAACAAGAAAGGGTCATCTTTGTAACGAAAACTAAATCACATTGAATTTTGTATTAATTAATAGAAAATACGCATGAACGATTACCGGATTTTAGTTGTAGACGATGAAGAAGACTTGTGCGAGATTCTAAAATTCAATCTCGAAATGGAAGGATACATGGTAGATACTGCCAATTCCGCCGAAGAAGCCTTGAAGCTTGAATTGCCACGTTACAACCTGATACTGCTGGACGTGATGATGGGAGAAATTTCCGGATTCAAAATGGCCAGCATGATGAAAAAGAACAAGGTTACACAGAATATTCCTATCATTTTCATCACCGCAAAGGATACGGAAAATGATACGCTGACCGGATTCAACCTGGGAGCGGACGACTATATTTCAAAGCCTTTCTCTCTGCGTGAAGTCATCATGAGGGTAAAGGCCGTGTTACGACGCACAGCCGGCGTACAGACACAGGTGCCCGAACAGCTGATTTATAAAGGACTGTCTGTCAACATTCCGAAGAAGAAAGTAACCATCAACAACGAGGAAATTTCATTAACGAAAAAAGAATTTGAAATACTTCTGCTCCTATTGCAGAACCAGGGACGCGTATTCTCCCGCGAAGACATTCTGGCGAAAGTATGGCACGATGAAGTGTACGTGCTCGACCGTACGATTGATGTGAATATCACCCGCCTTCGCAAGAAAATCGGTGAATACGGTACTTGTATTGTAACCCGTCTCGGTTATGGATACTGTTTCGAATGTGAATAAATTACGGTGGCACAATCATGACAAAATTTTCTTATCGCATCCTCCCTTTCAGTCAGAGGCTGTTTCTTTCTGTCATATTCCTTTTCCTGGGATATGCAGTATGCTTCATGCTGTTTCAATACAACCGCGAAAAGGCTTACAAAATAGAATTACTGAATACGCAGCTGCAAAACTATAACAACCAGCTGTGCGACTTTCTGGCCGATCATCATGGGGTCAACTCTGACTCCATGCAGAGCTATGTGACGACTCACATGATGCCGAACCTGCGGGTGACGCTTATTGAGCCGTCGGGGAAAGTCGTGTACGACAATACAAATGCCAACAGGAAAAGCTTTGCCAACCACTCTTCACGCAAGGAAGTGCAAGACGCACTCATGTATGGAAGCGGCTATTCCATCAGCCGCCAGTCGGAAAGCATTCAGGGAGAGGAATATTTTTATTCCGCACGTTATTATCCTCCCTACCGCATCATCATACGGTCTGCCCTTCCCTACAACCTGAGTCTGACAGAACACCTGCAGGCTGACTCCGGCTACTTATGGTTTGCGCTGATTATCTGTCTGGTACTGATTTTCATCTTCTACCGTTTTACCCGGAAGCTGGGCAAGTCCATCACCAAACTGCAACAGTTTGCCATGAAGGCCGACCGGAACGAACCGATTGACATGGACATCCTGCAAACGTTCCCCAAGAACGAACTGGGAGAGATTTCACAACACATCATTAAGATATACAAACGCCTGCACCGGGCGAAAGAAGCTCTCTACATTGAGCGTGAGAAACTGATTTCGCACCTTCAGACCTCACACGAGGGATTGGGTGTCTTTACCAAAGAACGGCAGGAAATCCTGGTCAACAACCTGTTTACGCAATACATCAACAATATATCCGACCGTAATTTGCGTTCTACCAATGAAATTTTCGATATTCCAGAACTGCAACCCATCATTGAGTTCTTAAACCGGAACGAAGGCAATTTCAGCAAAGAGGAAAAGCGGTATGCCATGCACCTCAACAAGAACGCTCGCTCGTTCACCGTGGAATGCATCATCTTTCAGGATATGTCGTTCGAAATATCCATCAACGATATTACCCAGGAAGAAGAGCAGGCCCGTCTGAAACGTCAGCTGACACAGAATATCGCCCACGAGCTGAAAACGCCTGTCAGCAGCATTCAGGGATACCTGGAAACCATTATCAGCAACCCGAACATTCCGCAAGAAAATGTCCGTGTCTTCCTGGAAAGAAGCTATGCCCAGAGCAACCGCCTGACCTTCCTGTTACGCGATATCTCTGTGCTGACCCGAATGGACGAGGCACCGGAACTGGTAGAGAAAGAGCAGGTAAACCTGAGCAAGATTGTAGAAAACATTTTGAACGAGGTAGCACTCGGTCTGGAAGAAAAGCATATCACTGTGGTGAACAAGCTCCCGTCGGAAGTCATACTGACAGGAAGCAGCTCGCTGCTCTACTCCATCTTCCGCAACCTGACCGACAATGCCATAGCCTATGCGGGTAATGACATACAAATCACCATCAACTGCTTCCGCGAGGATGAGAAATTCTACTATTTCAGTTTCTCTGATACCGGTGTGGGAGTACCCGAAGAGCACCTGAACCGCCTGTTCGAACGCTTCTATCGGGTAGACAAGGGACGTTCACGGAAATTAGGAGGTACAGGTCTGGGACTGGCCATCGTGAAGAACGCCGTATTGTTCCATGGTGGAACTATCTTCGCCAAGAACATGCCAAAAGGAGGACTGGAATTTGTCTTCACCTTGAAAAAGGATATACAAGGATAAAGCACTTCAGGCAAGACATTCTGTACTTAAAACACTACAATTTTCCCTGGTTCCAGTACTTCCGTGGAAGTACTGGAGTACTCCCCTGAAAGTACTGCGGTACTCCTTTGACAGTACTGGAGTACTTCCTTGGCAGTACTGAACGACTTGTCATGTATTTCTTCACAACTGATTTAAAAATTCAATACCACGTAATTTTAAAGAGTCTTCTCTTAACTTATCCAAAACAGCTTTAAACACGTCGTGCGTATATTCCTCTTTTTCCGTATCATAGTCTGCTATCTTGCGAAAGAAGACTTCACACCCCAAGCGGTTTGTCATAAAAAGCAGATTTTCTACATCTTTATTTTTACTCAAATCGGTATAAAAATTATCATGAATACCAATTTCCCAGTACACATCATATCCAAATCCTTTCTTCGCATCAAACATGAACGAATCTAATTCCTTTGCTTGTTTAAGAGCCTTATCACGATATCTTTCTTCTGGTTTCGTTTTCAAAACAGATCGTACAACATAGCCCTTTCGCCATACTAAAATAATTCCTGGCATGATAACCAAAAGAGTAAACCAGCCCAAAAGCGGATATTCCATGCAACCTATAAGGAAAGTAGTAACTAAAAAAATAAAAATAGCTAAAGTAATAAAACCTAAACATCCCATTCTAAACCCTCCTATTTTTCTCCTAAAATTTCTTTTACCTTATCATCAATGAGCTTTTTCTTTTTTACTTCATCGCTTTCCTTCTCAGCTTTTAAATCATTCTCATTTGGTTTTATGCATTCTCTGACTACAAGCTCATATCCTAATCTATGTCCCATTCTTATAAGTGCAATTACTCCGGCAGCTCTCCCACGATATATTTCATTAGCATCTGCGGAAGAAATTATATTACTACTAAAACTAATACTACATATTTCTGCACGTTCCTTTAGAAACTTTCCTATTTCTTCTGCTGATTTAACAGAATCATCGGCATAATGTAGAGCTTCTTTAGGTAATGCCATCGCTTTCTGCTTATCAAATTTTAGGTATAAATAAATCAGAACTGCTAAACAAATGATACATACAAACAAGGTAAAAATCAATACTCCATTCATTTTTAAATTTTTTGAAAAGATAATTTTTCTCCTAAAAAGAAATCAAAATGGTTTTAAAATACGGAAAGGTATCAACCTTTTGTATTTGAGAAAGAAATATAATGAAAACATATATAAGTAAATTAAGCACACCCTAAATAAAGCAAAGTAATAATAGGCCTGTTCCCTTTTCAGCCATACAGTCCCAGTTTATTGACTGAAGGAAACAGGCTTATATTTAATGATATTAGATGGCTATTAACTAAATCCACCTTCTCCATCTTCTCCATCTTCTCCAGTACCACCACCTCCAATGCTGCTACCACCGCTGTCATCACTTCCACCAGAAGTGATGCCTTTGGCTTTTTTATAATCTGCAAGGCTGGCATAGCTGATGCCTTCGTCCAAGACTCCGGCATTTTGGAACTGAATACCCTGAAGTACACTTTCACGGAATTCCTTACTTGGAGTGAATATGATACGTGGATTCTTTATCATTGCTCCGGCATTGAAATCGGTAATATTTTCTACACCGTCACTTTTGAACGAAACACGTATAGTACCTAAATCACCAACTCTTACTGTATGTCCCTGCTGCAATTGCTGACGTGCGTGTCTTCCAAGTAATTCAAGAGCGGCTTCCATTTCTATGGGAGCGGTTGTCGTGTTTTCCGTAGCTGCACGTGTCATGGCCTTTACAGTCTGTGGAACTTCGCTGATAGGAATTGCATACCATTTCTTAGGTGCTGCTTTATCCTGCGGATTGATTTTCTTTACGAGCTTGTACTTGTACATACTGACCTCCTTTTTTATTAGTGGGGACTGTAATGGCAAAGTTACAATTTTATTTGAAATGGCAAAGTCTTCTTACAGATTATTACATACGTTAGTCGCTTCTTGTTACTAACGTATGCAATGATTGATTACTAACGTATGTGATAAGCAACCACATGCGTTAGCAATAATAGCCCTTATAAGTATATTACCTTATACCTAAAATCAGTAAAAAAAGGCACGATTATCAACCCCCATGCGCACATCATCTCAGGCGACTTTATAGTTGGATATACCATTCAAAACAATAATAAAACCAACCACAACACAAACACAAAACAGTATGACTATGTTGGATATACCATTCAAAACAATAATAAAACCAACTGTGCGTCCGAAGGGTACACACTCACATTTGTTGGATATACCATTCAAAACAATGATAAAACCAACTGTTTTTCTTTGCCATGTATTTCAGGTTTTAGTTGGATATACCATTCAAAACAATAATAAGACCAACAGTTTGTTTTAAGCTTGTCAATTTCAATGTTTTGACGTACTTCCCGAGTATAGTTTCCTATCTCAGGTTAAGGACTTCCAGCAGCCCCAATTAGAAAAATTCTTCTCTAATTATCTTTCTACGATTTTTTTACTCATCGCAATATTTCTTGCAGCATTAAAGTCTGCATTTATTTTCTCTCCTCGTCGTTTACACTGGGGATTCGTACAAACAAATTCTTCTTGCTTCTTACGTGCTCCACGTTCTCCGCAATAGCTGCATGTCTGGCTGGTATATGCAGGGTCAATATATTTCACTTCAATACCTTCCAATTTCGCTTTATATGCTATCATACTTTGCAGTTCGTAATACGACCAATAACGAAGCAGATACTTATACTCGTCTTTTACATAACCTTCCTTACCTTTTCCGAAATCTTTCAATGACTCCATGTGGATAGTTCCGGCATTCTGTTTTAAAGCCTGCTTTATAACCTCACGGCTGTAAACATGGTTTTGTGTATGCACCCAATTACGCTCTTTTTCCTTCAGCTTTTCCAAAGGCTCCAGTTTCTTCTTTCGTCCGTGTCCACCTTGGGTACACATTAGTTTCTGCAAACTTTTAAAACGTTTCTGAAACATTGTTCGCTGATTGTGAAAATGTTCTATATCGCCAATCTGCATCTTGAAATTGTCATTCTTGTTGATAGCAAGGTATAACGGACATTTGATACCCAAATCTACACCTAACACCACGTCCTTATCCAACACTTGTTTCTTAGCAGGAATGTCAATAGACAGCAACAGGAATATTCTTGTATTCTTTCCATTCTTTACAAGCTTTATAGAAGAATTATTGGCAATATAATCTTCGCCCTTTTTCTTTTGTTGCCTGTCGCTTTCTATCAGTCTTTCAACGATACAGCGGTTATTGCTTGCGTCTTTTCCAAACTCAAGCCTGAAAAGTATTTCTTTTTCCTTCCTATCATTGTTTAACTTAAACCATTTAAGATAGATTCCATTCTCTTTTATAAAAAGTCTCAATCCACTTTCCAGTTTAATGGAAAATGGAATTCCCATACCTTTCTTGTAAGTACTTAAGGCTCTTTCACCAGACTTGACTTCCCTTTTGTTATTGTTGTAATTATTTTGCACATATTGGTTTAAATCGGTCAATATCTCGGCTGGTATATACTTTAGAAATTCTTTCGATACCAATTGATATGTGGAATTCTGTTTGGAACACTGAAGAAAATCCTTCTTTTTATTTTTTACATCTTCATCAATTTCTTTTCTTTCATTGACAAGTTGTTGTTTTTCATTAAGCAGCCTGTCTCGTTCCTCTTTATCAGATGCTTTTTTCTTCGTATTCAGTCCTTTCTGTTTTTTCTCTATTTCCTCCAGTTTTTTCTCTATATCCTTGTACCGTGGCATATGTAATTTCAATCGCATTTCATACTCATCGTTAAAAAGGCAATGAGTAGAGATTCTATTGGCAGCCTGATAAATTGTGTTGTTTATCTGATAAAGATATTTCCATTGTTGGTCATATTTTTCATCTGTCAATCTTTCTTTTTCATCTGTCAATCTATCTTTTACGATTTTCAATTCTATCTTGCGTGTAATAGTAGGCATACTCTTTTTAATTTTACCACCGCAAATATTGTAATTATAATTGTAAGTCTCAAATCCAACTCAAATAATTTTCAGAATTTCACAAATTCTCAAAATTACCCCCATAAAAAAATCCCCCATGCAACCACATGAGGGATTCCACAAGTAAATTCTATTTCGAGAAATTTATTTTGCTACACGTTCCAGCCATTTCAGCATGAACAACATGGTACACATAGAAATGCAGCAAGCCACTACGAATACAGTCCATGTCATCCAGATTGGAATAGATTCATATAATACCGCTCCGATGAACAGCAACTGGTTACCGATGGCAGTAGCACCCAGCCAGCCACCTTGCATGATACCCTGATACTTCGGAGGAGCTACCTTTGATACAAAAGAAATTCCCAGCGGAGAAATATACAACTCGGCAATAGTCAATACCAGGTAAGTAGCCATCAGCAACAGCGGAGTAACTTTAACCGGTGAAGTTCCTGCTGCTACAATATCCTGATGCAAAGGCAGGTCACTTACAAATGAACCAACTGCCATGATGATAAAGCCTGTAGCGGCAATTCCCATACCGATGGCAATCTTCTTGGGTGTAGAAGGTTCCTTGCCACGCGCACGCTGACGAGCAAATACCGCCATGACTACCGGAGTAAGGAATACTACAAAGAACGGATTCAGTGACTGAAACAGCTCGGCAGTAATAGGCATGCCAAACAAGTTCAGGTCAGTATATTCTTTCGCAAAGAATGTCAAAGTCAAACCATTCTGGTGGAATGAGAACCAGAAGAAAATTACCACACCGAATACGGCAAACAGAGCCATGATGCGCTGTTTTACTTCCTGTGCGCTCATTTCTACCGTAGCCGCAGAAGCAGCAGATTTGTCGGCTACCTTCTTGCTCGGGTCCGGGAAGCGTTTCTTGTTCACCACATAAATAACCAAAGATACCAGCATAGCCACAATCGCTACCGCAAATGCGTAATGGAATCCTGTAGAGAACACATTCAAGTAGTCGTTAGCAAACTGAGTCAGGTCGGTTACAGGAGCACCGCTTACCTCATTAGCCAGTGTCTGATAAGTTTCAGCGGCCTGCGGCTGCAATGTGCCGGCCAAGTGTCCGTGGCACAATCCGGGAAGATCTGGATTATATGCAAAACCGTTATGGCTCAACCACCAGTTACGTACGCCTACCGCAGCAGGAGGAGCAAAAATCGCACCGATATTGATGAACATATAGAACCAGGAGAAACCTGAGTCACGCAGACTGGAATACTTCGGATCATCGTACATCTGACCTACCAGCGCCTGAAGGTTTCCTTTAAACAGTCCGTTACCAAACGCAATGATAAACAAAGCTCCGCATGTAACAGTCAGCATCAATGCCTTATTCACTACCGGAGTCTGAGAAGGAATGGCCAGCAATACGTAGCCCAATGCCATCAGGACAATACCAATCAAGATGGTTCCCTTGTAATTTCGCGTCTTATCGGCAATCACACCACCGACCAACGCCAGAATGTAAATTGAAAAATAGAAAGTGGAATAAATCCATCCGGCTTCTGTTCCGCTCAACGCAAACTTCGCCTGTAAGAAAAGCACCAGAATTGCCATCATGGTGTAGAAACCGAAACGTTCTCCCAGATTGGCCAACGATGCGGCTACCAGCCCTTTAGGATGTTTACTAAACATAGGTTAATGAAGATTTTAATAATTAATAGTGTTAATACTCATATAAATTCTGTCTCTAGTTCGCAAATATACAATTATTCAGATAAATATGCAAACTTACCTCACTCAGCACCTTGCGGAAGTTTTCCTCTGTACGTACGGCTTATCACGCGTTCAAAGCTATGAATAATCTCCTGCCCCATGTTCACACGCGTGCTGTCCACTTTCCGGATTTCCACAGGCGTAACTGCATCTTTATACTTCGCCTTGCCGATACGGATTTTCATCTTGTCCAGGTTTCCGGTAATGTTCACTCCCGTCTTGAACGGCAACGGCGATTTCAGCACAGAGATGTGATAATTAAAGTTCATGTCCAAACCCTGGGTTCCTCCCACAGCCGCCTTATAGCGATCTATCTGAAGTAAGAACGGATATACCGTCACATTGCCGTCCTGCACGGTCAGGTTCACCGAAATACTGTCGAACACATTCCGTTTCTTATTCTTGAACATCAGCGTCTTGGATATTTCGGCAAAGGTTTCTCCATCCATCAGCACCAGACTGTCGCCTTTAATGTGCATGGCCGCTTTCAGACTTGGTATCTTCACGTTCAGGTTGGAATCGAGCACTGCTTCTGCCGTAGCATCAAAATCGACCATTCCCTTGAAGGAACGGAGCATCGGCACAATCGTATCAAGCGAAGGTATGAAATCGACCAGCTTACCGATATTTACCTTACGCAAACGGAAATCAAAACCGGCATAGCCTCTTGTTTTTCTGCGGGCACGGTATACCAGTGTAGTTTCCAAGTCTGCTTCCAGTCCGCGCATAGTCAGCTTTTTCAGATAAACGGCCTGATTGCGAATGTCTACCGCTCCTTGCACATTTTCAAACACCATATTTCCGTAAGTCACCTTTTTCAGGTTGGTCTTCAACTCGAAATCAATATTCTTCGGAATGACAAACAGCTGCATTGGTTCTGCCGACGATACCGTGTCGGTCTCTGCCTGAAGCGTATCCTGCGGGAAATTCAGTGCATTAATCAACTGGTTGCAATCGAGGTTGCGGGAAGCGATTTCCAGGTTGGCCTTCAGCATTTTTCCTTTCTTCATTGCCGCATACAGGCCGTAAACCGATCCGCTTGCCGTCAAGTTGGAACGTCCGATGCGCATGCTGGCATTTTTCAAGGTGATGACTCTATCGCCTACCGTTACAGCTGTTTTTCGCATTCTCACCGGCAAAGCCAATTCAGGGGTTCTTAAAGTCAGTCGATTAAATCCGACAATTCCTTTGGGAAGCCATACTGAATCGCGCACCTTTTCAGCCGTCAAGTTAAAGCCTCCCTTGTCCATGCCCATTTTCATATCGCCCATACGGCAGAAGAGTGTATCGGTCTCCAAGGCCACCTTTATATTCGGCATGGCTGGATTCAGTTTACCCGGTTGCAGGTGCAGTGAAGCCTTTGCCTTTTTACTGAACACCTTCAACGAATCGCCCATCTCTCCTTTCAGACGGCTCATCTGCAATTTACATTCCACGTCAATCAGACGGGTCGTATCCTGCGGATTCGTAGACCGGACGGTGGCGTTCAATGCATCCAAATCGGCAGAAATAGCCGCAGTACGCAAGGAAGCCTTGCGAATGTCCATTTGTGCGGCAAGATTGTCTTCTCCAATGAAACGGAGAGCGGCCTGGCTGGTAAATTCAAAATTCTTCTTGGTATCGCGCAAGAACATGTCCTGCATATCCAGCTTTCCTTTCAAGCGGACACGCCCCCAGTCCTGCTTCTGAATAGTCGACAAGCGACAATGCAAGCGGAAATCGGCTCCCACCCGGCCTCCTATTGACACTCCCTCCTGTAAAGGGAAAGTCTTAGCCAGTGCCGTAAGGTCTATTTCCGAACGGGTATGGAAAGTGATGTCAGGGTCGCCCAACAAATCTTCCACTTTTCCGTCGGCCAATATATCGGTGTGAGCTCCCTTAAAACGGAATATCTTCAAATCGGCATACGAGGGCTTTCGGCGCATGAAATCAACATACCCGCTGAATTCCGCCGTCAGGTCGTCAATACCGTAGGGCAAGTCGGCATACTTCGCCGAGGCCTGGTTAATGCTCATGTGAAGTGTAGCTTCCGGCATCTGCTGTTTGCCATAATGTCCTTTCAAGGTTCCTTCTAACGTAACCTCTCCTTTGGCAGTAAGCTCCTGACGCTTCAGCACACTCTCCGGAATCATATTAAACACGGTTTCCAGCGACGGGGCATGCAACTTATAGGTCAAATCTACCGAAGCCGATCCGCCAATCGTATCCCGCCCAAGGGTACCCGACAAGTCGAGGGCTATTCCATTTAATGTCAGCCCCGTATCCTTCAGCGTAAGTCGTCGGGAAACACGATCCAGTTGCATATCCGCATTCAGTCCTACAGCCAGGTGATTCACCAATAGCTGTCCGTCCTGCCAGAAGAGCAGATTCTCGTTGTCATACTCCAGTGCCAACATGGAATAATCTTTCTTCAAGGAAGCTTTCAGATTCATGTTCAGGTTCTGCACACGGGCGTATACCCTTGTATCCCTGTCGTCGAACGTCACGTTCGTACGCTTCAAGGCCACACGGTTTATGTCTATTTCCTGAATCTGAGACTTCTGAGATGTGGTATCCTCTTCTACCGTCTCTTCCGTACTCTTTACGATGTCCCAGTTGCTTTTTCCTTCCTTGTTCTTGAAGGCATATACCGATGCATCCTCCAGTCCCAGATAACGCAGACTGATTTTATCATGCAGCAGATAATCCACCGGATTCACCACTACCACACACTTCTTGAAAGAAACCAGTGAATCGGTCTTCTGCCACAACGTGTCATTAATGGCTTTAGACACCAATACTCCATCCGTCACCTTCAGTCCGAATCGCGGAAAGGTGGAAAAGAAAGTCAGCTCCACACTTTTCATCTGCAAACGGGCATTCAATGACTGATTGGCCACATTCAACACCACCGGCGTCAGCTTTTCCGGTGTAAAAATAAAATTCACCACGATGGTTACGGCCAACAAGAATACAGTCAGTAACGCTCCTAACGAAATGGCCGTCAGCCGAATTGTTTTATGTAATTTCTTGTTCATCTTTTTTCTTTCATAAACAAACTCATCCGTTGTTTGTTCTACGAGCCTCGGTATTGAGGCAATAGGTACAGACAAACTCAGGATGTATCAGGTAATGAATCAGGAAACGGGCCTTGTCCGCTTTCCGGTACGATTCACCAGCAAAGGTTCCGGAGGAAAACAATTTAAAAGGACACACTTTCAAGTGTTGCAGGAAATCCACTTCTGCCATATCGAGCACTTTGTACATGGTTTCCTTGGCCGACCAGTGCAAAAGCAACTGATACAGTTCTTCGCGCGACTCCATCCGTGCTCTTTCCGGCATCTCGTCTTCTCTGATAAAGCGAGATTCTACCTTTCGTACCCGCTCGCCATAAACCTCAATATCAATGCCGGGCTGGGCAGACTCATGTAAACCGACTGCCACATATCCCTTCGTATGAGAAATGGATACATGATACTCCCCTCCTGTCAGAAACGGCTTTCCGGAAGATTCATGTCCAATCCGCACTTCTTTCCCCAACATCGTTTTCAGCAGCACACGGACTGCCAGGTATTCCAATTTCCGGGAAGGAGCTTTCAGACGTTCAAATTCCTGCCGCACCACATCGTCCGACAGACAGGCACAAAGCTCCTCCATCGTTTCCGTCACCTGCCAGATTCCCCATCTGCCATTCTCCTCCGTCCAAGTCTTCAGCAGCGGCATACTTACTTCTCCTTCGACTCGTCTTCTTCCTGAGCCACAGGCAAGATGGTCACTTTCACCTTCTGGATACGACGCGAAGTCATCTCCAGAATTTCAAAACGGTAATTCTGGTAATTGATAATCTCATGCAATGCGGGAAACTCTCCCTTCAGTTCCAGCAAAAGGCCGGCCAGTGAATCCGCATCCCCCGATACATTTTCAAATACCTCCTCACTATCTTTGATAATCTTATAAAAATCCGACAATAGAGTTTTCCCTTCGAATACATACACGTTTTCCGTCAGTTTCACGTACGTGCGCTCTTCCTCATCGTATTCATCATTGATTTCTCCGACAATTTCCTCGATGATGTCCTCCATCGTCACGATACCCGACGTACCTCCAAATTCATCCACCACTACGGCAATGTGGATCTTGTTCGCCTGAAAATCACGCAGCAAATCACCAATCATCTTATTTTCAGGCACAAACAAGGCAGGACGAATCAGGTTCTGCCACTTAAAATCCTCACCTTTGTCCAAATAAGGAAGCAAATCCTTGATATACAATATACCTTTAATCTGATCACGCGTTTCTTCATACACCGGAATACGCGAATATCCGTTCTCATTGATACACTTCAGAACTTCAGAAAAAGTAGAATGTATTTCCAAATCCACAATATCCAGACGGGAAGTCATTACTTCCTTCGCGGTTTCTTCTCCAAAACGGATGATTCCCTCCAGCATATTGTTTTCTTCCGGTGTTTCCTGAATATCTGTCAATTCCAATGCCTGAGAAAGTTCATTAACCGACAAATTCCGGACTTTCCGCTTCTGTGAAAAACGGTTGATAAAAAAAGAAGACCGGACCAGCAATGAAGAAATAGGCCAGAACACGGTGCGCAAAACCGTCACTACGGGAGCAGCCTTACGGGCAAAAGGTAAAGTGTGCTGTGCCGAATAAATTTTCGGCATAATTTCGCCGAACAGCAACAGCAGGAAGGTCAATACGACCGTTACAATCAAGAATTCCAAAATCTTTGCCTCGCCAAAGTCAATCACACTGGCAAACACATAGTTCAACAGCATGATAATGGTCACATTGACAAAGTTATTCGAAATCAGAATAGTGGCCAGCAGACGCTCTGAATCCTCCAGTAAAGCCTTGATTTTGGAGTCAGATGGGTGATTCTCCTCCTCTATATCGTTCAAATCAGAAGGAGACAACGAAAAGAAAGCTATTTCAGAAGCAGAAACGAAGCCCGAAGTATATAACAACATAAGGGCCAGCAGCAAAGCAAAAGCAGCCCCTAACGAAAGGGGCATTACGGTAATTCCGTTACAAAGCTCCGTCCAGCGGAGCAAACACGAGTCAGGGTCCATTCTATCTACCTGTAGTTAAACATCAATTTAAGACCGCCTGAGATTAAAACGGCAAATCATCCGAAGGATTGTTCTCAGGCTGAGCAGCAGCCGGTGAAGCGGCCTGTGGTTGTGCAGGAGCAGCAGGCTGGGCAGCGCGCGGAGTCAGCATTTCCATATTGTCACCGAAAATTTCCACCACGTAACGTTTCACCCCATTCTGGTCGTCGTATGAGCGTGAGCGGATTTTTCCTTCAATATACAGCTTATCGCCTTTGTGCACATATTTTTCAGCTGTTTCAGCCAGTCCGCGCCACAACACGATGTTATGCCATTCCGTACGTTCAGGCACCTGTGTACCATTGGCCAGCGTATAGGCACGGTCTGTGGTAGCCAGCGGGAAAGTAGCCACAGCCACTCCACTGTCCAAATATCTTACTTCAGGGTCTTTCCCTACATTTCCAATCAATTGTACTTTATTCAATGACATAGTTTTATTTTTTATAATTTGGTTTCAAAAGTAACGAAAAAAAACGAGATATCAAGCGCGACACGGGGAATTTATGCAAATCGTCAATCAGAACACGCTGAAATCCAGAAAGGACAGCATCCTCCTCTGCCAGTTCCACTTCATAGCATCGGGCATGGATTACCCGGTGCGACAACACGTGTTTCACCTCAGGCGATACCACGCGGAACATACGTATGGAGCGGTCACCTACCAGTTCCCGGAATGCCGGAAGAGAGAAAATTTCTTCTTCTCCTACTTCCTGTTCCGTTTCAATCAGCGGGAATTCGTACAGATTCTGCCAGATGTCTCCGGCTTCACGTCTTTTTATAAATGTATGCACGCCTGCACGCACGTAAATATAGGAAAAATAACGGTCTAACACCTTCGTTTTACGTGATTTCCAGGGAAGTTTGCCCACTAAATTCTTTTGCAATGCCACACAACTGTCTGAAAGCGGACAAAACAGGCAGGAAGGCGATGACGGCACACACTGCAAGGCTCCGAAATCCATGATGGCCTGATTATACAATGCCGGACGAGATTTATCCATCATTTCATCTGCCAGCGAGGCATACAGTTTTTTCCCGGCTCCTGTATCAATCGGTTCTTCCACGCCCAGCCATCTGGACAATACGCGATACACATTTCCGTCGACCACTGCATACGGCATATCGTAGGCAAAAGAACAAATGGCTGCAGCCGTATAGTCTCCCACCCCTTTCAATGCCCGGACTTCCTCATAACGCACGGGGAAAGCCCCTTTTTCGGCAATCGTACGTGCAGCTTCGTGCAAGTTACGGGCTCGCGAATAATAGCCCAGCCCTTGCCAGCACTTCATCACTTCGTCTTCCGAAGCCTTTGCCAGTGTTTCCACATCCGGAAAATGCTCCATAAAACGGCAGTAATAATCATACCCCTGCACCACACGGGTCTGCTGAAGAATGATTTCCGAAATCCATATCTTATAAGGGTCTTTGGTGTCACGCCAAGGCAGGTCACGCTTGTTCTCCTTGTACCAGTCAATTATTGTAGTTGCAAACAAATTCATCCAATCTATAATTTGGCTGCAAAAATAATACATTTGCCCGACATATACAGAAAAACCACGTCATACAGCTGTATAAAAGACTCGTAACTCTCAAAAAAGCACGAGTTTTCTAAAAAAATATTCCCGAGAAATTTTCGAAAGATACAGAAAAGCTATATATTTGCAGTCCAAAAATTTAAGATAACGTATAACAATAATTATTAGCGAAATGACTAAAGCAGATATTGTAAACGAAATTGCCAAGAACACAGGTATTGACAAGGCAACAGTATTGGCAACCCTTGAGGCGTTCATGGGATCAGTAAAAGAATCTTTGTCGAAAGATGAAAATGTCTACCTTCGTGGTTTCGGTAGTTTCATTGTAAAGAAAAGAGCGCAGAAAACTGCTCGTAATATTTCTAAGAACACTACCATTATTATTCCGGAGCACAATATTCCGGCATTCAAACCAGCAAAAACATTTACTCTATCAGTAAAAAAATAATTAACATTTAGTATTAACCCATAAAATTTTGAAGCTATGCCAAGCGGAAAGAAAAGAAAAAGACATAAAATGTCTACTCACAAACGTAAAAAAAGACTAAGAAAGAACAGACATAAAAGCAAAAAATAATTGTTAGTCTGTCCGACTTCAATAAAGAACAAACTTGCAAAGCTCAACAAAAGTCTTTCAGGTTTGTTCTTTGTGTAATTAGCAATCTAGTAAAAACAAAAAACCAAGTAAGAAAGTGACAAGCGAATTAGTAGTAGACGTACAGCCCAAGGAAATCTCTATTGCCCTCATGGAGGACAAGAACCTGGTAGAGTTCCAGAAAGAGGAACGAAACCTCTCCTTTTCCGTAGGCAACATGTACGTAGGAAAAGTCCGGAAACTCATGCCCGGCCTCAACGCCTGCTTCGTAGACGTAGGCTTTGAGAAAGACGCTTTTCTTCACTACCTGGACTTGGGACCACAATTTCATTCTTACCAGAAGTACCTCAAGCAAGTAATCAGCGACCGGAAAAAGCTCTATCCCATGTCGAAAGCTTCCATGCTGCCCGACATTGAAAAGGATGGAACCATTTCCAGCGTGCTCCAGCAGGGACAAGAAGTCATCGTACAGATTGTCAAGGAACCGATTTCCACCAAGGGGCCGCGACTGACCTGCGAATTGTCGTTCGCCGGACGCTACCTGGTACTGATACCTTTCAACGACAAAGTATCCGTTTCACAAAAAATCAAATCCAGCGAGGAAAGAGCACGCCTCAAACAACTGCTGCAGAGCATCAAGCCTAAAAACTTCGGAGTCATCGTACGTACCGTGGCCGAAGGAAAGCGCGTGGCAGAACTGGATGCGGAACTGAAAGTCCTGCTGAAACATTGGGAAGAAACCATCACGAAAGTACAGAAGGCCACCAAACTGCCCTCACTGGTTTATGAGGAAACGAGCCGTACCGTAGCCATGCTGCGCGACTTGTTCAACCCGTCGTATGAAAACATCTATGTGAACGACGAAACCGTTTTCAACGAAGTAAAAGATTATGTAGCACTCATTGCCCCCGAGCGTACGGGCATCGTGAAACGCTACACCGGCCAGCTCCCTATTTTCGATAACTTCGGCATCACCAAGCAAATCAAATCCTCTTTCGGGAAAACCGTTTCCTACAAGAGCGGAGCTTACCTGATTATCGAACATACGGAAGCACTGCATGTGGTGGACGTAAACAGCGGGAACCGTTCCAAATCGGCCAACGGACAAGAAGCAAACGCACTCGACGTGAATTTGGGCGCAGCCGATGAGTTAGCACGCCAGCTTCGTCTAAGGGATATGGGAGGTATCATTGTGGTAGACTTCATCGATATGAACCTGGCTGAAAACCGGCAGAAACTTTACGAGCGCATGTGCCAGAACATGCAGAAAGACCGGGCCAAGCACAACATCCTTCCTCTGAGCAAATTCGGACTTATGCAAATCACGCGCCAGCGTGTGCGTCCGGCCATGGATGTTACTACTGATGAAGACTGCCCCGTATGTTTCGGAAAAGGAAAAATCAAACCTTCCATCCTGTTTACCGATACATTGGAAAGTAAGATTGACTATATGGTCAACAAGCTGAAAGTGAAGAAATTCACGCTACACATTCATCCTTATGTCGCTGCCTACGTAAATCAGGGACTCATGTCCATGAAGCGCAAATGGCAGATGAAATATGGATTTGGCATCAAAATCGTTCCGAACCAGAACCTGGCGTTCCTGCAATATAAATTCTTTGACGTGAACAACCAGGAAATGGACATGAAGGAAGAATTCGAAATTAAATAATCAGAAGGCCGTCTCCCACCGTAAACAAGGGAGACGGCCTTTTTTGTCTCCCAGCACAAAGGCCTTTCATCCTCTCTTTCCTGATTGACAAACACACAGCAGATAAAAGCATAACTATTCCACATTATTTAGGTTTCCCTTGGCAGAACCTTATGTTTTTTGCCTGAGAAACCTAGAGCTCCGTACCGGAAAACATAGGTCTCTCAGGTGAAAAACGTAATTACCGTAAAAGCATTGAAGCGAAACAGTACCGGTGTTTTCTCTTACCCCATCCCGCACGTTGCACACCGGAATTCAGTTTTTATCCGCTATGCCCTTGTTGATTTCCTTCTTTTTTTACTACCTTTGCAATCAAGTATCATTTTAATACAAAAACATGAAAATACGTAGCATTTTATTTATTCTTGGGGTTACATTCTCTCAGTTTTCACTGGCACAACAGACTTTACCGCGCGATCCGGACTGCTGTACCAGTATCATGGTGGGAAAACTGGCCTCAACTGACGGCTCTGTCATGACAAGCCACACCTGCGATAGCTGGTACCGTACGTGGGTAAACGTAGTACCGGCAGCAGATTTTGCCAACGACACAGTGATGAACATTTACGACGGACGCATGCACACGGAATCGATCAACGACCAGACGAAACTGACCGTGAAAGGACAGATTCCGCAAGCCAAACATACCTACGCTTTTTTAGATACGGCTTATCCGTGCCTGAACGAGAAGCAGCTGGCCATGGGAGAAACCACCATCAGCGGACGGGATACCCTGCGGAACCCTAAAGGAATGTTCATGATTGAAGAACTGGCCCGCGTGGCATTGCAACGCTGCACCACGGCCCGCGATGCCATTCAGCTCATGGGCAAGCTGGTGAAGGAATACGGTTATGGCGATTCGGGCGAATGTCTGACCATTGCCGACCCGAAGGAAGTATGGCACTTTGAAATCTTCGGCGAAGGCCCCGACCAGATTGGCGGTGTATGGGCTGCCGTACGTATCCCCGACGATGAAGTGGGCGTATCGGCCAATATCTCACGCATCAGCACGCTCAACCTGAAGGATACACGTAACTATATGGCATCTGAAAATGTGTTCAGCGTGGCCAAGAAACTCAAGCTGTGGGACGGCAAGGAACCGTTCAAGTTCTGGAAAGCCTACGGTGGTCCGAACTATTTCGGCAAGATGCAGGCATTCAGCATCCGCGAGTTCTTCATTCTGAGCACACTGGCTCCGTCGCTCAAGCTTAGCATGGACGATGAGGAACTGCCGCTGAGTGTAAAACCGGAAAAGAAAATCAGCAATGCCGACGTGATGGCTTACCTGCGCCAGACGTATGAAGGCACGGAATGGAGCGTAACGAAAAACCTGAAAGTGGCTGTCAAAGACAGAAAAACCGGAAAGACCGATACCATTACCAGCCCGCGTGCCAACCCGTGGATGCGTACCGACGAGGTACAGCTGTTCAATGCCCTGCAAAAAGGTGCCGTGACAGCCAACCGCAACGTGGCCGTGCCGCAATGTGCGTACTCTACCGTTATCCAGTTGCGCGACTGGCTTCCGGATGCCGTGGGAGGTGTCTGCTGGTTTGGCATGGACAACCCCGGACAGAGTCCGCGCGTGCCCATCTTCTGCGGTACGACCGACCTGCCGGAAATGTTCAAGATTTGCGGCAACCACCGCTACCGCCTGGATGCTGCCTTGTGGCACTATCGCCAGGCCAACAAACTGGCTACCGTGAGATGGGAAAATGCCCGGAAGATTTTGGAAAAGAACCTACTCCATTTTGAAAGAAAAGGACTGGAAGAACTGCCGATGGTGGAACAACGCTATGCCGAGCTGGTCAAGAGTCAGGGAGAAGAAGCTGCCAAGGCTTATCTGACCGACTATACCAAAGACTTTATCGGAGCTACCCTTCTGCGCTGGGACGAAATGACTGCCAAATACTGGAATGACTACCGTTTCGGATTCTGATTCCTTATTAATACACACGTAAAAAAACACATAGAAAAATATGAAAACAGTTACATTTATCTCTGCATTACTTCTTGCTTCGGCCACCGTTCAAGCACAGCCCAAGGCCGAAGGCTACCAGTTTACTACCGTAGTCAACCAGAAAGTGACTCCGGTCAAGAATCAGGCTACCACCGGTACTTGCTGGTGCTTTGCCACTACCTCTTTCATCGAAGCCGAACTCCTGCGTCAGGGAAAAGGTGAATTTGATCTCTCGGAAATGTACATTGTCCGTCAGAAATACATGAACCAGTTGAACGACAACTACCTGCGCCACGGAAAAGGCAACATCGGTCAGGGAAGTATCTCACCCAGCTGGTTTACGGCTTTCACTCAGGTAGGTATCGTACCGGAAGAAGTGTACAGCGGTATCAATTACAACTCTCCTACCCACAACCACAAGGAACTGGCCTCTTATATGGAAGTCATTGCCGAAAAGGCCGTACAGATGCGCCAGCGCAGTCCGGAATACGACAAGCTAATCAAGAACCTGTTCGACATCTACATGGGCGAACTGCCTGAAAAGTTTACCTACAAAGACAAGGAATACACTCCGCAGTCCTTCGCAAAGAGCCTGGACATCCATCCCGAAGACTATGTCATGCTGACCAGCTTTACCCACAAGCCTTACTACCAGGCCTTTGAAGTAGAAATTCCCGACAACTGGGAACATGCCAAAATGTACAACCTTCCGCTGGATGAGATGATGGAAGCCACAGACTATGCGCTGAAAAACGGCTACACCGTATGCTGGGACGGAGACGTCAGCGAAAAAGGTTTCTCTTTCAAGCACGGAGTAGCCATCAATCCGGAAACCGGAAAGACAGAAGACCTGAAGGATACTGACTTTGCCCGTTGGCAAGGTATGGATGCACAGGAAAGACTCAACGAAGCCTTCAAGTTTGAATATCCTTGTCCGGAAGTCAAAGTAACTCCCGAAATCCGCCAGAAAGGATACGAATCTTTCGTAACAACCGATGACCACCTGATGCACCTCACCGGCATCGCCAGGGACCAGAACGGCACGAAATACTACATCACCAAGAACTCCTGGGGAACCGACCGCAATGATTTTGGCGGTTACCTGAACATGTCGGAAAGCTACGTACGTGCCAAGACTATCTACATACTTGTACACAAAGATGCCCTGAGCAAGGACATGAAGAAAAAGCTCGGGCTCACTGACTAAAAAACCTGCCTGAAAAACAACCAGGTTACCAAAATGGATGCTTATCTTTGCTGCTGTCAACAGATAAGCATCCATTTTTTATGAAAACTGAAGACTATACTCCCATTTTAGAATCGGCCGGCATCCGTCCCACCTCTACCCGACTGCTCATTTATGAAGCCATTGCCCGTAACAGTGACACGTTCAGCCTGAGCACGTTGGAAAGACAACTCGACAGCATCGACAAGTCGGTCATCTTCCGCACCCTCGTGCTCTTTCACGAGCACCACCTGATACACAGTGTAGACGACGGCAGCGGCTCACACAAATACTGCATCTGCCACAACCACGGACACTGCCACGAAGAAGAGGCCCATTGCCACTTCTATTGCGAAATCTGCCAGAACACCTACTGCCTGAACGAAGATCTGATACCACACATCGACCTGCCCGAAAGCTTCATTGCCCGAAAAGTGAACTACATCGTGAAGGGTATCTGCGCCAAGTGCGCCGCCAAGCACTCCGTTTAAAGCCGTTTTGTTGATTTACATCAATAAAACACCGGAAAATCAAAATTTCATGTTATAAAACATATATTCTATTCAAAAAAGCTCTATCTTTGCAGCGTGATCAAGAACGAAAGTTCAACGGTTACCAGGAAAAAGATTGTTATAGGATTTAAAAAGATTGTTTTTACCTCGTCGGGATGACGACGTATTTTTAGATTAGGTTTTAGATTTAAGGTATTAAAGTTTTTTATTCACTAAAAAGAAAGGGTAACAACATGAAAACGATGAAGAATTTCATTCAGAAGGTCTTCAAGGGAGACCCGATGATTTGGGGTTACGTAATGCTCAGCTAATGAGTGTGTAACCCCTTTGTGGACCGGGGATGTTCGGTCTTTTTGACAGAAAGTTGTAAAGTTTACTGTATACAATACCTTTCATAGGTATCATAAAAAAACGAGTGTATCTGCTTCGATACACTCGTTTTTTTGTATTGAAGCCAAAGTCCTGTAAAATAGTTCTTCACATAAGATGATATTGAAAGAAAGTTCCTGAATCTGGCACAAATTATTGCCAGTTCCGAATCTTTTCAATAACTTTCCTGCAAATTTCCAAAAACGATACAGAAATGTCATTAATCAGAGTTATTCTCTCCATTATTTTTCCGCCTCTTGCCGTAATTGATAAAGGCTGTGGCTCAGTACTGATTGTCTTCATTCTCACCCTGTGCGGATGGATTCCGGGAGTTATCGGAGCTTTAATAATCTTGAACAAGCAAGAATAAATCTAATTCAATTACTAAATAAGAAATCACCATGAAAGAATTACATGTACATGAAATTACGGGACATTCGCTTGTCCCCGCAAAAGACATTCCGGCATTGCTCGATGAAAACCATATTGAATTTCAGGCCATCGACTGTGTAAACTGGAACGCCTATCCTTACCGCCCTGAGGTGGAATTCCGCATGGCTCACACAGGAGAGGCCATTTTATTGAACTACCGCGTCAAGGAAGAAAGCATACGTGCCGTAGCAGCGGAAGACAACGGCAGAGTATGGGAAGACTCCTGCTGTGAGTTCTTCTTTCAGCTTCCCGAAGACCAGGAAGAAAATATCTACTATAACTTTGAATGCAACTGTGGAGGTACCTTGCTTATCGGTGGCGGAAGACCGGGCGACAGACCTCATGCACCATTGGAAATCACCCGAAAAGTAGACCGCTGGACCTCGCTCGACAAAGCTCCTTTTGAAGAACGTATGGGCGAATGCAGCTGGCAACTGGCCCTTTGCATCCCAAAGGAAGCATTTTTCCGTCATCAGCTCAAAGGTTTCAAAGGAATGACTGCGCGTGCCAATTTCTACAAATGCGGCGACAAGCAGCATACCCCGCATTTCCTGTCATGGAACAAGATAGACTTGCCGGAACCTTGTTTCCATTGTCCGGAATTCTTCGGCAAGATTCTGTTTGAATAAGAAACTGACCCAATAAAAAAACAAGAACGAATGTCCTTGACTGTTTTCCTCTCAGGGTATGAATACAAAAATGAATATAAGTATGAGAGAGAGAAAAGAGGAAAAACAGTCAAGCAACATTCGCCTGCAAACACAATAGAAACTAAAAAAAGAGAACTAAATATGCTGTCCTCCACCCAGCGCCTGATACAAGTTGATAAGGCTTTGTATCTCCTTGAAACAGTTAGCGGTTTGAGAGAGCTGGGCATTTAACAACGTCTGCCGGGTAGTCAGCACTTCCAGATAGGTAGTATTGCCATGCTGCATCAGCAGTGACGTACTGGTGAAGGCCTTTTCCAGGGCAGCCACCTGATTTTCGTAATTATCTTTTTTCCTTTTGCTTATCTGATAAGACACCAGCGCTTCGTTCACTTCCGTACCGGCATCCAGCAACTTTTGCTCAAAAGCCAGAAGAGCCTCTTCCTGCTGTGCCTTGGCAATGCGCCGGCGGGCAATCAATGTCCCTCTGTTAAACAGCGGCTGCGCCAGAGAAGCCAAGGCTGAGGTAACAAACTTGCCCGGATTGGTAATCGGTCCGCCCACCGAATTTGTCCATCCGGCACTTCCACTTAAGGTTATGGACGGATAAAAGGCTGAATTGGCCTGATTAGTCACATAAAACGCTTGTTCCAGGTCACGTTCGGCCATACGCACGTCCGGACGGTTGGAAAGCATCTGAAGTGGAACTCCCACAGGCAGACGTGAAGTGAACTGTTTCCGTTTGCTCCGGCACCGGATGAGAACATCAGCGGAAGCATACCGAAAATCACACACAAGACGGTCATGATAATAGGACGGAAACGGGCCTGAGCTGCCGAATAAGTAGAAGAGATCATGGAAAATTTTGAACGAGTATTAAATTCAACCAGCGGAACCATCTGGCTGATGTGGGATGGCAGTCACACCACGGCATGGAACGGAGGAACAAACATTCAGCGTCGCCAAAGAAGAAGAAACGACATCACGGTAGGAACCGTAGCACTGTCTGACCTGATTTACATTCAGATGTACAACAATGCAGAGCAGCAATACGAACCACTCGTATGGTATGGTCCCGGAGCACAATGGAATGACGATGGCATCAAACACAATCACTGCAATGCCATGTTATGGGCCACCTACTCGCCCAGCAACGGACAGGGATGGTTCTATAACGGCACAATGGCAGGACTTTATCCAACCAAGAACGGCGCAGGCCCGAACGACACCCGACTTCTCCGCTTTAAGAAGTCGGATGTAGAATACATCTATGAATAACAACCCTCAGAACGTCTTTGCGTTTCAAAGTAAACGCAAGGACGTTTTACTTAAAACGCAAGTGCGCTTGAACTAAAACGCAAAAGAGTTTCAGTCCAAACGCACTTGCGTTTTTTTTATGCTTTCTGAGAATCAGTTTATTTCCTCAATAAATCACTGAAAAACAAACCAATATTCTCCTATCATAAGAAGTAGCATCAACAGTTCAGCCCCACGGTTGACACGAATGGCCACACGCATATCCCGACTATCCAACGGACGAGGATTATCTCCGATGAAGGGCTTGTAAACGGTCTCGCCGAAATAGTCGTGCGGACCGCCAAAACGGCAGTTCAGAATGCCGGCCAGCGCGGCTTCCGGATAACCTGAATTGGGACTGGCATGCATCTGCCCGTAATGCGCCACGAACTTCAGCAACGACCAGCGACCGGAAACCAGTATCATCAGCAGGGAAGTAAGTCGGGCGGGAAGGTAATTGGCCACGTCGTCCATGCGGGCCGCCCAGCAGCCAAAATCTTTATAACGGGCATTGCGGTAGCCAATCATAGAGTCGAGGGTATTAACCATCTTATACGCCAGCATCCCCGGCACACCCAACAGAAAATACCAGAAAAGCGGAGCGATGACACCGTCGCTCAGGTTCTCGGCCAAAGTCTCAAGGGCAGCCGTACGCACCTCCTGGTCAGTCAAGGAAGAAGTATCTCTTCCCACGATGCGGGCCACCTGTTTTCTCCCGGCTTCCAGCGAAGCATCCACCGCTTCAAACACCATCCGGACCTCATCTATCAGGGTTTTCCCGGCCAGACAATAGAATACGGCCACTACCGAAAGTGCTATCTTTACCCAGGGATGCAGCAGAGCTGCTGCTTCCAGCAGCCCCTTGCTCACTAGAAAGGTTAGCACAACCAGCCCTATTGCGGTCCACGCTCCGTTCCGTCTGCGGTGAGCTCCCTGATTTCCTCTGCGCTCACACCGCGAAATCAGTTTTCCGAATCCTACCACCGGATGGGGCAACCACAGCGGGTCACCTAAAATCTTGTCAAGCAAAAAACCTCCTGCCAGGGGAATCAATCCCATTACGAGTTCTGTATCCATTCGTGTATGCCTTCAATTAATAGATTGTTTTCTTCTTCCGTCTGTATAGCGATACGGAAATAGCGCGCATCCAGCCCTTCGAAATTGGATGCATCGCGAATCAGCAGTCCGTGTCGGGTAGCCAAGAATTCCTTCAGTTGCGCCGCAGTACCCTGCTGAAGGCGTGCTAAAAAATAATGCGTATCCGTAGGCAGTACCTCTACCCCACCCAAAGCTTCCAGCGCATCGGTCACCCGTCTCCGTTCCGTCAGCAAAGCCTGTATGTCCATGCGATATTCCCCCGGATGCTGCAACAGGTAATGTCCGGCTTCTACGGCCAAGGCATTGACCGACCAGGGCATACGGCAGGCACGTATCCGGGAAAGAAGTTCCCTGCTGCCCGTCACCGCTCCCAGACGCAACCCCGGCACGGCATAGCATTTGGTCATGGAATGCAGGAGCAATACGTTAGGCAGTTTCACCGTCTCGGCTACGGACAGCACCTCTTTCTCCGTAAACAGCGCATACGACTGGTCAATGACAAACAGCTTTCGGGAATATGCGGCTATCAGTCGGCGAAGCGTGGCGGCATCCCATGTCTGCCCCGTGGGGTTATTCGGATTACACAGCCAGAAAATCCCCTCATTGCCCGTCAGTTTCTCCAGACTGGAAATACCTTCCACCCGATGTCCGTGCAAGCGGCAGGCATCGGCATATTCACTAAAGGTCGGTATCCATACAGCAGAATGACTTCCGCAAAAAGCCTGGGCAATGAGGTAGATGGCTTCCGTGGCTCCATTCGTCACACAGACTTCCTCCGGACTGACACCATGCAACCGGGCCAGCTCAGCAGCCAGTGCATAGGGCTCCGGTTCCGGATAGGAACGGATGCACGGCAGGCATCCGGCCAGGTAGCGGTTCAACCCATCATGGTTCACCCGGTGATACACATTCGAACTGAAATTGGCATGAATGGCCGTATAGCGATAGGCGTCGTCTCCGTGTCCGTTAATCATTTTGAGTCAGTATTTGGTAAAGCAGTGGCATGTTCAGGTGCTTCCGCACATGGTCGGCCAGCTTGTTGTATTGTTCCTCCTTGAAAGCGGCATAATCCAACTGAGGCTGGTCCAGCTTTTCGGCATACGGAGCCAGCAGCCACTCTATCACTTCCGGATTATCCAGTATGCCGTGAATGTAGGAACCGGCACATTTCCGGTCTGCCACACAGCCATCCGTTTCTCCGTTCTCCAGACGCACCAGCGGAGTCAAAGTCTCTCCTTCCACCGCCGAAGTGCGCCCCATGTGGATTTCGTATCCCGTGCAGGTCGGTTCTTCGGAAGACAGAAAAGCAAAACGTACCTGACGTGTCACCTTCTCTCCTTCGATGGCCGTTTCTGTAGGCAGAAGTCCCAGTCCGGGCATCTGGCTGATGCTTCCTTCCACTCCGTCGGGGTCGGCAATACGCTGCCCCATCATCTGGTATCCGCCACAAATTCCCATCACGGTAGCCCCGTTGCGGCGTGCCTGAAGAATGGCTTGTGCCACTCCGTTACGACGCAGTTCGTACAAATCGTCGATGGTACTCTTGCTGCCGGGTAGCAGGATGATGTCGGCCTTCATCAGGTCGTCCACGTTGTTCGTATAGTACAGGTTTACCCGTTCGTCATGCTCCAGCATATTGAAATCAGTGAAATTCGAGAGATGACGGAGCAATACCACCGCCACATTGACCTTTCCCTGCACCGCCTTCCGCTGTTTCAAGGAAAGTTCCACCGAATCTTCTTCCTCGATGTAGATGTCGTGGTAATACGGTATCACGCCCAGCACCGGAATGCCACAGATTTCTTCCATCATCTTCACCCCCGATTCAAACAAGCGAAGGTCGCCACGAAACTTATTGACAATAATTCCCTTGATGCGTTTGCGGTCTTCCGGTGTCTGCAAAGCCACCGAACCGTAGGCACTGGCAAACACACCTCCCCGGTCGATATCGGCTACCAGAATCACATCCGCATGGGCATGACGCGCCATGGGCAGATTCACCAGGTCTGTATCCTTCAGGTTGATTTCCGAGATACTGCCCGCTCCTTCCATCACCACCGGATTGTAACGGGCTGACAGACGGTCGAATGCCTGATTCACTTCCCGACGCAACTCCTCACGTCCTTCTGTCCGGAAGTACTCATACGCACTCCGGTTGCCTATGGGCTTACCGCTCAGCACCACCTGTGCCGTCTGGTCGGAAGTCGGCTTCAACAGCAACGGATTCATATCCGTATGGCAGGGTACTCCTGCGGCCTCAGCCTGCACCGCCTGTGCCCGTCCGATTTCCAGTCCTTCGGGAGTGGCATACGAGTTGAGTGCCATATTCTGTGCCTTGAAAGGTGCCGGATGGTACCCGTCCTGCAAGAAAATACGGCATAACGCCGCAGCCAGTACACTCTTACCCACGTCACTGCCTGTTCCGGCCAGCATGAGCGGATGCAAACGTGGAAGCGGCAGATCAATTTCCACCATCCCCCCGTAAGGAGGCAAGGCTTTCATGGCATCTTCCAGTTTCACCTTGCCGGCATAGACTTGTGCGGCTACCAGCACACCGCCATGGGCAAATACCAGTGCCGGACCTGAAGTACGGTCCAGGTGGTCAAAGAAGTCGGACACACGGGCCAGCACGTCCATGAACGACTCGCCTCCGGTAGTCCGAACCCGCAGGTAATCGTCATACCATTCCTGGATGCGCGGGTCGGTTATTTCCTCAAAACGCTGCATCTCCCACTCACCCATGTTCATTTCTTTCAGCCGCTCGTCACGTTCCGCTTCGGGAAAGCCGCAATAGGCTGCCAAGTGTGGACAGCGGGACAAAGGACTGGTATAGATACGTGAAAAACGCATTCCCGTATCCTGAAGGGCCTTTTTACATGCCTCTGCCTCTTCCTGGAATGAAGCACGCAGGGGTACGTCGGTCTGCCCGTAGCACGTCCCGGGTGCCACATCCACCGAAGTATGTCGAACTAAATATACTTTCATTTTCTTTTATCTAACCATATTAAAAATTATATGCCATTACTACTGCTCCCATCCAGCACGCCAGTTCACACAAAAGGAAAAGTGCGCCACAACAGTCGCCGGTGTATCCTCCTAAACGTCGCTTGAGCAGCCAGCCCAATCCAATGAAAAGTACACATGGAAAGCACAGCATTCCCCAGTAAGAAAGAGGTAAAAGCAGCAGGGGCAACAATCCGCCTGCAATATTGGCTATCCACTCCGAAAGGCTCATGCGGGTATAGACCACCTTAGTCTTGCTTTCTTCTTCTTTTCGGGCGTACGGAAGGAACAAGAGCATGAAACTGCATACAAGCTTGCAGAAAGGGTCGGCCACGCACAGCACCCAGGGAATAACAGGCGCAGGCAAGGATACCAAAAGCGAGAACGAGAGCAGGTAATACAATATCAATCCCAGCACACCGTAACTCCCGATATGGGAATCTTTCATGATGCGGAGAATGCCTTCCCGGTCGCGTCCGCCCCCAAATCCGTCGAAGAAATCGGCCAGACCGTCTTCATGCAAAGCCCCCGTCAGGAAAAGACGGG
>ENA-OXQT01000085-OXQT01000085.1-human-gut-metagenome-genome-assembly--contig:-NODE-85-length-43921-cov-12.9082_pt1 | contig 43921 bp, 33 predicted proteins | sample MGYA00249584_ERZ652567 | MGnify/ENA primary metagenome ERZ652567 (study PRJEB26925, sample SAMN05826683) | human gut metagenome | biome: ENVO:2100002; feature: ENVO:00000062; material: ENVO:00002003... | reverse complement strand
AGGTAAAGATTAAACGTAAGTCGTTTGAAATGAGCTGTATTTCTGTATTCTGCAAAATGTGGAAAATGCAAACGACAACGGAATATTGAAGTTGTTCAGTTACCAAACCGTTATCCGGGTAGTTACCGAAACGGAAAGAGGTAACGCAAAGCGATGAAAAGAAAACCTCACCGTTTTGTTTGCACTCATACACAGTGTTTTGCATATCAAGGAACGCTTATATGGCAAGTAATTTTGCACTAAAAAATATAAGCGTATGAAAGTAGAAAAATTCAAGGTATTGCTCTACCTCAAAAAGAGCGGACCGGACAAGTCGGGAAAAGTTCCCATTATGGGACGCATCACGGTAAACAGGACAATGGCGCAGTTCGGTTGCAAGCTGTCCTGCACACCGGAACTGTGGAATCCCCGTGAAAGCCGTCTGAACGGCAAGAGCAAGGAAGCGGTGGAAACAAATGCCAAGATTGAGAAGTTGCTGTTGGCGGTGAACAACGCCTTCGATAACCTTGTAAGCCGTAAAGTGGATTTTGATGCCACCGATGTGAAGAATCATTTTCAAGGAAGCATGGAAACACAGATGACCCTCATGAAAATGACAGATGCAGTCTGTGACGACATCAAGGCACGTATCGGCATAGACCGTGCGAAAGGGACTTATCCCGGCTATCACTATATGCGTTTGACGCTCGGGGAGTTCATCGAGAGCAAGTACAAGGTCAAGGATTTGGCTTTCGGACAACTGACGGAACAATTCATCCACGACTATCAGTCTTTTGCCACGGAAGAGAAAGGCTATGCGATTGATACCGTCCGCCATCATCTTGCCATCCTGAAGAAGATATGCCGTCTGGCATATAAGGAGGGATATGCCGACAGAATCCACTTCCAGCATTTTACCTTACCAAAGAAGACGGAAACGACACCACGGGCATTGAGTCGTGAATCGTTTGAGAAAATCCGTGATGTGGAAATACCCGCTTACCGCAAATCCCATATACTGGCAAGGGATATGTTTCTCTTCGGGTGCTACACCGGGGTCTGTTATGCGGATGTTGTCTCGATTACCCACGAGAACCTATATACGGATGAGGGCGGTGCTTTGTGGTTGAAGTATCGAAGAAAGAAAAACGAACTTCGTGCCAGTGTGAAACTGTTACCGGAAGCGATTGCGCTGATTGAAAAATATCATAGTGAGGATAGGGACACCCTGTTCCCTTTGCTGCATTGGTCAAATCTCAGACGACACATGAAAGCGTTGGCGGCACTGGCAGACATCAAGGATGATTTGTGCTATCATCAGGCAAGGCATAGTTTCGCCTCGTTAATCACGCTCGAAGCCGGTGTGCCGATTGAGACCATCAGCCGGATGCTGGGGCACTCCGACATTTCCACCACTCAGGTATATGCCCGTGTCAGTCCGAAAAAACTGTTCGAGGACATGGACAAGTTCGTAGAAGCCACTAAAGATTTTCAATTAGTTCTTTAATCCTTTAATACAGAAAACGATATGCGAAGCACATTTTCACTTTTGCCCTACATTAACCGCAGCAAAGTAAAGGCTGACGGTACGACCGTCATACTCTGCCGTATAACCATTGACGGCAAACAGACTGCCATCAGTACGGGAATTTATTGCCGACCGGAAGAATGGAACAGCAAGAAAAACGAGATTAAATCCGTAAGGGAGAATAACCGCTTACAAGAATATTTACGCCTGACAGAGGAAGCCTACAATGAGATACTGAAATCGCAAGGCGTGGTCAGTGCCGAAATTTTGAAGAACCACATATCCTTGAACAACATCCATCCGACCACTCTTCTACAGATGGGTGAATGGGAACGTGAGCGGTTGAAGAAGCATTCCGAAGAAATAGACTCGATTTCTTCCTATCGAAGTTCAATGTATTATCAGAAGTACCTGACGGATTTTCTTACGTCCATCGGTAAAAAGGACATTCCCCTTGAAGAAGTGACGGAGGATTTCGGCAAGTCCTACAAAGCCCACTTGAAGAAATGCAAGAACTTCGGGGTTTCCCAGACCAACCATTGCCTGCGTTGGCTGAACCGCCTGTTGTATCTTGCCGTAGACAAGGAGATTCTCCGTGTAAATCCCTGTGAGGACCTGGAGTATGAGACAAAGCCGGAAGCAAGGCACAGGTACATCAGCCGTGAGGAGTTCAAGAAGATACTTTCCACACCGATGTATGACAAGCGTATGGAACTGGCAAGACGGGCTTTCATATTTTCCACCCTGACGGGACTGGCGTATGTGGACATCAAACTTCTTCATCCCCACCATATCGGAACAAACGCTGATGGCAGACGGTACATCCGCATCAATCGAAAAAAGACAAAGGTGGAGGCGTTCATACCCTTGCATCCCATAGCGGAGCGGATATTGTCGCTGTACAACACGACCGATGACGAGAAGCCCGTGTTTCCTCTTCCCAACCGTGATGCCCTATGGTTTGAGGTTCACGAGTTGGGAATAACCATAGGGAAAGAGGAAAACTTGACCTATCACCAGAGTCGGCACAGTTTCGGAACATTTTTGATTTCGGCGGACATACCGATTGAGAGTATCGCCAAGATGATGGGACACTCCAATATTAGGACGACACAGGGATATGCACGGATAACCGATGAGAAAATTTCCAAAGATATGGACAAACTGATGGAACGAAGAAAGGAAATATCGGCTGGCGAAAAGAAGAAACAGTAAATAATCATCATAAAATAAAGGGATTATGAGCAGAGGTATAATAACAATCAGTGAAACGGGTGCAGTCACCATGCCGACCGCACCCGTATGGATGATGCAATTTGAGATTGCCGACCTGTTCGGGGTGTTCTCGTGCAATGTCCGCAAGGCAATACGGGCAATCTATAAGAACAATGAACTGAATGAAGCCGATACGATGCGATATGTCAGGCAACCGGATGGTATCAGTTATGACGTTTACAACCTTGAAATGGTTATAGCCATTGCATTCAGAATATGCAGTAAAGAAAGTGCATTGTTCAGACGGTTTATAATAAATGAAATCAGCACCACCAAAAGAGAAACGCCTGTTACGTTGTTTGTTTCCTGTGGCAGGAGCAACAAGCGATGGTATAGTTGAGGTTCATCCCGTCAGCCACTTGCTTCCGTTGCCACACGTTTGAAAGGCATCCGACAACGAAAAACAAGCGACTGATGGGTGATTATAAGAGCAGAAAAGAACGGCTTAAAGACAAAACGCAGTATTGACGCTTCATCCGTAAGCCGTTCCTTTTTTCTTTTTGTCGAAAGTCTATTGCTGCCGCAATACAGGGCATACGGCAAACTGTGCGCCTTCAAGAAAATCAGGTTGCTCTCTGTCGGTAGGCGGAGCGGTAGCCGTCATTCAGCATCTTTTCAATATCGGATTCACGGTATAGGATTTTACCGCCCAGCTGGATATAGGCGATACGCCCTTCATTGCGGTAGTCCTGAAGTGTCCGGCGGCTCACCTTCAGCCGTGCCGACACCTCCTTGTCAGTGAAGAAACGCTCACCGCCCAATGTCGGGCGGTAGTTGGCGGTCAGGTGCTCTACATTATCAAGCAGTCGGTCAAGACTGCCCATAAAGTGGATTATCCACTTGTTGTCCTTGTTAATCAACTCATTCATATTACTCTGGATTTAGTGGGTGTTGTCATTATATTTAATTCATATAGTCTTTCCTTTGAACTTCGCTTCCTTTCTTCTATCCTCCACAACGGAGACAATGAGTTCCACGTCTTCGGGACGGTAATACGTTTTGTGGTTTATCTGTGAATAAGCCAGCGTGCCGTTATCCCGAAGCGTCTGTAACGTGCGAGGGCTGATGTTGAGCATACGGCACACGTCCTGATTATCCATCCATTCGCTCATCTTCTTTTCCCCGTGCCGATGGCAGATGGCATCCATACGGCTGACGAAACGGTCGAACTTGGCGACCATTGCCTCAAAGGTCTTTCTTTCGATTGATACAATTTCCATATTGCCTTTCTTTTAATTGTTACTGTTTCTTTTGCCACAAAGAAATACATTATCCGCTGTCATGCAATGGATTTTCAAAAAGTGGCAGCATGTTGCGCCGATACGGTAGTCATTGTCCGGGGTACTGCTTGCCGGTTATCTGTGGGCAAGCCGGTGGAATACGATTTCCGTCCAGCCTTTAATTCCCATTTTTTATAAGGAAGCCACAGCCAAAATAAGGGCTTAATTTAAAATTGTCCCCAATCGTACCTTTGTCCTTTCAGCTATTCATATCCGGCAAATCGGTGAAGTCCGCACCGATTTGTCAGTCCCCATAAAGCAAAACCGTACAAAAATGCCTAAGAAAATCCAAGTGCTTGACTGACTGCATTAAAGCACCTTACTTCGCTCCCGATAATCGGTCGAGGTATAGACCAAGACCACATTCAATAACTTAATCAATTTGTTTTTACAATGAAAAAAGAACCAAACATTACAGAGCGTCAAGCTCGTGAAATCGTGGAAAAAATGGGGCGCAGGGAACCCTACACCTCCAAGTCGATAGACGACTTCTACAGGAGTATCGGTCTGGAACCGGAGGAGCCTGAACTGTCCGGCAAGACCGTCACGGAAGAAGCAGAAATACCTATGGTAGATGAACCGTTAGAAGTGGCGACCGGGGAAGCGGCAATACCGCAGAAGCGCATCAGCAGCAAACAGCGCAGGCTGTCTTTGGATGAGTACCGTACCACTTATCTCAAAGTTCCCAAAATTATCAACCGCAAGCCCGTGTTCGTCAGTGAGACGGTGCGTGACGAGCTGGACAGGGTTGTCCGCTACCTCGGAGGGAAGGGCATGAGCGCATCCGGACTTATAGAGAACCTTGTCCGCCTGCACCTTGATGCCTACCGGAATGACATCGAGCAATGGCGCAAACTCTGACGGGATTACGGTGGAACAGGTTGAGCCGTTGGATGCACTCCATCGGTTCGACCGATACACAAAGTGAGTTATTACACTCGGAAATCAATCCGACAGGCGGAGGATTTTTGTGTCTTCAAAGACACAGCAAGATATATTTTCAGTTACCCGAATCATTCCGGGTAACTGAAAACCCTTGCACTGCCGTGGGCAGAATTATCCTCCGAAGTCGGATAATTTCAATCTTTCTTTATCAGAGATTAGACAGTGAACAAACCATAAAATTGAAAGAATAAGAAGCATGAAAAAGAACAACAAGTACGGGAGAAATCCCAAGTTGAACCCGAAGACGCACTGCGTGATGGTGCGCTTCGATGATGAGGAATGGAACAAATTTCTCACGATGTACGAAGAATCACAGGTGTATGCGAAAGCTGTCTTTCTGAAAGCGCATTTCTTCGGTCAGAAGTTCAAGGTGCTGAAGGTGGACAAGACGATGCTGGACTACTACACCACGCTGTCGGACTTCCATGCCCAGTTCCGTGCCATCGGCACGAACTATAATCAGGTAGTTAAAGAGCTGCGATGCCATTTTTCGGAGAAGAAGGCGATGGCTCTACTCTATAAGTTGGAGAAGCATACCATCGACCTTGTAAAGTTGAGTCGGGAGATTGTGGAGCTTTCGAGGGAGATGCAGAAGTGTTACCAATCCCAATTGGACTGATATGGCATCGGTTAAGGTCAAATTACGCCCATCCACCGTGAACGGCAGGGAGAGTACACTCTACTATCAGATTATCCATAACCGTGTGGTCAGACAAATAAACACCGAGTATAAGCTTTTTGTTTCAGAATGGGACTGCCATTCCGAAACGGTTGTCTTGCATCATCTATCGACAGAACAAGAGAGGAATAACTATCTGCTTTCGATAAGCTCTCGCATCAGATGGGACAAGGACAGATTGAATAAGATTATACATACCTTATCGCAATCCGGCACATTTGTGACGGATGATATAGTCGTGCGCTTTCAAAGAGGTAGACAAGAACAATCATTTAACGACTATATCTGCCAACAGATAGCAAGATTGAAGCGTTTGGGGAAGATACGCACTTCGGAAACCTATACGGCGGCACTCCGAAGTTTCAGCGGTTTTATGAATGACAAGGAGGTCTTGTTTCGCCAGCTTAACGCCGACCTGATTGCGGAATATGAGGCTTATCTGAAAGGAAGAGGCAATTCGCCCAATACCGTATCGTTTTATATGCGCATACTGAAAGCGGTCTATAACCGTGCCGTGGAAGACGGGTTGACCGGGCAACAGCATCCATTCAAGTCTGTTTACACGGGAGTGGAGAAAACTATGAAGCGAGCCTTATCGCTCAATGACATCAGGCGCATCAAAGGACTGGATTTATCATTGAAACCTAATCTTGACTATGCCCGTGATATGTTTCTATTTTGTTTCTATACAAGGGGAATGTCCTTCATAGACATGGCTTACCTGAGAAAGAAAGACTTGCAGAATGGCACTCTTTCCTACCGCAGACGGAAGACAGGGCAACAACTGTTCATCAAATGGGAAAAATGTATGCAAGATATTCTTGACAAATATCCGATAAACGAAACGGAATACCTCTTGCCCATCATTACAAAACAGGACGAAGATTATCGGAAGCAATATGCCAACAAACTTCACCACGTAAACTATTTGTTGAAGAAAATCGGGAAACTTTTGGATTTGCCAATACCCTTAACGATGTATGTCGGTCGGCATTCATGGGCAAGTATCGCCAAGAGCCGTAATGTGCCTGTCTCTGTCATCAGTGAGGGGATGGGGCATGATTCAGAGAGTACTACGCAGATTTATCTTGCATCGTTGGATGCTACTGTAGTGGATAAAGCCAATAAGAAGATATTGGATTTGCTGTGAAGCGGTAGATGTTTATCGAATCTGTCCAACGCTTGCCAAGAGACGGATATTATAATGCAAAGTTACGCAAAATAATGATTATTAGGATATAAGATGCTGAAAATCTTGTGTGTTACCTTTCTTTTGTTTTACAAGAAAAGTTGGGTGTTTTGTGAGAACAGTTCATATAAAAGCCAAATATACCTCTGTATCAACAAGATAAGGATAGTCGTCCGTCTCTTGGCAAGAGATGAAAAATCTTGGTTGATAGTTATGGCTCGTATATACGATAATATTGAAATAAAATTTGAAGATGGTCTCAATGATATAATCAGCAATGTCGGCGTAAAACGTGTGGATTTTTGTGTTGGTTATTTCAATTTACGTGGGTGGACAAAAGTAGTACACCAAGTGGAGCACTTGGAGGGTGATTTTGTCGTTGAAGGTTCCGAGAGCATCCATCGAACCTGTCGATTGCTCATAGGTATGCATCAACCTCCGGCGGAATTGGTGAAAATGCTTTATGCCCAAGGAGACAACACACCTGATGCGGACATGGTGCAGAAAGTGAAACGGCAGATAGCAAGGGACTTTCGACACCAACTTCTTATCGGCATACCCACAAAGCAGGACGAATGGGCACTACGACAACTTTCTGCGCAACTCAAAGCCAAGAAGGTGGTGGTGAAACTTTCTGTCCGTGAGCCGCTTCACGCCAAACTGTATCTTGCACATCGCCCTAATGACCGCTCGAATCCCATTCAGGCAATAATGGGTAGCAGCAACCTCACTTATTCCGGACTTACCAAACAAGGGGAACTCAATGCCGAATTCGGCGACCGAGACCAAGCAGAGAAATTCAACACATGGTTCAACGACCGCTGGAATGATCGTTTTTGCATTGGTATTACCGAAGAACTAGTCAAAGCTATAGACGAAAGTTGGGCGGCAGAGAGACTGATTCCACCTTATCATATCTATCTCAAAATTGCTTACCATCTCAGCGAAGAGGCACGTAATGGTATTAAGGAGTTTACATTGCCCCCTATATTCCAGAGGGAACTTTTCGATTTTCAACAAAACGCAGTCAAGATAGTAGCCCGTCACCTTAACAACGACAGACGGCGTGGTGCTATGATTGGCGATGTGGTTGGTCTTGGTAAAACCATTACAGCCTGTGCCGTTGCCAAGATTTATGAAATGGCCTACGCCACCAGCACCCTGATTATTTGCCCTGCTAATCTTCAGGAGATGTGGCGCAAGTATATCAGGAAATACGACCTCAAAGCGGAAGTCATGTCAATGTCAAAGGTGATGGACATTGACAATATGCGATATTTCCGTCTAATAATCGTGGATGAAAGCCACAACCTCCGCAACGCAGGCAAACGTTATAACCAAATCCGCCAGCTTATCGAACGTCAGTCAAGTCGTGTGCTGTTGCTGACCGCCACGCCATACAACAAACATTATAGCGACCTCAGCAACCAACTCCGACTTTTTATCAACGATGACCAAGACCTCGGAGTTCGTCCTGAACGTTACATTGAAAGTCTTGGCGGAGAGCGTGGTTTCATGCAACGTCACGGTGATGTACACATCCGTACTATACGGGCATTCAGCCAAAGTGAGAATGTCGAAGATTGGAACGAATTGATGAAACTGTTCCTTGTTCGTCGTACACGCTCATTTATCCGCGAAAATTTTGCCAAGACCGATGATACCAATGGCAGAAAATATCTGGAATTTTCTAATGGAGGCCGTTCTTATTTTCCCGATCGGATTCCGAAGTCTATAAAGTTCAAAACAGAATCTGGCGACCAGTACACCCGTCTTTATTCAGAGGATATGATTGCCCTGATGGAGGAGCTCGCCCTTCCCCGATATGGTCTTAGCTTATATATCAGTGAAAAGGAAGCAGCTAATGCTCCCAAGCATATCTCTGCGCTGATTGAAAACCTTTCCCGTGCTGGAGCAAGAATGATGGGATTCTGCAAATCAACATTCTTCAAACGCATGGATTCAAGCGGTTTCTCCTTTCTACTTACCCTTTATCGTCATGTACTTCGTAACTGCGTATATCTCTATGCGCTCGACAACAAGTTACCTGTACCCATTGGAGATGACAACAACCTACCCGAAGATTACTCTGAAGACGAAGATACTGATACTGACATCTTTGGACGACATAATTCTGACACCTCAGTTGATGCAACTTTGAGTATCCCCACCGACATAGCTGTGTATATAAAGAAAGCTGGAGAGTATTATAACATCATTGCCAACAAGTCTAACCTATCATGGCTTGATACAAGATACTTTAAACGTACCCTTAAACAGAAACTTAAAAAGGATTGCGAAACCATTCTTTCTATGATAGAACTATGTGGCAAATGGGAACAGCAGCAAGATCAAAAACTCAATGAGTTGGAAAGTCTGCTTCGTGGTGATGCTCACCGCAATGACAAAATAGTGGTCTTTACCCAATTCTCAGACACAGCTCGTTATGTTTATTACCAACTTCGTAAACGTGGTTTCAAGAATATAGATTATGCTACAGGTGACCGAGATAATCCTACCGCTATTGTTGAGAGGTTTTCTCCGAACAGCAATGACGCAGCAGGTAAATATACAACTGATGAGCAGACTCGGATTCTTATTGCTACCGATGTGCTTTCTGAAGGTCACAACCTTCAGGATGCCCACGTTATCGTGAATTATGACCTGCCGTGGGCTATCATTCGCCTAATTCAACGTGCTGGACGTGTTGACCGTATCGGTCAGCAAGCGGAAAACATCTATTGCTACTCTTTCTTTCCTGCCGATGGCATTGAAGAAATCATCAATCTCCGCAGCCGTTTGAACGACCGCATCAATGCCAACGCCAATATCGTAGGGTCTGACGAAGTGTTTTTTGAGGGGAACGAGCAAAACCTCAGGGATATGTTCAATGAGAAAGCGGGTGTACTTGATGATGCGGATGATGACAATGATGTTGATCTAGCATCGCAAGCATTCCAGATATGGAGCAATGCTATTAAAGCTGACAAAAAGTTGAAAGATATTATTCCGCAGATGCAAAACATGGTTTACTCGACACGACTTACCGATGAAAACGGTATAGAGGGTGTTGTGACTTACGCTCGCACTGCCAATGACTTCGATGTGCTTACATGGCTTGACAAGGATGGGAATATCATATCACAAAGCCAGCAGCGCATACTTCAGGCTCTCGCTTGCCACCCTGACACTCCGGCACAGCAACCTTTCGACAATCATCACGAACTGGTCGGCAAAGCTATTGAGATTATCCGTGAACAGGCTGTCAGCAACATCGGTGGTATGCTGGGTAACCGTTTTTCCACACGTTACCGAATTGTGCAGCTTCTAGAACAATATTATGACCAAGGCGAAAACCTGTTCTTCAATATAGACCGCCGCGAGGAATTGAAATACGCCATTGATGACATTTACAACTATCCACTTCAGGAAACCTCAAAGTTCCATCTCGGCCGAATGCTTAAACAAACAGGAAGACAAGCCGATGATGATATTGTGGAATACGTGCTTGAACTCCGCCGTAACAACCAGCTTTGCATCATTGCAGACGAGGACATTAACGATAAAGAAAATCTGATAATCTGCTCTATGGGGCTTCGTAAAGAATAACATACCATGAACAAACGTACATTTCAACAACTGCTCCTTGATGGAGATTTTCGGGAATTGTTTATCACTGAATTGGGATGGAACAAATGGAAGGTAAGGGCTGAACTTCTGCCAATTACCATAGACGGAACAGATTTCCAGTTCCGCACCGTTGCAGACCGAAACGGATTGCAAGTCGTTGTGACGGAGGTCAGCGAACTGCCCAAGGCATCACTCGCTCGGAGAATTGATGCGCAGCTTCGCAAACAGGCTCAGGACTATATCGCTATCTATATACTCTGCAACAATTCTGGGCATCATCAATGGGTTATCCCCGTAAAAAATGTGGATAAGCGAGACCTTGTAAGTATCGAGTACGAATCGCCTGAAAAGACGGACTTCCTTTTCTCGAAGATGCAGGATTTGGAGTTTGAACCGACTGAGAGGACAACTATTGTTGATGTGAAAGCGGCTGTCCACAGTGCTTTTTCTGTCAATTCAGAAAAGATTACCAAGGACTTTTATGCTGGCTTCCGAAAGGAGCATAAGGCATTTGCAAAATTCATTAGTGGCATAGATGACGAACTGTCCGAAAAAGACAATCGAAACAAGCAGTGGTATGCCTCGGTGATGCTTAACCGCCTGATGTTCTGTTATTTTATTCAGAAGAAAGGTTTTCTGAACAGTAACGTAAACTATCTTCGTGATAAGTTGGACTGGTGTCGCAAGGAGCGTGGCGAAGACCGTTTCTTTTCCACCTTCTATCGTGGCTTCCTGACCCGCCTCTTTTCTGACGGACTGAACAAACCTAATCACGACCGGGAGTTTCAGCAGCAGTTCGGACGCATCCCTTATCTGAATGGTGGCATGTTTGACAGCCATAAGATAGAGCGTGAGTATACTGACATAGACATTGCCGATGAAGCCTTCATCTCGTTGTTTACTTTTTTCGATAAGTGGCAGTGGCATCTTGATACCCGTGTCACTGCTTCAGGCAAGGACATCAATCCCGATGTACTCGGTTATATCTTCGAGCAGTATATCAATGACCGAGCGCAGATGGGAGCATATTATACCAAAGAAGACATCACCGAATATATCGGGCGCAACACGATATTGCCTTTCCTGTTCGACAGAGTGAGCAAAGCTTCGAAGTCTATGGAAAAACTTTTTGCTCCTGATGGTTGGATATGGTACCAGCTGCAACAAAGCGGCGACCGCTATATCTTTGATGCGGTAAAACAGGGGTATACCACGGATTGGCGTGAGCGTATCCCTGAGAACATCGCCATCGGGCTTGATACGACCAAGCCTGAACTTTTGGAACGCCGTAAAGACTGGAACACGAAAACGCCAGAACCATTCGCCCTGCCTACGGAAATCTGGCGCGAAACTATTGAACGTTTGCAAAGGTGTGAAGACATATTGGATAAAATCAGTAAAGGAGATATTTTATCGATTAACGATTTTATTACCTACAACCTTGATATTCGACAGTTTACGGCTGACCTTATCAATACTGATGATGCTCCGCAGTCATTCATATGCAATTTCTATGATGCTCTGCGTTCAGTGACAATCCTTGACCCGACTTGCGGTTCTGGTGCGTTCCTCTTTGCGGCAATGAACATTCTCGAACCTCTTTACTATGATTGCATCACACGGCTTGAAGGTATTGAACGGAAGTCGCCTGATACGCAAAAAGCACTTGACGAGATAAAGAGCAAGTACCGCTCGAATATTCATTACTTCATCTACAAGTCTATCATTCTACGCAATCTTTACGGTGTGGACATCATGGCAGAGGCTACGGAGATAGCCAAGTTGCGTCTGTTCCTTAAAATGGTAGCCGTGGTTGATGTGCAGCCGCTTGCTGACAATCTTGGTCTTGACCCACTGCCGGATATTGACTTCAACATCCGTTGTGGCAACACTCTTGTGGGCTATGCCAATGCCGAAAGCATTGTCAAAGACCATAGTGGGGATATTTTCGCAATACACGACTTTGAAGAGAATGTTTCAGCCGAAATGGACAATGTGGCTCGGACATTCAAGCTGTTCAAGCACCTGCAACTCACACAAGAATTGGAACATCACGAAGAGTTCATTGCCGCCAAACATCAGCTTCGAGACCTTTTGTCCTCACTCAACGACACACTCAATCATCATCTTCACAACGCCACAGCATCAGGTATGCCATACGAAGAATGGCTCAACTCCCATCAGCCTTTCAACTGGATTGCTGAGTTTTACGACATTATTTACGGAAATAGAGGATTTGATGTTATTATCGGTAATCCGCCGTATCTTGAGATTCGACAAATTAAATATAAAATCTCAAATCTTAAAACGCTTGACACTGCGGCAATTCATGCTATGTGTATAGAACGTTCCTTGAAGCTATTGCATGAAAAGGGGGCTATAGGTATGATTGTTCCCCTCGCTTTAACTTGTACTCAAAGAATGGTTATAGCGCAGAAATGCCTTGAAGATTATGGCAGTGTTTGGTATTCAAATTTTGCTTGGCGTCCTGCAAAACTGTTTGATGCTGTAAATCGCGCACTGACTATTTTTGTAGGTAAAAGTGCTGCATTAAAGAATGTTTACACAACTCCCTATAATAAGTGGGTTTCAGATAATCGTCCTAATCTATTCAAATTGATCCCATATTCTAAATATGCTGAGTCCCGAAATTCTTTTTGGGTACCAAAAATTAGAATTCCAATCGAACGGAATATTTTATCGTCAATTTTAAATTCAGATTCCTCAATCAGTTCATTTCTATCATCTCACAAGACTGAAGCGAAACTTTATTATCGAAATACTGGAGGCTTGTATTGGAAAGTTTTTACAACTTTTGCCCCAAAATACGAATGTAATGGCATAGCTGGAAATTCAAGTCGTGAAACGACTATGAGTTTCGATGAAGATTCAATGCCAATAAAGATGGCTGCGATATTAAGCAGTAACTTGTTTTGGTGGTGGTACACAATAACTTCCAATTTAAGGGATCTTAATCCATCCGACATCACTGGTTTCAGATTCCCTGCCGCATGTGTTTCCAAAATGCAAATAATAGGGCAAATATATCAAGATGATCTCATTTCTCACAGCACTATGTTAAGCCGATTACAAAAAGGGAAAGGAGAAACTAAGACTCAATCATTTAAGATAAGTCTTTCCAAGTCCATAATTGATGAAATCGACAAAGTTCTTGCGAAACATTATGGCTTTACAGAAGAAGAACTTGACTTCATTATCAATTACGATATCAAGTATCGTATGGGTGATGAACTGAACAATGAGGAATAATGATGGAACCACATTATCTCGGAAATATGGACTTATTGACCTTTCGCAAGGTGGGATTTCTCGCCTCGCGCAAGGTCAATCCAACTTCCGTAATACCAACAATCAACTGGGCGAACAAAGTAAGCCACAACCCAAATGCCGCAATAATCAGCGGCTTCCAATCCACCCTTGAATGCGAAGTTCTTGACATTATCCTCAAAGGTACATGCGGCATCATCTATGTCCTAAACCGCAGCCTCTATCGCCAAATACCACTCAACCTACGCTCAGCATTCGATTCAAACCGCATCCTTTTCATATCCCTAACCTCAGAAAAGACAACTCGCCCTTCCAAAACAAACGCCAATATCCGCAACCAGTATATCACAGATATTGCTGATTCTCTCGTTTTTGCATCAGTAAATGAATCGTCTTCACTTTACCAACTAGCACACATAAACAAGACAACTCTGAAACTATAAAGGAACGTAACGTGCTGAAATTCTTTTTATAAAAGCAATGTGGAATCATCATAGTCCTCGCCCATAAAAGGTACAGAAAATTCTCAAAACAATACGAAGAGGCAATGTCGCAAAAACGCATCTTCATAATCTCCTACAAAAAAGAATCTATTAATCGAATGTCTAGGACAAGTCATCCTACTAAATGTCCACATGATCAATTTCTAAAATTTTTGCTGACAAAAAACGTAAGCATATTAAATTAATCACAAGTAATCTGCATGAGTATTTGTGAATAAAATCTTGCTATTAATGCAGCTACTATATCTAATCTTTAGAAGATATAATAGATTCCGATAATATTTTTTCTGTAAACACTTTGCTACGTAGTTTTGCACGTTTTAACAAATCTGAAAATTTAATAACTTCAGTATATAATACTCCCTGTTCTCTACCAAATAGTCTTGGTAATGCTTTGTATGGACGGACAATATATCCTAAAGATTGTGATTGTTGAAAATCACCATCCGAATCTAGAATCGAGTATATATCTGCATTTTCTCCTATTAAATAACCATAGAATGAGTTGAATTTAAATCGTTCATCAGACAAATGATGGATTATTGATGCGTATTGATGAATTTGATGAAGATGTTTGGATACATCTACTTCAGGTGCTTTAAACTCAATAATAATACATTTACCTTCAGACGGGAATAACAACACATCAGGGCGTCTGATTCCGACATCGCCAGTAGTACGTTGTTTATAATCCAATTCTTCTGGAGTTAGGTTTTGTTTAAATAGCGGTTGCCCATCTATCTTAATATCATCTAATTCACTTTCTGATAGACCATGGTAATGAATATATTCTTCATTAAGAATCCATAAGTTACTTTCTATTGATTCTGAACTACCTTTAGGGAATAGCAGGTTATGAAAAATGCCTTCTGGTTGTCTTTTGCTTTTTGTTTTTTTCTTTGTTTTAGGTTCTGTTTTTTGAACATCTAGTTGTCCTTTTATGGCCTGTTCCATGAGCTGAAGGACAAGTGTTCTGCGTGAGAGGTATTGAGAAAGTTCATTACGGACAGATAATGGTAAAGCTTCATTTAATTCTTTGACTTTTTGGTCAAATTTTCTTTTAAATCCCTTATCATTAGGGTCAAGCGCATGGAGGTTATCCACTATGCTTTTTATTTTTGCGTCAGACTCAGCTTTTACATCAGCTGTAAAAGTATATACTTTTTTTAAAACATTGATGTCGGAATCAGAACATTTTACTCCAGCCTTTTCTAAAAGAGACGCATCTATAGAAAACATCTCAGCTACTTTCCTAATATTCTCATTAGCATTATCTTTTGCTTTTTGTAATGCAGGATAATGGGTGGATATAGAAGAAATAGTGCTATTTTCTATGTCATCAATTAGTATTTCTTGCTTCCCCGTAAACAGGTTTCGTTTAGATATGAAATCTGATTTGGATATAATGTTTAAATTTCCGCGTATATCAGAATCCCTAGAAGTAAGATAATCACTCGATATTAGAAATAAAAAACTAATTCCCATTTCAATTCTTGGAGCTTCCGTAATCAATGAAAAATTAAATCCCTGATGACAAAAAGCCTCTCCCTTACTAGTAAGTCGAACTTCATTTCTTGGAAGAATGTTCGATGGTAAACGATAAGAGCGTATCACAAAATCTTCACTTTTAGAACATGATATTACAGATGTTCCCTTGTCTGATAAAGCAGAATAATGAATCGGAATTGTCTCTTCATAATCAATAGCAGGTATATCATCTATTGTTATCTTTGATGAACTTTCCTCATCAAAAATACCATTAATATAGTGGTCAATAAAAATATTTTGAAGATTATCCCTATTCAGACAAAATACGTTTACATATCGCTTAAGAATTGCGTCTTTCAGCTCTCCACATGTTAGTTGGTCATATTTAACTTTATCTTCTTCTGATAATGTATAAAAGAATGTGATTCGAGTAGAGTTAGCTACAGAATTATTACTTGTAATATTCTCATCAATTGAACGTATTACAGAGCCGTATTTATTATAGAACTCTTTGGATAGTTCTATTTTACGAATGTGCTTTTCTCCTTCTATAAAATAGATACTTTCTATTAAAGTATTTTTAAAGAAATGTAGATACTGAACACGTCCAGAGCCTAAATTGTTTTTGTTCTTTGATTCATCATATAATTTCTCAAACCGTAAGAAACTATCTGGTGTAAATCCTTCACCGTCATCAACAATACTAAAAGCCGCAAAAGAGAATTTCTCTCCAAACAAATTTTTATCTTTAATATGATAAAGTTCAATATGAATATTATTATACAATCCCTTTGTTGCTTCTAAAGAATTGCTAAATGCTTCAAATATAGGCTGAAGAGGATTTGTAGCCTTTTTGATGCGCCGCCGCATAAGACTATTATAATCCACTGAATTGGGTGAGAAAATGCCATTTTCTAGAGCTGAGTATTCTACCATACAACATACTTATCTGAGTTCTCTGCAAAAATACAAAATAAATAAGGCTTAACCGAAATAAGTCTTTGAAAAATTGGCTAATGTAGCGAAATAATGGTATCAAATGGCATTAAACAGGTGATAGGCTATTCTTTTGGCACCCCAAAATGAGGTATTATCAAAAATTTATTTGTAACTTTGCTCTTGTAGTACAAGCGTTCTTTTGATATGATGTAAAGCAAGGCAAAATTAGGAATCTCACTCGTTTCTAAATCGTTACCTATCAAAAAATGTATTTCTGCAAACCATTCATTTCCAATAACAAAGGCAAATTATGATGTCTTCTTGAATGGAATGTTTTTAGTAATCCCGCACTCCCTTATCATCTGCTTCAACGGCTTGCAGATTGACCAGTAGTCCAAATTGGGAAACACGAGCCCGTTCTCTTGGAACCTCTCGTAACGTCTGATGATCTGCATGGGAATATCCAGCAGTTTCACCTGGAAATTCACCTTTGTCTTGTGCCGCTTCGACAATATCCATTTCTCACCGTTCACTTCCGCAATGTCATCGGTGGTAAGTTCCTTCATATCCAAAAAGAGAGGGCGGTGAAACTGGCGAAGACAAACAGATCCCGGATATAAGCCAGCTTCCTGTTTGCAAACTCGTGCGTCATTACCGTCTTGATCTCATCTTCGGTCAAGTATTCCCGTTCCTTGACGTTTTGGCTGACGCGGTACTGGGCAAACGGGGTTTTCTGTATCAGCCCGTTGTAATGGACCTTCGCCACGATTGTTTTCAACCACATGCAGTTTGACCACACGCTGGCGTTATGAAGTCCGGCATCAGTGGAGAGATAGATTTCATACTCCTTAATGAAGTCGGGGGTAAGCTCAAGCATGGAAATGTCATTCCGCCTATGGTATTTCTTTATGAACGTCGCCAGATGGTTTCTTGACCTTACCCGCACTTTGTATGAACTCAACGCCCAGTCTATGCCGATACGCTTCTTGAAACTCTCGTTGTCCTTGTCGAACGCGCCGAGCAGTGTCTTGTATTCCGTACCGAGTCCCTGAAAGGTGTTGCGTACCATTTCGGCCGTAACGAACGCTTCTCTATCAGAGAGGCGTTGATAATGTCTGATGATTTGGGCCTTGATGTTGTCAAGGGCGAGATTGATCTCCCGCGCTTCCCTGCTCTTCCCTTTCGCCCGGTTGCCCTTGGCGTCCCATAGCCCTTTGGCGATAGTCTGCTTGCAACTGAACTGGGCTACGGAACCGTTGATTGTCACCCGTCCCATAACTGGGACAATACCGTTTTTCTCCTTATTGCCGTTCACGTAGAACAGCACTTTGAATGTACCGGTTACCGGGTAATGATTTGAAAACCATTCGCTCTCGTTACCTTTCGTTTCCCTGCACTTTAGCATTGGAGAGGTCTTCATCGGTTTTCCTCATAAGTCATTGAACATCAGTTTTGCCATCATCATTTATTCGTTTCTGATTGATTTTTCCAGAGATATGTAATATATTTGTACACACATCAATGATTTTAAACTAAAAGAAAAACAATATGGATAAAGATTCAAAGCAAGTAGTGGTTCTTCTGACACATCCCAATATAAAAGAGTCGCGAGCTAACAAGGCATTGATGGATGCTATTAGTGACATGGAAGAGGTGGCCATATACAATTTATATGAGATGCATGTGGAAGATGCTTTTAATGCAGAGATATGGAGCACTATCATATCGCATGCATCTGCGCTTGTATTTCAGTTTCCGTTCTATTGGATGTCGGCTCCTTCTTTATTGAAGAAATGGTTGGATGAAGTATTTACATATCTGGCAAAAACTCCTGCTGTGGCTGGTAAGACATTGATGGTGGTCACTACTGCCGGCTCTGAACATGATGCTTATAGAAGCGGAGGAAGAAATCGTTTTACGGTGGATGAGTTGTTAAGACCTTATCAAGCAAGTGCTGTACATGCCGGAATGGTATGGCAAACTCCTCTTGTAGTCTATGGAATGGGGACCTCGGAAGCTAGTAAAAATATAGCAGAAGGGATAAATTGCTATAAGCAAAGAATTGAAGCATTGGTGAAGAAAGACATTTCCAGTGATAATTGGTAATAGTAGGACCATATCGAAATGGAACATCTTTTTCATTTTTGAATGTTTGTTTTTCTCTTCATATTTTTCTAAAATCCTGATTTTAAGCAATAAATAAAATATTGTATGAGTTGGCATATTTCTTGTGTTAACTCATACATGAAACTTTATATTATATCAAACAGATTACCCGTTAAGGTTACCAAAGAGGATGAAACGTTCGTGTTTTCACGAAGTGAAGGCGGACTGGCTACCGGTTTGGACTCACTTCAGATTTCCTACGAAAAACATTGGATTGGATGGCCTGGAATATGCGTTGACAACGAAGATAGTAAAGAGGAAATCACTTCTAGATTGGAAGGAATAAATTTCCACCCAGTATTCTTGTCCGAAACACAGATAAAGAATTATTATGAAGGCTATAGTAATAGTACTATCTGGCCATTATGTCACTACTTTTTTGTTTATACGCTGTATCGGAACTCTTTCTGGCAATCGTATCAGGAAGTGAACCAGTTGTTCTGCGATGCCATTTGCCGCGTGATACGTCCAGGTGATAAGGTGTGGATTCAAGACTATCAGTTAATGCTGCTTCCCGGAATGCTTCGGAAGGTTTACCCGGATTTAAATATCGGATATTTCCATCATATCCCTTTTCCTTCCTATGAACTTTTCCGGATATTACCGGAACGTGCAGAAATCCTGAAAGGATTATTGGGTGCTGACTTTATAGCTTTCCATACTCATGACTATATGCGGCATTTTATCAGTGCTGTCGAACGGGTATTGCGTATTGACTTTAAACTGGACGAAGCACAACTCGGGAATAGAGTAGTTAGGACCGATGCTCTTCCTATGGGAATCAACTACGGACTGTATCACAATGCTTCTTCCAGACCGGAAGTATGGCGGGCGATAGACCGTACACGGAAATTTTTCGGAAATCATAAGTTGATTCTTTCTGTAGACCGCTTGGATTATAGCAAAGGCATTCTGCACCGTTTATGGGGATTTGCTGCCTTTTTAGAATGTCATCCTGAATATTGTGGAAAAGTTACATTGGCAATGGTCATTGTTCCATCACGTGACCATGTAGATAGTTATGCTGAGCTAAAAACCAAGATTGACGAAGAAATAGGTTCTATAAACGGACAGTATTCTACGATGGACTGGACTCCGGTTTGCTATTTCTACCACGGTTTTTCATTTGAAGAACTGGTGGCAATGTACTATATAGCTGATGTAGCTTTGGTAACTCCACTTCGTGATGGCATGAATTTGGTTGCCAAGGAATATGTAGCCTCGAAAAATAATAATCCGGGTGTTTTGATTTTGAGTGAAATGGCAGGTGCAGCTATTGAGATGACGGATGCATTGTTGATTAACCCCAATGACACTGAGGAGATAAAGCAGGCCATTTGTCGGGCTTTGGAGATGCCCGAACAGGAACAACTGAAACGCTTGCAACACATGCAGAAAATTATTTCCGTACAAACGGTTAATAAGTGGGCGGCAGACTTTGTAAGTGAATGGAGCGATACGTGCCGTAAGAATGAACAGCTTCGTAAGAAAAGGATATCTGTTGGTATTATTGGTGCCATCAAAATGAAATATAACCAGGCTAAGCAACGGCTTATCTTGCTGGATTATGACGGAACGTTGGCGTCGCTCAAGACACGACCGGAAAATGCTAAGCCCGCCCCTGAACTCATTGCCACATTGCAGAAGCTGGTTTCCGACCCGGCCAACCATGTTGTTGTTAATAGTGGTCGCGACCAGTTTACTTTAGAAAAATGGTTGGGAAATTTACCTATTGCAATGGCTGCGGAACATGGTGCTTTCTATAAGGAAAATGGCATCTGGCACAAAAACATAAACAAAGCGGAATGGAGTTCCGGATTGGTGTCCATCTTGAAGCTTTTTGTCGAAAAGACACCTCGTTCCCACCTTGAAGTCAAGGAAACGACTTTGGCATGGTATTACCGGGAAAGTGATGCATGGTTAGGAGCTTTGCGGGCACAGCAACTTATCAATGTGCTGGTTAACATCTGTATACAGCAAAAGCTGCAAATCATACAAGGAGATAAAGTGGTGGAGATTAAGTCTCCCGATTATAATAAAGGTTCCGAAGTGAGACGCCAGTTGGAAAAGAAACATTATGACTTTATCATAGCTATGGGAGATGATACTACGGATGAAGATATGTTCAAAGCTTTGCCGGTGAATGCAGTGACAATCAAGGTGGGATATGTGTCGGAGGCAGCAAGCTATAATATGCCATCACAAACGGAAGTCCTGCCTTTTCTTCAAATTCTGGCGAACAAGAAAGACATGAAACAACCCATTGGCGAGAATGTCAAAACGAGCTTGAAAGGGGTATTCGATTTTTTCAGAGACTTGTTAAAAACAAAATAGTAAAAATGAGTAATTTAAATTATGGGGTAGTAGGCAATTGTCGGACTGCCGCACTTATATCCGAAAAAGGCAGCATAGACTGGTTGTGTTTTCCCGATTTTGATTCTTCGTCTATCTTTGCATCACTACTTGATCGGGAAAGAGGAGGAAGTTTTGGATTTGACGTTACAGAAGACCATCATATCTCACAATCTTACGTTCCTCACACTAACATATTGTCTACTTCTTTTTCTTCGAAAGAGGGAGAATTTGTCGTACTTGATTACATGCCTTATTACCGTTCCTGCGAAAATGCCCATTATCTTCCGGCAGAATTGTATCGATATGTGAGGTGGATAAAAGGTAAGCCCCGTTTCAAAGTAAACTATGTCCCTGCTCCCAATTATGCGCAAGGTAAAGTGATTCATAATGTCACTTCTGAATTTATAGAAAGCTATTGTTCTTCTGATAATAAAGATAGACAATATTTGTATTCTTCCCTTCCTTTGCAGGACATCGAACAGAAAAAAGAAATTATATTGGAAAAAGATGAGTTCTTTCTTTTGTCATACAATGAAAAGGTCATTCCGGTGGATATTGAACGGGAAAAAATTGAATATTGCCGTACTTTGGTTTATTGGCTTAATTGGACCAACCGTACTAAGAAATATTCTCTCTATAATGATGTGATAGAAAGAAGCATGCTGGTTTTGAAACTGATGTCTTACTATAACGGAGCCGTACTGGCCGCCCTTACTACCAGTTTGCCTGAATCCGTCGGCGAAGTACGTAATTGGGATTATCGGTTCTGTTGGTTAAGGGATGCCTCCATGTCTATCGAAACTTTGTTCCAGATAGGCCATATAGGAGCAGCAAGACGTTTTATGAAGTTCATACAGTCCACTTTCGTATCCAAGCACGAATCCTATCAGATAATGTACGGCATTCGGGGAGAAAGGCAGCTGACCGAGATTATTCTGGAGCATTTGTCCGGATATAAGAATTCCAAACCAGTACGGATAGGTAATGATGCTTACCATCAAAAGCAGAATGACTCGTTCGGTTATCTGATGGATTTGATTTACCAGTACTATCGGCTGATGCCCGGTACATTAGACGAAATAGAGGATATGTGGGAAATGGTAAAGAGCATTCTTTCCACGGTAATGGAAGATTGGAAGAAACCAGATAAGGGGATATGGGAAATCAGAGGAGAAAGCCGCCATTTTGTTTCATCCAAAGTGATGTGTTGGGTGGCTTTGGACCGTGGTGCAAAGATAGCTTCCATGCTCAATAAATACGGTTATAGTGAACGTTGGCAAAAGGAAGCTGACAAGGTATGGCAGGATGTAATGACATATGGATGGAAGGAAGAACTTCAAAGTTTCTCGCAGACTTATGATAATATGGCAATGGATTCCTCTTTGCTGTTGATGGAACCTTACGGTTTTATTGCAGCAGACGATATCCGATACCATAAGACAGTGAAGGCTGTGAAAAAAGCTCTTTTGCATAAGGGATTGATGTACCGGTATAACAGCGAAGATGATTTCGGGCTTCCTTCTTCGGCTTTTACCATTTGCACTTTTTGGCTGATACGTGCACTTTTTGTTATCGGAGAAAAGGAAGAAGCCCGTTGTTTGTTTGATGATGTTCTGACATATTCCAATCATTTGGGGTTATTCAGTGAGGATATTGATTTTAATACGAAGGAACAACTGGGGAATTTTCCACAAGCTTATTCGCATTTGGCATTAGTCAATACGGCTATTCTGTTTGCAGAAGAAAATAAGAGATTGGCTTTTATCCGGCCGTAACGAGGAGGGGAACTTAATTAATACTGCAAATGGGAGCATTTTGTATTTGTCCTTCTTTCTTTCGTTTTTAATTCCATTGAATGATGATACCTTTCTTTTTTTATGTATTTTTGCATAAATAAAATTTCACTATTTCGGCAGTTGTTTTGTACTCATATCGCTGATATAGTTTAGGAACTCAAAATAAAGGATTATCATGTTACGGAAGATTAGACTGACTTTTGCAATGATTTGCTTTGTACTCATCACCTTGTTGTTCCTTGATTTTACGGGAACGTTGCATGGGTGGTTCGGCTGGTTGGCCAAAATCCAGTTTTTGCCGGCTGTATTGGCGCTAAATGTGGGAGTGATATTGTTTCTTGTAATTCTCACTTTGGTATGCGGGCGTATCTATTGTTCTGTGATTTGCCCCTTAGGGGTATTTCAGGATATACTGGCATGGCTGGGCCGGCAACCTAAAAAACGCAGGAAGCTTCCTTACTCTTATTCTCCGGCCTTATCTTGGCTGCGCTATGGCGTATTGGGTGTGTTTATCATTGCTTTGATTGCCGGAATTGGTTCATTGGCTGCTCTACTTGCACCCTATAGTGCATACGGACGTATTGCCAATAATCTTTTTCAACCTATATGGCAATGGGGCAACAATCTGCTTGCTTATCTGGCTGAACGGGCAGACAGTTATGCCTTTTATGAAACGGATGTATGGTTGAAGAGCCTGCCGATTTTTATTATTGCTGCCGCTACTTTGGCTGTGCTTGTTGTTCTGGCCGGACGCAACGGACGAACCTATTGTAATACGATTTGCCCGGTAGGAACGGTCTTGGGCTTCCTTTCACGTTATTCGCTTTTTCCGCATCACAATAGATTCGGAAAAGTGCAACCAATGCAGTCTTTGTTCACGCAACTGCAAGGCAGCCTGCATCAACTTTAAGGAGCATCAGATTGATGCAAGCCGGTGTGTGGTTTGCATGAACTGCATTGAGAAGTGCAAGCATGGAGCCATTTCCTACAAGTATCATCCTTTCGGCAAACCTGCTGCGGGCAAGGCTAATTCGGAACAGATAAACGAAACCCGCCGCAGTTTTTTCACAGCAACGGCTCTGGTTGCAGCCACTTCTGTTTTAAAAGCGCAGGAAAAGAAAGTAGACGGAGGACTGGCAGCCATTGAGGATAAGAAGATTCCCGAGCGAAGCACTCCCCTCACTCCTCCCGGCTCATTGAGTGCCCGCAATATGGCGCAACACTGCACGGCCTGCCAGCTCTGTGTGTCGGCATGTCCCAATCAGGTTCTTCGTCCTTCTGCGGACTTAAGGAAATTGATGCAGCCGGAAATGTCATACGAACGCGGCTATTGCAGACCGGAATGTACAAAATGTTCGGAGGTATGTCCTACAGGAGCTATCCGCCCGATAATCAAAGTTGATAAATCATCCGTTCAGATAGGGCATGCCGTGTGGGTAAAGAAAAATTGCATACCACTGACGGATGGTGTGCAGTGTGGCAACTGTGCACGCCATTGCCCGACGGGAGCCATACAAATGGTGCCGAGTATACCTGAAGACAAGGATTCTCCAAAGATTCCGGTAATCAATGTGGAGCGCTGTATCGGCTGCGGGGCATGCGAGAATCTTTGTCCGGCCCGTCCGTTCAGTGCCATCTATGTGGAAGGGCATGAAAGACATCGGATTATATAACAAAGTAGAATTTCTATAAGTATGGAAGAACATCATAAAAACAATATGAACCGTCGTGATTTCTTGAAGATAGTGGGGATTACAGCCGCCACATCTACTGCTGCCCTCTATGGATGTGGTTCTAAGGAAGGGAGCAGTGAAGGTAGTAAAGCGTTGGGTCCCATTCCGACGGATAAAATGACCTATCGTAGTTTTCCCGGTTTGGGGAGTGACAAAGTTTCTATTTTAGGATATGGTTGTATGCGCTGGCCTACCGTTCCTGCTCCGGATGGAAAAGGGGAAATGATAGACCAGGATGCTGTGAACGAACTGGTGGATTATGCCATTGCCCATGGTGTGAATTATTTCGATACGTCTCCGATGTATGTACAAGGATGGAGTGAGAAGTCTACGGGAATAGCTCTGAAACGCCACCCGCGCGAATCGTTCTATCTTGCCACCAAACTATCCAATTTTCATCCTGATACCTGGACTCGCGAGGGTTCCATTGCCATGTACCGTAAGTCATTCGAGGATATGCAGGTGGACTATATAGACTACTATCTGCTACACATGATTGGTGGCGGTGGCATGGAGCAATTCCGCAAACGCTACATAGACAACGGTATGATTGATTTTCTTGTCAAGGAGCGTGAAGCAGGACGCATCCGCCGTTTGGGATGGTCGTTCCACGGAGATATCGAAGTCTATGACTATGCCTTGCAGATGCATGACCGTGGTGAAGTTCATTGGGACTTTGTACAAATACAGTTGAATTATGTGGACTGGAAACATGCTTCGGGCAGCAACTTCAAGGCAGAGTATCTGTATGACGAGCTGGCCAAGCGTAAGATCCCTGCTGTCATTATGGAGCCTCTGCTGGGTGGGCGGCTCTCCAATGTCCCCGACCATATTGTGGCACGGCTGAAGCAGCGCGAACCCGAACGCAGTGTGGCGTCTTGGGCATTCCGTTATGCCGGTTCTCCCCAGGATGTACTGACAGTGCTGAGCGGCATGACTTATATGGAACATTTGCAGGATAACATCCGTACTTACTCTCCATTGGTACCACTCACAGAAGAGGAAACTCAGTATCTGTATGATACGGCAGATTTGATGATGGAGTACCCCACCATACCTTGCAACGACTGCAAGTACTGCATGCCTTGCCCGTATGGAATTGACATTCCTGCCATCTTGATACATTACAATAAATGTGTCAATGAAGGAAATGTGCCGGAAAGCAGCCAGGATGAGAATTATCGGAAAGCACGCCGTGCTTTTCTCGTAGGATATGACCGAAGTGTACCCAAACTGAGGCAGGCCGACCATTGTACCGGGTGCAACCAGTGTTCTCCGCATTGCCCGCAAACGATTGATATTCCCAAAGAACTGCATCGTATTGACAAATTTGTAGAACAGTTGAAACAAGAGACTTTATAAAATGGAGAGTATCATTGACATACTGCACAAGGGAGGATACTCTTGTGTTATGAAGAACCGGGAGGAAGTCCGTACTTTCACCCAACGGGGAGTAGCGGATTTGTATGATTTGTACCAGGCAGATTCTGCATTTATGAAGGGGGCTGCCATTGCCGATAAGGTTATAGGGAAAGGTGCCGCTGCTTTGATGGTACTGGGAGGCTTTAAAACGGTCTATGCCGATATAATCAGCACTCCTGCGCTGGCATTGCTGTGCAAAGCAGGAATTGAAACGACTTTTGCCCAAGAGGTTCCCCATATCATTAACCGTGACAAGACCGGCTGGTGCCCGTTGGAGACGGCTTGCATGGAGCTGAATACGGTAGAGGAGATGTATCCGGTGATTCAGAATTTTATATCAAGAATCAGGGCAAAATAGCAACAGCCTGCTCTCTTTCCCTGATTACCTGATGCCTTTCTCTTCCAGCATCTTGAAGTCTTCCTTGAGCATACCGACATCATCCAGTGTGCGGGCTTCATTGTGGTCGTTCAGATAGACTCTGGGTCTTTCGATAAACAGAGCGCTGGTGACAGATAAAGAGTCATTCCGGTATGGGGTCTCCACTCCACCTATTTCCAGCATTGTCTGGAAGAATGAGGCACTGGAAGATACATTCTTCTGCCTATTGGCTTGTGCGGCCTCCAATAACGATGGGTATCTCTGCCGGTAGTTGTCGGACATCCAAATAAAGAATGGCACATGTATCTGATAATAGGAAGGTACCGGTGAGGCATGCAGAAAGAGATGCCGGTTGTCATCGAAAATATCTTCTCCATGGTCTGAAGTGTATATCAGGGCAGAATTGACATGTTGTTCTTGAAGCATATCTATCAGACGAACCAGAAAATTATCCGTGTAGCGGATAGAATTGTCATAGGCATTAATCAGGTTGTCTTTGTATTTCACTTCCGCATCAACGGGCATGTCCGGCAGGAAGAAAGCCTGCTCTGCCGGATAGCGCTCTTTATAATTGAAATGAGAACCGTAAGTGTGGAGAACTATAAATTGCCTGGAAACTCCTTTGCCCAGTTCTTTTGCTACCAGTTTCAACAGTTCGTTATCAGAGGGGTTGTAATTGGAATCCCCCACATCTTCTTTAATGAAATCATACGTGTCGGCTTCTTTGCCGAAGAAGTCTATAAATGAGTGGTTATAGCGCTGGTTCGAGAAAAAGGCGGTCTGGTAACCGGCTTCCTTGAATGCTGTGATAATCCCTTTTTGATAATAGATGGAATCAAAACTGGAAGCACTGACCGGTGACAGCAACATCGGAACACTCTTGTGGGTAGTGTTTGATTCTGTCAGCACATGGCTGAAAGCTGTCAGTCCGCCAATGCCCGACAGTCCCGGGTTAGTCTCCCGTTCGTAGCCGTACAAAGCCCAGTTGCATGCCCGTGAGGTTTCTCCCACCACCATTACATATACTTCCCTTTCATCAGCCTGATGAGTACTTCTAGCATGAAAGGTAAAATCTTTAGAGGTCTTGTGATAATTCCGCGTCTGGGCCGTCCGTTGAAAAGCAAGTGCTATGTTGTAGCATACGTTGGCAGGATACAGTTCGGATTTCGGCTCATACCGGTTATCTGTCAAATAAGCAGTGCCTAAGGATAATATTCCGGCAGACAACACATACAGAGTGCGACGGCGAGCTTGCCGGATGAATGCTTCGGACAGTCTGCGTTTGTGTACAATGGATATGGTTGCCAGAATTAATGCAGGTATATAGAGCACTACCACAATAACGATGGCAGGTATCAGATTGTCCAGCAGTTCCAGCGCCTCGCTCGAATTGGTTGTCACCAGATTCAGAAACATATCCACTGCGATAATGGACTGACCGAAAAGATACAGCAATACAAGCTGGAAGGCTCCGAAGAAGATGAACGGAAATAGCAGCCAGAATGTCCTGCCACAGTTTCTCGACCAAGCCATTACAGCATAATATATAGAAAGGGGTAGCAGGATATTACATATCTTTGCCGTCCATGATATGGGTTCTGTAAAGCATAGCACTACATTGGGCACTATCAGAATGACCAGAAACAGATAGAACAAATGTTCCTGATTGTCGAACCATTTTTTTATGTCTCTAAAAAGCTTCATTGATATTGAATATAAATCCGGTCTGGTGTTTGCCAAAACCTAAATCCAAACGTACGTTTACTCTCTTTTTGAACTCCCAGCGGTAGCCGAAACCATAATTAGGAAGAATATGCCTGGCCTCCAATTCCGAGAAATTCGGGAATATGGTTCCCGCCCCTACCCATACGGCAACTCCATTTCGCTTCCATACATGTTGGCGTAGTTCCAGCTGGGCATCCATTGCACACTTGTCACGGTAGCGCCCCTCATAATAGCCACGCATAGAATAGGAACTTCCCAATGTTGCCATCAGTCCCCAGGGCGGATTTCCGTAGTTCAGCAGAGTATGGAACTGGCCTGCCAACACCCCACCCTTCCACACGGACTGGTAATAGCTGGTCGTCAGTTCCGTATTGCTGAATGCATATTTATTTCCCAAAAAGGCCGGACTGAAGTGCTGGTCTATCCGTAGGTAATATCCTTTATAGGCATTTGTCAGAAAATCGCGTGAATCATACAACAAGGAAAACCCCAAGCTCACGTTGGTGCTACGCGCTTTCATTCCTTTCCATAATTCCGGTTTTTCAAAGTCATGTCCATACACGTAATCAAATGTTGTCATCGGACCGATATAAAAGTTACGTGCCATCCGGAACATGAAGTCCACCTTAACCTGCGCCTGAAAGCGATCGTATTCACTCTCATTGTCATCATTGGCTCCATTGTCATATCCTTGTCCCCAGTAAAGGCTTGGGAAAGAATAGAAATACAGATTGTAGTTCAACCGGTATTTGTCTTGGGGAAACAGATGGTTTCCACGTACTCCCAGCAAATAGAATCCCACTGTGGAGACATCCCCATACAGAGAGACATTGGACGGAGGGAGAATACTATCGTTCCGGTCGGTACGGTAGAGTCCTGCCGCCACCAGTCCGATTCCAAATTTGGTGTCACTGGAATAATGAGGCCCGCCTATAATGCTGAAATCAAATTTTTTGTTTTTCTTTTCTTTGTTGGCATCGTTGAAGTAATTCAAAATTTTTTCGAAAAAACTGCGTTTCTTGAGAAGCGAGTCTATCGGATACGTAGAAATTGAGTCCACAGAGTTTTTTGCTTCTGCAGGGTGTGTTTGTGCATGAACAGCCGTTTCTGTAATCAGCATCAATATTGGTAATATCCATTTTGTCAATTTAGTGTCCATTTGCTTGTAGAAAACTTCCGTGGCAAAGTTTGTTTTATGTTCTTCATTACAACAATGTTACCCTTCTTTTTGTTTCCTATTTTTCTCTTTTATGTTCATTTCTACATTGCATGTGGGGTTCACTCTTTTTGACCACATCATTTATAGAGCTTTCCTCAGTTATACTGTTATTTTAATATTACAAAGAACAACATGATATTGAATTAATGAAAACAGCAATGAACATTCTCGATAAAGAGGGGCAGAAACGATGGGTAATCGTAGGCGGTGGCTTCGATGGATTAAAGCTAGTACGAAAATTGAATACTTCGGAAGCCTTGTTCAACCGAACCAGATATTGGACAGCTTTGAACAGGCCCAGAGTACCGGTAATAAAGAAGAGCACAGGCGTCTGATGACCTTTGCCATTGTAGGTGGTGGAGCTACGGAAATAAAGTTGTCCGCTACTCTGGCCGAGATGAGAAAGTTTGTCCTTTCTCAAAACTATCCAGGCTTGAATATCAATGAGAAGCGTATCATCTTGTTGGATGGCTCTTCCAGGCTTTTGTCTGCCTTTTCTGAAAAGTCTTCCAAAGAAGTGACTGATTATCTGAAGAAGCATGATGTGGAAATTAAATTGAATCAACGGGTGATGGGATACGAGAATTATCAGTTGGCATTGAATGATGGGACCGCAAGCAATACCAAAAAAATGTATTCTGGGTGGCCGGTGTCAAAGCAAACAGCCTTCAAGGATTGCCTGCCTATGGACCGGGAAACCGCTTGAAGGTGGACACTTATAACCGTCTTTCTCAATATCCCAATATTTTCGCTATCGGGAATACGGCCCTTATGATTTCTGAGGAGTATCCCAAAGGACACCCGCAAGTGGTGCAACCAGCCATCCAGCAGGCCCGCAACTTGATAAGGAACTTGCAGCGTGCAGAAGCAGGCCTGCCGCTGCAACCGTTTATATATCAAAACAAAGGCTCCATGGAGACCATTGGCCGCAATCATGCCGTAGTCGAGCTTAAGAAGCTGCGTTTTGGAAGTTTTCCGGTATGGGCTGTGTGGCTGTTCATCCATTTGATGAGTATTGTGGGTGTAAAAAACCGTCTTTCCATCTTCGTAGACTGGATGTGGAGTTACTTTACCTATGACCTGTCTTTACGGATTATCATCAAACCCTTGAAGCGGCAGTAAACTTTTATTGAGTAATATTTGTTATAGTTCATATACGAACTTAAAAATGAATGAATATGTTAAAACGACTTTTATTTCCCGTCAAACCGGACGGAACGGCAACATCTGCTATGCTATTAATTGCAAGAATTGTATTCGGTATATTATTAATGAACCACGGTATCCAGAAGTGGACTAACTTTCAAGAGCTGTCGGCTGTTTTCCCAGACCCATTGGGTGTAGGCAGCCCGCTGTCTTTAGGATTGGCTATCTTCGGTGAATTGGCATGCTCCATGGCATTCATTATAGGTTTTCTCTATCGTTTGGCTATGATACCAATGGTGTTTACAATGGCTGTTGCCTTTTTTGTAATTCATGGCAATGACCCGTTTGCCACGAAAGAGCTGGCTTTTGTGTACCTGGTAGTGTTCATATTGATGTATATCATAGGCCCGGGCAAGTTTGCCGTTGACCGTTGGATCGGAAAGGCTCTTTCTCAAAAAACTCATAGATAGACACTTCTGTTTTACTGAAAACAGATTTTAAGCTCAAATAGGATGTATTTTCGTAAAAAATCCTATATTTGCGGATGCTTAAAATAACTCAATGAGCTATAAAGCTATTAAACACAGTAAAATAAAAAAGAGTGATTATGAAAAAGTTCAATTTGAAGATGGCTGCGACCGTAATGATTTGCGGCTCGTTTCTTTTCAGTTCTTGTATCGGTTCTTTTGGACTGCATAGTAAACTGGTCAGCTGGAATCAAGGTATTGGTACCAAGTTTGTAAACGAACTGGTTTATCTGGCATTCAATATTGTCCCGGTATATGGCGTTTGCTATCTGGCCGATGCATTGGTCATCAACTCCATCGAATTCTGGAGTGGTTCAAACCCTATGGCCAGCATTGGTGATGTAAAGAAAGTGAAAGGTGAAAACGGTGACTACCTGGTAGAGACACTTGAAAACGGCTATTCTATCACCAAAGAAGGTGAGACCGCTTCTATGGAACTCATTTACAACAAAGAGTTGAATACTTGGAATGTTGTTGCCGATGGTGTCAGCACAGAATTGCTGCAAATGAACAATGACGGCACTGCACAAATGACCCTTCCGAACGGTGAGGAAATGACAGTGACACTGGATGCCCAAGGTGTGGCTGCAGCACGTCAAGCGACAATGATTGACAGCTATTACGCCTTTAAGTAATGGGATAATGGATAAATGATAATGGGTAAATGTATATGCTAATTATCCAGTATCATTTATCCATAGTCATTTATATTTTTAGAACGGATATCCCACAGCAAAGTGGAAAGCAAAATCGCGGCTAAATTTAGGATGAATAATGGGATAACGGTCTTTTTTCTTCTCGTAAGCTGGATTGATTGCTTTCATACCTCCGTCGAAACGCAATACAAAGAAATCTAAGTCAAGACGCAGTCCTAAACCATATGCCAAAGCAATCTGCTTATAGAACTTGTCAAATTTAAACTGACCTCCCGGCTGGTCTTTATAATCCCGTATTGTCCAGATATTCCCGGCATCTACAAAGAGAGCCCCTCTGAATTTCCAGAATAACCGTGTGCGGTATTCAATGCTGGCATCCAGCTTGATGTCTCCCGACTGGTTCATGAAGTTATTATCGCCGGGGAAAGAACCGGGCCCCAAATCACGTACAGACCATCCGCGCACACTATTGGCGCCACCGGAAAAGTAGCGTTTTTCAAATGGAAGCATTGTTGCATTGCCGTATGGAATGGCGATACCGACACCAAAATGAAATGCCAATGAATTGCGGTTGTCAATGACCAGGTTCTTGGCAAAGTCAAAATCGCCTTTCAGGTATTGGGCAAAAGGAATGTTTAATAAAGTGTATTCTCCCGATGCATTCTTCTTCATTCCTCCGAGCTTTGCCACAGCATACAACAAATTGCCCGCTGATTCAAAATTGAAGCGGATGGTATAGGAATTTCCGATGCCGGAATTATTCATCAAAGCCTTTCCGGCACTGTTATAAATATAGCTATAGCCGGTGCGGACAATAAAACGGTCTTCATAATTATATTTGAGGATGTAGTTCTCGTCTTTCTCCAGATAATCCTCTTTAAATCTCTGGTCTATGCTGGGCATGTACAGATAATTGATGTCCAGTAAATCAATGCGATGCTGCGAACGCTGTTGTTGTACTCCCCATTTGTAGCTCCATCCGGCAGACGCCACAATACGTGTGAATTCAGGCCGCATCTGGTAGTTATATTGCAAGCCGAATTCTGTAGTAGCCCTTATCCTCCGTTTGAAATCGCTGGATACAAAGGGAAACATGAACTGTGGAAAGTTGATAGTTGCTTCCGCACCTAATTCTATATAGTCTTGATTTAAGGAGCTCTGCAAACCAGACACAGCCTCGTATGCCCCACGTAGCTTGAACATGAATGTTTCGGAACCTTTGAACATGTTGCGGTGCTGAAAAGCCACTGAAGCGGCAGCTCCCAAGTCGCCGGCAGAGTTTGTGCCTTCCACTTCAAAGGATACGGACTGATGCTTGCCTCTGGTCAGCATCACATAGGCGTTGAGCTTTGCACTGTCACTCTGCTGTACTTCGAAAAAACGGATGTTGGTGTATTTCAGGGCTTGCAGGCGTCCGTAGTTGGAGTAGGTGCGCTGCACGTTTTGCTCATTATAGAGAGTTCCCGGAATGATGCGCAGATTGTTGGTCAGCACTTTGGGACGCAGATAAAGCTTGTCTTTGTAGTAGATGGGGAATCCTTTGTAGTGCAATGAATCATTTACCTCGATGCTGTTCAAGGCAGATGCCTGCAACACATTATAGTCTGTAATGAAACTCACTTTATTGATAGTGTACTGTTGGTGATTCTGCGGTGTATCCTCGTTGTGCTGCTTGTATGGAGCCAAATGCAACGTCAAATCTACCAGGTAAGAATTGCGGACAGTATCTGCGGTATAAGAGATGTACTCTTTATTGAACTTATAATATCCGTTCTGAAGCAGTTTGTTCGTGATACGCTGACGTTCTGCATCCAATACATTGACATCAAAATACATGCCTTCGGATAAGAGGGTTACTGCAGAATCCTGCCGCATGTATTCCTTTATTTTACTGTCCCGGATATCATATTTCAAGGTACGCACTTTATAGGGTTTGCCGGTTGTCACCTTATAGACTAACCTCATCTTTTTCTTTTTGACTTGGCGTATCGGTTCCACCAGAGCACCCATATAGCCCATATTCTGCACAGCTTTAGTGATCTCTTCCCTGGTCCGATTGGTTTCCTCCTCACTGTATATGACAGGAGCATCCCCTAATTTCCTCAATGTACGGTTTATCCAGCGTGTAGAGTCCCGTCCGGACCAGTTGTAGACATACAACTGGGTCTTTATCAGACTGAACCACTTCGCATTGGGATTCTGGCGGATATACATGGAGAGATTAGATGGTTTTACTTCCTTATTGTCAGTATGTATACGCACTTCATCCAGCAAATACGAGCCGTCCGGCACATATTTGGTAGAAGAACAGGAAGCCAACAAAAGTACGATAGTAGTAAGTATCGCGTAGCGGAAACCTTTATCCATACCGAGTCATTAATTGCGCATAAACAGCTACAAATATACTTGTATTTTTTTGTTCCCGAAATAAAAAACGCCGGAAGAGTGCAGAGTTTTTGATTATATTGAAATAATCACGTATTTTTGTCAAATGATAACATGTGTATCCTATGGCATTAAGTAAAAACCGCATTAAATATATCCACTCGTTGGAGCAGAAAAAGAACCGGAAGGCTGACAAGGTATTTCTGGCAGAAGGACCTAAACTCGTAGGGGATTTGTTGGGACATTTTCCTTGTCAGTTCTTGCTGGCAACTTCAGAATGGCTTTCCCGGAACCGCCCTATCTCCACTGTAACGGATGTCACGGAAGTATCGGAGGAAGAACTTTCGCGTGCCAGCCTGCTAAAAACTCCCCAACAAGTGCTGGCTGTGTTCCGGCAGCCGGATGAGGAGACGGATGTTTCCGTCATCAGCCGCTCCCTCTGTCTGGCTTTGGATGATGTGCAAGACCCCGGTAACCTGGGAACGATTGTCCGCCTTGCCGATTGGTTTGGGATAGAGCATATATTCTGTTCGCCCAATACGGTGGATATCTATAATCCCAAAACAGTGCAGGCCACGATGGGAGGTATCGCACGCGTCAGACTGCATTATACTCCCCTACCCGAGCTCATTCGCTCACTGAAGGATATTCCCGTTTACGGCACTTTCCTGGACGGAGAGAATATGTACGGACAATCACTCTCGAAAAATGGGCTGATTGTGATGGGAAATGAAGGAAATGGCATCGGAAAAGAAGTGGAGGCACTCATCAACCGCAAACTATACATACCGAATTATCCCGCCGGCCGTGAGACCTCGGAGTCGTTGAACGTGGCTATTGCTACAGCAGTAGTTTGCGCTGAGTTCCGGCGCCAGGCAGCATTGTAGTAAAATCAAAAGGGAAAAACAACCAGGGAATCAAACAAGACAATTCTTCCTCGATAACCGGAGGGATTGCCGTCAGTATATTGCAGCACGTATCAAAATGAGGATAGTCTGTTTCCGCCTCCGTAAGCAAAGCTATGACGCCCGGTAGCCATTCCGTATTCTCCACCTCTTCTGTCAATGGGAAGATACGTGATACACACTGTCCTTCACCTATCTCCACCACATATTGTTTCAGATAGCCATGTCTGGGAAGAAACAGAAAATGGGAAGCGTAGCGTTTCATGCTTTCGGACGGGGACGTATGGTTCTAGGAGTTGTGGCATTTTCCTGCTCCTGAATTTTCAGAGGCTTCAATTTCTCTGGTTTCCCGATACTGTCCTTGCGAAGGGAGTCTGTGGCCTGCTGAAGGCTGTCCTTTGGGGCAATGACCAGACTGTCTGTGGCGTGATAGCGCATCAGTGAGATACGGTCTGCCAGCAAAGGCTGTGGAGTCTCCTGCTGCGGGTAATAGATGAACCCGCGTATTTCCTTGATTTCTCCTAAGGTATCGGCAAACAAGGTGAGCGTTTCCACACCTGTGCCTTGTACTTTCCGAATGGCACTGATGACACTGTCATTCTTCTCATAAAGAACCTGCATCGCCATCAACGGAGCATGTATGCTGTCCGGTGCACCGTTGTGAAAACGGAAGCGTGCGCTCCAGCGCAACGTGTCACGGTCGTGGAAATTGGTGTCTGAAGGCAACGTAAACGTTATCTTGTTGTCCAGGGGCATGCCCGTCAACTGATAGATATGCTGCCATATCCACACGTCGATACTGTCTCCGGGAAGTGATTCTTTCGGCTTGTTGTCACGCAGGGCAATCAAGTGGTTGATACCGTCTCTTTCGGCTTTTAAGCGTACATTCACTTTCTCGTAGATTTTGGTAAGTACCTCCGGATTACGGGCAAACCAGACCATAGAAGAGTCGAAATCGGCCTGAGTGATGCCATATTTCTTGAAAACCGATTCAATGTAAAGAACCCGCTTATAGCTTTCGTTATACGGTACTTCTTCACCCATAGCTTTGGCTATGTGATAATCGTAAAGCACGTTTTCCATCTTGGCATCCGGAAGGACGGTCTCAGGTCTTTTCACCTTACAAGCCGTCAGACTGAATGCCAGAAGGACTACACTACACCATTGAATTCGATTTATTCCTTTCATGATTTCTTTATGGCTGCGTGATAGGCATCATTGAAATCCTTATTATAGAACAACAGCAATGCAATCATACCACAGCTGATTGCTGCATCTGCAAAATTGAATATCGGGCTGAAAAAAATAAAGTGTTCACCACCGACGAACGGCATCCATGTGGGCCAGTTTGTATCTATGATAGGAAAATAGAACATATCTACCACTTTGCCGTGAAACCAGGAAGCATATCCTCCCCCTTCAGGCAGGAAAGAAGCTATCTGCGAATGAGTGCTTTCATTAAACAGTACACCGTAAAAGACGCTGTCAATAATGTTACCCAAAGCTCCCGTCAGGACTAAAGACACACAGACGATGAATCCCGTCTTCATTCCCAGCTTCACGAATTTATGCAGAAACCAACCTATCACCGTTACCGCAACAATACGGAACAAGGTGAGAAACAGTTTGGCGAATATTTCCATACCGAAAGCCATGCCACTATTCTCAGTAAAGTAGATGTAGAACCAATCTGTGATTCGGATGCTCTCGTGCCAGTACATGTGAGTCTTAATCCAAATCTTGATAATCTGGTCTATAATTAATACCGAGAATATAATGAGTAAGGCTATCCGTCCTTTCGTAAAGAATTTACCCATTTTTATTTCTTGCCGTTGTTTTTAGCTTCGATGCTCAAAGTGGCATGGGGCACTGCACGAAGGCGCTCTGCCGGTATCAGTTTGCCGGTTTCGCGGCAAATGCCATATGTTTTGTTCTCAATGCGCACCAAAGCAGCCTGCAATCCTTGGATGAACTTTAACTGGCGTTGGGCCAGACGTGTGGTTTCTTCCTTGGATAAGGTGTTGGCACCTTCTTCCAGCACTTTGTACGTAGGAGATGTATCGTCGGTGTCATTGCCGTCTGCACCCGTCAGGCTAGCCTTTAACAATTCATAGTCACGTTGTGCTAACTCTAACTTCTCCAGAATGATAGCGCGGAATTCTTCCAATTCAGCATCTGAGTATCTTGTCTTTTCTGCCATAACTTTTACGTGTTAATCAGGTTAGTATTTAATTATTCTTTCACTACGCTCACGTACAGCGAGAAATCGTCGAAGTTTAGTTCTGCACCATTTTCTACGTTGTCTGTCAGCGTCAGTGAAGTTCCTAAAACTTGGTTACAAATATAGTCTTTATATTCGTTTACTGCATCATCTGTTTGAGGATTTTTTGATAATGTAATCTTTATTTTATCGGTTATCTCAAAACCGCTTGACTTGCGGATATTCTGAATACGGTTCACCAACTCGCGCGCAACACCTTCACGACGCAACTCTTCGGTTACGGTAACTTCCAAAGCTACGGTTAGTTTACCTTCGTTGGCAACCAGCCAGCCCGGGATGTCCTCGCTGAAGATTTCCACATCGGCAGTTTCAATCACAGCTTCCGTACCGTTCAGGACGAACGTATAGGAACCGTTCTTCTCCAGTTCAGCGATAGCCTCCTGAGACATTCCGGCCACGGCAGCAGCCACAGCTTTCATCTGTTTTCCGAATTTCGGTCCCAACTTCTTGAAGTCGCATTTCACTTTTTTTACCAGTACACCGGCAGCACCGTCCACAAACTTGATTTCTTTCACATTCACCTCGTTCATGATAAGTGCTTTCACAGCCTCGATGTGTGCACGCTGTTCTTCATCCACTACCGGTATCATGATGCACTGAAGCGGTTGGCGGACTTTGATGTTCACCTTGCGGCGCAGTGCCAATACCATAGAAGTGACGTCTTGTGCCATCTGCATGCGGGTTTCCAATTCCTTGTCTATCATTTCCTCCTTATATTCGGGGAACTTGGCAAGGTGTACGGAAACCACGTTGTCGCGTCCCGTAGCTGCAATCAGGTCTGTGTACAGCATGTCGGCATAGAACGGAGCAATGGGCGCCATCAGCTTGGCTACAGTTTCCAAGCAGGTATAGAGTGTCTGGAATGCAGAGAGCTTGTCCTGCGTCATACCGCCACCCCAGAAGCGTTTACGGTTCAGACGAACGTACCAATTGGAGAGATTGTCGTTCACAAACTCAGAAATGAGACGTCCTGCTTTCGTGGGCTCGTATTCATTGTAGCAGGTATCCACGTTCTTCACCAGCGTATTCAGTACGGAGAGAATCCAACGGTCTATCTCAGGGCGTTCTGCCATGGGCACGTCGGCTTCCTTGTATTCAAATTCGTCTACATTGGCATAGAGGGCGAAGAATGAATAGGTGTTATAGAGTGTTCCGAAGAACTTGCGGCGCACCTCTTCCACTCCATCCACGTCGAACTTAAGATTGTCCCACGGAGAAGAGTTGGTGATCATGTACCAGCGCAACGGGTCGGAACCGTATTTCTCGATGGTCGAGAAGGGGTCTACGGCATTGCCCAGACGCTTGGACATCTTGTTTCCGTTCTTGTCGAGCACCAGACCGTTGGAGATAACAGCCTTATAAGCGGTGCTGTCGAACACCATCGTGGCGATGGCGTGCAGCGTGAAGAACCAGCCGCGTGTCTGGTCCACTCCTTCGGCGATGAAATCGGCAGGATATACCTGATGGCTGTCCAGCAGTTCCTTGTTTTCGAACGGATAGTGTATCTGTGCATAAGGCATGGCACCGGAGTCAAACCATACGTCAATCAAGTCCGTTTCACGTTTCATCGGCTTGCCGTCTTTGGAAACAAGGATGACATCGTCTACGTAAGGACGGTGCAAGTCTATCTTGTCGTAATTCTCTTCGGTATATATACCCGGCTGGAAGCCTTTGTCCTTGTAGGGGTTGGACTGCATCAGACCGGCAGCTACGGATTTCTCTATTTCGTTGTAAAGTTCTTCTACAGACTCGATACATTTTTCCTCGCTATTGTCCTCTGTACGCCAGATAGGCAGCGGAGTGCCCCAGTAGCGTGAACGGCTGAGATTCCAGTCATTCAGGTTTTCCAGCCACTTACCGAAACGTCCCGTACCGGTGCTTTCCGGCTTCCAGTTGATGGTCTTGTTCAACTCTATCATACGTTCCTTACAAGCAGTGCTGCGGATAAACCAGCTATCCAGCGGATAGTACAATACGGGTTTGTCCGTACGCCAGCAGTGCGGATAGTTGTGTACATGCTTTTCTATCTTGAATGCCTGATGAGCGGCTTTCATCATCATGCAGATTTCGATATCCAATGATTCGGCAGCTTGCGCAGCCTGCTCATTATACTTGCCGTCTACGGTGAATTGAGGGTCATAAGCATTCTTTACCCACTTGCCCTGATACTCCTTATACAAGTCCACGTTGACACATGCCTTTACGAAATCCTCATCCAGTTCATCTATCAAATAGAACTTACCGGTGAGATCCACCATCGGGCGAGTTTCACCTTTCTTGTTTATCATGAACAGGGAAGGTATGCCTGCAGCACGGGCCACAAAGGCATCGTCCGCACCAAAGGTCGGGGCGATGTGTACGATACCCGTACCGTCTTCGGTCGTTACATAATCACCCGCGATTACACGGAAACCTTTATCGCTGGCAGTCCAACTGCCGTCTTCGGCCACATCTATCGGCTTTACCCACGGGATGAGTTGCTCGTACTCCATACCTACCAAGTCCGGTCCCTTGTATTCACCTACAATCTTGAAAGGTATCAGCTTGTCTCCCGGTTTATAATCCTCTAATGCAATGCCTTCCGCTTTTTTATTGAAGTGTGCATAGAGCAATGCTTTTGCCAGAACGACGGTCATCTTCTCGCCACTATAGCTGTTGTAGGTCTGCACGGCTACATAGTCAATCTTAGGCCCTACACAGAGTGCGGTATTGCTGGGCAATGTCCACGGAGTGGTAGTCCATGCCAGGAAGTAAGGAGTCCCCCACTCTGCCATTTCCGGCTTCGGGTTCTTTATCTTGAACTGCCCCACTACGGTCGTATCTTTTACGTCACGATAGCATCCGGGCTGGTTCAGCTCGTGCGAACTGAGTCCTGTACCGGCAGCGGGAGAATACGGTTGTATGGTATATCCTTTATAAAGCAGTCCTTTCTTGTAGAGTTGCTTCAACAGCCACCACAACGTTTCGATGTAGCGGTTGTCGTAAGTTATATAGGGGTTCTTCATGTCCACCCAGTAGCCCATCTTGTGCGTCAGGTCTTCCCACTCTTTGGTGAACTTCATGACGTCCTTGCGGCAGGCAGCATTGTATTCTGCCACAGAAATAGTCCTGCCAATATCCTCTTTCGTAATGCCAAGCGCCTTTTCCACACCCAGTTCCACGGGTAATCCATGAGTATCCCATCCGGCCTTACGCTTTACCTGAAATCCCTTCATCGTTTTGTAACGGCAGAAAATGTCCTTAATGGAGCGAGCCATTACGTGGTGAATACCCGGCATACCATTGGCCGAAGGAGGTCCTTCGAAAAACACGAAAGAAGGACAACCTTCACGTTCTGTCATACTCTTGGCGAAAACCTGGTTTTCGTCCCATTTCTCCAACACTTTTCCGTTCACTTCGGAAAGGTCAAGCTTCGAATATTCGGCAAACTTCTTACCCATCTTGATATTTACTATTTGACAATTTACGATTGAAGAATACTCTTGACCAGCATGTTTTTTGGTACATCAAAAGCCATCTTCTTTATTTTAAGAGTGCAAATTTACAAAAAACTTAGATACAAGAGACTTTTTAGGTAGAAAAAGCTGGCTTAGTGCGATAAAATGTTTTATTTGGCGTCAGTTCAATGGATGTGTGGAAGTAATATCCGCTTGATGTGACCTTTCTAAGAAAAGCACTAAAACCCACGGGGTTCTAAGCAAAAAACGGCAAAACGTAAATTTAGTTCAAACAAGCGACCTGAAAACTACAAATAAGAGGGCTATTTTGCTGAGTTCAACAAACGGTATGTAGAATTCTGCGAATGTCATTGCTGCAATCAGCAATAAGCGTGCAAAACAGCATGGGAAAGAATAATAAAATATCACATTGAAAAAAATAATAGCAGCATCATCTGCGAATAGACTTCAACTGCCGCTGATGTAACTATAATTCAAGATAGAATAATTAAGGAAATGATTCACCACTCCGAAACAATCCAATGTCTCATCGAAAGAGAGAAAGTAATACATCAGGTTTTCGGGTTCTTTCTTTTGGGGCAGGATTTCGTCCACATAGGCAAGAAAGGCGTTTTTTGATGCTGTAATTGCATGGCGGATTTTGAGCATTCAGGCTTCACATCTCCGGTCAGTCCCCCATCACTATAATATTGGCGGCGCTCTTTATAGACTTGGGCGGCTGCCTCATTGATTTATGGTGTAGGCAGGCTTCAGCTATTCTTCCTTGCTCTTCTTCTGCTGCATAGTGGCGTGGAAGGCAAAATAGAGGATGAAGTCTACGAAGTAATAGCGGACACGTTCATAAGTGACAGAATTGACCTTTATGTCAGTTTTCAGGAAGCCCAGGATGGAGAATTGCCTGATGATGACTTCCTGCCGGGTGCGGAGAATACGGGTTTCCTCCTTTACACGCGCCTAGGAGTAATGGAAAGGCTTATATTAAAAGCAATCTGTTTCACCGTATGCCAGTCGGACAGAATCAGTTCACCGGAGGCCAGACGGTAGTTAAGTAATCGCAGCACATTGATGCAAAGAGGTATTTCGGAAGCGGAGAAAGCTTTTTTGACCATTGTTTCAGTTTTTAGAGTAAAAGTTGTGTAAAGACACGAATAAACTATGGAATTACTATCCGAAATGCCACACTTCAGTAACTTAAATGCCACATTTTATCATCCGGAATGCCATAGGTTTCGGACTACGAAATGTGGCACTTGAGGCGGTAAAGTGTGGCATTTAAGTTACTGAAGTGTGGCATCGGGTACGATGAAAAACCCGGCGTGGAAAGGTTATTTTTTCATCTTCACCTCGTACAAATCGCCTCTCCGGTCTTTCAAGTTACGTACACTGCCGTAGGTATGCAGCTCGTTCAGCAAATCCAGATCCACATCCGATACAAGAATCATTTCGGTATTCGGAGTGGCTTCCGCACGCTTGCCGTCTGTGGGGAAAGCAAAATCGCAGGGAGTGAATACACCGGACTGGGCATACTGAATGTCCATGTTGTGCACACGGGGAAGATTACCTACACTGCCGGCTATCACGACGAAGCACTCGTTTTCGATGGCACGGGCATGGGCGCATACCTTTACGCGGCTGTAAGCATTCTGTGTATCGGTAAGGAAAGGCACAAAGAGTATCTGCATGCCTTGGTCCGCCATGATGCGGCTCAGTTCGGGGAACTCGACATCGTAGCATATCAGCACGCCTATCTTCGCACAGTCCGTGTCGAACGTCTGGATGGACTTGCCTCCACTCAATCCCCAAGACTTTATTTCGTCGGGAGTGACGTGTATCTTCTCATACATTTCATAGCTTCCGTCACGCCGGCAGAGGAATCCTACGTTGTATAGCAATCCGTCCTCCTTGATAAGCGGCATACTGCCCGTAATGATATTGATGTTATAACTGATAGCGAGCTTGACGAAACGCTCCCTGATTTCCTCGGTATAGGCCGCCAGTCCACGGATGGCCTGCGATTCGCCCTCATTGTTGAATTTTGCCATCAGCGGTGCATTGAAGTATTCGGGGAAAAGGACAAAGTCACTCTTATAGTCGCTCACGGCATCCACAAAGAACTCCACTTGTTCAAAGAGGTCATCCAGTGTCTTGTAGGTACGCATCTGCCATTGCACCAAGCCGACACGGACGGTAGTTTTGGGGCTTACATAGTCTTGTGTGGGAGCCTGATAGTAGATATTGTCCCATTGCAGCAGGCAGGCATAGTGCTTGGACTCCTCATCATTGGGAAGATAGTTGCGCATCACCTTGCGCACGTGGAAGTCGTTGGAGAGCTGAAAGGTCAGCACCGGGTCGAAGATTTCCTTTTGCTTCACCTTGTCTATGTACTCCTTAGGACGGAGTTGGTCAGCATATTTATAGTAGTTGGGGATACGTCCGCCAAACATGATTGCCTTCAAGTTCAATGTTTCGCAAAGTTCCTTGCGGTATTCATACATGCGGCGTGCCAGACGCAGGCCGCGGTATTGGGGATGAATAAAGACTTCGATGCCATAAAGGATGTTACCCTTCGGATTGTGGGTATTGAAAGTCTCCTTGCCCGTAACCTGAGCGTAGGTGTGGTCGTTCTTCACATCATCGTAGTTCACTATGATGGAAAGTGCACAGCCCACGATTTTCTCGTCAACCACCGTCACAATCTGCCCCTCGGGAAAGATTCGTATCAGCTTTTCTATTTGTTTGTGTGTCCAGAACACATCGCTTCCGTCTGAATAAACACGCGTAAACGATTGTGCCAACTGGTCATAATCTTCAATCTGCAGATTGCGTATCTGTACCTTATTGATTTTCATTGAATCCATAACTTTCTTGCTATTCCTGATTAAAAACAGTGCAAAGGTACAGTTTATCTTTACATGTTATCTTTCCTTTTGAAGATTTTTCTTTCTCATCTTGGACAGATAAGAGAGAATATATGGGATGATAACAAGAAGAGAGGTTGTGTCAAAACGTTGGCACAACCTCTTTTATATTTTAAGTTCTGCTATA
>ENA-OXQT01000074-OXQT01000074.1-human-gut-metagenome-genome-assembly--contig:-NODE-74-length-47511-cov-17.6787_pt1 | contig 47511 bp, 37 predicted proteins | sample MGYA00249584_ERZ652567 | MGnify/ENA primary metagenome ERZ652567 (study PRJEB26925, sample SAMN05826683) | human gut metagenome | biome: ENVO:2100002; feature: ENVO:00000062; material: ENVO:00002003... | reverse complement strand
CTTCTGAGCCGAGCTTCCAACAGTTGGAGATTGTTCCGCTGTCATCTCCTGCCCTACTTGCCTACTTGCAAGGTAGAGGAATAAATACAGAACTGGCGAAAAGAGAATGTAGTGAAGCCCGTTTCACCCACAACGGCAAGCGGTACTTTGCCATCGCCTTTCCCAATGCTTCAGGTGGGTTTGAGGTTCGCAACCGCTATTTCAAGGGCTGCATCGCTCCAAAGGAAATCTCTCACATCAGACAGTCTGGGAAAGCGAGGAATACCTGTTATGTGTTCGAGGGATTTATGGACTACCTCTCCTTTCTGACATTGAGACAGGAAAGCTGCCCAAATTATCCGGAGTTGGACGGACAGGACTATATCGTATTAAATTCCGTATCGAATGTGAATAAAGCTCTCTATCCGTTGGGCAGCTACGAACGCATCCACTGTTTTTTTGATAACGACCATGCAGGCATGGAAGCCCTCCAACAAATCCGCAAGGAATACGGCAGAGACCGATACATCCGTGACGCTTCACAGACTTACAGCGGATGCAAGGACTTGAACGAATACTTACAGAAACAGGCTGAGAAAAAAGGGCAGCTCCAATCCGTCAAAGAAGTGAGCAGCCAGTCACCGAAAAAGAAAAACGGCTTTCGGTTATAGCCCACTATAACTACACGCTCCGCTTTCGTAGTTGTGGGCTCTCCCGAGGGGATTAGGGCTTTGCCCTAATGACCCACTCAGGGCGTTTCACCCCTGAGAACCCCGAGCAAAGAGTGACCCTCTCTTTGCAATCTCCGCTTATGGGTTACCCCTAAGAACCCCTCTGCGAAAGCGAGCAGAATAATCAATTGCAAACAAAGAAAAGAAGCTATGGCAACAAAATCAAGCATACATATCAAGCCTTGCAACATCGCATCGAGCGAGGCACACAACCGAAGGACTGCCGAGTATATGCGTAATATCGGGGAGTCCAGAATCTATGTCGTTCCCGAACTTTCCACCGATAACGAACAGTGGATAAATCCCGACTTCGGCACTCCCGAACTGCGAACTCATTATGACAATATCAAGCAAATGGTCAAGGAAAAGACCGGACGTGCCATGCAGGAAAAGGAAAGGGAACGCAAGGGAAAGAATGGAAAGATTATCAAGGTGGCGGGATGCTCACCCATCCGTGAAGGAGTATTGCTTATCAGACCGGACACCACACTGGCTGATGTACGCAAATTCGGTGAAGAGTGCCAAAGACGCTGGGGCATCACTCCGCTACAGATTTTCCTGCATAAAGACGAAGGGCATTGGCTGAACGGTCAGCCGGAAGCAGAAGACAAGGAGAGCTTCCAAGTCGGTAACAGATGGTTCAAACCAAATTATCATGCTCATGTCGTATTCGACTGGATGAACCATGAAACTGGAAAGAGCCGAAAGCTCAATGACGAGGATATGGCAACCATGCAGACCCTTGCTTCCGATATTCTCCTGATGGAACGTGGACAGGCAAAAGCTGTCACAGGTAAAGAGCATCTGGAACGAAATGATTTCATCATTGAGAAGCAGAAAGCCGAACTGCAACGTATAGAGGAAACCAAGCGACACAAGGAGCAACAGGTAAGCCTTGCCGAACAGGAACTCAAACAGGTAAAATCAGAGATACGCACCGACAAGCTCAAAAGTGTAGCCACTGATGCAGCCACAGCCATAGCAAGTGGCGTCGGTTCTCTTTTCGGCAGCGGAAAATTGAAAGATTTGGAGCAAGCCAACGAGAGTTTACGGCATGAAATAGCCAAGCGTGACAAGGGCATTGATGAATTAAAAGTCAAGATGCAACAAATGCAGGAACAGCATGGCAAGCAGATTCGCAATCTTCAAGAAATACATCATCAAGAACTTGAAGCCAAAGACAAGGAAATATCACGATTGAACGCCATTCTTGAAAAAGCGTTCAACTGGTTCCCATTGCTCAAAGAAATGTTGAGAATGGAAAAACTCTGCTATGCCATCGGATTTACCAAAGACATGGTAAACAGTCTTTTGACCAAAAAGGAAGCTATCAGATGCAATGGAAAAGTCTATTCCGAAGAGCATAGACGAAGATTTGAAATAAAGAATGATGTTTTCAAAGTGGAGAAAAGTTCGGTTGATGATAACAAATTGGTGCTGACTATAAACCGACAACCAATCAGCGAATGGTTCAAAGAGCAATGGGAGAAATTAAGGCAAGGTTTGCGACAATCAGTAGAAGAGCCAAGAAAAAGTAGAGGATTTAAAATGTAATCCGATGGTATTTGATTGGATTTCAATAAAAATCGCTATATTTGCGAATGGATGGAGGAAACTCTTTCCTATACATATTAAAAATATTGAGGCGTTATGCCCTTCTTCTTGTAAATGCGAAGCCTGAGAAACTTCTAAAAAGTGAACAAGAAAGGTCATAATGGTCTCCACGCATATGCGTGGGGCTGTTATTCCCACATCTGTTCACAAAGGTTTTCTCAGGGCCTGCATTTTAAGACGTGGTGCATACAGTTCCACGCTTCGTGTCTTAATAAAATAAAACCTTTTTTGGGGGACTGGAAAAGTAAAGGAGGATTTATCAATTATGAGAATTATTTTCTTTGTTTTGAGTGTGTTTATTGCAAACACCATTACAGCTCAAGGTCTTTTTAATACCATTGTGAAAGAAGTAACCAAAATTGAACTAACAGAAGAAGAGGTACATTTTAAATTTTTGCTTCAAGATTCCTGTAAATGGTATTCTGACGAAACGCGAAAATTAAGTAAAATAACAGGGATTAAACCTATAATGCCTGAATACGACCTGCCAGATTACCTTAGAAAAATAGAATCCGACAGAAGCAAAGTAAAACACTGGAAAAAGTACATCAAAGAAGCTAAAGATATCGATTTATTAGGACAATATAGGCAAGATTATCAAACTCAATTAAACTCCAAGCCAGCAGATCATGAGGTCGTTAATATCAATGCCAATACCCTTGATAGTCTTAAGCAACTAAAACAACAAGTTATGTTTATGGCAGGATATCATTCTAGCGATAAAATAACTAATCCCGCTGTTAAATCGCGCCTTGATGCTATTGATGCGCAAATAGCACAAGCCACAAAAAAATCACAATCATCAGGAGAATTAATATTTGAGAATACTAATAAACCTGTTTCAGAGGCATTACCATTTGATATTGATTTGGTCAGATACTATGGATATTATCCACTGACACTTCACAACAGGATAATAACCAATATCGCTACAGAAATCAAATATCCCAACAGTCAGAAGATAGAAGACGCTTTTAATGAGTCGATAAAAGGACTTAAGGTGTTTGATATAAATTCAAAGACTTATAAATACCTCCGTTCTCTGACAATGGGCTACGACGATGCTGAGTTAAGCCAAAACAGATCCAGGGTTAATTTTAACACCTGCATTCCTGTTAAATGGGTTGAATACCTGAAAAACAAATATGTAGGTAAGGAGGTAAATTTAGCATCCACTGTTGCTCGTGTGTATCTTGAAGACCAAGATACTTTGACCTGGCATACGATTGACCGGGTGTCTGTGGGCGAAGATTATAAAGTATATCTGATTTCAAATGACGGAACCAAATTCAATATGAATGAGTTGATTGAAATTGACCATCCTTTGAAATCCATAGCTGATGAGCATAAGTTTTTCTTAAGTAACTACTATGAAAGTATAGTCACTAAAGACAAACGGAATTTAGCAATCTATCGTTCCAAACAGCGGGAAAAAGAAGATGCTGAAGCCCTTGTGCAATTTGTCAAAGCAGCCAGTGATCCTAGAACTTGGACAGCGATGAATGATATAAATGGTATGATGAGGGAGAAATTAGGATTGAGTAAAAAAATTGGAAACCATTACATCTATGTAGGGATGACTTTGACCGGTTTCAGACATTCATATCCCAATGCCAAATTAATTTCAGCAGGTAGTGATTTCGGCATTCCAAAGTCTGTTTATACACTAAATAATTTGACATTGATATTTAGTAACAATGAGTGTATTTCAATCGAATAAGAATTAAATGGCATAAACTTTGGGAAATGGACTTGATGAGAGAACTGTATCGATTATGTTGGTTCTGCAACTTCTACTTTCTCATCAAGCCTGTTTTCCAAAGAAAGAATCCTTTTATATCAAATCATTGATAAATTCGTATATTGGCATAATCCAAGAATACCTATTTTTTGATCTTTGCAGAAAAGTTGGATGATAAGTCCTATACACTTCTACATTTTTAAGCGAACTTGAATCAAAAAAAATTTTGCCAATTTCCTTTCCGCAATATTAGGAATACATCTGTTAAGTGAGAATACACCTAATCGTTGTTTTATCAAACTATCGTAATTTGGGCCAGACAAAAATATAATCAAATCAGGTTTGCAAATAGACATTTCTTCTCGAAATATTCGGTCAAAGTAAACGTTAATTTTTGAATCATACCCCGTTCTATCATTGAATCCTATTTTTGCGACATTGTTAAAAATAACACCAGCGTTTACATTACGAGCTATGCAGTATATACTATTCACATATAGCCAAAGAGGAGAAGCATAGTTCCTCGAAGGGTTATTTACAAATAAATCGTATAAATTTTGTAATTCAACGATTGAATTTTCAAGTGTATAAATACCTCTATTCCTTTCTCCAAACCAGCAAAATGTTTCTTGTGCGATTAGCATTATTTTCTTTGAGGCTTTAAAATACTCATCTGTCACAGCCAGCAAAAATGGATTTGAAATAAACCCTTCACTAACTTTCTCATTAAATTTTGCAATTGCGTCAGATAATTCATTTGGCAAGTTAGAATACAAATCTGTTAATTGAATATTCATACTGTTATTAGCAATTTCATGATTACCAATTTCGGTTAAAGTGTACATGATGATCAAATTTTAAAATTCACATCTTAAAGAATTTCAGCCCTACTAAACCGACTGTAAATAATATAAATACCAAACATCATTATTGTAATTTGCTAATTTTATCTACATATCAATCTAACACACTATAGAAACACCCGATTACATTCTTCGATATCAAATGTTAATTCTAAATTTCGATTTACAGTGACTATCACAACAATATAAATGAACACCTTTAAAACATGAAGAACCAAACAAATACTTCTTTTCGTTACTTTAATATAAGGGAACATAGAAAGACCTATTTCCTTTAATTTTAAATATTTGCTAGTAGGAAAAGATTGTGGCAAAATAGAGATTGTTCATTGGAAATGAAAATTCCACTAGTACTATATGACCCATAAAAGAACAATAACCCTGAAGTTTGCTTGTTCAGCAGGGACAACAGGGTCTTACGCTTGCAAATATAGGCATTAATTTCTATATTTGCAAGAGAAAATTCGTTTTTAAACTTATATCAAATGAAATATGACGAATGTTTGCAGGTACTATCCCCTGCAAGATTAAATAAATACGCACAAGCAAGTGGCAATGAAAAAGCCAAGACCTTGCGTCTATACCAATACAACATCAAGTTGAGCCAACGTTTTTATGGAGTTATCGGTATGTTTGAGATAATGCTACGCAATGCCATAAACGCTCACTACAAACAATACTTCAATGATGATAATTGGATAATCAACCAAGCAAGACCCAATGGATTGCTTGAACAGGAAGCTTCCGAAATAGTACGCATACAGCGTACTTATACCAATATGGGAGTGTACAACAACGATAAGATGGTAGCTTCCTTTACATTTGGTTTCTGGACTTATCTGTTTACAAGACGCAATTACCGCATAGGAGGAAAAACACTTCTTCAAATATTCCCCAACAAAGCGCATGGCTTAAAACAAACAGACATCTACAAACAATTGACTGCCATCCGTGAATTTCGTAACAGAATAGCACATCATGAACCTATCTGCTTCAACGCTACACGTGCGATAGATACAAAATATGCTAAAGAGCATTATGAGTTAATACGAACCTATATAGAATATATGGGATTTGATTCGGATTCTGTATTGCGAATGGTAGAAAAGCCCGATTCTATACTAAAAGTAATAGATGGTATGAAATAAATGCCCCATCTTTGGTGGGATACATAAGGATGATTGGGAACAATTTGGGAACATCTCCGATAAAAAGAAAAAGCTAAGTATTGAATTATCAATTACTTAGCTTTTATCTTTGTACCCAGACCCGGTTTTTACGTCCCAATCGGCTTTCCGCAAAATCCAGGAAAGCCGATGTGTCTGTTATATGGGCTTGGATGACACCTGCCAGAAAGTTGAAGAAAGGTTCTTCACCCACCCGGACAAGTAGGTCGGCGAGTAGTACTGACCCTTTCCTATAGAGGGCAAGATGCGCTTCGCGGTCGTTGCGGTCAATACCCCAGATAGGACGGATATGGCGTGTTTCCTTACGGTAGGCGTCGATGTAAGCGGCATAGGCTTTTTCGCCGCGGGCGTGGCGTATGTATTGCAAAGCACTGAATTCGGCAAAAGATTCGTTCAGCCAGTCGTGCCAAGATTCCACCGGAGCCTTGTTCCACCAGAAGTGGCCGATTTCGTGGGCGGTGTTCTTGAGTACATATTCATTGAATGTTCGGGAACTGAGCATAATGAAATTTTTACGGCTGTACCCTCCTGAGGTGCCGGAAGCTGAAAGCAGGAATTTCATGTAAATATCCTCATCTCCCGCAATTTTATAAAGGCGTCGGAAGAATTTCAAGGCATTGTGGCAACATTGAAGTGCCGAGTCTGCACCGGCATCCGGGAAGTCTGTATAGATAAGTTCAATGGTAGTTCCGTTATCATTGATGCGGCGGCTTTTCAGCATGGGTGAAGCCAGGATAACATTGTCGAAATTCTCCCAAGGTTGCTCCATTTCCCACATCCCTTCTTCTGTATGGGAAATAATACCTGAGCCGCTCACCGTATAACCGTCAGTGATGCCGATTCGTAAGTGCGAATAATCTGCCCGGTTACCGTTGCAGACAGGATACCATCCCGTATAGTAACCAAGTTCAATCCAATGGTCATTGAATGATTTTGCAGGGCCCTGCACTTCCTGCATGTAGAGTGTGTAACGGGTATTTATGCGGCAGCGGTCATCGGCTCCTGCCGGCCGGTAGAGGGTCAAGGTCCGTCCGTCGGGAATGAATTGGGCAGGTGCTGGGGCAAGCGTATCGAAACGGTAGGTTATCTCCCGGCTGCTGTGGCGTAGTGTGTCGATACGGGCATGGCGCCATAGTACCAACGAGATTGAGTCACTGTCATGGAAATCGACTTCAAACGAACCGCCAACTTCGACTTGTCGGTTCGGTACATCAATCTGTACGGTTAAGTCATAACTGACAATGCGCGGAGATTCTTGTGCCCGAAGCATGGGGGAGAAAAGGAGGCATATTGTAAAGCTGGCAATTGTAAGTTGTAGTTTCATGGTACATCAATTTTAGAGTGATAGTAACTGGGAGATTTTGCCTATGCAATCTATGCAAAAGTAGTATTTTTAAAGGAATATTAAGATGGATGGCTGGATATAATTTATGAAAAGACTACCTCGTTGTTGTTCATTTGTAAGATTGTCGTACTTTTGCCTTTAAAGATAAATATATTTATGAAAAGGATATTGTTGCTGTTAATTTTATCCGTCTGCCTGCTCCCATTATGGCCCCAAGAGACGGTAACTCCGGTGAAGCCGCTCTCTGCGCGGATTGATGCGTTGATAGAACACAAACTTCCCGCAGGCTCTAATGTGGCCATTTCGGTCTATGACCTGACTGCCGGAAAGCCCTTGTACGGCTATCAGGCGGATAAGCTTTCCCGTCCCGCTTCTACCATGAAGCTGCTGACTACCATTACCGCCCTTTCTCGTCCCGAAGCCGACGAGCCGTTCCGTACGGAAGTGTGGTATCAGGGAACCATTGAGCGCGATACCTTGCAGGGAGATATGTACGTGATAGGCGGTTACGACCCGGAGTTTGATGAAGAGGCGTTGGATTCCCTGGTGGCTGCCGTGGCCCGTTTCCCCTTCTCCGTCATCAAAGGCAAGGTGTATGGAGATGTCTCCATGAAAGACTCCTTGTACTGGGGCAGCGGTTGGTTGTGGGATGACACCCCTTATTCTTTCCAGCCCTACCTCTCACCGCTGATGCTGAATAAAGGAGTGGTAAAGGTTACCGCTACACCCGGCGAACGGGGCGACAGCGCACGCCTTGAATGCACTCCCGCCTCTTCCTATTATACACTGACGAACAAGACCCGAAGCCGTACCCCTTCTGCCGGACGTTTCCGTGTGTCGCGCGACTGGCTGGTGAACGGGAACAACATCACCGTGACGGGCAACGTCGATGCCCGCCGTGCAGGTACGGTCAATATCTTTTCTTCGCAGGACTTCTTCATGCATACCTTTATGGAACGGTTGCAGGCACGAGGCATCCGGTGCATTCCGGCGGCAGAAGCGGAAGTCTCTTACCTCTTCGGTGAGTTCCGGCAAGACAGCCTTTCCGTGCGGATGGCTTCCTATGAAACTTCCGTGCAGGATGTGGTGAAACAGATAATGAAGGAGAGCGATAATCTCAATGCCGAAGCCATGCTCTGCCGGTTGGGTGTGCAGAGCAGCGGAAAGAAGCGTGTCTCTGCCGAGGACGGGCTTTCCGCCATCCGCATGCTGATAAAAGAGATGGGATATAACCCCGATAGGTATAATCTGGCAGATGGTTGCGGCCTTTCCAATTACAACTACATTTCACCGGAACTCTTGGTTTCTTTCCTGCGATATGCCTACTCGCGTACGGATGTTTTCCAGAAACTGTATAAGGCTTTGCCCATTGGCGGCGTGGACGGTACACTGGAGTTCCGCATGAAGAAAGGCACCCTTTCCCACAGAAATGTACATGCCAAGACGGGTTCCTTTACCGCCATCAACTGCCTGGCCGGCTACCTTAAAGCCCGCAACGGACACGAGATAGCCTTTGCCATCATGAACCAGAATGCACTGTCGGGCAGGGAAGCACGCGCTTTCCAGGATGCGGTGTGTGATGAAGTGATACGTTGAGGTTTAGCCATCGTAAAGTTGACCTTTAGCGTCGTAAAGTTAAGGTTTAGCTTCCTAATGCAGACCTTTACGGAGTGAGCTCCAAGAGTAGGGGAAATCATTCCTCTTTCGTATTGCGGTAGCGTACCGGAGACATACCCAGATAAGACTTCACATACTTCCCGAAGAAAGACTGGTTGGGGAAATCGAACTCCTCTGCAATCTCTTTGATGGACTTGTCCGAGTGCTTCAGCCGGTACTTGATGTGTTCAATGGCATTCTCGTTTATCAAGTCCAGCGGTGTACGTCCGCACGCCTGCTTGATAACCTTCGAAAAGTGTTTGGGGCTGTAGCAGAGTGCATCGGCGTAATATCCTACAGAACGGTGTATGCCGTTGTCTTTGGACAACATCTCTATAAATTTACACAGGATATAGTCGGACTGTTTGATGCTTTCTTTTGTATCGGCTGTCATTGCTGAAGGGTTCACTTCTTTGTTGAGGTGTCCCAACATTTCACAGAAAATGGCAGAAAACAAGTGTTGCATCACTTCCCTATGATAGGGATGAGGCTCGTCGTTTATCTTTGCCATAAGCAGTTCCCGGTAGAATTTGAAGATTTCCTTGTCTCCTTCCTCCCCGACAGATTTTATGGGATTGTTGTGGATATGCATAACGGTATTCCATGTATCCTTCTCCATCTTGACCACGCGTTGTAGGAACTGTGTGGAGAATGCGGCAAGCCTTATCTTGTGCTTTGGGCTTACCATCGCGTGGCTGATAATGGTATTGGGAAGGCCGAGCAGTAAGTCGCCTGCTTCCAGTTGGTAGGTTTTGTAGTTGACGTCCAACTGGATACAGCCTTCTAGACAGATAGCGATAAGGAAGCATCCTAATCTTATTGTATCTTCATTGTAGGGGCTTCCCTCCAGACTGTTGATTATGACAAAGTCATTGTCTACATAGTCAAGGACATGTTCGCTGTTCTTAAAGTCCGCGATTTCTACGATTTTTATGTTCCCTTTCTCCATATTCTTCCTTTTTCGTTTTGCAAAGTTGGTGAATAATGGGAAATATGGAATGTTCCATTATGCGGCTTTCTTGTTCTATATGTCATTTATAGACAATTCATTAGCCTTAAAAAAGATGAATGTCGAAAAAGGGACATCCTTGGAGTGTAATTGGTCATTATGGCGTTGTTCCTTTCTCCTACTTTTGCCACCAGTTTTAACAAAAATACAATGAGAAAGAGTATGATTACATTAAACAGGAAATGGATACGGCTGATAGGGATTGTCGGTTGTACAATGTGTTTGGCATCTTGCAAGCAGGCAACGGATGCTTCCGGAATGAAACCTTCTTACGCTACCATGAAAGTGGAGGCGACAGACAAAGAGCTTTCCACTTCGTATTCGGCAACGATACGCGGACGGCAGGACATAGATATCTATCCGCAAGTGTCGGGTACCATTGAGAAGCTTTGTGTGACTGAGGGGCAGAAGGTGCGCCGCGGACAGTCGCTTTTCATTATCGACCAAGTGCCCTACAAGGCTGCCCTCAAAACGGCCGTGGCCAATGTGGAGGCTGCACGCGCTGCACTGGCTACTGCTGCACTGACTTACAATAGCAACAAGGAACTGTATGCGCAGAAAGTGGTTTCGGAATTTAGTCTGAAGACTGCCGAGAACGCCTATCTTACCGCCAAGGCACAGCTCTCGCAGGCCGAAGCCCAGGAGATAAGTGCGCGCAACAACCTCTCCTATACGGAAGTGAAGAGTCCCAGCGACGGGGTGGTGGGGGCATTGCCCTACCGTGCAGGAGCATTGGTCAGCCCCAGCCTGCCGCAGCCGTTGACAACGGTCAGTGACAACAGCGACATGTACGTTTACTTTTCCATGACCGAAAACCAGTTGCTTGCCCTGACCCGCCAATACGGAAGCATGGACGAGGCGTTGAAGAACATGCCTCAAGCGGAACTGAGACTGAACGACAATTCCGTCTATGACAAGAAAGGAACCATCGAGTCCATCAGTGGCGTCATTGACCGTCAGACGGGTACGGTAGTGGCACGTGTGGTATTTCCCAATGAATCGCGCCTGCTCCACAGTGGGGCGTCGGGCACGGTGGTGGTGCCTACCACTTATAAGAACTGTATTGTGATTCCGCAAGAGGCCACCGTGCAGTTGCAGGACAAGACAGTGGTATATAAGGTAGTGGATGGCAAGGCCGTTTCTGCCTTGATTACCGTGGCCGGAATAAATGACGGACGCGAATACGTAGTGCTGGACGGACTGGAAGTCGGCGACGAGATTGTTTCCACCGGTGCCGGACTGCTGCGCGAAGGGACACAGGTGAAATAATGAACTGCTATTTATCAACTATCAATGACCCATTAAGATGAAAGGAAATATATTTATAAAGCGGCCGGTGATGGCTATCTCCATCTCCGTACTGATTCTGGTGATAGGGCTTATCTCGCTCTTTACGCTGCCGGTGGAACAGTATCCTGATATTGCACCTCCCACGGTGTACGTCAGCGCCAACTACACCGGTGCCGACGCCGAAGCCGTATTGAACAGTGTCATCATGCCGTTGGAAGAGAGTATCAACGGTGTGGAGAACATGATGTACATCAGCTCTACCGCCACCAATGCCGGTTCTGCCACCATACAGGTCTACTTCAAGCAGGGCACGGACCCCGACATGGCTGCGGTGAACGTACAGAACCGCGTATCCAAGGCGCAGGGACTGCTGCCTGCCGAAGTGACGAAAATCGGTGTGACTACCCAGAAGCGCCAGACCAGCTTCCTGCAAATCGGTGCTTTGGTAAGCACCGACGGACGCTACGACCAGACTTTCCTAGCCAATTACCTCGATATCAACGTGATTCCGCAGATTAAGCGTATCGAAGGTGTGGGTGATGTAATGGAGCTGGGCGATACATACAGCATGCGTATCTGGCTGAAACCGGAACGGATGGCGCAGTATGGACTGGTTCCTTCGGATGTGACCGCCGTATTGGGCGAGCAGAACATCGAAGCGCCTACCGGTTCGCTGGGCGAGAATTCAAAGAACGTGTTCCAGTTTACGATGAAGTATCGCGGACGCCTGAAGAGTGTGGAGGAATTCCAGAACACGGTGGTACGCTCGCAGAGTGACGGTTCCGTGCTCCGTCTGAAGGACGTGGCGGATGTGGAGCTGGGTACGCTGACCTATAGTTTCCGCAGTGAGATGGACAGCAAGCCGGCGGTACTTTTCATGATGTTCCAGACGGCAGGCTCCAACGCAACCGCTGTCAACAAGCAGATTACCGCACAGATAGACGAGATGAGGAAGAGCCTGCCCGAAGGGACGGAATTTGTGACGATGATGAGTTCCAACGACTTCCTCTTCGCTTCCATACACAATGTGGTGGAGACACTGGTCATTGCCATTATACTGGTAATTCTGGTGGTGTATTTCTTCCTGCAGGACTTCAAGAGTACGCTTATACCCTCCATTTCCATTATCGTGTCGCTGGTCGGCACGTTTGCCTGCCTGGTGGCTGCGGGGTTCAGTCTCAATATCCTGACGCTGTTTGCGTTGGTGCTTGCCATCGGTACGGTGGTGGACGATGCCATAGTGGTGGTGGAGGCTGTGCAGTCCAAGTTCGACGCCGGATATAAGTCTCCCTACCTTGCCACGAAGGATGCGATGGGCGATGTGACGATGGCTATCATCTCTTGTACCTGCGTGTTCATGGCGGTGTTTATCCCCGTGACGTTTATGGGTGGTACTTCGGGTGTGTTTTATACGCAGTTCGGCATTACGATGGCAACGGCAGTGGGCATCTCCATGATTTCGGCATTGACGCTTTGCCCCGCCTTGTGCGCCATCATGATGCGTCCGTCGGACGGTACGAAGAGTGCGAAGAGCATCAACGGACGGGTGCGTGCGGCATACAATGCCTCGTTCAACGCCGTGCTGGGCAAATATAAGAAAGGTGTGATGTTCTTTATCCACCGCCGCTGGATGGTGTGGACTTCATTGGCGGCTACCGTCGTATTGCTGGTTTACTTGATGAGCACCACCAAGACAGGGCTTGTGCCGCAGGAGGACCAGGGTGTCATCATGGTGAACGTCAGCACCTCACCGGGAAGCACGCTGGAAGAAACTACGAAGGTGATGAACAAGTTGGAGGATATTCTGAAGAGCACACCAGAGATAGAGCACTATGCCAAGGTGGCAGGCTACGGGCTGATGTCCGGTCAGGGAACTTCCTACGGCACCATCATCATCCGTCTGAAGGACTGGGGTGAGCGAAAGGGGAGCGAACACACGTCCGATGCTGTGGTGGCACGCCTCAATGCCCAGTTCTACGGTGTGAAGGAGGCGCAGATATTCAGCTTCCAGCCGGGTATGATTCCGGGCTACGGTATGGGTAACTCCTTAGAGCTGAACCTCCAGGACAGAACGGGCGGTGACATGGCAACGTTCTACGAGGCAGTGATACAGTTCCTGGGTGCGCTGAACCAGCGTCCTGAGGTGGCTATGGCGTATACCTCTTATGCTATGAACTTCCCGCAGGTATCGGTAGATGTAGATGCGGCCAAGTGTAAGCGTGCGGGCATTTCGCCGAGTGTGGTGCTCGACGCGTTGGGCAGTTATTGCGGTGGAGCTTATATCTCCAATTACAACCAGTTCGGTAAGGTATACCGCGTCATGATGCAGGCATCGCCCGAATATCGTCTGGACGAACAGGCACTGGGTAATATGTTTGTGCGCAACGGTACGGAGATGGCTCCGGTCAGCCAGTTTGTGACATTGAATCGGGTGCTTGGTCCGGAGACGGCCAACCGCTTCAATCTGTATAGCGCCATCTCTGCCAACGTGAATCCGGCAGAAGGATATTCGTCCGGTGAAGTGCAGAAAGTGATTGCGGAAGTGGCGGAACAGACATTGCCGCTGGGCTACGGTTACGAGTACGGAGGTATGGCACGTGAGGAAGCCAATACCGGTGGTGCGCAGACTGTCTTTATTTATGCCATCTGTATCTTCCTTATCTATCTCATTCTGGCATGTCTCTACGAGAGCTTCCTGGTGCCGTTTGCGGTCATCTTCTCCGTACCGTTCGGGCTGATGGGTTCGTTCCTCTTTGCCAAAGTCCTTGGCTTGGAGAACAACATCTATTTGCAGACGGGTGTAATTATGTTGATTGGTCTGCTTGCCAAGACAGCTATTCTGATTACGGAGTATGCCATCGAGCGGCGCCGCAAGGGAATGGGCATTGTGGAATCGGCCTACTCGGCCGCCCAGGTCCGCCTGCGTCCTATCCTGATGACGGTGCTGACGATGATATTCGGTATGCTTCCGTTGATGTTCTCGAGAGGTGCGGGTGCCAACGGCAACTCTTCGCTGGGTACGGGTGTAGTAGGCGGTATGCTTGTAGGAACATTGGCATTGCTATTTGTGGTTCCCGTATTCTATATCATCTTTGAGTACTTGCAGGAGAAGGTTCGTCCGCCAATGGAGGAAGAAGCCGATATGCAGGTATTGCTTGAAAAGCAGAAGAGTGAGGCAGAACGGGCGAAAGATTGAGGAAAATAAAATAAAAACAGATTGGAACAATGAAGAAACATATCATCCTATTGTCCGCCGCCGGTTTGCTGTTCAGCAGTTGCGGCGTGTACACCAAATACAAACCCGCTACCGAGGTCCCCGACGGCCTCTACGGGGAAGAAATAGCCACTTTTACGGAGAGCACCGACGGTTCTCCGGTGGCTCCCGAAGACAGCCTGGACCTTGGCCTGGGCGGCATGGACTGGCACGAGCTTTTCACCGACCCGCATCTGCAGGCACTCATCGGGCAAGGGCTACAGAACAATACCGACTACCAGTTGGCACAACTCCGTGTGGAGGAAGCCGAAGCCACCTTGCTGTCCGCAAAGCTTGCTTTTCTGCCCTCCTTTGCCCTTGCACCGCAGGGCACGGTGAGCAGCTTTGACAGCCGCAAGGCTACACAGACCTATTCGCTGCCCGTCACTGCCAGTTGGGAACTGGATATTTTCGGTCGTATGCGTAATGCCAAGAAACAGTCGAAGGCACTCTATGCGCAGAGCCGGGACTACCGTCAGGCCGTGCGCACCCAACTCATTGCCGGGATAGCCAATACTTACTATACCTTACTGATGTTGGACGAGCAGCTTGCCATCTTCAGGCAGACCGAAGAGACGTGGCGGGAAACCGTTGCTTCCACCCGTGCCCTGATGAATGCGGGCATGGCTAATGAGTCTGCCGTGTCGCAGATGGAGGCCACATACTATCAGGTGCAGACTTCCGTGCTTGATTTGGAAGAACAGATAAACCAGGTGGAGAACAGCCTTGCGCTGTTGCTGGCAGAGACGCCCCGTCATTACGAGCGCGGTGTGCTGGCAGAGCAGCAGTTCCCCGCGGACTTTTCCATAGGGATTCCTGTCCGGCTGCTTTCCTGCCGTCCTGATGTCCGCTCAGCCGAGCGGACACTGGAAGCGGCGTTCTACGGTACCAATGCGGCGCGTTCCGCCTTCTATCCCTCCATTACGCTGGGTGGGAGTGCGGGCTGGACCAATTCCGCCGGTTCAATGATTGTGAATCCCGGCAAGTTCCTGGCTTCGGCAGTGGGTTCGCTGACGCAGCCGCTCTTTGCCCGCGGGCAGGTCATTGCACAGTACCGCATAGCCCGTGCCCAGCAGGAGGAGGCTTCCCTTGCCTTCCAGCAGACATTGCTGAATGCAGGCAGCGAGGTGAACGATGCCTTGACTGCCTGGCAGACAAGCCTATCCAAAAGCGAACTGCTGGACAAGCAGGTAGCTTCCTTGCAGACAGCTGCCCGCAGCACTTCCCTGCTGATGGAGCATGGCAACACCACCTATCTGGAGGTGCTTACCGTCCGGCAGACATTGCTCAACGCACAACTGGCACAGACGGCAAACCGATTTTCTGAAATACAAAGCCTGATTAACCTCTACAAGGCGTTAGGGGGAGGTCAGGAATAGAGTGTCATCATACTACTCTCTCTGCATCTTCACTTTAAATGTGAAGGAAGGGCTGTCCGGGAAGTGATTCCAGGCAGCCCGTTTTCAATGAATAGGAGGGATCAAATGGAGGCAAGTATTTCTCTAGACAAATTATTGCAGTTTTTCACTCAATGCGAACGATAAGTGTTGGCTCGGTGAGAGATCGATTGAAGAAACTGAAAAGGAAACTGAAGCAAAAGATAGTGAGTTTACCGGTAAGAAGGAGGTTTTGCCAGGAATTGATGCAGGGATGTAGTAGGTACTGAAATAGCTTGTTGTTGGATCTATAGATGCAGCGTGTTCCATCTATATATGCAACGCGTTGCATATATAGATCCAGCAAACCGGAAATATACATGCAACGCGGTATATCTTTCGGGCGGTTTCTCTCCGCCTTTGAGAGAGCGGTTTATTTATACTGTGCCCAGTCTACATTCTTCATGTCTCCACTTTTGGCCAGCTCAGCGTGCATAGCCAGTGCGGCGCGCAGAGCGTGGGGAGTTTGTGATTTGCCGTCGGTCAGCTTCAGGTAATCCCACAGTATGTTCTTGTAGTCCGGATGGACACAGTTTTCGATGATGGCTTGTGCACGTTCTTTCGGACTCTTGCCGCGGAGGTCGGCCACACCTTGTTCGGTGATGATGATGTTGACGTCATGCTCCGTGTGGTCCATGTGCGAAACCATCGGCACGATAGCCGAGATTTTACCTTCCTTGGCAACGGACGGACAAGTGAAGATGGAGATATAGGCATTGCGGGTAAAGTCACCGCTTCCGCCGATGCCGTTCATCATCTTGGTTCCGCCGATGTGCGTGGAGTTCACGTTGCCGTAGATGTCGGCTTCGATGGCAGTGTTGATGGAGATGATACCGAGTCGGCGCACCACTTCCGGGCTGTTAGAGATTTCCGACGGACGGAGCACCAGTTTGTCGCGGAAGAAGTCCATATCCTGGTAGATACCTTCCAGACAGTCGTTCGTTACGGTCAGTGAGCAGGCGCTGCCGAATTTCACGCGGCCTTCGCGGATAAGTCCGATAACGGAGTTCTGGATAACTTCTGTGTACATTTCAAAAGCAGGGATGGTCTTGTCACGTCCCAAAGCGCCCAGTACGGCATTGGCAATGTTGCCCACACCGGATTGCAACGGCAGGAAGGTAGGCGGAATGATTCCGCGTTTCATGTCGGCGGCAAGGAAGTCGGCCACGTTCTGCCCGATTTTGTCGGTCAGCGGGTCGGCGGCGGCAAACGAACGTGCCTCGTCCGGCCAGTTGGTCTCCACTACGCCGACAATCTTTTTCGGGTCTACCTGGATGTAGGGCAGGCCGATACGGTCGCTCGGCTTGTAAATGGGGATTTCGCGGCGGTAAGGAGGGTCTAGGGGTTCGTAGACGTCGTGCAGACCCATGGCACTCTTGCTGTGGGCGGCATTCAGTTCCACGATAATCTGGTCGGCTAGGCGGCAGACAGTCGGAGCGATACCGCCGGCTGCCGTCAGGTAGATTTTACCGTCGGGAGTAACCTCGCATGCCTCGATGATGGCAACATTCACTTTTCCCATGAAACCGTAACGGACTTCCTGAGCCATCTGTGAAAGGTGGATGTCGTTGTAGGCTATTTCACCGTTGTTCACGGCTTTGCGGAAATCGGCGTTGGTGGTGTAAGGAGCACGGTAGCGGATAGCTTTAGCGCGTGAAAGGATACCGTCGCAGGAATCTCCGGTAGAAGCACCGGTGAAGATACCTATCTGGAACGGGTTTCCTTTTGCATGTTCTGCTTCCGCGATTTTTGCTAATTCAGCCGTAACGGCTTTGGCTGTTCCTGCGGGGGTAAATCCGCTCAAGCCGATGTTGTAGCCATGTTTGATGAGGCTCGCAGCTTCTGCTGCCGAAATGTAATTGAGTGCCATAATATAAATAGTTATTTTTTCGTGTAAAGATTCTGAAGGGGCTCGTAATTGGTTCTGCAATTATCGACTGTAAACTATCCGTTCTTTAATATTTTCGTTGAAGTATTTCTGACCAGATAATGGCTTTCCTCGCTTCTTCTGCCGAGTGGATGCCGTATTCGGACGTTGCTTCATCGGATTCTTGCGGACGGGATGCCGGGGAGGGAGGGGAAGCCTTTATGGAAGTGTGCTTGGATTTGGCAGACGGTTTGGATACCGGCTTGGGCTTTTCTGCCGGCTTGGGGCCTTCGGGAATAAAGCCTCCGTAAGTATCTCCGCCCCAGTATTCGGGCAGTGGGTTGTCAACGTCGGGCATAGGTATGTCGGGACTCTTGTCAGCATTTTTATTTGCTTCTTTCTTAAACTGCTTGACGAGTCCGATTACTATGACAGCCGCAACTAACAGAAACTTGAAGACATCTTCCATATTCTTTTTGATTTTCCACCCAAAGATAGTGCAATTATCTCTTATCTTTGCTTTTGGGCAAAGTTAATTATTTAATCTGATTACAGCCAAGGAATTGGTAATAAAAAAGGGCAGCTTCACAGCTCCCCTTAATTTTTTTAACCTAAACCTTAACTATGAAAAAATCTAATGTTTCTTTCATTCCACAAATTTGTGAATTAATTTGCTCTATGCCAAATTAACACTCGGAAAATGTTTACTCTCTTAACATAAATTAGCTGATAAGGCGCAGATTGACAACTTGTAATGGCATTTTTCTTTCATTTCATCCGTTTATTGGGAGGGAAGAAGTATCTTTGCGCTCCGGATGACAGATACCAACTTATGATATAAACTGATTTTAAACGAACTGATTATGGAAAAAGTAACGGGAGCAGACTTTAAATCTGCAACTGCTGATGACAACAAGAAGTTGTTTATCGAGACTTACGGCTGCCAGATGAATGTGGCCGACAGTGAAGTGATTGCATCCGTCATGCAGATGGCGGGATATTCGGTGGCCGACACCCTGGAGGAAGCCGATGCAGTGTTTATGAACACCTGCTCCATCCGCGACAATGCTGAGCAGAAGATTCTGAACCGTCTGGAGTTCTTCCACTCGCTCAAGAAGAAGAAACGCGGCCTGATAGTGGGTGTGCTGGGCTGTATGGCAGAGCGTGTGAAGGACGACTTAATCACCAACCATCATGTGGACCTGGTGGTGGGGCCGGATGCCTACCTTACTCTGCCCGAACTGATTGCCTCGGTAGAGGCCGGTGAGAAAGCAATGAACGTGGAGCTCTCCACCACAGAGACCTATCGGGATGTCATCCCCTCGCGTATCTGCGGAAACCACATCTCCGGCTTCGTCTCCATCATGCGTGGGTGCAATAATTTCTGTACTTACTGCATCGTTCCCTACACCCGTGGCCGCGAGCGCAGCCGTGATGTGGAAAGCATCCTCAATGAAGTGGCCGACCTCGTGGCAAAGGGTTATAAGGAAGTCACCCTGCTGGGACAGAACGTCAATTCCTACCGCTTCGAGAAGCCGGACGGAGAGACGATTACTTTCCCAATGCTGCTGCGCACCGTGGCAGAGGCAGCGCCGGGCGTACGTATCCGTTTCACTACCTCGCACCCTAAAGACATGAGCGACGAAACTCTCCAGGTCATTGCCGACATGCCCAACGTATGTAAGCACATCCACCTGCCGGTACAGAGTGGGAGCAGCCGCATCCTGAAGCTGATGAACCGCAAGTACGACCGCGAGTGGTATATGGACCGCGTGGCAGCCATCCGCCGCATCATCCCCGATTGTGGTTTATCTACGGATATATTCTCCGGTTTCCATAGTGAGACGGAGGAGGACCACCAGCTTTCCCTCTCGCTGATGGAGGAGTGCGGATACGATTCCGCCTTCATGTTCAAGTACAGCGAACGCCCCGGTACGCATGCTTCCAAGCATCTGCCGGACGATGTGCCCGAGGAGGTGAAGATTCGCCGTCTGAATGAAATCATCGCCTTGCAAAACCGTCTCTCTGCCGAGGCGAATGCCCGTTGCGTGGGCAAGACGTACGAGGTGCTGGTGGAAGGTGTTTCCAAACGCAGCCGCGACCAGTTGTTCGGCCGTACGGAGCAGAACCGTGTGGTGGTGTTTGACCGTGGCACGCACCGTGTGGGCGATTTTGTGATGGTGAAGGTTACCGAATCCAGTTCGGCTACGCTGAAAGGAGAAGAGGTAGCCGGCTGACGGGATAGAAAAGTCTCGATGACATCAGTATGATGACACCGGTATATAGAATAAAAGCACGAGCCTCACGGCCCGTGCTTTCCATATTATAAACTTTAAATTTTATTCTGCCATGGCCAGAATATTCGCTACGTAGTCAGTCCTGTTGTAGTTTACCAGGGTCAATTCGGACTTTGGCGCGTCCTGATTGTAGAGTTTGTAAGCTACCGGCATGTTTTCATCGTTCAATTCATACACACTTTTCTTCATGTCTTTGTCATAAGCCTTGTGAGACTCGTTCCAACGTGCGTAGGACATGGTGATTTCATCATTGCCATATTGGTATGTCATCTTGAAGTAAGGTACCCATTCGTCTTTTACACCGTCCCACTTGGAGGCTTCCTTGCAGGTCAGGCGTTTCTGGTCGTCATAAGAGTATTCATAACGGATGTGCCGGTAAAGTTGTGCGCCGTCTTGCTTAAAGATGGTCTTGGCAACTACTAATTCGTTTTTCACTTCTTCATTGGTGATGAAGTTGTTTTCCTGAGCTTTCACTTCTGTATTCATAACGCTTACGATAGTCATTGCTACGAATGCGACTGCCTTGAATAAATTTGTAGTTTTCATAATCTTTATTTTTAATTGTTGTTACTTACTCTGTTTCTTTTAGACGTTGTTCCCGATTAAAAAGTTGCATTCCAACTAATCTTTTTCTCAAACGCCTTCGCCTAATTATAGTCAATTCCCATGCCAAAGATTTAAGTTGTTGATAATCAATGAATAGATGCTTTCGAAAACTGTTCATTATCGGACAGTTGTCCGCTTAATATCGAACAGTTGGTCATTCGTTCCGCCAGCTGGCCGGAGCAAGCGTTTGTTTTCTTAAATCTCCTTAATGGAAACCCTATAAATCACTTTTTATTTGTTATTTTGCACCAAATTTAGGTATGGTGTGGTCTGTTTCATTCGGGCTGCACTTCCTTATTGGCAGAACGTTCGATGAATAAACTCACTATAAAAGCTTGTCCGTTATGTGGTGGAACGCATTTGGAGCGTGCCCTGACATGTGTAGACCATTATGCCTCGGGCGAAATGTTCCACTTGTGCCGCTGCCGGGATTGCGGTTTCCTTTTCACGCAAGACTTTCCCGTGGAGGCTGAAATCGGTCGTTACTACGAAACTCCTGATTACATATCACATACCGATACCCGCAAGGGGGCGATGAACTCCGTGTACCATTGGGTGCGCAACTATATGCTGGGACGCAAGGCACGCCTTGTGCTCCGTGAAGCACACCGCAAGGAGGGCCGCCTGCTGGATTTGGGTACGGGGACCGGTTACTTTGCCGATGTCATGCAGCGTCGCGGCTGGCAGGTGGAAGCTGTGGAAAAGAGTGCGCAGGCGCGTGCCTTTGCCAAAGAACACTTCAATCTGGATGTGAAACCCCATACGGCATTGAAAGATTTTGCACCGGGCAGTTTCGATGTCATCACCCTATGGCATGTCATGGAACATCTGGAACCCCTCAACGAAACGTGGGAAACCCTGCACTCCCTGCTGACTGAAAAGGGGGTGCTGATTGTAGCTGTGCCCAACTGCTCCTCTTTCGACGCAAAGAAATACGGGGCTTACTGGGCTGCCTACGATGTGCCCCGCCATTTGTGGCACTTCACACCGGGCACCATCCAGCAATTCGGTTCCAAGCATGGTTTCATCATGGCAGAGCGGCATCCCATGCCGTTCGATGCCTTCTACGTGTCCATGCTGACGGAAAAGCACATGAGGCACTCGTGTACTTTCCTGCGGGGAATGGTGACCGGTACACTGGCCTGGTTCAGCGCGTTGGTGAAGAAGGAACGCAGCAGTTCCATGATTTACGTGTTCAGGAAGAAAGGGTGAGAAAAGGGATTAGGGATTAATGATTAATGATTAATAGCGACTGATTTACATAACTTGTAGCTTGTAACTCGTAACTTATAATTGGTATAATGAAAGCAAAGAATAACTCGGTATCCTATTTTGACATGCAGTTCATTACGTCCAGCATCAGTACGACGCTGGTGTTACTGCTGTTGGGGCTGGTTGTATTCTTTGTGCTCGCGGCTCATAATCTTTCCGTGTACGTCAAGGAGAACATCAGTTTCTCCGTGCTTGTCAGTGACGACATGAAGGAGAGCGACATCCTGAAGCTTCAGAAGAGGCTGGACAAGGAGGCTTTTGTGAAGCAGACGGAATACATTTCCAAGAAGCAGGCACTCCGCGAGCAGACTGAGGCGATGGGTACGGACCCGCAAGAGTTCCTCGGCTACAATCCTTTCACTGCCTCCATCGAAATCAAGCTGCATTCCGACTATGCCAATTCGGACAGCATCGCCAAAATAGAGAAACTGATTAAAAAGAATACCAATATCCAGGAAGTGCTCTACCAGAAAGACTTGATAGATGCCGTGAACGATAATATAAGGAATATCAGCTTGATGCTGCTGGGGCTGGCTGTGATACTGACGTTTATCTCCTTTGCGCTGATAAACAACACCATCCGTCTGGCTATATATTCCAAGCGTTTCCTTATCCACACCATGAAGCTGGTGGGAGCAAGCTGGGCATTCATCCGTCGTCCGTTTCTGCGGCGCAATTTCTGGATAGGTGTGCTGGCCGCTTTCATAGCCGACAGCATTCTGTGGGGAGCCGCCTATTGGCTGGTGTCCTACGAACCGGAGTTGGTCAAGGTGATTACGCCCGAGGTGATGGTGCTGGTGTCGGGTGCCGTGCTGGTGTTCGGTGTACTTATTACGTGGCTGTGCGCTTTGCTTTCCATCAACAAATATCTGAGGATGAAGGCAAGCACACTGTATTATATTTAACGCCTTGAAGTGCATAGAGAGAAAGCACTGTTATCGCAGCCCCCAAATAGTAAATTGTAAATAGTAAAATAGTAAATGTATAGATGAGTAAAGAGAAATTCGCTTTTGATAAGACCAATTTTATCCTGCTTGGCATCGGAATGGCGGTGGTTATCATTGGTTTTCTTCTGATGACCGGCCCCGTGTCTACCCCGACGACCTTTGAGCCGGACATTTTTAGTGTGAGACGCATCAAGGTGGCTCCGGTAGTTTGCCTGCTGGGGTTTGTGTTCATGATATATGCCGTGCTGCGCAAGCCTAAAAGCTGTCGTGCAGAGGAGTAAACTTTCAGACGCGGATTACACAGATGACGCAGATTGGAATATTAGAAATCCGCGTCATCTGCGTTATCTGCGTCTGAAAAATAATCAGAAAGAAAGTAGTAACAGAGCTTCCGGACAGCCCCTCCGGCAACTCAAGAACTTAAAAACTTAAACAAATTGGAATGGTTTGAAGCGCTTATCCTTGGGCTTATTCAAGGACTGACCGAATATCTGCCGGTGAGCAGTAGCGGACACCTCGCCATCGGTTCGGCATTGTTCGGTATTGAGGGAGAGGAGAATCTTGCTTTTACGATAGTGGTACATGTGGCTACGGTGTTCAGTACGCTGGTGATACTCTGGAAAGAGATTGACTGGATTTTCAAGGGACTGTTCAAGTGGCAGATGAACGAGGAGACACGTTACGTCATCAATATACTGGTATCCATGATACCTATCGGCATTGTGGGGGTATTTTTCAAGGACGAAGTAGAGGCCATTTTCGGTTCGGGACTGGTCGTTGTGGGCTGCTGCCTGCTGCTGACAGCTCTGCTGCTGTCTTTCTCCTATTATTATAAGCCGAAGCAGAAGGAGAACATCAGCATGAAGGATGCCTTTATCATCGGTCTTGCACAAGCATGCGCGGTGCTTCCGGGGCTTTCCCGTTCGGGCAGTACCATTGCAACCGGTCTGTTGCTGGGCGACAACAAGGCGAAGCTGGCACAGTTCTCTTTCCTGATGGTGATGCCTCCCATCCTGGGCGAGGCACTGCTGGATGGAATGAAGATGATGAAAGGTGAGGCGGTTGCAGGGGATATTCCGACACTTTCGCTGGTGGTAGGTTTCCTGGCTGCTTTTGTTTCGGGCTGCCTGGCCTGCAAGTGGATGATAAATATTGTGAAGAAGGGCAAGCTGATTTATTTTGCCATCTATTGCGCGATAGCCGGTGTCATAACGCTCATATTAAGCTAAAGTCCCCTCCTTGTGTGGGGGGAAAGACTGATTACTCCGGAAATCAATAAGAGAAAAATATTAAGTTGTACCATTTTATCCCCCTCCCTACCGGGGAGGGGTTAGGGGAGAGGCCAATGAATTTTAAAGAAGGAGAAGTCCTCTATTTCAATAAACCGCTGGGATGGACATCGTTCAAGGTTGTGGGACATGCGCGTTACCACATCTGCCGGCGGATAAAGGAGAAGAAGTTGAAAGTAGGCCATGCCGGTACCCTCGACCCGCTTGCTACGGGGGTGATGATAGTCTGTACGGGCAAGGCCACGAAACGGATTGAGGAATTCCAGTATCACACGAAGGAGTACGTCGCCACCATCCGGTTGGGCGCCACCACTCCCTCTTACGACCTGGAACATGAGATAGATGCCACCTATCCCACGGAGCACATCACCCGCGGACTGGTGGATGAGACGCTGAAGAAGTTCATCGGCGAGATACAGCAAGTGCCTCCCGCCTTCTCGGCATGTATGGTGAACGGGAAACGTGCCTACGACCTTGCCCGCAAGGGAGAGGAGGTAGAGCTGAAACCCAAGTTGCTCGTCATCGACGAGATAGAGCTGCTGGACGACGGGCTGGGTATTGCCGAACCGTGGATAAAGGTACGCGTAGTATGCAGCAAAGGAACTTATATCCGCGCCCTGGCACGTGACATCGGCGAAGCCCTGCAGAGCGGCGCTCACCTCACCGCCTTGGAGCGTACCCGTGTAGGCGACGTCCAGCTGGCAGACTGCCTCAATCCCCTCGATTTTAAAGAGTGGATAGAGGCGCAGGAGATAGATATTTAGTTATAAGTTATGAGTTATTTGCTATGAAGTGTAGCATACTGCCGGATAACTCATACCCTCTTATGACTAAAACAGACTGATATAAATAATAAATAACTTATAACTCATAACTAATTATGAAACTGTCGCAATTCAAATTCAAGCTTCCCGAAGAGAAGATAGCTTTGCACCCCACGAAGTACAGAGACGAGTCACGTCTGTTGGTGTTGCACCGTAAGACGGGTGAGATTGAGCACAAGATGTTCAAGGATGTTCTGGACTATTTTGATGACAAAGATGTGTTTATCTTCAACGACACCAAGGTTTTCCCTGCCCGCTTGTACGGTAACAAGGAAAAGACCGGTGCGCGTATTGAAGTGTTCTTGTTGCGTGAGTTGAACGAAGAACTCCGGTTGTGGGATGTACTGGTGGATCCTGCCCGTAAAATACGTATCGGCAATAAGCTCTACTTCGGTGACGACGACTCTATGGTGGCTGAGGTTATCGACAACACCACTTCGCGTGGGCGTACGCTTCGTTTCCTTTACGACGGTCCGCACGATGAGTTCAAGAAGGCGCTCTATGCGCTGGGCGAAACGCCGCTGCCCCACAGCATCATCAACCGTCCCGTAGAGCCGGACGATGCCGAACGTTTCCAGTCTATTTTTGCACGCAACGAAGGAGCTGTTACGGCGCCTACCGCCAGCCTGCACTTCAGCCGCGAGCTGATGAAGCGTATGGAAATCAAGGGTATTGACTTTGCCTACATCACCCTGCATGCCGGCTTGGGTAACTTCCGCGACATTGATGTGGAAGACCTCACCAAGCACAAGACAGACTCCGAGCAGATGATTGTGAACGAGGAAGCCGTACGGATTGTGAACCATGCCAAAGACCTGAACCGCCAAGTCTGTGCCGTAGGTACCACCGTGATGCGTGCCATCGAGAGCACCGTCAGCACCGACGGACATTTGAAGGAATACGAGGGTTGGACCAACAAGTTCATCTTCCCGCCGTACGACTTTACCGTGGCCAATGCCATGATATCCAACTTCCACATGCCGCTCAGTACCCTGCTGATGATTGTTGCCGCTTTCGGCGGTTACGAGCAGGTGATGGAGGCATACAATGTGGCATTGAAGGAAGAGTACCGCTTTGGTACGTATGGAGATGCGATGCTGATTACAGACCGGTAATTATGGTTGTTTATTTCAGTCTTGGTACCAATCTCGGCGATAAGGAGCAGAACCTCCGCATGGCCGTCCAAAAGATAAGAAAGCAGATAGGGGAAGTGATTTCCCTATCTGCTTTTTATGCTACTGCCCCGTGGGGCTTTTCTTCCGATAATACTTTTCTGAATGCCGCACTCTGCGTAGACACTGCTTTGGCACCTTTGGAGGTGTTGCAAACGACGCAGGAAATCGAGCGGGAGATGGGGCGTACGCATAAGTCTGTCAATGCAGTGTATAGCGACCGTGTGATAGACATCGACCTGCTGCTCTGTTTTGCCGATGACGGTACTCCCGTTTTGCTGGATACGCCTGAACTGAAACTTCCTCATCCGTTGATGCAGGAACGCCGTTTCGTGATGGAGCCGTTGGCGGAGATTGCTTCAGGCGTGGTGCATCCGGTATTGGGAAAGACAATCGGGGAATTGTTGCAAAATCAGTGTTAATCTCTGCTATCTGTAGCGCAGATACAAGATTTCTTTTTTATCTTTGCCTCCGAAAAGCGAAGATAGGCTGCACCTCAGCATAAAAAATGAACAAGTTCATTTTGTTCTGCGTTCGGTTTGCACTATCTTTGCCCCCGAAAAACGATATGTGGAGAGATTTGAGTAGCTTGCAACCACAGAAAAAAATGCTAAAACACATCCTTTTCTGACGGCACGTTTGTGTGCCGGATGCATCTACTCCACACACCTCCTTCCGCCATTCGTTGAATTATCAATTATCAACTATCAATTCTCAACTGAAATGGGATATTTATTCACATCCGAATCGGTGTCTGAAGGACACCCCGACAAAGTGGCCGATCAAATATCGGACGCTGTGCTTGACAAACTGTTGGCCTACGACCCCAGTTCGAAAGTAGCTTGCGAAACTCTGGTTACTACCGGTCAGGTAGTGCTGGCTGGAGAAGTGAAAACCAAAGCGTACGTTGACATGCCTCTCATCGCACGCGAAGTAATCAAGAAAATCGGCTATACCAAAGGCGAGTATATGTTCGAGAGCAATTCGTGCGGCGTGCTGAGCGCCATCCACGAGCAGAGCCCCGACATCAACCGCGGCGTGGAGCGACAGGACCCCATGGAACAAGGTGCCGGAGACCAGGGAATGATGTTCGGTTACGCCACCAACGAAACGGAGAATTACATGCCGCTTTCACTGGACCTTGCACACCGCATCCTGCAAGTGCTGGCAGATGTCCGTCGCGAGGGCAAGGTGATGACCTACCTCCGTCCCGACGCCAAGAGCCAGGTGACCATCGAATATGATGACAACGGCACACCCGTACGCATCGACACCATCGTAGTCTCCACCCAGCACGACGACTTCGTCCAGCCTGCCGACGACAGTGATGCCGCCCAGCTGAAGGCCGACGAGGAAATGCTCGCCCAAATCCGCCGGGATGTAATCGAGATTCTGATGCCGCGTGTCATTGCCTCCATCCATCATGAAAAGGTGCTGGCACTGTTCAACGACCATATCACATACCACGTCAACCCCACGGGCAAGTTCGTAATCGGTGGTCCTCACGGTGACACCGGGCTGACGGGACGCAAGATTATCGTAGATACCTACGGCGGCAAGGGTGCCCACGGCGGCGGCGCTTTCTCCGGAAAGGACCCCTCTAAGGTAGACCGCAGCGCAGCTTATGCAGCCCGCCACATTGCCAAGAATCTGGTGGCTGCCGGCGTTGCCGACGAAATGCTGGTACAGGTAAGTTACGCTATCGGTGTGGCACGCCCCATTAATATCTTCGTAGATACTTATGGCCGCAGCCACGTCAATATGAGCGACGGTGAGATTGCCCGTAAGATTGACGAGCTGTTCGACCTCCGCCCCAAGGCGATAGAAGACCGTCTGAAACTGCGCAACCCCATCTATCAGGAGACTGCTGCCTACGGACATATGGGCCGCGAGCCGCAGATCATCGTCAAGCACTTCAAGAGCCGCTACGAAGGCAACAAGGACATTGAAGTGGAACTCTTCACCTGGGAGAAGCTGGACTATGTGGACAAGGTGAAAGCCGCATTCGGTTTATAATCAGCATAGCTTTACGGCTATTTATATAGAAGGCTGCCCTTCTGCATCTCCGGAATATCGGTATATGCAGAAGAGGTGGCTTTCGTGTTTTTGCTCGTCACGGGGGCATGGTGGTTTATCAACAAGCGATTCTTCTTCTCTCTTTTCCTTATTTTACAAGCAATTTTGCCATTGCATTCGTAGCTTACCTGCAAAATGTGCATGGAATGTGTACAGTAATCTCCTCTAAATAGTGTACCTTTGTGAACAACAACGAATATAGGGCTGCCTATGAGATACCTTTTGCTTGCTTTTTCCTTCTTTTTAGTAACTTCTGTGCTGTGCCAGTCGTGCAAGGAGGAAGTCACTTCTGCACGTTCCATGCTCGTGGCAGCAGATTCCATGATGTGGAGCAATCCCGACAGTGCTTTGCTGGTGTTGGAACAGATACCGGATTCCCGCGAGTTGCGGGGAGAAGAACGCGCCTTGTATGCGTTGCTGCTGACGCAAGCCCGATACAAGAGTTGTGTGCTGCTGGAGAACGATTCGCTGATACAGATAGCGGTAGACTATTACGAAGGAGGCGGAAAGCAGGAACGGCTGGCGCAAGCATATTTCTATTGGGGATGTGTCTATATGGAAAATAAAGAGTTTCCGAAGGCGATAAGCCTCTATCTGAAGTCGCTGGAACTGATGCCAAAGAAAGACTCTATATTCGTGGCGATGCTGTACAGCCATTTGGGGAACTGTTATAATGAGCAAGATTTACATTCTACGGCAAGGGAAATGTATCGGAAGGGATATAATTTATGTGCAGTGAAGGATTCTGCACGTTCTTTTTATGCATTAAGAGATATTGGAAATACCTTTTTGTTGGAATATCAATTGGATAGTGCGCTTTGTTACTATCAACAAGCTTTAAAAATTGCATCCTCGCTGCAAGACAATGAGTGTTTATCCCTTATTTATAAAAACATAGCGGGGCTTTATAATGAGTTGGGGCGGTATATGGAGGCGGAATCGGCTCTTTCAAAAGCTTTACCCTATTTGACCGTTGAGGAAGATTATACATCGGCTTGTTCTATAAAGGGGGATATTCTAAATTCCTTAAATCGGAATGATTCTGCTGTTTATTATTGGAAAATTGGAGCAAGGTCTTCTAATATATATGTAAAGACATCGTCTTATAATCATTTGTTTGAAGGATATAAAAAAATGAAGGATTGGGAAAATGCTACTGTATATGTTGACTCTTTCATTCTTTTCTATGACTCCATTCAAATGATGAATTATCGTGCAGAACTTGATGAACTGATGGATAATCATTTAATAGAACTTCATAAACGTGAATTGTCTGTCAGAAATCAACGGATAGTTGCAGGCTTGGCGGTTCTTTTTTTGTTATTCATGTTTGTATTGGTCATTGTTTATCTGTGGCGTGATGCCCGTAGGAAAAAGGAGTATATGGCTTTGCAGCAGCGCTTGATGGAAAACCGTGCGGAGGTGATGCTTTTGAATGAAATTCCTGAATCAGCTTCTAATACGAAAGTAGCAGAATTACACAAATTGGAGGAGGAACGATTCAGTATCTGTGTTTCTATATTTAGAACCACCGAGGGAAGTAGAAAACTTGATGAATTGAAGAAAGCAACTGCTAAAATGCAGGTTTCGATTGCAGATACTTATAGGCAAGTGATGGTGAGTGATATAAGAAAGACTTTTGCCGATGTCATGAAAGATTTGAAGGAACACTATCCCGGTTTGACTAATGATGATTTGCTTTATTGTATATTGTCTTTGCTCCGTTGTTCCAAATTTATTGTTTTATGTATACTGGATGTCTCTTCGGACGCTATAAAAACGAGAAAGAGCCGTATCAAGAATAAAATTGATGAAGAACTGTTCAATCGTATGTTTGACTATTGATAAATAGCGTATTATGATGGATTTGTTACTTCTGTTACATTGCTCTGTTACCACTGTTACCTCTTTTTTGTAGGCTTTCTTATAAAAGATTAAGTTATTTGCAGTATTAAACTTTTAATAACTTAATTAATAATGAGAACAAGAAAACTACTATTGTGTCTATTTGCATTTACTTGTATGAATATAAATGCAATGTCTCAGAAACGACCGAAAAAGATAGATCTTGAAAAAATTGTAGCTTCTTCTACTACAAATAGTAAAGGAACACGTTCTGCTATCTTAGAGGCTTCTGCATTATTCGATTCTAATTCAGAATCAATTATGATAACTTCTCAGAATGGCTTTGCTGATGTCAAGGTTTCAGTTACCAACCTTTTTACTAATGAAACCATCTTTTCTGATTCATACTCTACTTTTGAGATAATACTAAATTTAGCAGGCTTATTAAATGAAGGAGAAGAGTATCGCTTAGAAATTACTATCGGAGATACCGTTTTATACGGGGATTTTATTTACTAACATTATATTTAAGAAAAAATGAAGAAACATTTGCTGTTCGCCTTTTTAGGTGCGCTGGCTTGTTACTCATGCAGTAACAGCTACGATTTGTTGGAAAATGATGCGGAGCTTGCTAAAGCTGCTGAAGATTATGAGCTATCAACCAGAGCAATTAATGAGGAGGGGGATACGGCAAAAATTGAGACTGTAGCCGATGAACAAGTTATTTAGGCTTTGATGGATGAGTACGAGCAGGAATTAATGAATAGACAGTCTGTTGCTAAAGAAAGAGTAATGAGAACTGCTTACACTGGAACTACTGATGTAGTAGGGGTGTTCAAAGTAGAGTCATGTGGGACTTATAAAGAACTGACACTTTATCTTGATGCAGAAGATACAAGACAGAATTCTAAGATTGAAGGTTATGTAGGAGATACGTTTGTAGATAATAATGGCAATGTCCGTTTCAAATTCTGCTTGACGGAAGCAACTCAATATTATCCTGGAGGAGTTTTTCTTGTTGACCATATAAATTACAGTCAGTTTGGTGGTACAATGGATATACTTGTTCGTTATCATGATTGTGATGATAAGCATACTGATAATAAAATAATTGATAGCACACATCCTGAATACCAAAGAATTGATCAGCTTGGAGGGTATACTGTCGTGAATTCTAATGCAGCATTAGCATGGGCTTACCCTCCTTATCCTCGCAATCAATGGGGCTATATTCCTGGAGTTGGTCCTCGAAATTCTATTAAGTATGGAGTTTTAGCTTATGCCTATACTATTGAGGACTTAGGCATGATTTATGTTGATGACGAAGATTCCAGCAATAAAAACTGGCTTAAATCCTATAAGGGATATACATACAAAGATAAATTGTCTGGTGACCAAGGCATGTATGGAATTAATGCTACAGACAACACAAGATATTATGTTTTATTAAACACAAACAAAGGTTTTGCATTGAATAATATATTCCATCCTAATTTTGGAACCCCTATACCAAGACCGTAATAATATGAAATATCAAATATTTTGCTGTTTACTTCTTTTATGCTCTTGTTCCAACTGGGACAAGAGCATTGTGGCAGAAGTGAATGGACATAAAGTTTATTCTTCCGAGCTGTCTCAATTAACTACCCAAGAGACTTTTGATTTGCTTAATACGGCTTATGAGATAAAGATGAAGGCTTTGGAAGACTTGATTAAACAAAAGTTGATAGAGCAAGAAGCCACCGTTGCAGGAAAAACTTTCGAGACTTTTTTGAATGACTATATAGAAAAGGTGATGAGCATTAAAGAAGACAGCCTGCTTGCGGTGTATGGTTCTGTAAATGAGCGAATTCTCCATTCAAGGGAGAGATTAAACAAGATTTCTTCAGAAAGTATTGAAGGAACTATTTCTGTGAAGAATGATATTCGTGCAGCTATCATTCAGCATTTGGCAGATTCATTGTATAATAAGGCGCAAGTTAAAAGATACCTTTATCCTCCTAAACAGCCCAAATGTGTTGTTGGTGATTTGAACGTGCGCTATAGGGGCAATCTGAATGCTGCTACAACTTTCATTGTTGCTTCCGACTTTGACTGCAAACGTTGTGTTGATTTTGAAAAGACATTGAGGCGGATTTATGATAAATACAAGGAGCGGGTAAAGTTTGGATTCATCAATTTTGCTGATGAGCCTACCCTTGCATCCTTATCGTGCGAGGCTGCTTCCAGGTATGGTAAATTCTGGGAGTTCCACGATGCTATTTTTGAACACGAAGCTTTGGTAGATTCATCTTTTATTTTTAATATAGCCACAAATTTGGGTTTAGACTTAGAAGCATATAAACAAGAGTTGTTGTCTGCTCCAAATTATGATAAGGTAAACCATGCTATCAATAAGTTGATGGAACGGGGGCTTTTTGCCACTCCTACCATTATCATTAATGACAGACTAGTATACATCACAAATTCGTATGAGGAACTGACTAGACTCTTAGACCAAGAATTACAAAACAGATAAACTCTGATGCCGATGGTAAGATACCTTATAATTACATTTCTGGCCGGCCTTTCTCTCCTGCTTGCAAGTTGTGAGGAAGTGTTTGATGTCAATATCCCCGATTCTATGCTTGAGGGAATTGTATTTAATGGAGTAATTACAAACGAAAATCCCCCTTATTTCTTTCTTTTGAGGGAACCGGCATTGATGTCGGCTGAAGATTATGCCTATGAGGGTATAGAAGATGCTGTGATGATTGTTACGGACCTTACTGAAGGTATCAGAGATACTATGCAGGTGCTTTATCCGTATGGTGATTACGGTGGAGTGTTTTATGATTTTTATGATTATCATTTAAAGAAGAATACTCGCGAAAGAGTGAACCTCATGTATGATAATGGTTCTGGCAGGGGTATGTATGTCACTACCAAAATTTATGGCATAGAAGGTCATTCTTATCAATTGGATATTTATCACGATGGTAAGCATTATCAGTCCGATGTCCAGAAGATGGAGCCTGCACTTGTCATTACTGATTTGAAGCTGAAATATTTCGACTTTAATGAAAAAGGAGGCAGGTGGGCGCCATGTATAAGTTTCACTAATCCGTCTGAGGTAGATAACTATTATTTGTTCCGGTTATATTCGCGTACTTACAAGCATTTTTCTTTTTCGCGCCCTCACTCTTTGTTGGGCTCCAATACCTTTTGGGAGTATTCTATCTTGAGCGATGAGTATCTTGAAGAGAATGTGGTTGATTTTCTGATTGACGACGGAGAAAATCCTCTGGGTTATCCTCCGGGTTGGGATTATCCCATGGGAGATTCTGTATATGTATGGGCTCAGACCATATCCAAGAGTTGTTATGACGTTTTCGACCAGATGATACGCCAGTTCCGGTCGGATGGTGGCGCTTATACACCTGCACCGTCATCGGTGGGCAGCAATATAAGCGGCGGGGCGTATGGCTGCTTCCGTGTGAGTGCGGTTTCCGAAAAAGGTATTGCAACGGGGGAAAGATGATGCGTTCTTTTTTGTAATCGTAAGAAGATAAAATTAATGAAACTGTTGCTGATTTATTTCTGTATTTTGTTTTTGAGTTGTCAGGCAGTGGTTGCTCAAAAGGCCGTTGTACGAGGATGTGTGACGGATGCCAAAACGGGTGAGATTCTTTCGGATGCCAATGTGCTGGAACGAAGGTCGGGAACGGGGATGGCAACCAATGCTTACGGACTTTATTCCATATCACTTCCCAAAAGGGAATGTATATTGCAATGTTCCATGTTGGGGTATGTTACTTGGAGAGATACCTTGACTTTATCAGGAAATACGGTGGTGAATATCGCATTGACTCCCGATGATTATTGGCTGAAAGGTATCGAGATAGTGGGAAGCCGCAAGCATAGCGGACAATTTGCTTTGGAAGCAAAGGAAATACAAGCATTGCCATCTGTGGGAGGGGAACCGGATTTGATGAAGTCATTGCAGTTTCTGCCCGGAGTGCAGAGTGGCAATGAAGGGACAAACAATATTTCTGTACGGGGTAGTAACCAATGGGGAAATCTGGTCTTGCTGGATGAGGCTGTAGTTTATAACCCCAGTCATGTATTGTCCTTCTTTTCGGTGTTCAACAACGATGCCATCCGTGAGGTGAACTTGTACAAATCGTTCTTCCCGCTGAAGTATGGCGGTCGTTCTTCATCCGTCATAGACGTGCGTATGCGCGAAGGTAACAGCAAGGAACGTGAACGGAGTGCCAGCTTGGGGCTGATAGCCTCGAAAGTGTTGTTGGAGGGACCTTTGAAGAAGAAAGAGGGGTCTTATCTGGTTTCCGGCCGGTTTGGATATCCGGGTGTAGTAGCCGGACTGTTGGGAAGTAACCTGACGTCGAAACCGCAGATGTGGTTTTATGATGTCAATGCCAAAGTGAACAGAACGCTGGATGCTCGAAATCGTATGTTCTTTTCCTTGTATAGCGGAGGCGACCATACCGTGTTCAACAAGCTGGTGAAAGGCTATGGGATGGATTGAGGAAATGCTACGGCTACGATACGTTGGAATCATATACTGAATGATAAGACAAATGTGAATACAAGCGCTGTCTTCAGCAACTATTATTATAAGTACAAATCGTTGTCGGACGGATTGAGATATGTGTGGAAGTCGAACATGCAGTCGTATCAGTTGAAGTCGGATTGGGAGAGGTATCAGAACAATCTGCTGACCTTGAAGGGAGGGGTGAACCTGCATTATTTCACTACGATGCCCGGTGAGGTGGGCAAGTCCGGTAAGGATTCTAACATCACTCCTTCGGAAATGTCGCGCAAGAGTTTGTGGGATGCGGCATTGTATGCCGAGGCAAATTATAAATTCCTGCCCCGTTTTCTTCTGAATGCCGGGGTTAGGCTGTCCGTATTGCATGCACCGGCCTCTACCTATTATGCAGCCAAGACATTTGTGATGCCCGAACCCCGTGCCGAACTCTCTTTTATTCCGAATGCCTCGCACCGGTTTTCCGCATCGTATACACAGGCGGCACAGAGCATACACATGCTTACCACCTCTTCAGTAGGTATCCCCTCGGACATGTGGATGCCTGCCAATGCACTGTTGAAGCCCTCCGTCATGCGCCAACTGGCATTGGGATATGAATACAATTTCCCTGATAAGGAATATACATTGTCACTGGAGGCATATATGCGCCGAACAAACCATGTGGTAGATTATAGGAAAAATGCCGATATTTTTCAGAACGACCGGATAGAGGATGAAGTCGAAACCGGTTCTGCCAGAGGGTGTGGATTGGAATTCTATTTGTCAAAGAATAAAGGAGCCGTGACCGGATGGATTAGTTATACTCTCTCGCGTGCGCGTAACCGTATAGGAGGAGAGGAGTACCGACCGGTGTACGACCGTCCCCATAACCTGAAATTGTTCGTAAACTGGGAAATGAACAGACATTGGTCTCTGTCTTCCACTTTCTCCTATGCATCGGGGATGAATCTTACGCTTCCCGTTGGAAAGTATGAATCGGAACATGTACTGGTCTATATTTATTCTGACCGGAATGGTTATCGTGCCCCGGCTTTCCACCAGTTGGACTTTTCGGCAACGTGGCGTATCAGGCAAGACCGTAGCTTGAGCCTTTCCATCATCAATGCTTATAGCCGGAAAAATGTGTTCTCTATTTATGCAGGGAGGCAGGGGCACTTTTCTGTAGGAAACGGGCGTATCTATAAACTGTATCTTTATGGCATCGTCCCTTCGCTGACCTATTCTTTCAAGTTTTGAGATAACTCTTATTTTTTTCCTCCACCGGCAGTACAAACACGAACCTTGCCCCCTCCTTGTACTCCTTGTCCAGCAGCACTTTCCCTTTCAGTCGTTCGGCGATGAGGCGGCAGATATTGAGTCCCAGGCCGGTGCCTTGCTCGAAGTTGTCGGCCTTTTCAAAGCGTTCGAAGATGGTTTCCGAGTATTCCGGGGGAATGCCGGTACCGGTATCGGTGACGGAGAAGGTGACGTATCCGGGATGCTCTGTGAGGGAGCAGTGCAGGCGGATTTCGCCTTGTGTGGTGTGTTTCTCGGCATTGGTAAGGAAGTTGATGAGTATCTGGCACACACGTTGCCCGTCGGTGCTCAGTTCGTAGCAGTCGTCCACTTCGGAGGTGTAGTAGAGCTTCACGCCTTCGGGCGTGCGGTGTTCAACGGTGGTTATGGCTTCCCGGCAGAGTTTGTTGCAACTGTGCGGCGCTATCTTCATGGTGTATCTGTTGCTTTCCAACTCGGCTGCGCTGAGGATGTCCTCCACCAGTGTGAGGAGGAGGTCGGAATTGTGCTGTATGAGATGGCAGAAATCCTGCCTTTCCTCTTGGGAAAGGTTCGTGTCGGGGGAAGTGATGAGTTGTGAGAAGCCCACGATAGAGTTGAGCGGTGTCCGTATTTCGTGACTCATGTTCTGCAGGAAGATGCTCTTTGCCTTGTTGGCTGCTTCGGCTTGGTCGCGCGCTTCGGAAAGTTCCTCGTTCTTGTGGCATAGTTCGAGGTTGACTTTACGTTTGCGGTGGAGGTAGAGCATTAGGAAAAGCAGAGATAACAGTAAAAAGCCGGTGACAATGCTGAAAAGAGTGATGCGGTAGCGCGAGGTGGCCTGTATGTTTTCTATTTTCAGGCGTTCGGCGCCTATCTGGGTGTTCAGTTCGGCGATGTCCGACAGTTGCAGCAGATTGTTTGTCGAATCCAACTGCTGGTAATATTTTTTCAGATATTTGATGGCATTGGGATAGTCTTTGGCGCATTCGTAAATGTAGGCATGTTGTTGCAAGCCTTTCTCGGACAATTGGTCAGCGTGGGCATGGGCCTGCTCATACTGTTTGTCCAGTATGTTCTTGCTGATGTGGACTATCAGTAGGGAAACGTTGGCAGAGAGCTTGCAGCGGTCTGCCATTTGTACGGCTTCTTTATAACAGTCGTTGAATTCATCTATACGTTTCTGCTTGAACAGTATCAAGCATTTCTCTATCATGGCTTGGGCTATGTTCCGTTCTGTTTTAGCGCTCTTCAAGGCTTTTTCGCAATAGTCCAGTGCGGTGGCGTAATCTTTTTGGGTGTTACGGTAATATTCGGCAAGGTTTGAGTATAGTTGGCTGGGATCCTGGTCGGGCATATTCTTCAGCATATAGTCCAAGGCTTCCTGATAGTATTGGGCGGAGAGGTCGAAGTTTCCGCGTGATTTGTAGATATGGCCCATGGTTCGGATACAGCTGAAGATACCGTAAGGGTATCTGTCGGCAAAAGCTTGCTTTTTCATTTTTTCCGCTTTCTGCAAGGCGAGCAATGAGCGTTGTTGGTTCAGGAAGTAGATGATTTCGCTGCTCCAAGCGTGATAATAATATTGCAGATAGTTATTGGCACGTGAAATCTCTTTCAGGTCAGTGGATGCCTTTTCTATTTTGCTATCATCTTTTTGGGATATATAGAACTGCAGGGGGATGATGTATGCCAGGCATTGTGCTTTTTTGTCACCGAGCTTCAGAGCCTGTTGATACAAAGTGTCGGCCACCAGCAGCCCCTCCTGCTGGCGTGCCTGCTTGGAAGCCCGCTGGTAGATGGGGTAGAGTGCATCGTCTATCTTGTAGGGATTGTTCTGTGCTGCGGAAGGTAGGGACACCCATACTGAAAGCACTAGAAAACATAACCTTGAAAGAATGCACTCCCTCTTTGTTCTATTGGATGGAATAAGCATGTTTTTTTCCGGATACTTATTATTATGCCTATGGCATCGCAAAAATAAGATAAAAGAATAAATTACAAGCTTTTTTTGTATAATTTCTCTGTTTACTTATTAAACAATCCTTGCCAGGAGCTTTCTTACGAAATTTCCGGTGATAATGCCGCCCTCTACATCATCATATTCTTCCTTATCGAGAACTTCACGATGGCCATTGCATTGACTGCCGCCAGCGGCAGGTCCATGGGGTCGTGGTGGTTGTTGTAGCTCACCAGACGGATGCAGTCCGGCCGTTCCGAGTGGTTGACGTATTTCACTGCCAGGTATTCGTCGCCGCCCCGTTCGAAGGAGACGAGATACATTTCACCGTAGATGACGTCGGTGAAGTCGCGGATGGACTTAAAGCCTACGATGTCACCGGACTTGAGGATGGGATACATCGAGTCGCCCGAGACGTAGACGGCACCGTCGCACACAGGGATATTGGGAATTACAATCCGCCCCAAGGCGTACTGCGGGCGGTCAGCCAGCAGTGTCTTCAGGTTGGCGGCGGCAGAGATGTCATAGAGGGTCACGCTACGGTCGTCCATAGGGTCGGTTGTTTTCGGTGTGTGAAGTATTTCCACTTCACCTTGTACCAAGTCATTGTCACAGAATTTTGAATGATGTGCAGGCGAGCCCTTTCCCGTCAGCAGCCAGTTGTAGTCCACGTCGTCCAGGCTGCCCAGCAGCAGGGGGAAGTCGATGCTGTTGCGGGCGTTCCAGTTGCTCAGTGTGGAGCGTGATATACCCAGAAAGGCGGCAAGTTCGCTGTCTGTCTTGAATTCTTTCGCCAGTTTGGCACGTTTTATGATGTCTGCCGCACAAAATACCGGGTCTTTGTCATTCGCCATATTCTTCAGTTTTTACATGTAAATTATTCAGAAACTATTATCTCCTCATTTATACTGTCTTACGTCTTATTTAAGAATTTAATTCCCGATTTGTTTGTTTTATAAATGAAAACAGTATTATCTTTGTTGGGACAAAAATACATATCATGTTTTATAAATGCAAATAAAAGGGAGGGATTTATGGAAAATACACATCTGGTCTTTTATCCGGAAGCATCCGAATTTAGCAAAAATACTTACGAATTTGAAAAAATGGGCATCCACCTTGCCGGATGTATAGATGAGGTGCGTTGGAAGTATAGATGCAACGCGCTGGATGTATAGATAGAATACGCTGGATATATACTTCCAGCAAACAGCCCCTACAAGCATCTTTGGCAGGGGCGTGCCGAAAAAAAAATATTATTGTACTAATTCTTAACAAAAAATGGTTATGGAACAGATTATTGAAAAAAATGTTCGTTTCTGTGGATGTTGCCACAGAGAACTGCCCGTTGATTCTTTTTATGTAGACAAGCGTACGCTTGCCCCCGACAATTATTGCAAGGAATGCCGTAGGGCGATGAGCAACGCCCGCTACCGCCGCTCACTTCCTGCAGGCAATCCCCTCCGTTATCCGGTCATCACTGAAATTTCGGACTGTACTCTTCGTATGTATCTTATTCTGAATGCTTTGAAGGTAGTGCGCGAAAGCGTGCTCCGCAAGCGGAAACGCCTATGCGAAGCAGGTGATATAGAATGATACAAGCCGCTCTCTCCCCCTAATCACTAACCCCTAATCATCAAACCATGTCCAGAATCAAAAAACGGGGACTTGACTATTTCCCCTTGAACACAGACTTTATGCACGACCGTCTGGTGCGTCGCATCATGAAGCGTGAGGGTGACGGCTCCTTTGCCATTCTGCTGGGAGCCCTCTCCTGCATTTATGCCGACGAAGGCTATTACGTGTGTGCCGACGAGCTTTTCTACGAAGACCTTTCTGCCTGCCTCTATGAAAAGACGGCTGCCGACGTGAAGCGTATTCTTGCCCTGGCTGTGGAGTACGGCATTTTCAATGCCGCCCTTTTCGGCAAATACGCCATCCTGACTTCTGCTGAGATACAGCGGCAATATCTGTTCAGTACCAAGCGCCGGAAATCTTCCGCCATAGACACACGTTATTGTCTGGTGGATGATTCTCAGAGCGATGACGATGCCGCGCCGACTGCCGCCGGGAGAGTGCCGTCTGCCAATGGAAGCGTGCCGTCCGCTGCCGAAAGTGCAGCATTTAAGCCCGAAAATGCGACATCGGGTACACATAGCACAGCAGAGCATAGCACATCACAACACAGCAAAGAAAATCCCCTCCTCCATAGTTCCCCCGGAACCGGGGGCACTGAGGGCGCGGATGTGCCATCCGCGGAGGGGGAATATCTTCGGAAAATAGAGCAACTGCAACCGCCGCAGGATGGCACGGACCGCAACCTGGACGGGTTGCTTTTCAATCTGAAGCAGTTCCATATTCCTCCGCAAGAGCAGTATGCCATTATCCTCAAAAGTAATTTCGGTGCTATCGGCCACCCCCTGTGGAAGGGCTTCTATGCCTTGCGCGAGAGTCATGGCAAGATACGGCAACCGGGGCGATACCTGTTGAGCCTGTGCTGTAAATATTGTTTTCTATATGTGAATAAATTCATGAAGAAAAACGGTTTTTTTAATTTGCACACTTTTCCGGATAGCGTTATCTTTGCAATGTGGTTAAGCTTAATACACGAAAATAAAACAATGTTGTTTCATTTGAAAAAAACGAATCCTTGAATTTCAAGACAAACTATTAATTTTTAAAACAAAACTACTATGCCAGTAATTTACAAATCATTTCAGTCGGTTCTTGCCAACAAAGAGGGCAAGAAGCTTTTCTATCCCCGCGTGGTGCTGACGGGGAATGTGGACACCGAGCAGGTGGCCAAGGAGATTGCGGAATTGTCTTCCCTCTCTACGGGTGACTCGAAGAATGTCATCGACAACCTGGTGACCGTGATGACTCGCCACCTGCAGTCTTCCGAGAGCGTGACGCTGGACGGTCTGGGTACTTTCCGCCTTACGATGAAGTCCACCATGAACGGTGTGGAAGACCCTCTGAAGGTATCGGCTACCCAGTCCACGCTACGAGTGCGTTTTCTGCCCACTTCCAAGCGTAATCTGGACCATACGGTGTCTACCCGTTCGCTGGTGACCGGGGTGAAGTGCGTGCGCTTCGACCTTCAGGACACGGCAGGTTCGGGCGGCAACGACGACGGCTCGGGCGGTAACGACGGTGACCAAGGTGAAAATCCGTTGGGATAAGGCCATTTACGATTTGACGATTTACGATGTACGATTGAAATTCGTACTGCTAAATAACCGCGCCTATGCAGGCATTTATGATACGAAAAGTAATCGTACATCGTAAATCGTCAAATCATAAATTACTAATCTTCAATCATTAATCACTAACTAATCTTATGCGAAAAATCAACTACATCGTGGTGCATTGCAGCGCCACGCGGGAGGGCCATGCGCTCACTCCCGAAGCTCTGGAGGCAGAGCACCGCCGTCGCGGCTTCCGCACGACGGGCTATCACTACTATATCCGGAGAGACGGTACCGTGCTCGGAACCTGTTCCCTGGAACTACCCGGTGCGCATTGCCGCGGTCACAACAAGTATTCGGTCGGCATCTGCTACGAAGGCGGACTGGATGCCATGGGGAATCCGAAAGATACCCGCACCCCGGAGCAGCGTTCGGCACTCCGGCTGCTGGTACACCAGCTGCTGAAGCAGTTCCGGAATGCCCGTGTCTGCGGCCACCGCGACCTGAGTCCGGATTTGGACGGGGACGGAACGGTGCAGCCACGGGAGTGGGTGAAGCAGTGCCCGTGCTTCGAGGTTAGTAAAGAACTTTAATCCCCCCCTAGGACTCCCTGAAGGGGGAGGGGGATAGTCCTGAAGATTGAGCGCGCGCAGGATTGGCGGGAGTATTCTCCTTCCCCTTTAGGGGAACGAGGGGTCTAAAAACACAGAACATCATGAAAATAAGTAAAGAAACTTGGAAAGACATCCTGAAAATTGTGGGTACTATCATCGCTACCATAGCCAGTGTGCTGGGGGTGCAGGCGATGCCGCTCTGATTTCCCGGATGACAACTACCCCGCTTACAGCTTGGTATACAAAGCTACCAAGTGGGGCAGTTTTATGAAAAAAAACAGAAAGCATTCGTTCAAGTTTCGCAAGTCCTCTGTTGAAAGTCAATTATTGGACTTACGAAACTTAAGACTTTTACTCATCAGGAAATACAAAAAAACATGAAGCGAACAATTTATATCCTATTTTGCTGCCTATGGTGTGCAATTGCCACGTTTGCGCAGTCAGACAATATTCTTATCTCTAATGTGACTCCACCTTCCCCTCATGCACAAAGCATGCTGAAGGCAGGACATTTTCCGGTGTCCGGCTATACAGGGGTACCGGATATTACCATCCCCCTCTATACCGTCCAGTTGAAAGATTTTTCCTTTCCCGTCTCTCTTTCCTACAATGCCTCGGGCATCAAGGTAAATGAGGAGGCCACTCGGGTAGGGCTGGGCTGGACATTGAATGCCGGCGGAGTTGTGACCCATACCGTGAGAGGACGTTATCAGGACTTCTGCGAGTGGGCCTATTTCAATGACTCCCCGGATAACCAGCTCCAGGACATTGCGGGCATCTATCATATCGACACTTATCTTACGCAGGGAGCCGGCACTTCCTTGCCGTTCGCTCTACCCCAAGGTATGACCCATGAAATGCTGTACAGAGCTTTGACGAGCGATACTTATGCCAGTTGTGGCGGTACGGAACTGGCTCCTGATGTCTTCCACTATCACTTCTTGGGATATTCGGGAAAGTTCATATTTTCTCACTCGGGCCACATAGTGAAGGAAAGAGAAGACAATGTGCGGATTACGCCTCTTACGGAAAACGATGCTATGGGCCATCCCAAACTGGCCGGCTGGGTCATGACCACCCCCGATGGCACTGAATACCGTTTTGAACAGACTGAACAGACGTTTTTCACAGACCGTCCGCGTGCAGAAAGCTATTCCAGTGCTTTCTACCTGACGCGGATAAAGACAACGGCCGGAGCAGTGGTTACATTCGGCTATAAAACCAGGGATTTCCATTTGGCTTCTTTTGCCAATATTCAGGACAGTCGGATGGAACAATATATCACCACGGATATGGCTTATTACAAGGTGGCCTATCTGGATAGAATCAGTTATCCCGGTGGCAGCATTAGTTTTGAGTATGCCACAGACCGGTTGGACTACAGTCCGGAAGTGCGCTTGTCGGCCGTTCGCATCAACGACGCTGCGGGCAACAATCTGAGCAAGTGGGAGTTGATTCAGGGATATTTTGTTTCCAATGCCAACACTGGCTTCGATGTGCCCACCCTTGACGAACTGAATCGCAGGCTGCCTAACAGCGCTTATTACAACTCCACATGGAACAACAAGATGTTTACGAAAGACTGGAATACCAAAAGACTGAAACTGACCGGACTCAAACATACGGCAAGCAATGTGGCTTCACCGGAAGTCTATTCCTTTTCCTACAACGAAGCCGCTCTACCCACCAAGTTGTCGGCAGCTCGTGACCATTGGGGATATTATAATGGTGCGGCCAACAAAAGTCTGATTCCTGCCTATTGCTGTAACAGCAATCAAAAGTCTGATTCCGTCATTTTGGAATATGGAGGCAGTGCCGATCGCGAACCCAACCCGGCATTCGCACAAGCATTCCAGTTGAGGCGGGTGACATATCCGACGGGGGGAACGGCGGAATTCACTTATGAATCGAATGTATACAAGACGAATGATTTTGAACAAGACCCCTATAAAAAAGATTTGATGTACCGCGTACAAGAGGTGGTATTGTCTGCCAGCCAGCAGCAGGGAATGAACAATATCCCTTTTGCCACAACCTCATTTACCATCTCCAAAAACAATCAGCCTTTTCCTCTTTCTTTTAAGATGCTGACTGATCATACGCTCTATAGCGGCATTACCGAGTTGGAAATAAGCATCCGCAGGAGTGTGGACGACAAATCCCCTTTGTGGAAATACAATTATAATTCGACCAGGTTGCCTGACCCGCAGCATACCAGGCGTGACACCCTGCTGACCAACTATTGGGGCAATATCACGCTGCCTGCCGGCACTTATGTTCTTTATGTAGGTGGCTCGCTGCTGAAACAGCTGAAGTCTATTGAGGCGTTAGGAAAACTTGTCACTTACCCTGATGACTATATAGCCACCCATCCTTACAGCACGGGTGGAGGTCTCCGGGTGAAAGAAATCTGTCACCGGGAAGCAGACGGCAAAGTGCTTCATACCAGAAAGTATCATTACAGCACAAACAGCTCGTTTGCCGACTACTATACTTCCGGCCGTCTGATGGCCTATCCCCGCTATAGGAAGGATTACCGTTCTACCGGCATCAATGGATTCCGGGAGGAAGGCTATTCCGTGGGATACAGCACTGTCTATACAGAAGACTTTGACAAGGATGGAAATAAGATCGGTCTGCAGGAATATCACTACCTGAACACTCCCGACAAGCACTTGTGCTACAGCTGGTGGGACGACAGCCTTCCCTACGGTACGGGCATGAAAGCCAAAGACGAGAACCCGCAGGGAGTTGGAGCCTATAAATATTCAGAAAACGGCACCTTGCTGAAAGAGGCGGTATATGCCTGCAAGAACGGCAGTTACGCCAAGAAGTGGGAAACGGTTTATGCATATGGCGGCTTGGGTGATGGACCTTACATAATATGGGGTATCCAGAAGGCTCCCATACTGGCAGGCTCGCGTGAAAACTCCTCCGGTTGTTACGAAGAAGATGCCATGAAAACCCTTGTCGACATTTATGGCTCGTATGCTGCCGGTACATTGAACACCAAGGTTCCCAATGGCTATCTCTATCCTGCCATCCGTCCTATGCAGCAGATGCTGGACAAGAAGGTGGAAACATTGTATGAAGAGAATGGGCAGTTCACCCTCGTGACCATTTATCAGCATGATCCGGTTCACTTTTTGAACACCTGCGAAATCATGATTTCGAATGGAGATACGTTGAAGCGTACGGAGTATACTTATCCGTTTGACAGACAGACGGATGCCGCAATGAAACGGCTGACTGACGACAACCGCATCGCGGTACCGGTGGAGGTAAGGGAGAAGTCGGACGGCAGCCTGAAACAAGTCTCTCATGAGTATGCCTTGTTCGGCAGCACACCGCGTCTCTCTGCCGTCAGGCGGAACACCGGTACAAACGGAAAGCTGGAAATGCGCATGACTTGCCACAAATACGACAGCTACGGTAATCCTCTGTATGTCTCTGCCGATGGAACCGGAAACATGGTTTTCCTATGGAGCTACCAAGGCATGTACCCGGTGGCAAAAATCGTGAATGCCACGTATGAAGAGGTAAAGGCAGCCCTGGGCACCGCTCCCGAATCACTGTCCTCCTCTTCCAGTCCCGATACGGCACTGATAGACGGACTGAGGACGAAATTGGGCAAGGCGCATGTCACCACCTATACCTATAAACCCCAGGTGGGGTTGCTGACAGAAACTTCTCCGGCAGGAACAACCACTTACTACGGATACGACAACTTCGGCCGCCTGTCAGAAGTCTGGATGCTGGAAGGACTGTCCAGAAAAGTGCTTCAATCCTATGAATATAATTATGTCAATCCCTAAAACAACATGGCTATGAATAAGATTTTAAGATATATACTATTGATATTCGCTTTGGGCATCTCTTTGGAAATGCAGTCTCAAAGCTCCGGTCCGGCAACGGTCTCGTTCAGCAAGGACAAGAATTATGTGGCTACGCTCACTCCCCGCAACGGGGTTTCCTCCGTGGCTTGCAACAACGGGACAATCAGCAATTACGAAAGCGGCAACGTGCAGGTTTCCATCTGTTACATGGATGGATTGGGACGCCCGGCGCAGCAGGTGGAATACCGCACTTCGCCTGCGGGAAAGGATCTGATAAGCATGCAGGAGTACGCTTCCCTTGATGTGCCGGAAAAGCACTGGCTGCCGGTGGCTTTCAGTGCGGGCGGGGCATATACCGCCCCCTCCTCTGTCACGGCACAGGCACGGACGAACTACGGCGACACCGCTCCTTATGGCATGTCTTCCTATGAGGAACCCATACACCGACGCGTCTGTGAGGAGTATGGTGCCGGCCAGCTGTGGCACGACAACCGGAAGCGTGTGCAGACAAGCTACCTGACCAACAGGACGGGCGACAACCGGCTTGACTGCATCCGCTACAAGGTAGGGGGTGTCGGGAGCGGCACTGCATTGGTGCAATCCGGCAGCTATGCTTCGGGAGAGCTCAGTGTGGTATGCACCACGGACGAGGACGGGAACGTTTCCTACCTGTTTACCGACAAGCTGGGACGTATGGTATTGCAGCGCTGGGTCATTGGAAGCGACAACCACGACACCTACTACGTCTACGACAACCGGGGCAATCTCCGCTTCGTCCTTCCCCCGCGCATCCGGGACGAGGGAATCTCACAAGACAAGCTGGATGCACTGGCCTATTGCTATCGGTACGACAGCCGTGACCGGTGCGTGTGGAGGAAGCTGCCCGGCTGTGATGCCGTGCGCTATGTCTACGACAAGGCCGACCGTCTGATTTTCGTGCAGGACGGCAACCTGAAGGGACAAGGCAGATGGCGCTTCACCATTCCCGACGCTCTGGGCCGTACAGTGCTTTCCGGGCTCTGCTCGGACACCCTGCCGGTGGTCGGAAGTCCGGTAGAAGCGGAGTTCACGGGCAGCGGAAGTTATAAGGGATATGCCGTGAAAGTGGGTGGAACCGTCCGTGAACTTTCCGGAAGCAGGCTGCTCACTGTGAACTACTACGACAACTATGACTTTCTTGGCAAGAACGGTTTTCCTGCCTATGCCTACGACAGTTCCATGGAGTCCTCCGGATACGGCACCAAATCCGATGCCCGGGGAATGCTTACGGGCAGCGTGACGGTCTTGGCCGGGGACGGCGCCGGACAGCTTTACAGTGTGGTGTATTATGACCGCCGTTCACGGCCCGTCCAACGGCAAAGTTCCAATTCCCTGGGAGGCAAGGAAACGGAATACACGGCCTATAACTTTACCGGCCAGCCTACCAGGTTGCGCCATGTTCATACTGCCCAAGGCAAGGCTGTCCGTACGGAGGTCCGTACATATTCCTATGACCATGCAGGCCGGTTATTGACGGTGAAGCACAAGCTGGATGCTTTGGGAGAGGTTACGCTCGTGAACAATGTCTATGACGACTTGGGGCGTCTACAGTCGAAGTCGCTGCATGGCAGTGCCGTCAACAAGCAGACCTATGCTTACAACATCCGCAACTGGCTGACGGGGGTCAGCGGAAGCAAGTTCACGCAGAATCTGTATTATAACACCGGAAACGGAGTAGTGAAGTACAACGGCAGCATCAGCAGCATGACTTGGAAGGCAGGCAATGAAAGCACCGTCCGCGGCTATAAGTTCACCTACGACGGTCTGGA
>ENA-OXQT01000041-OXQT01000041.1-human-gut-metagenome-genome-assembly--contig:-NODE-41-length-61251-cov-16.7484_pt1 | contig 61251 bp, 47 predicted proteins | sample MGYA00249584_ERZ652567 | MGnify/ENA primary metagenome ERZ652567 (study PRJEB26925, sample SAMN05826683) | human gut metagenome | biome: ENVO:2100002; feature: ENVO:00000062; material: ENVO:00002003... | reverse complement strand
GACGCTACAACAACCAGAAGTCGGATATCTCGTCGACCACTTTCTGGTACCAGGCTGAGCCGCATACCAAATTCCCGGCCTTGCCGAGCAAGGACGGTTTGGAAATTCCAAGATGGTAAAATAAAAGTTTAATTAAAAAATATCTAATATGAAAAAGATCTTAGCTTTAGGGGCTATTACTTTATTCTCACTTAGCTCTTGCCAGAATCAAAAGGCAAATGCAATACAACAACAAAGTGAGTATATAAAAGAGTACAAAGGAGACTATTTGAATCGCATAGCATTTCCTATTGGTGGAATGGGTGCTGGTATGTTTTGTCTGGAAGGAACCGGAGCCATTTCAAATATGTCAGTCAGGCATCAACCCAACATTTTCAATGAACCTTGTATGTTTGCCGCCGTACATGTGAAAGGTTATGAAAACGGCTCAAAAGTTCTGGAAGGCCCTGTCCCTGATCGCAAGAAGTTTGGTGGTCCAGAATCAGCTTTGGGAGGCCCTCTCACTTCCTGGGGACTACCCCGATTTGAAAACGTAAGTTTCAGTTCACGCTTTCCTTTTGCAACCGTTCGTTTATCGGACAAGGATGTCCCTCTAGATGTAGAACTAAAAGGATGGAGTCCATTTATTCCGACTGACCAGGATAATTCCAGCTTACCCGTCGGAGCCCTTGAGTATACCTTTACCAATACATCAGATCGGGATATAGAAGCTATTTTCTCTTATAATACACGTAACTTTATGGCCATGAACGGTGCTCCACAGTCCATTCGGTCAATTAAGAACGGCTTTATTCTATCCCAAGCAGCTTCTGATAAAGATAAACACTTGAAAGGAGATTTTGCAATCTATACAGATATAGACAATACAAAAGTAAATCATTGTTGGTTTCGTGGTGGATGGTGGGACCCCCTGACCATGGCCTGGAATGCTATAGCAGATGGAAACATAGTAGAAAATGCGCCTATGCAAGGAGAGGCTCCCGGAGCATCTTTATATGTACCCTTTAAAGTAAAGGCAGGTGATACATATTCCATCCGCTTACATATGGCCTGGTATGTTCCCGATTCTGACATTCGCATTGGCGCTGATGCCGTTACCGAAAATGATAAATCATCAGAATGCCCTACTGTGACAAAAACAGAAACTCCTCAGAATTATCGTCCTTGGTATAGTACACGTTTTAGTAGTATTGATGAGATAGCAACATACTGGTCATCACAATATGACAATCTTAAGAATAAAACAGAATTATTCACCAACACATTCTATGATACAACTTTACCAGCAGAAATTATTGATGCCGTAAGCTCCAATCTCTCCATCCTGAAATCACCGACTGTCATGCGCCAACACGATGGCCGCCTATGGAATTATGAAGGATGTGGAGATACCTGGGGCTCCTGCCATGGTTCTTGTACACATGTATGGAACTATGCACAAGCCATTCCTCATCTTTTCCCTGCAATGGAAAGGACATTGCGTGAAAGTGAATTTTTCATAAGCCAAAATAAGGAAGGCCACCAAATGTTCAGGACAAATATTCCTATCCGTGCTGTAAAACATGACTTTCATGCAGCAGCAGACGGACAATTGGGTGGTATTATCAAAATCTATCGTGATTGGAGAATCAGCGGGAATACCGACTGGTTGAGAATGATGTATCCACATGTAAAACAAAGTCTCGATTATTGTATAAATACGTGGGACCCCCGTCGGGTAGGTGCTTTGGAAGAACCTCACCACAATACTTATGACATAGAGTTTTGGGGAGCAGACGGCATGTGCACCAGCTTTTATACCGGAGCTTTACATAGCTTTATTAAAATAGGAAAAGCTTTGAATGAAGACGTTTCCCAATATGAAGCTCTGCTGGCAAAAAGCAAAGACTATATGGAAAATAAACTATATGACGGTGAATACTTTATCCAAAATATCCAATGGCAAGGTCTGAAATCTCCCGACCCGATTGCCATAGCCGAAAAGAACTGGAACAGCGACTATTCAGAAGAGGCGCGTGCCATTCTCCTGAAAGAAGGTCCTAAATACCAATACGGAAAAGGATGTCTGTCCGACGGTATTATAGGCTGTTGGATGGCATTGGTTGCCGGTATGGACGAACCCATTGATAAGGCTAAGGTAAAAAGCCATTTGAACTCCATCTATAAATACAACCTACGCCGGGATTTAAGCGATCATGCCAATCCCCAGCGTCCCACTTACGGATTGGGCAAGGATGGCGGTGTATTATTGTGTACTTGGCCAAAAGGGGGTAAACTGAGCCTTCCGTTCGTTTACAGTGATGAAGTGTGGACCGGAATTGAATACCAAGTGGCCTCTCACCTGATATTTGAGGGTGAAGTCGAGAAAGGTCTTGACATCGTCCGCACAGTACGCAAACGCTACAATGGCAAAGCGCGGAATCCGTACAACGAATACGAATGTGGAGGCTGGTACGCACGCGCATTGTCAAGCTACAGCTTACTTCAGGCATTGACCGGCGTCCGTTATGACGCAGTTGACAAAACATTATATATAGATTCTAAGATCGGTGACAGTTTTAAAACATTCCTATCCACAAATACAGGATTTGGTACAATTGAACTACAAAAAGGGAAGCCTGTCATCAGTGTTGTTTTTGGTAAGGTAGATGTTAGGTCTTGTGTCGTTTCTGGTAATCAGACAAGCTTTGAATATCAAAACTGATTAGAAATACTTAACATTAGGTAATTAAGGTAATGAAGATTGTTTTTCAGGTTATTTCTAAACAACTAAAAAAGATTTTATGAAACGAATTAAACTCTTGACACTATCGTGTCTAATGTCGCTTTCTCTACCCTCTTTTGCCCAATTTTCACCTGACCACAAGGTTTCGCTGGACAAAGGTGATATAAAATCATTCATAGGGGATAAAGAAAGTAAAGGTGAAAGAAAGGTATACAAAGGTGATGAACTCACCACTATCGGTATGCCGGTTGGTGGTATTTGTGCCGGGCAATTGTATGTCCGTGGAGATGGTACACTGGCCAATTGGTGGATTGCAAACAATGCCTATAATACTGGCTACGGCATTGACTGGTTGTTAAACTTCGACACTCCACTGGGTCCTTGGAAGGTTTGCTACCAGACCTTCGAGCCTATGAGCTATATTGACCAAGGATTCAAAATTACAGTAAACGATGGTAATAAAGCCATAACAAAAGAACTGAATAAAAAGGATTTTGATGATATCTCCTTTATAGGTGAATATCCTATCGCTTTTGTTGAATATGCCCAAAAGAAGCAGGAACTGCCTGTCAGAGTTTCTGCAGAATTCTATTCGCCATTCATTCCACTGGATGCCAAAAGTTCTGCCACTCCAGCCACAATAATGAAATATACCGTCAAGAATACGTCGGATAAAAAGGTTACCGCCGATCTGGAAGGATGGATGCAGAATCTGGTATGTATTGATTTGAAAGGGCGTGCGGATGGAATGTTGCAGAATAAGGTTATTGACAATAATGGCTGGAAATCTGTCTACATGGACATGAGAGTGGATAATCTTCCGGCCAAGATTGCCGGTAAAAACCGAAAATATGAAGTATTCGATAACTTTGAGTCCGGAAATTACAATCGCTGGAAGGTAGAAGGTACTGCTTTCGGCAGAAAGCCTGCCTCTGGCGAACAATGTAACCAAAATAATTTTGGCGGCAACTATGGAAGTTTCCTGGCAAACTCTTATACAGATTACGACAAACCTACCGGTAAACTGACTTCCAGAACATTTACAATCAAGAATAAGTATATTTCGTTCAATATTGCAGGCGGTGCCCATCCGGGAAAGACTTGTATAAACCTGGTCGTTGATGGAAAAGTAGTAATGTCTGCAACCGGTAATAATAACGAAGATTTCCTCCCACGCAACTGGGACGTATCCGAATACAAAGGAAAGAAAGCATACTTGGAAATTGTTGATGCTGTTGATGGGGACTGGGGACATATTAGCGTAGATAATATAGAATTCTCCAATTCTCCTGTAGATGCCCCTACCATCACGATAGACAAATCACACGCCTACTTCGGTAACTTAGCTCTATCTGTGTTTGATGGCAATGCAACCGGAACAGCAGATGACTCGGAAAATAATCTGGAATATGCAGAAGCAGAACTCGGTAAAAAATTGAATGGAGCATTGACTTCATCCATGACTCTACAACCGGGAGAATCCAAAGAAGTTATCTTCGTACTTTCTTGGTATTTCCCCAACCGTCCTCTGAGTTACAAAGGATCTGAGTGGAACAAGCCATTACCTCCCAATAGCCCAGCTATCGGTAATATGTACGCCAACTGGTATAACTCCTCTTTAGATGTAGCGAACCAACTACGTGAAAATTATGCAGAGTTGTCCAAAAAGACACATGATTTCCATGATACATATTACAATCAGACCACTTTACCATACTGGCTTGTGCAACGTATCATGATGCCTATTTCCACATTGGCAACGGAAACTTGCCAATGGTGGGCTACGGATAAGTTTTGGGCTTGGGAAGGCGTCGGTTCTTGTGAGGGAACTTGTACACATGTCTGGGGTTATGCACAAGCAATGGCAGCTTTATTCCCAGAGTTGGAACGCAATTTGCGCGAAAGAACTGATTATAGTGTATCTCTCCAAGAGGATGGAGGTATTTTATCACGAAACGGAGAACACGGTATTCTAATTGACGGGCATGCAAGTGTTATCTTACGCATGTATCGTGAACATTTGATGTCCAAAGACAATTTCTTCCTGGCAAGAAACTGGGATAAGATAAAACGTTCCATCCAGTATATAATCCGGGAAGACGGAAATGAAGACGGTCTGATTGTCAAGACACAGCCAAATACTTATGACATTTCGTTCAACGGTGCCAACACATACGTAGGTGGACTTTACCTGGCAGCATTGAGGGCCGGTGAAAAGATGGCTTATATTATGAAAGACACTACCACAGCTAATTATTACAAGAAAATATATACAGCAGGTAGCGAAAACACAATGGATCGTTTATGGAACGGTGAATATTTCTTCCAAGACGTAGATGAGAAAGAATACCCTAAATACCAATACGGAAAGGGTTGCTTAAGTGACCAACTTTTTGGACAAACATGGGCTTCTCTCTATCGCTTAGGTGATATTTATCCGACAGAAGCTATCAACAAGGCATTACAGTCCATCTGGAAGTTCAACTGGACCAATGACGTAAAAGCCCAAAGTGAGGCTCATCTTCCTGAAAGATATTACGCACACGCTGGAGAACCCGGATTATTTATTTGTACCTGGCCATACAGCAAGCACCCGGGTGAAGACGGTGTTAGATATCGTGATGAGGTGTGGACTGGTATTGAATATCAAGTTGCTACTGAAATGATTAAACGTAACATGATTGATGAAGGTTTGGCTATCGTAAAAGGTATCCATTCACGCTATGATGGCAAGAAACATAACCCATGGAACGAAATAGAATGTGGCGACCACTATGCACGTGCCATGGCATCTTACGGAGTGTTACAAGCTGTACAAGGGTATTGGTATGATGGTCCAAAGGGAATTATCGGATTTGATCCTAAGATTGAAAAGAATGACATAATTGGATTTTTCAATGCTGCCGAAGGTTGGGGAAATATCTCACAAATCCGGAAAAATGGAAAACAGACCAATAGTATAGAAGTGAAGTATGGGCGTTTATATCTTGACAAACTACAGGTAACTTTACCTGAAGGGATGAATGCCAACATAGTAAAAGCATCTGTGAACGGTAAAGTAATTCCTGCCAGTCTCACCAATACAAACGGCTATACAGAAGTTTCATTGAATGGACTGCAAATATGCGCTAATGACAAACTACAAATAGATTTTGAATAAAAAAATGGCATGCGTTCTCAAAATAACATCTTAGTAAAGATGTTATTTTGAGACACATAGCCCTAATAAATACAATATCTTTTTTTGTTACATTAAATCAATTAATTATGAAATCAGCATGTAAAAACAGATTTCTAGCGACATTCCTGCTCGCAATCTGCTTTATAATGGGCACCCCATTATGGGCACAGCAAAAAGTAGTACATGGTGTAGTTGAGGACTTAGAAGGTAATCCTATGCCAGGTGTTTCAGTAATGGTAGAAGGAACAACTACCGGAACTATTTCAGACATGGACGGTAAATATGAAATTGCAGTCCCAAGTGGAAAAAATCTAATTTTCTCCTTTATCGGAATGAAATCTGAAAAAGTAGAAGTAGGAGGAAAAACAGTTCTAAACATAAAATTGAAAGAAGATGCCGTAATGCTCCAAGAAGTTGTAGCAATCGGGTATGGAACAAAAACCAGGGCTACAACAACCGGTGCAGTAGACTTAGTGAATGCCGACAAACTGACTAATAAGCCATTAACCAACACTGCAGAACTTTTACAAGGTGTTGTTCCTGGTATGGAAATCAGAAGAACAAACCAGGGTAAAGTCGGTGAAGAAGGTTATGATATCCGGTTACGAGGAGTAACTTCCCGTTCTGATCCAGGTATTTTAGTCGTTGTAGATGGTATTCCATACAGTGACAACAATGCAAATGCGCTGAACAAGATTAATCCGCAGGACATTGAAAATATCACAATCTTAAAAGATGCACAAGCTGCCATTTACGGTGCACGTGCTGCCGGCGGTGTTCTATTGGTGACTACCAAAAAAGGCAAAACAGAGAAACCAACCATAAGCTATACGGGCAACTTTAACTTTAATACACCTGCCAGTGTTCCTCAAAAGGTAAATGTATTGCAACACATCGAAATGATGGGTGAACTATATGCCAACGATGGCATTTCCAATCACTTCTTCACTCATTTACTTCCTTATGTAAACACTGCAGACATTTATTCCAAGAATCCGGAAGTCGTCAAAGGACCATTCGGTGATACTCCCGACTTAGTATTAGGGTGGCATGACTGGTGGAAAGAAATGTACGGAACCGCTTTTGATCATTCTCATAACTTGTCAATATCTGGTGGTTCGGAAAAATCCAACTACTATGCTTCCATCGGTTATCTGGATCAGGGATCTATGTTTAATTATGGAGAACACAATAACAAGAAGTATTGGGGACGATTTAAATACGAATATAATCTGAATAAGTATATTAAATTGCGTTCCAATGTATATGTAGGTCGTAAAAAAGTGACAGAACCTTATGACATCAATCAATTGGCTTGGTTGACATACTGGACCTGGAACTGCCAGCCTACTTTCAACCCACAAGGGCAATATTATGGTTCCGGTGGCTTCGGTAATCCTATTGCGTTTGCAGAACATACCGGTAACCGGTGGAAAACCTATTATTCCTATTATACCCAACTGGGCTTTGATATCACACCTCTTAAAAACTTAACCATTACGGGAGATATGTCATTAAACTACGACATCAGTGATGAGAAGTATTATCGCAAAAGACACCAAACCTACCACTGGGACGGTTCTTTGAACTACGATGTCATAGATTATTGGTATAGTGGAAAGACAAAAACAGAGTCCCTCTATAACAGAAACGAACATATTGTTACCTCCTTGCATGCAAATTATGATTTCAAAATCACAGACCAACACATGTTCAATGCAATGTTCGGCGCTTCTCACGAGGAGTTCGATGCCAGAGGATTCAATGCTTACCGTTATGATTTAATTACTGATGAATTACCGGTATTAGGCCTGGGAGATTCAGAACAGCAATATAATGGAGAATATAATAATGCCTGGGCTATCACTTCCATCTTTGGGCGTTTAAGCTATAATTGGGATAACCGTGTTTTTGTAGAAGCCACTTATCGTAATGATGGTTCCTCCAAATTTGCCAAAGGTCACAAATGGGAAGATTTCTGGGGAGTATCAGGCTCATGGATCATTTCCAACGAGAATTTCTTTACTCCAGCTAGAAATTATCTAAATCACTTGAAACTCAGACTTTCTTGGGGCCAATTGGGTTATCAGGCTGGTATCGGATTGTACGATCATTATCAATATATTAATATTGGAGGTACATATCCATTCGGTAACTCTAATAATCCGCTAAAAGTGCCAAATGCATCTTTGGGAGCTATGCCAGCAGTGGACAGAACATGGGAAACTATCGAAACTTATAATGCCGGAATTGATTTTGCAACACTGAACAATCGACTGAATGGTACCTTCGACTACTTCATCAAAGATAATAAGAATATGTTTTATGCCGAAGAATTTCCTACAATATTAGGTACGAGTGCCCCTTCTATCAATGGAGCTCACGTTAGAACCAATGGTTGGGAACTTACACTAAACTGGAAAGATAAAATCGGTAAGGTAGGTTATAGAATCGGATTCAATCTAAGTGACAATAAAACAAAAGTTATTTCTTTAAGTGATTCCCGAAATCCGGGTCACGGTTTAATGGGCTTTGTAGAAGGCTATCCAACCAATTCATTCTTTATTTATGAATTTGATGGCTTCATCAAAGACGAAGCAGATCTTGCAGACTATAAAGCCAAAATGAAAGGTGGAGTTCCTACTAACCTAAGAGTAGGTGATGCAAAATATATAGACAAAGACGGAGATGGTGTTTTGGAACCGACATTATATAAGGAAGGTGATCCTAACTCTGGAGATATTGTATACAAAGGTACAAATAACCAAAGATACTTGTATGGCATAAATTTAGGATTAGACTGGAAAGGTATCGATGTCAGTGCGTTTCTGCAAGGTGTAGGTAAATGGGACTGCATCAATGGAACCTATGCCGGTGGTGGTGAAGTTTGGAAACAGTCATCTCAATATTTCTATCACAACACATGGAGTCCCGATCGTACAAATGCAGAATATCCTCGTCTGACATAAGATGGCGGTATTCACGGATATAACTATCAATGGTCGGATGCACCCTATAAATTTTTCAATAACAGATATCTACGTTTGAAGGAAGTACAAATCGGGTATACATTCCCGACAACACTTACAAAAAAAATTGGTGTTGAAAAATTGAGAGTTTACGCAACGGGGATGAATCTACTTGAATGGGACAACCTACCAGATGGATTTGATCCGGAAGCCCCCTATACAGAGAATCTGATACCTTTCTCTAGAACTTATTCTATAGGTGTGAATGTACAATTTTAAAAAAGACAGATGATATGAAAACACATAAATACATACTGGCAGGATGCTGTTTACTTCTATTAGGCGCTACAGCTTCATGTGAAAAAGATTTAGACTTATACTCGCAAGATGTTATTTCTGAACCAGTATATTTTGCGAGTGCAGAAGACTTCAAACGTTATGCAAATCAATTTTATTATGGTTTGCCCACTTTCAATGCAGATGATGATATGTCTGACATAACCAAACCAACAGGTTTCAATAATGTAAGTAACAGCTCATATATAGCGGGAACTACCGACGGAACCTGGGATGGAGCTTATTCAGCCATACGTTATATCAACTATGGACTTGAAAGATGTGCAACCGCACCAGATGAATTGAAAAATGAAATTAAAGTTTATGAAGCTGAAATGAAATTTTTCCGGGCTTACCAATACTTTAATTTGTTAAAACGGTTTGGCGGAGTACCTTTAATTGAGAAAACACTTACATTGGAAGACAAAGATTTGCTATATGGACCACGTGATAGCAGAGAAACAATTGCTGCTTTCATTAAAAAGAATCTTGATGAAGCAATTCCAGAGTTACCACTTGAATCAGCAATATCAGCAGATGACAAGGGGCGTATATCCAAAGGAGCTGCCGAAGCAATGAAAGCCCGTTTTTCACTTTTCGAAGGAACATGGAGAAAATATCATGGATTACAAGGAGCAGAAGCCTTTCTAGATGATGCCATTTCGGCTGCAAAAAATGTGATAAACAGTAACGAATATGAGCTGTGGGATCATAGGGCTGAATTGGGAGACTGGTCTTACAAATACTTCTTCACACTCTCTAAAATAAAATCAAATCCTGCCGGTCTAACAAAGGTCGACAATAAAGAAACCATTTTAGCACAACGTTATGATGAAGATCTCAGAGAGTCTCCACGTTACGAACATTCCGGTACCTTATGTCCGACAAAAAAATTAGCAGACATGTATTTGGATAAAAATGGATTACCTATCACTCATCCAAATTCTGTATTCAAAGGTTATCAGAAAATAACATCCGAGTATGAAGACCGTGACCCTCGTATGGATATTTTCTTCGTAAAACCAGGTGAACGCTTCTGGCTATTTTCACAACCGATGTACAATCCTGATTGGAATAATCCCGATGATCCGAACAGAGGTATTGTATACAATGTAGATTTCGGTTTCTGGACACAAACCGGATATAGAAATGTAAAATTGGAAGCAGAAGTAAGTTTTCCATTAGGTTGTGACTGGCCGATTATTCGGTATACAGAAGTATTATTGATTTATGCTGAAGCTTTATTTGAAAAGAATGGCAATATTTCTGATTCAGATTTGGATATCAGCATCAACAAACTGAGAAATCGAGTTGGTATGCCCCATCTTACCAATGCTTTTGTAACCAGCAACGGATTGGACATGAAAGAAGAAATCCGTCGTGAGAGAACCATTGAACTGAGTTTGGAAGGTTATAGACTTGATGACTTAAGACGCTGGAAAACAGCAGAAGTTGAACTTAACCAACCTTTAAGAGGAATCAAATACAAAGGAACCGAATACGAAACCGACGGTCGTTGGGACAATATCGGTTATGAAGTAGATGATGAGGGAGTGATTGTTCTGGAAAAAGCTTCAGACAGAAAGTTTGACCCGAACAAACATTACCTATTCCCATTACCAACCAGACAAATACTATTGAATCCACAATTGGAACAAAATCCTGGTTGGAAATAAATCAATGGTTGATTGATGCCCCAATTCCCGGCTTTCTGTAGAAAGCCGGGAACTATAAAAATCATCTATCTGTAAAAACCCAACAAAAAGTAAAAATATGAAACGTAGTCTATTGCTATTACTATTATACATTCCTTTCTTGTCTGCATTTCCCCAACAAATTGACGGAGAACTATACAATCTAACAAAAATAAAAAACGGCTACCGTTCTAAACGGATAAGCAGTTATGACAAGAATGGTTATAATGGTGACCGTATCGTAGGAATCAAACCTAATGAAAAGGTTACAATCTGTGATATCCAAGGAGCCGGAATCATTAATCATATATGGTTCACCATAGCTCCTCCTCCTCATTTGGTAAATCGTAATGATATCATTCTGCGAATATATTGGGATGAAAATGATTATCCTTCGGTAGAATCTCCAATAGGTCCCTTTTTCGGACAAGGATGGGATGAAAGCTATAATTTTACCTCTTATGCGCTATCTACTGGTCCAGCCAACGGAACAGGTATGTCTACCTATTTTATGATGCCTTTTGAGAAAGGTGCACGTATTGAAATTGAAAACCAAGCTGATAATGTGATTGATAATATTTTCTTTTATGTAGATTATTATGAAGTGGATAAGCTACCTAAAGATATAGGACGTTTTCATGCATGGTACAATCGTGAAATTACCAATCCGGTAAAAGATCCTAAAACCGGAGGAGAAATAGCAAACATTGATGGAAAAGAAAACTATGTCTTTGCAGACATTAAAGGAAAAGGTCATTTTATAGGATTAAACTATTATGTTCAAAACCCCTCTACAGCTTGGTATGGCGAAGGTGATGATATGTGGTTCATTGACGGAGAAGAAATTCCTTCAATGGTAGGAACCGGAACTGAAGATTTTTTCAATACTTCTTGGTGTCCCAAAGAACCTTTCCAAAGTCCTTTCTTCGGATATCCCCGTGTAAACGGTGAAACTGGATGGTTGGGACGTACTCATGTATACCGCTTCTTCATCACTGATCCGGTATTCTTTGAAAAATCTCTAAAAGCAACTATTGAACATGGAACATCCAACGATATGGATTTGGATATTGCAACCGTTGCTTATTGGTATCAGGACAAAGCTTGCCCCATACCTACCATCCCCAATAAAGCAGAGCGCAAACTGAAACCTTTGATTAACTTCTGGCATATCCATCAAATGCGTCAGGCTTGGAAAAAGACTAAGAGCGACAATTCCTGGGGTGACGAATAATCAGAAAAACAAAAGAAAAAATGAAATATATATATTTGATTACAGCCCTTCTAATGGGTTGTACAACCTTCGTTTTTGCCCAATATAAAGGCTTAGACGTAGTAAAAATAGCTGATTCACAACAACCCTATGTAAGCGAAAGTATCCATATTCCCGACATAGAAGGATACAAGACTTTAAAATGTGATTTCCATACACACACTATTTTTTCTGATGGCACAATTATGCCCGAAGAACGTGTATGGGAAGGGAGCAGACGAGGACTGGATGCAATAGCCATTACCGAGCATATAGAATTCCGCCCGCACGATTCATTTATCAAAGCTGATCACAACGAATCATACAAAATAGCCAAAGGAGTAGAAAAAAGCGCCAACATAATAGTAATACCAGGAGCTGAAATCACCAGAGACAAACCCCTTGGGCACCTCAATACACTATTCCTTAAGGATGCCAATGCTCTAGATGTAGAAGATCCATTAATTGCCATAGACAATGCCCTGAAACAAGGGGCCTTTATCATGTGGAATCATCCAGGATGGCCCAATGATACCAGTACAATCTACAAGGTACATCAAGAATTGATAAAGCAAAAGAAAATACATGGAGTAGAATTAGTAAACGGATTTGAATTTTATCCCATAGCTTTCAACTTCTGTAAGGACTATAACCTGACTTATATGGGAAATACAGACATTCATGGTGTTTACAATCAAACTTATCGAACAGATAAGCAATATGGACCAATGACCATTGTCTTTGCTCATGAACGTTCTGCAGAAGGAATAAAAGAAGCTTTGTTTGCCAATCGTTCTGTCGTTAAATTCGGTGATATGCTTATTGGGTCGGAAAATAATTTAAAAGCACTTGTAAAAGCTTGTCTACCTTACAAAATAAGGTTAATCAAAGGAAATGAAGCTATTATGGAGATAAATAATAAATCTACATTAAGCTTTTATATGCAATTAAATAACAAGACTATATCCATTTTAGGATCTAGTTACGTCGAATTTAAAATACGTTTAGATGACAAAATAAGATTCACTAATACATTCATAACGGACAATTGTCAATTGGAAATAGAGATTGCTGGACTCAAATAAACAATTTCAAACACTTTAATACTCACTCATTATGATATCAATATACAAAAGCAGATATTCAGCAATAATATTATTTGCTATTTGCCTCATAATGGAAATTCCATTATGGGCACAACAAAAAGCCATACAAGGTACTGTCAAAGATATAGAAGGTAATCCAATGCCTGGAGTTACCATTATGGTAGACGGAACCAACATTGGTACAATAACCAATACAGATGGAAAATACTCTATAAATATACCGGAGAAAAGAAAATCACTTACTTTTTCTTTTTTAGGTTATATTTCTCAGACGCTAGATATAGTCGGACAACAGACAATCAACGTCGTCTTGAAAGAAGATTTAATGAAAATAGAAGAAGTAGTAGTAATTGGCTATGGGCAACAAAAAAAATCTGATTTATCAGGAGCCATTGTCAACGTAGGGGTAGACAAATTGGAAGATGTAGCCTCACCTAACCTTGTATCCGCACTTGGAGGTCGTTTAGCCGGTGTATATGTTCAGCAAAACGGAGGAGGTCCAAATCCTACGACATCTATCCGAATAAGAGGTACAGGAACTCTGAATGACAATAATCCTCTAATTGTCATCGACGACATTATCGGTGCAGATTTGGAATCGGTTAATCCTACAGATATTGAAACCATGACAGTTCTTAAAGATGCTTCAGCAGCAGCCATCTACGGTTCAAGAGCTGCAAGTGGAGTCGTACTCATCAAAACCAAAAGAGGTAGAAGTGGAATGAGACCTACCGTAAAATTTGATGCATATTATGGTTTCTCTGCACGTTCTAAAAAGTTAGATATGTTATCAGCTTCACAACTGGCCACAATATACAATGAAGCAAGTGACAACGATAATACTCCAAGATTGGAAGAATTTGCAAATCCTTCTGCCATGAAAGATGTCACCGATTGGCAAGATGAAGTATTCAGAACAGCCTCTATGCAAAGTTATAATGTATCATTGACTGGAGGAGGAGAAAACAATAACTACAATTTAGGTTTTACTGCCCAAGATAATGATGGTATTCTAAGAAATACCTATAATAAAAGATATACATTACGAATCAACTCGGACTATAAATTAGGGAAAAAGTTCAAATTCGGTGAGAGTATCAATTTAAGTTTCAAACAAAGGAGAGGTGTAGATACCCGTGGAGATAATGTTGGAGCTATGATTCAAACATTAGCTTATCACCCTGATGTTCCAGTATACAACGAAGATGGCACCTATCATGGTGTATTCTCTTCGAACTACGGTGATTTAAGAAATCCGGTCGGAATATTTGAAAGAAATACTCAAAGAAACAGATTTTTTCAATTAGAAGGGAATGCTTACCTACAATATGAGATATTACCAGGATTTTCTGCCAAGGTCAGTGGTTCGCTGAAAGTTATCGATAATGATACAAAAACATTTAATGTAAAAGAACCAGAACCGGGAAAACCCAATTTAGTAAATGGATTAACCATGTTCAGAGCCATTAATATCGGTTGGATTGGAGAAGGATTCCTCTACTATGACAAAAGCTTCCAACAACATAAAATCAATGCCATGATGGGATTCTCTGCCATGAAAAATACGGGAGAAGACCTTTCCGCTTCCAAAAGCGGCTTTGATTTTGAGTATCCCACTTTTCAATACTTAAATGCCGGAACACTTAATCCTGTATGTTATGGCGGATACGGTGAAGACGGATTAGTCTCTGGATTATTAAGGTTGAATTATTCATATGCCGACAAATACATCGTTGCATTGAATATGAGAACAGACGGCTCCTCCAAATTTGCCAAAGGAAACAGATGGGGATATTTTCCCTCTTTCTCCGCTGCATGGAGAATGACACAAGAAAAATTCATGAATAACATTTCATGGCTCGATGACTTAAAATTAAGAGTCAGCTATGGCAGTCTAGGCAACCAATCCGTGGCATCTTATGCTTATATGGCCACCTACACTACTTCACTTCCGGATGGAAGATACACTTTCGGCCCAGGTACTCAAACCTTGTACCAAGGTTATTATGCAGGTGTAATGGCCAATCCAGATTTGAAATGGGAGACAACCACTCAGACTAATGTCGGAATTGACGCAGCCTTACTAAAAAACAAACTATTGCTGACTTTAGACTACTATGACAAGCGTACAAAAGACATCCTTATCAATCCTCCTGCTTTAGGAGCATATGGAAGTATAGGTAACCAATTAATAAACGGTGCAACTGTACACAACAAAGGATTTGAGGCAACAATCACATACAGAGACCAAATAAGAGATTTCTCATACGACGTTTCCTTCAATATTTCATCCTATAAAAATAAAGTAGTCTCATTAGGAAATGATGCTCAACCTATCTATGGACCTAAATTCAGGGACGCTTATTCCATTACCCGAACAGATGTGGGCAATCCCATCGGATACTTCTATGGGTATAAGACCGATGGTATCTTCAAATCAGAAGAAGAAGTAAAGACATATACTAATTCAAAAGGAGAACTGTATCAACCATTGGCTAAACCTGGTGACTTCAGATATGCAGATATCAATAATGATGGTGTGTTGGATTCTGATGACAGAACTAATCTCGGGGATGCAATTCCTGATTTTTGTTATGGATTGAATCTCGATTTGGGATATAAGAATTTTGACCTGAACATATTTATGCAGGGTGTTCAAGGTACTCAAATATGGAATGCTATCCGCTATACATTCGGTTTCACAGGATTAAAGTATAATTATTTTTCCGAAATTATGGGTAGATGGACTCCAGACAATGTGAATGCAACAGTACCACGGGCTACTTGGATGGATCCTAATAATAATAAAAGACCTTCGGACTATTATCTTGAAGACGGTTCTTATTTAAGAATGAAAAATATATCATTAGGATATACCATTCCCAAAGCATTGACCCGTAAAGTCGGTCTAGAAAAAATCCGTTTCTATATCTCAGCACAAAATCTATTTACCATCACCTCCTATTCCGGATACGACCCCGAATTAGGCATAGACACAGTAGGTGCTGATTTGGAAAGTAATGTAGATAGAGGACAATATCCTCAATCCAAGTCTTATTCATTCGGTGTAAATCTTGTTTTTTAAACTTATATAATTATGAAAAAAGATATTTATATAGCATATGTATTCCTTGGAATGACACTTATAGGATGTGATAACATATTAGACTCAACTCCAGCTGTAACCATCAGTGAAGATTTATTCTGGCAGACAGAAGATGATGCGGAAAAAGCCATTATCGGAGTTTATGGTCCTTTAATGGACGAATATTATTTTGCTGGACATACCGAACCGGTATGGGATGTACAAAGTGATGATTTATACCGAGCTGGAGACTGGGGAGACGATGCTCAACTCGAAACATTCAATGCTAATCCTGAACAAGGAGAACTTTTTGGACGTGGGTGGAAATTAAAATTCGAAGGAATAAAGAGAGCTAATGATGTTTTGAGAAATGTCCCTTCTATGTCCATTGATGATAAAAAAAAGAATGAGATATTGGGACAAGCATATTTTATGCGGGCTTTTCATTACTCAAGGCTGATGTTAATACATGGGGGACTGCCTCTCTATGATGAAAATCTACCAATCAGCGAATACAACAAACCACGAGCAACTCATGCCGAAACTTATGACTTTATAGAAAAAGATTTAGAAAAAGCAGCAGAACTTCTGCCGTTGTCATGGCCGGACACTGACTTGGGAAAACCAACCAAAGCCTCTGCTTGGGGACTTCTCTGCCGCTTTTATCTATATGAAGAAAAGTATCAAGAGGTAATAAATACAGCAAACAAAATCTTTGAACATAAGGACATATATAGTTTAATGACAAACTATGGTGACAATTTCCTAGTCGAAAAAAGAAATGAAAAAGAAGTACTATTTGCCGTAAAAATGATGACTATGGCAGACAGTCCCGCTTGGCCATTCAATCTTTACTTCTACCCACATGCTTTCGGAGGTTGGAATTTTTTCCATCCAGAACAATCGCTGGTAGATGAATTCGAATATCTCGACGGAAGTCCAAGACGTAAAATCAAATTCCAAAAAGAAGATGCAGAAAATTGCAAATATATATTTACCGATAATGGAGAAATAGTAAATTGGCAGAAAGAATTTGCCAAAAGAGATCCTCGTCTAAGAGCAACAGTAGTTACTTGCGGAGAATCTTTCAACATGGATGGAACAATATATACATTTCCGGCAGGCGATACCATGACAGGCTATTGTTGTGGCAAATACATTGATCCCAACCATCATGCCGGTTTATGTAATCTTCACTACTGTATTGTAAGAATGTCCGATATTTATCTGATGAAAGCCGAAGCTCTGTTAAAACAGCAAGGTAATAGCAATGCAGAAATTGATGGTTTGGTAAATGAAGTAAGACGCCGTGTCGGTCTGTCCGATATATCCAATTGCACAATGGAGGATATCATTCACGAAAGACGTTGCGAATTTGCTACAGAAGGACTTAGGCACTATGATTTAATTAGATGGAAATTGGCTAAAACTGTATACGCTACCGACAATGGTCCTGATGGTCCAAGAACTTTCGTTGAAGGAAAACATGAATTACTTCCTATTCCTCAATCTGAAATAGATTTAAGCCAAGGAGTTCTGATACAGAATCCAGGGTATTAATTTAATTGTTGACTTTACAAATTCAGTTATGATAAAATCATTGAATGGCCGTTTTATAGTTTGGGGAGGAATAATCATGTATGTATTCCTTTCCTGCACTCCCATTGCAAAAAAGAGCTTTGACTATTCGTCTGAATTAGCATCCCTTTCCAGATTGGATTTATTACCAACCTTCCGTTCCAATTGTATAGTAGAACAAATATCCAGTTATGACAGAACCGGAGGAAATGATGATGGTTTCAATGGCACCTACTCCTATATCCGAAAGGAAGAAGGGAAATTGGTTATTGCAGACCTGAAAGGTCCAGGCATTATCAATAGAATATGGACTCCTACTCCCACTAATGACTCATTGGAATTTTATTTTGACGGAGAAAAGAATGCCAGTTTACGAATTTGTTTTCAAGACTTGTTCTCCAATAAACAATACCCATTTATAGAACCCATATGTGGGGAAGGAGTTGGAGGTTTTTATTATTATCTTCCTATACCATACAAAAAATCTTGCAAAATAGTTATGAATGATCCTTTGATGAAGTTTTATCAGATTCAATACCGCAATATGCCCGGATATGAAATAGAAAGCTTTTCTACCAATTTATCTCCAAAAGCAAAGAGTACATTGAAAAAAGTCTGTCAAACATGGAAGACTTTTGCAAAATCCGATATTAATACCTTTGCACAAGGAAAATCTGAAAATTATCAAGTAGAAGAGCTTTCTTTCTCTTTGTCCCCAGGCGAAGAAAAAGTTTTCTTCGAAACAAAGATTCCCGGACGAATACTCGGTTTTGAAATAAATAGTAATCAACCTTTTCAGAAAGATATATCGTTAAATGCAATATGGGATAAGGAAACAATTCCAGCTATAAATATTCCTTTGCAAGAGTTTTTTGGTTATTCTGCAGAAAAACCTTCCATGAATAGCATGATGATAGGCAGCGAATCAGGAAGACACTACTGTTTTATTCCTTGTCCATTTGACAGTACCGCTCAAATGAAATTATTGTACCGTGCAGGAAAAGAAGAAAGTATATCTATCTCCACAAAAGTATATTACAATACAGAGACAAGAGACAAACAGAGTGAAGGTAAACTATATGCTTTCTGGCATCGTGAAATCAATCCCAAAGAAGGGGAATATTATGATTTCCTCTCTATCAAAGGAAAAGGGCACTATATAGGCACCATTCATAATGCACAAGGTTTATATCCAGGTAATATGGTATTTTTTGAAGGAGATGATTCTACTTATGTAGATGGAAAGATGCGCATTCATGGAACCGGTTCCGAGGACTATTACAACGGAGGATGGTATGATTTGCCAGGAAAATGGAATGCGGCCAAGAGTCTTCCATTGCATGGTTGTCTTGATTATCATTTGGAAGCGGCACGTACAGGAGGATTTCGCTTCTACACTACTGATAAGCTTTCTTTTGAGAAAGAATTCCATATGGGAATAGAACACGGAATGGAAGGAAATACTCATCCTGTTGATTATTCTTCGGTTGCTTTTTACTATTTGAAAAAATAGTTTGTCTTTTATTATTCGGTTCTTTGAGATTCTTATAGCCACAGTTCATTTTCAATTGCCATTGACCAACTTCTGTGATTTATCAGAATTTTAAAGAACCGTTTCATTTTTTTCCTGCCCAATATACTCCTCCCAATATCAGCATCGCCCCCATCAAAGCAACTATAGTAAGCTGTTCGCCAAGCAGAAAAGCAGAACCTACCAGAGTGAAGAGAGGATTCAGATAAATATAGTTGGAAGCTCTTATTGTTCCCAGCTGTTTTAAGACTACGTTCCAGACTACAAAACAAATCAAGGAAGCCAATACACCCAGGAAAAGTAAATTGAACAAAATAACCGGCTCGAGAAGACGGACAATGTCGAAGTTCCAGGGATGAATCAGAAATGCAGGAAGAATAGTCAATACCCCATAAAAAAATATCTTACGGGTAATAAAAATTATACTGTAACGGTTGGACATTTTCCTCATTATTAAGCTATAGAATGCCCAAGAAAAAGCTGCAAGTAAAGTAAGGAAATCACCCAAAGGAGAAATCTTTAATACAAAACTACCATTATAAACCACCAATGCCACACCAACCAATGCCAATAAAGAACCGCCCATCAATCCACGGGTAGCCTTTTCCTTTTTATAAATCCACAAAGAAAGAATGGTCGTGAGCAATGGTGCCGTACAGACAATAAATGCCACATTCGTCGCCAATGTAATCCCCAAAGCTGTATTTTCCGTAAAAAAGTAAAATGAACCGCCTGCTATACCTCCTAAAAACAGCCAAGATTCATCTTTCCAATTATCAGCAAACAGTTTTCGGGGAGAAATAAACCAGATGCCCAGATAAGCTATCAGGAAACGAAGCAAGAATATTTCCTGCGGGGAAAGGCTATGCCCAATCAATACTTTCGTTGAAATAAAAGTCAGCCCCCAAATACCTACCGTAAGGACGGCGACAATATGATAAGTATAATTTTTCATTGCGTTCATACACTTCCGATAAGTTGCGCAAAGATACGACTTTCTTCTTCAACACAATAACGCGAAGGATGAAATCTTCCCAGACTTCATCCTTCGCTATATCCTAAAAATCTTTTAGTAAATATCCTATTGAATTAATTTAGCTATTATTTGTATTACAAACAAAAAATTAGTTTTAAAAGCACATCACAAATGTAAGTAATAAAAAGTGAATTATCAAGCCTTTGCCATTGTTTTTTATGTTACTTAGCTACAAATCTGAAAATAAACCCGTAACTTTGCACCGATATTAACCGGATACTAACCGGTTTTAACCATGGAATAAACAATGTTTTCAACAAAATATTAATAAATACCACTATGGAATACAATTTCAGGGAGATTGAAAAGAAATGGCAGAAAAGGTGGGTGGAAAACAAAACCTACCAAGTAACGGAAGACGAAACGAAAAAGAAATTCTATGTGCTGAACATGTTCCCCTACCCCTCCGGTGCGGGATTGCACGTAGGTCATCCGCTGGGATATATCGCTTCGGATATTTACGCCCGCTACAAACGACTGCAAGGTTTCAATGTACTGAATCCCATGGGATATGACGCTTACGGTCTTCCAGCAGAGCAATATGCCATACAAACGGGACAGCACCCTGCAATTACGACCGTCAACAATATCAACCGATACCGTGAACAGTTAGATAAGATAGGTTTCTCTTTCGATTGGAACCGCGAAATCCGTACCTGCGAACCGGAATATTACCATTGGACCCAATGGGCGTTCCTCAAGATGTTCAACAGTTACTACTGCAACGATAAAAAGCAGGCACGTCCTATCCAGGAACTGATTGAAGCATTCAGCCAAACCGGTACTGAAGGAATGAATGTGGCTTGTGGCGAGGAATTGAGTTTTACCGCCACAGAATGGAATGCCAAGAGTGAAAAAGAACAGCAGGAAATCCTGATGAACTACCGTATTGCCTATCTAGGCGAAACAATGGTTAACTGGTGTCCGCAACTTGGTACCGTACTTGCCAATGACGAAGTAATAGACGGTGTCAGTGAACGCGGCGGTTTCCCTGTCATCCAGAAGAAAATGCGCCAATGGTGTCTCCGTGTATCTGCCTATGCACAACGCTTATTGGATGGACTCGATACCATTGATTGGACCGAATCCTTGAAAGAAACCCAAAAAAACTGGATAGGACGCAGTGAAGGTGCGGAGATACAATTCAAAGTGAAAGACAGTGATTTGGAATTCACTATTTTCACTACCCGTGCAGATACCATGTTCGGTGTCACCTTCATGGTATTGGCTCCCGAAAGCGAACTGGTACCACAACTTACCACCGACATACAAAAAGATGAAGTAAACGCTTATCTGGAACGCACCAAAAAACGTACTGAACGCGAACGTATTACCGACCGTAGCGTTACCGGTGTATTCTCCGGAAGCTATGCCCTCAACCCCTTTACCGGTGAGGCAGTGCCCATCTGGATAAGCGACTATGTGCTTGCCGGATATGGTACGGGTGCCATCATGGCTGTGCCTGCACACGACAGCCGTGACTATGCTTTTGCCAAACACTTCGGCCTCGAAATCCGCCCGCTGGTAGAAGATTGCGATGTAAGCGAAGAAAGCTTCGATGCCAAGGAAGGTATTGTATGCAACTCTCCACGAGAAGGTGTTACTCCCTATTGTGACCTTTCATTGAACGGACTGACCATCAAAGAAGCGATTGCTGCTACCAAGAAATATGTGAAAGAGCACAATCTGGGACGTGTAAAGGTGAACTTCCGTCTGCGTGATGCCATTTTCTCACGTCAGCGCTATTGGGGCGAGCCGTTCCCGGTTTACTACAAGGATAACATGCCTTATATGATTGATGAAAGTGCCCTACCCCTGGAATTACCCGAAGTTGCCAAATTCCTGCCTACCGAAACCGGTGAACCTCCATTGGGACATGCCACAAAATGGGCTTGGGATATTGTGAACAAATGTGTTGTGGAAAACGAAAAGATAGACAACACCACCGTCTTCCCACTGGAACTCAATACTATGCCCGGATTTGCCGGTTCAAGCGCCTATTATCTGCGCTACATGGACCCACACAACAACCAGGCACTTGTGGATAAGAAAGTAGATGAATACTGGCACAATGTAGACCTTTACGTAGGCGGTACCGAACATGCAACTGGTCACTTGATATACTCCCGTTTCTGGAACAAATTCCTATACGACCTCGGCATCTCCGTAGCCGAAGAACCGTTCCAAAAGTTGGTGAATCAGGGCATGATTCAAGGACGAAGCAATTTTGTCTATCGCATCAAAGATACCAATACATTCGTGTCCCTAAATCTGAAAGACCAGTACGATACTACCCCACTCCACGTCGATGTGAATATCGTATCCAATGATGTTCTGGACCTTGAAGCTTTCAAAGCATGGCGTCCCGAATACGCAACTGCCGAGTTTATTCTGGAAGACGGCAAGTACATCTGTGGATGGGCTGTGGAAAAGATGAGTAAGTCCATGTTCAACGTTGTCAATCCCGATATGATTGTCGACAAATACGGTGCCGACACTCTCCGCATGTACGAAATGTTCCTCGGCCCGGTAGAACAATCAAAGCCATGGGATACAAACGGAATAGACGGTGTACACCGCTTCATCAAGAAGTTCTGGTCACTGTTCTACGACCGCAACGACAATTATCTGGTAACAGATGAACCTGCCACCAAGGAAGAACTGAAATCCCTCCACAAACTGATTAAGAAAGTGACGGGAGACATTGAGCAATTCTCTTACAACACAAGTATCAGTGCTTTCATGATTTGTGTAAACGAGTTGTTCGGGATGAAATGCAGCAAGAAGGAAATTCTGAACCAGTTCATCATCGTTCTGGCTCCCTTTGCTCCGCATGTATGCGAAGAATTGTGGGAGACTCTGGACAATGCAGGTTCTGTATGCGATGCCAAGTGGCCAGTATGCAACGAAGAATACCTGGTGGAAGATACGGTCAACTACACCATTTCCTTCAATGGAAAGGCACGGTTCAACATGGAATTCCCCGCAGATGCGGCATCGGATGCCATCCAGACTGCTGTATTGGCCGACGAACGCTCTGAAAAATGGATAGAAGGCAAGACCATTGCCAAAGTAATCGTAGTACCAAAGAAGATTGTGAACATCGTTGTTAAATAACAGATATGCAAATTACAAAACCAACCAAAGCGGAAGTGACGAGGGAACTGAAGGATTATATCTTCATCACTTTGGGGCTCATCAGCTATGCATTGGGATGGGCAGCTTTCCTCATCCCTTACCAGATTACGACCGGAGGTACTACCGGTATTGGTGCCATCATCTATTATGCCACTGGATTTCCCATCCAGTGGTCATACTTCATCATCAATGCCGTACTGATGACTTTTGCCATCAAGATACTCGGACCGAAGTTCAGTATCAAGACCACGTTTGCCATCTTCGGACTGACCTTTTTTCTATGGTTTTTCCAGCTGTTGGTGAATGGTCCCGATGGTGTCCCTCCCCAACTGCTGGGCGAAGGACAAGACTTCATGGCTTGTCTGATAGGTGCTGCAATGTGCGGTGCCGGCCTGGGCATCGTATTCAACTGCAACGGTAGCACGGGAGGTACGGATATTATTGCAGCCATCATCCACAAATACAAGGATGTCACACTGGGACGCATGATAATGGCCTGTGACTTCATCATCATCAGTTCCTGCTACGTGGTATTTCATGACTGGAGACGTGTGATATTTGGTTTTGTAACTTTGTTTGTCATCGGGTTTGTACTGGATTACATTGTCAATAGCACCCGGCAATCTGTTCAATTCTTTATTTTCTCCAAAGAATATGAAAGGATTGCCGATCGCATCACCAAAGAAACCCATCGCGGTGTAACGGTACTCGACGGTATCGGCTGGTACAGTAAACACAACGTGAAGGTACTGGTCGTACTTGCCTACAAACGCCAATCGGTAGAAATATTTCGGATGGTGAAAGATATAGACCCGAACGCTTTCATTTCCCAAAGTTCCGTCATCGGTGTATACGGAGAAGGTTTCGACCGGTTGAAAGTGAAATAGGGACTTGTATAAGCCACAAGTATAAGGAGAACATAATATGAGAAAGAAATTTGTATTTGCCACCAACAATTCACACAAACTGGAAGAAGTGACTGCCATTTTGGGAGAAAAGGTCGAACTTCTCAGCATGAAGGATATCAAATGCGATACTGACATTCCGGAAACTGCAGACACACTTGAAGGAAATGCTTTGCTGAAAGCAAAATATATCTTCGATAACTATCATCTGGACTGTTTTGCCGATGATACCGGTTTGGAAGTGGAGGCCCTTGGTGGGGCACCGGGTGTATATTCCGCCCGTTATGCCGGCGATGCACACAATTCGGAAGCAAACATGAAGAAGTTGCTGAAAGATATGGAGGGCATCGAGAACCGTAAGGCACAATTCCGTACCGTATTTGTACTTATCATCGACGGAAAGGAACATCTGTTTGAAGGCATCGTGAAAGGAGAAATCACGAAAAACAGAAAAGGCGCTTCAGGCTTCGGTTACGATCCCATATTCATTCCCGAAGGATATACGCAGACTTTTGCAGAAATGGGGAATGAACTGAAGAATAAAATCAGTCACCGGGCATTGGCCACTAACAAGTTGTGTAAGTTCTTAATGAGATAATGTTTTTAATGTGCTGATATGCTAATGTGCCAATGTGCTAATTGGCTGCGCTGTCACGCCGAAAGGTCATTGGCACATTGGCATATCAGCACATTATAACCCCAGTTGAGCCGATATTTCCAACATCCTCTTAATCGGTTTCACTGCTTTTTCTGCAATCTCAGCATCCACCTTTATTTCCGGTGATTCGTTTTTCAAACAATCATAAAGCTTTTCCAGTGTATTCAGCCGCATGTAACTGCATTCATTGCAGGCACAAGTGCTGTCGTTGGGAGGAGCCGGAATAAATGTTGTCTGCGGGCATTGTTTCTGCATCTCGTGCAGGATACCGCTTTCGGTAGCTACAATGTAGCTCTTTTCGGGATGTGCCACTGCGTACTTCAGCAAAGCTGCCGTAGAGCCTACCACATCAGCCAGTTTCAAGACTGTACTCTTGCATTCGGGATGTGCCAGTACCACCGCATCGGGATGCTGCCGTTTTATTTCAACAATCTTTTCAACCGAGAATTCCTCGTGTACATGGCATGCGCCATCCCATAATAACATATTTCTTCCGGTAATGGAGTTGATATAATTACCCAAGTTCCGGTCCGGGCCAAAGATTATTTTCTCATCTTTGGAGAAGCTTCCCACAATCTGCTTTGCATTGGTAGAAGTTACCACCACATCGGTCACCGCCTTTACGGCAGCCGTTGTGTTCACATAGGATATCACCGTATATCCGGGATGCTCTTTGACAAACTGACTGAATTTGTCTGCCGGACAACTGTCTGCCAACGAACAGCCTGCCGCCATATCGGGCACCAGTACCTTCTTGTCGGGACAAAGCACCTTCGCCGTTTCTCCCATGAAGTGCACACCGCACATCACGATGATGTCTGCCTCCGTCCGGGCCGCCCATTGCGCCAAAGCCAGACTGTCGCCCACGTAATCGGCTATATCTTGTATTTCACCTTTCTGGTAGTAGTGTCCCAGAATGATTGCGTTCTTCTCCTTCTTCAGCTGCTTGATAGCTTCTATAAGATTATCCATAATTATATTTTTTAATTTCTCTTTCTTCTTTAAAAATCCTTTGATAGTAATGATAGGCTGTTAACAGTGTGGACAAATAAATACGATTTTTCTTGCCTATGAAGTTATTAGTATCAAGCTGAATTTTACTCTTATGCTTATAAACCGGGGTTTTTAAGTTTATCCGTTGATAATAAGACTTCTGCTAAACAGCATTAACATGTTGTTAATAATATGCAAAGTTAATAACTTTAGAGTTATAAACCGATGAAACCAGGCTGAAAAATATGTTGAATGAAGCCTGGAAAATTCTCCTTAACTTTTTTGGTTTGTTCGTTTCACTGCTGTAATATGCAGACCTTTGAATAATGCAAGGATTATTTTTAAAATTGTTTCCCTATTGTATTGACACCTTTTCAACGGTTATTAACCGGGATATAAACGGAAAAAAGTATCTTTGCAGGGAGATTTAAAAGTATATTGTCATGCGTAAACTGAAGATAACTGAACTGAATCGTATTAGTGTAGAGGAATTTAAGGAAGCCGAAAAACTGCCTTTGGTAGTGGTATTGGATAATATCCGCAGTCTCCATAATATAGGTTCCGTTTTCCGTACTTCGGATGCTTTCCGCATCGAGTGCATTTATCTTTGTGGCATTACAGCTACCCCACCCCATCCGGAGATGCACAAGACAGCTTTGGGAGCGGAATTTACCGTAGATTGGAAATATGTTGATAACTCTGTTGAAGCTGTTGATAACCTAAAATCCGAGGGATACATCGTTTATTCTGTAGAGCAGGCGGAAGGTAGTGTGATGCTGGACGAACTGGTGCTGGACAAGACTAAAAAGTATGCTGTGGTAATGGGAAATGAAGTGAAGGGTGTTCAACAAGAAGTGATTGACCATTCGCACGGTTGCATTGAAATTCCTCAATACGGCACAAAGCATTCGTTGAATGTATCGGTTACGGCGGGTATTGTTATTTGGGATTTATTCAAGAAACTGAGATAATAACAGGGCTGTTAATAAACTGTCAATATATCGGGTTTGTTGGAGCTATATAGGTATGATGAGAGATTTTATGAACAGTGGTTGATTATAAAAATCAACCACTTTATTTATTGTAAATTAATGCTTTATCTCATAATCTATCCTTTTTGTTAACCATGTATTCAACACATATCGGTTGTATGTAGAAAACTTGCTGTACAGTTGGTGTCTTTTCTTATTTTTTGTATATTTGCTGAATATATATAAATCATATCGATATGAAAAAGATAATATCTTCATGGATAGGCATTTTTGTAGGTTGTACTATTCTGGCAGCAGGTTTTGTTTACTTTATCAATCCTTATAATCTTGTTCCTGGCGGGGTGTATGGAGCCAGTATTGTGCTTCATAATCTGTTTCCTTCTATTCAGGTAGGTACTTTCGGTTATATGTTTGATATTCCTTTGCTTATCATTTCCGTGCTGGTACTGGGAGCAAAATTGGGAGCACGTACTATCGTGGCGGCACTATTCACTCCGCTTGCCATGAATGTGCTGTCTCTCCTCTCCTATCCTTCTGAAGAAGCGCTCCATCAGTTGGACCCTACACAGTTGCTGGGTGGCAGTCTGAATATGTCCGACCATTTGATGCTGACTTCTGTGATTGGTGCGGTGGTTATCGGTATAGGCTGTGGTATTGTAGTGCGTAGCCGGGCTACTACAGGAGGTACGGATATTGTGGCGATGATATTGCAGAAATATTGCCATATACGTTTTTCAAAGGCGATACTGCTGGTAGATGGTATTGTGGTGGGATTCGGCCTATTGGTTATCGGTTTCGGTATCGGAAATCCGGATGATGCTACACAACCTTCGTGGCATTTGTCTTTCTATTCACTGATAGCTATTTTTGTCACTTCGAGGGTATTGGCCTATGTGATAAATGGGGAGAAGAATGACAAGATACTGTTTGTCATCAGTGATATGCGCCTTACCGCTTTGCACGACTATATTCTTAAAGATTTGGACCGTACAGCCACTTGCATCAAAAGTAGTGGTCTTTATACCAATGTAGACAAGGAAATGCTGTTTCTTGTGGTGAGTTACAAGGAAGTGGTAGGTATCAAGCAGAAGATAAGGGAAGTAGACCCAAAGGCTTTTGTAGTGGTTACCGATGCTTATGATGCATTTGGTGAAGGTTGGAAAGAGCTTCCGATGGCAGGAGAGGTACAACCCGAATAGGTAGTAATAAACAATTGTTCATTCTGTTATTAACTGAATATATAGCTTAATATCAATTGTTTAATAACTGATTATTTATGTTGCTAACATAGTTTTCAACATGGTGTTAACGATAAGTTTTTTGTTTGAATGAACGGTATTGTTGCGAAGTCGATGATGTGGAACTTATGGCATGGTTGCCATAAATTGAGTGCAGGTTGCAAGCATTGTTATGTTTATCGTGGTGATGCCCGGCGAGAGGTGGACAGTTCGGTGGTGGTGCGGACAAAAAACTTTGACCTGCCTTTGCGTAAAAAGCGTAACGGAGAATTCAAGATACCACCTGGAACATTTGTCTACACCTGCTTTACTTCCGATTTCTTTGTGGAAGATGCTGACAAATGGCGGGCCGAAGCATGGGAGATGATGCGTTGCCGCAGTGACCTGCATTTTATGATGATTACCAAGCGTATAGACCGTTTTTCTGACTGTCTGCCCGATGATTGGGGAGACGGATATGATAATGTAACCATCTGTTGTACGGTTGAAAACCAGGCTTGCGCCGATTATCGCTTGCCCATCTATGAGAGGGCTCCCATAAAGCATAAGATAATAATCTGTGAACCGCTGCTGGAAAGGATAGATTTAAGTACTTATGCTGTTGGCGAATGGATTGAACAGATAGTTGCAGGGGGAGAATCCGGTTACGAAGCTCGTCCGTGTGATTTTGAATGGGTGATGGACCTTCGCAGAATTTGTGTGGAAAATAAAGTGGAGTTCTGGTTTAAGCAGACTGGCTCTAAGTTCGTCAAAGACGGAAAGACATATGATGTGAAACGCCAGTTTCAACATTCGCAGGCACGCAAGGCGGGAATAAACATCAGTTTATAATTGTCCGCTTTCCACCATCAATATCACCCGTTCGGTCAATGCATCGTCTCCCATAGGGTCGTATTGCTTCTTTAGACTAGCGCCGAAGAGTGCGGCAAAAGTCTGGTAGAAACCGGCTTTGAAAGGGCCCATAAAAGCTTTTACCAGTTCATATCCGGTGGAGTTGGTCTGTCGGTCTACCAGTTTTATCAACAGTTTGCCTTGGGCAAAGGTAAGTTTCTTCATGCGGGGAGTGTATTGCTCCTTCAAGCTTTTCTCTACTGCTTTCATGTGTTTCTGGCGGGCTTTCTCGGTGGGCAGGGTCATCATGTATTCGTAGGTTTCAATGATGGCACGGTTAATCTCCTTGGAGATGGGAAGTACCTTCTTTACGTCACGAATGAGTTTGTAGTACTTGTTCATGTCGCGCTTGTTCTTGAATTTAAGCGGCTTGAAGATGTAGACAGTGGGGAGCTTGACATAAGGGATGGTATCTCCTTCGTAAACGCACATGGGAGTAAGATAGACACTCTTTTGCGCAGCAGACTGTGGTTGCTGCTGTGCAAAACATTTCAGGCTTCCGAGAGAAAGAAACATGATGAGTATTACTATGTTAAGCCTTGCGTTCATGTTGCAAAAGTACACCATTCTGTGTAATGTTGTTGCATCATGTTGATTTTTCCTTGCTCAATTAACTTATTTAAGGTAACTTCGCTTCCCAAAACATGAAAGTGACCTACTATTAATGGAATTACTCAAGATAGGAGTTTTTGTAAGTATGCTGTCAATGACTCCTATGCTTGAAGCTCAAAATATATCCGGCCTTCAGAAAGAACAGCCTTTACTTCTTTTGGAAGAAAATTTGGAACAACTTTCCATCGGGAATGAGGAAGAATACGGTTGGGAAGATGAATTGGAGGAGTTGTCCCGACGTCTGCAAGAGCCTGTCAACCTCAATGCCGCCACTAAACAGCAATTGGAGCAGTTTCCTTTTCTTACGGATATACAGATAGAGAATCTTCTGGCTTATGTCTATATATACGGACAGATGCAGACCATTTATGAATTGCAACTGGTGGAGGAGATGGATAAACGTACCATCGACCTACTGCTGCCCTTTGTCTGTGTGCGGGCAGTGAAAGCGGGTAGGGGGTATCCTGCTTTAAAATCTATACTGAAATACGGGAAACACGAAACATTGGCACGTTTGGATGTACCGTTCTATATCCGTAAAGGATATGAGAAGAATTACCTGGGACCTTCCCTTTACCATTCTTTGCGCTATAATTTTCATTATGGAGATTATCTCCAAATAGGCGTGACGGGAGAGAAGGATGCCGGAGAACCCTTCTTTGCCCTGCACAACAGAAAAGGCTATGATTACTATTCTTTCTATTTTCTGATAAAGAATCTGGGGCGGCTGAAGGCTTTGGCATTGGGCAATTACCGTCTGAGCTTCGGGCAGGGACTGGTACTTAGTACGGATTTTCGTTTAGGAAAAACATTCTCTATGTCTACAACAGAATATCGTACCGGAGGCATCCGTAAGCATAGTTCTACTGATGAGTACAATTATTTCCGGGGAGTGGCGGCAACGGTGGGAGTATTGCCTTACTTGGATATTTCGGCTTTCTATTCGCATCGCTCCATGGACGGTGTGGTGGAGGATGGCGAGATAACTTCCATTTACAAGACAGGGTTGCATCGCACGCAGAAGGAGGCAGATAAAATGAATGCCTTTGCCTTGCAGGTAATAGGTGGAAACATGACCTATGAAAAGAACTCTCTGAAGGTGGGAGTGACGGGGATTTACTATTTTTTCGACCGTCCTTACAAGCCTCGGTTGAACAAGTATGCAAAGTACAATCTTCATGGAAGTAATTTCTATAACGTGGGCATGGATTATAGGTATCGTCTGGGCCGTTTGGTGTGGGTGGGGGAGGCGGCAACCGGCAGTAAAGGCTATGCGTTGCTGAACCGGCTGAAGTATAATCTTTCTTCCGATTATCATCTGCTACTTGTTCACCGGTATTATTCATATGATTATTGGACTTTGTTTGGGCGTTCCTTTGGCGAAAGCAGTATGCCGCAGAATGAGAACGGATGGTATCTGGTAGCAGAGGCCACACCTTTCGCCCGGTGGAAGTTTTTCGCTTCATTGGATATGTTTTCTTTTCCTTGGTGGAAATACCGTATAAGTAAGCCCTCAAAGGGAGTGGATGCCATGTTTCAGGTTACTTATACTCCTCGAAAGAGCCTTTCGATGTATTTTAATTATCGGTACAAACAGAAAGAAAGAGACGTGACGGGTACAAGCGGTGCAGTTATCGAACCTATCTATCACCATAAACTCCGTTATCGGCTGACCTATATGCCGGGAAGATATATCTTTCGTACTACAATAGATTATAACCACTTCCGTCAGCAGGATGGGGAAGGGTATCGCTTTGATAGACGGCAAGGTTATCAGTGTACTCAATTTTGCTCGTACACTTTCCCCTTCCCTCTGTCAGTTTCCGTGCAGGGAACCTGGTTTCATACGGACGATTACGATTCGCGTGTTTACGCCTCCGAGCGTGGATTGTTATATACTTTCTATACCCCTTCCTTCTATGGCAAAGGGTTCCGTTACTCCGCTCATCTGCGATATGATTTGAGTAAGAACTTCATGTTTCTTGCCAAATTCGGACAGACGGTTTATCAGGATAGGGAGACGATTGGTTCGGGCAATGATGAGATACCGGGAAATAGGAAAGCGGACTTGCAGATGCAACTGCGTATCAAGTTTTAGAAACTGTTTTAATTTTATTTCAGTTTTCTTCTGAGGCAACCTGAAAAATAAAATTAAAACAGTTTTTTAGAGTCTTCTCTTTATCTGTCACTTTCTTCCAACATGAAAATTTCATTTACAGTCTTTCCGAATATCTCTGATATTTTCAATGACAGCAAGGTGGAAGGGACATACTTTCCCGATTCTATGGCATTGATGGTTTGCCGGCTCACTCCTATGGCTTCAGCCAATTGCTGTTGGGTCATATGCTTGATGGCTCTTTCTACCCTTAATGTATTAGTCATTGTTGCTCCTCCTAAATTTATAAAGTTCAATGTTGTACTTTATGATGAACAGAAACAATATCATGAACAAGTCTATAAATACAAAATTAAGATATTGCATGTCATAAATCAGCATAGTGCATACTATCAGTAGGGAATACGCTGTTATGGTAGCCCAGATAAGAGAGTTTGAACGAATATTGGCAATGCATTCATCTTCGTCCTTTTCTTTTGAGAAAGCTATGAACAAGAGTGAAACCGTAAGCCCTATCATACTCAACTCGTCGAATAAAGAGTTCTTGATAATACCCCAGGGAATTACTGACAACGCGTTTACCTTCAACCAATCTTCATTGCTGCCGTCGAAAAGGCAGATGAAGGACGTGATGGCGAATGGGACAAATAAACACCAACCTATCTTTCTGAAAGTGGTTGGAAATAAATAGTTCTTTCTCATAATACTATGCATTTAGATGTTATCTGCAAATGTAATGTATACTTTACATGTAAACAAGTAAAATAGATAAAATGTAATGTATGATTTACTTTTTTAACATGAGATGTATGCTTTATAAAGGGAATATTTTCTTTTATGGGTAAACTTTTGCAAGCCGAACATTGCCAGATACCATAGTTTTCACTTAACTTTGGAGCGGTAAGATTGTTTAAGCATTAATCAAACCGTAAATCGTCAAATCGTAAATAGTATGACTGTCATTTATCCATCTCCCATATTCGGTCCCGTTCATTCTCGCCGTCTGGGAGTATCTTTGGGAATAAATTTATTGCCGGCAGACGGCAAAGTATGCACTTTCGACTGTATTTACTGTGAATGTGGCTTCAATGCCGACCATCGTCCCAAACAGCCGTTGCCTACGCGCGAAGAAGTCCGTTCGGCCCTTGAAGCCCGTCTGCGGGACATGCAGCAAAACGGACCTACACCGGATGTACTGACTTTTGCCGGTAATGGAGAACCGACGGCACATCCCCGTTTCCCCGAAATCATAGAAGATACACTTGCCTTGCGCGACAAGTATTTTCCGAATGCAAAGGTGAGCGTACTGAGCAATTCTACCTTTATTCATCGTCCTGCCGTATTCGAGGCTTTGAACAAGATTGACAACAACATCCTTAAACTGGATACGGTGGATGAAGAGTATGTCCGTGTACTTGACCGTCCTACCGGACATTACTCCATCCGGGAGATTATAGAAGGGATGAAAGCGTTCAAAGGGAACTGCATTATCCAGACCATGTTTCTCAAAGGAAGTTATAAAGGACAAGATATGGATAATACATCCGATAAATTTGTTCTTCCCTGGCTGGAAGCTGTCAAGGAGATTGCTCCCCGCCAAGTGATGATTTATACCATCGACCGTGAAACGCCCGACCATGATTTGCAGAAGGCCACCCGCGAGGAACTGGATCGCATTGCGGAACGGATACGTGAAACGGGTATACCGGTAAGTGTTTCTTATTAATAATATACTTATGAAATCAATAGCAATTAAAGATTTAAGCGAGAACTTCTTCGAAGTGATAGGCAAAGAGTGGATGCTGGTTACGGCAGGCAGTAAAGAACATTTCAACACCATGACTGCCAGTTGGGGAGGTATTGGCTGGCTTTGGAACAAGCCGGTGGTGTTTGTCTTTATTCGTTCCGAGCGCTATACGTATGAGTTTATGGAGGAGAACGAATATTTCACCCTTTCTTTTTTAGGAAAGGAAAACCGGAGCATTTACAACCTTTGTGGCAGTAAATCGGGTAGGGAAGTGGATAAGGTAAAGGAAACTGGTCTGAATCCTATCGTTACCGAGCGGGGAAACATTCTCTTTGAGCAGGACCGCCTGGGATTGGAGTGCCGCAAGCTTTTCATTACCGATATGAAAGAAGAACTCTTTCTCGACCATTCCGTCTACGAGCGTTGGTATGGCGGTGACCACGGTGGATTGCACCGGGTTTATGTAGCCGAGATTGTAGATGCCTGGGTAAAGGAATAGCTCCTTTACCACAGTTTCAAGTCATATTCGGCTTCCACCTTCTCTTCTATTTCATCCGGAAGGGCGGGGAAGAAGTCGATACCTGTAATACGTTCCACTTCGTCCACTGTATTGACGTAGCTGTCCAATGGATGATTGCCTGATGCATTCTTATAAATGAAGCCGATGGCTTTGGGGGGATTGCTGTCTGCACACAGAACGACCTTGAAGAATGCTTCGGGCACTGTAATTTTGTGCTTCTTACCAATGGTACGGTGACGTTGGTCATAGAGAATAGGACCGCATACAATGTATATCTTGCCTTCTTCTTGTGCCCAACGGCGGCATGATTCTTCCAGTTCTTTCCAGTCGCCACGGTTTAGATTGTGGTTCTGCGGGCAAATGTTTGTCATGTAGAAGCTCTCTTGCATGGCTTTCCAGTGCCAGCGGTTGTCACCGGCCGGACACATATGTCCGCGGTCCATGCCGGCTCCTTTGTAGTCATCGGTGGTTACTGCCTCGTGCTCAGGCAGGTCGGGGTCGGGCAAGAACTTGTCTGTACGGCTTTCACGCTCCACCAGTTTTTCGGGAGTGAGTTCCCAGGCTACCCAATTGGGTATCTTTAAATCCTTGTTGTAGGATACTGTGTAGCCTTTCCGCTGGAGAATCTGTTCGGAGACGTTCTTCAGCTTTGCCGGTATTTCAAGGCGTGTGCCTGCCGTGAGTTCTATCTTGGCAGGCGTAGAACTCTTTTGCCTGGCATCCGAAAGTATCTTTGCAACGGGTTCATAGGCAAGGCAGACCGCACATATAAACAATATAAGATAATAGACGCCTTGCGATTGTTTCTTTTTTTTTCGTGCCATGCCGGGATTAGTGTTGGATAATTATTTTGGCCCTTTCCAGTGCCACATTTATGTTCGGACAGATATTTTCTTCGCCCAACAGCTCATAGAAGCCCGATTTTTCCAGTACCTTATGTACCTTTTCATTGACACCGGAGAGCACAATGGTTATTTTTTCCTTTTGGGACATCTCACAAAGGCTTGTCAAGTTGTGGATACCGGTAGAATCGATGAACGGAACTTTACGCATGCGGATGATGCGCACTTTGGGGCGGTCGCCCAGCCGCGCCATGATTTCTTCGAATTTGGTGGCGATGCCGAAGAAGTAAGGACCGTTTATTTCATATACTTCCACATCCTCGGGGATTATTAGGTGCTCGTCATTGCTTGCAATGTCCGATTCTGCATTCGGGTCTATTTCATCTTTGATGACGGATATTTCGGTAGTCTCCATGACGCGGCGCATAAACAGCACGCAGGCAATCACCAGACCTACTTCAATGGCAATAGTCAGGTCGAAGATGACGGTCAGGAAGAAAGTAATCAGCAGTACCGTGACATCCGATTTAGGATTCTTCAATAATGCCTTGAACGTACGCCAACCGCTCATGTTATAGGATACTATGACCAGTACACCCGCCAGGCAGGCCATTGGTATATACTGTGCCAGTGGCATGAGAAACAGTAGGATAAGCAGCAACACCACTGCATGAACCATACCTGCTACGGGAGTTTTTCCTCCGTTGTTGATGTTTGCCATGGTACGCGCGATGGCTCCGGTGGCAGGGATACCGCCAAACAGCGGGGTAGCCATGTTGGCAACACCTTGTGCTATCAGTTCCGTGTTGGAATCGTGTTTGTCGCCTATCACACCATCAGCTACGGTGGCAGACAGCAAAGATTCGATGGCACCCAGTACAGCGATTGTAATGGCTACGGGGAACAAGTTCTTTATCGCTTCCCAATCCAAGGCAGGCATCACGGCATCCGGCAGTTCGGCACGGATGCTGAAACGGTCGCCGATGGTATCGATACAGTCAATGCCTCCATATACTTTCATCAGCCAGACTGCCACTGTCACCACGATGATGGCAATAAGTGACCCCGGTATCTTCTTCGAGAACCGCGGTGTAATGGCAATGATGAAGATACTGACAATACTTACAATCGTGTTCCACCAGTTAACGGTATCGAAATGTCGGAAATAAATCATCCATTTTCCTACAAAGTCTCCCGGAACTTTCTCTCCTCCGAACGTCAACCCGAAAATGTCGGCAATCTGCGTGGTGAAGATGGTGACGGCAATACCGCTTGTAAAACCTACGATGATGGGATAGGGGATAAACTTAATGACAGCTCCCAGCTTGAAAACTCCCAGCAGAATAAGCAGTACGCCTGCCATCAGTGTGGCGACAATCAGCCCCGATTCACCGTATTGCTGGATGATGCCATAGATAATGACGATGAACGCACCGGTCGGTCCTCCAATCTGTACCTTGCTTCCACCCATCAGAGAGATGATGAAACCGGCTATGATAGCCGTAATGATACCTTTCTCCGGTGATACGCCGGAGGCGATACCGAATGCAATGGCAAGCGGGAGGGCAACGATACCTACAATGATACCTGCCATCAGGTCTGCCATGAACAGTTCTTTAGAGTAATTTTTTAAAGCCGTGTATAGCTTTGGTCTGAATCCGAACGCTTTCATTATAATCTACTTTTTTATACGTTTTTTTATACAGAATGTAATGTATATATTGCAAATTGCCTGCAAAAGTAGATAAAATAATGGATATTAGTGAACACAACTGTGATGTATTTTGTTTTCCTTATCAGATATGTGCTATTAATTATGCTAAAATGCCTTTTCGGATTATCGGTGAAGATAGATTCTTTCTATAAGACGATAGATGAATCCGATGGGGCAGAAGTGTGGTTATTTCAAACTAAATTCGTAATTTTGTGTTGTTTACGAACAGTACGAACGACATTTATACGTAATTATATTAACTAATAAAAAAAGAGACTATGGCTAAAAGTGTTAAAGGAACTCAGACTGAGAAGAATCTGCTGACTTCATTCGCTGGTGAATCACAAGCAAGAATGCGTTACACTTATTTTGCAAGTGTAGCCAAGAAAGAAGGTTACGAACAAATCGCCGCTATTTTCACAGAAACGGCTGACCAGGAAAAGGAACACGCTAAACGTATGTTCAAGTGGTTGGAAGGCGGTATGGTAGAAATCACCGCTTCTTATCCTGCAGGTGTTATTGGCACTACCCTGGAAAATCTTCAGGAAGCTGCTGCCGGCGAACACGAAGAGTGGTCATTGGATTATCCTAAGTTTGCTGATATTGCAGACGAAGAAGGTTTCCCCGAAATTGCTCTTATGTACCGTAACATCGCCATTGCCGAAAAGGGACACGAAGAACGTTATCGCGCTTTTATCCAGAATATAGAGACTGCCAGCGTATTTGCCAAGGAAGGTGAAGTGGTATGGCAGTGCCGCAACTGTGGTTTCATCTACACCGGTAAGGAAGCTCCTCAGGTATGTCCGGCTTGCTTGCATCCGCAGGCTTACTTCGAAGTAAAGAAGTCAAACTATTGATAATGTCTCCTGCTTGTGCAGGTATGGATAACGGGAAACGCCCGGATGCTTTCTTCAGAGCATCCGGGCGCTTTGTTTAAATGACCATGTTCGTTTTCCGTGCCAGTATAGTGGCGCGAGTTTTACTTTAGTTACTTCCCGACGTGCGGATAGTCTATCGTGTAGTGCAGTCCGCGGCTTTCCTTGCGTTCCATGGCTTGCTTTGTTATCAGGTATCCTACGTTTATCATGTTGCGCAGTTCGCACAGCTCTCGGGTAGCCTTGCTACGCTTGAAGAGTGCTTCTGTCTCCTCGTAAAGTATGTCCAGTCGGTTCCAGGCACGTGTCAACCGGGTATTGCTGCGGACAATGCCTACGTATGCCTCCATAATCTGGTTCACTTCCTTCATGCTTTGTGTGATGAGGACACGTTCTTCGGTGGAGATGGTACCTTCGTCGTTCCATTCGGGGATGTCTTCGTTGAAGTCATAACGTTCCAGTACGCTCAGCGCGTGTTTGGCTGCCGCGTCGGCATAAACCACGGCTTCAATCAGTGAGTTGCTTGCCAGACGGTTGCCGCCATGCAGTCCGGTGCACGAACATTCGCCGATGGCGTACAGACGGCGGATGCTGCTCTGTCCGTCCAAATCCACCGTGATGCCTCCGCAGAGGTAATGGGCGGCGGGGGCTACCGGTATGTATTCCTTTGTGATGTCGATACCGATGCTGAGGCATTTCTTGTATATGTTCGGGAAGTGCTTCTTGGTTTCTTCGGGGTCTTTGTGGGTGACGTCCAGATACACATGGTCCTCACCGCGCTGTTTCATTTCGTTGTCGATGGCACGTGCCACGATGTCACGCGGGGCCAGCGAGAGTCGCGGGTCGTACTTCTGCATGAATTCTTTTCCGTCTTTGGTGCGCAGCACGCCGCCATAACCACGCATGGCTTCGGTGATGAGGAACGAGGGGCGGTCTCCCGGATGGAAAAGGGCTGTGGGATGGAACTGGATGAATTCCATGTCTTTCACTGCTCCCTTGGCACGGTAGACCATGGCAATGCCGTCTCCCGTGGCTACCAGCGGGTTGGTGGTATGGCGGTAAACGGCTTCGCAACCGCCCGTTGCCATGATGGTGACTTTGGAAAGGAAGGTATCCACCTCGCCCGTCGCTTCGTTCAGCACGTAGGCACCGTAGCACTTGATGCCGGGGGTATGGCGGGTAACGATGATTCCCTGGTGATGCTGGGTAATGATTTCCACAGCATAGTGGTCGGTCAGTACGGTGATGTTGGGGTGTTGCTTCACAGCTTCGATGAGGCTGGTCTGTATCTCTGCACCCGTATTATCCTTATGGTGGAGGATGCGGAATTCGGAGTGGCCGCCTTCTTTGTGCAGGTCAAACTCTCCGTCCTCCTTTTTGTCGAAGTTCACTCCCCATTTAATGAGCTCCTTGATTTGTTCGGGAGCATTGCGCACCACCTTCTCTACGGCTTCGCGGTCGCTTATCCAGTCACCTGCAATCATGGTGTCCTCGATGTGCTTCTCGAAGTTGTCCACAGCCAGATTGGTGACGGAAGCGATACCTCCTTGTGCAAAATAGGTGTTTGCCTCTTCCAGACCTGCCTTGCAGATAAGGGCTACTGTCCCCTTGTGCGCCACTTTCAGCGCAAAACTCATACCGGCAAGCCCGGAGCCGATAACGAGGAAATCGAACTTTCTTACCATAGGATTTAGTGTTTATCGCTGCAAAACTACAAAATAAGTACATTCCTTGTTCATTCCGTAGGGATTTATTCGTAAAAAGACCTACCTTAGCGGCAAAAATCCGATAGAATGAATAGAATCTTTCATGCCCGTATTGCTGTAGGGCAGTTTTTGTTTCTGGCTCTGATAAGTGGTCTTGCCATTTATATGTTGTGGGATAAATACGTGCTGCCTGCGGCGCTTTTCATGCTTTGGCTGATAGTTGTCATCGAGAAGCTGATTCATACTACCTATACGGTGACTCCGGACGGGAAGCTGAAATTGTATTTCGGCCGCTTCTCGCGCAGTAAGGAGATTCTGCTGAAGGATGTCATTTCCGTGGAGCGTGCCTCTTCCATGCAGATAGGACGGTTTGCAGTAATGCGCTACGTACTGGTGAAGTATGGAGCGGGTAAGTGCGAGGTATTGTTTCCGGTCAAAGAGGAGGAGTTCATCCGGTTGATGGAGGAACGGAGAGGATGAGCAATATGGTGTGCCCACGTATGTGATTTCGTTTTAATCTGCCGTTATCGGTTTCATGGTAATGTCTCCTGTGTAGCTTTCCGGAGTTGTTTGTATGAACTTTCCCTTTATCTGTTTTTCCGTTTTTGTATATTCACCTACGAATGTCAGTGTATAGGTAGCTACAAGCTTGCTGTAGTGTAGTGTTCCTTTTATGATGAGCCGACAGTGAGGTGGTATGCTGATGGTGGAAGTACTGCTGTTTGGACCTTTGGCTTTTGTTGTTTCGCTGCCATATTTTATTGTTGTCCCGCTTAACGATAGTTCATCTCCAAACATGTAAGGGGCATTGACGAATATGTCTTCTTCCCCCATCCATGCAAATGCTCCGGGGTCGTTGCTTTGGAAGGTGGTTTCCTGCCATGTGTCTTCAAAGGGGGAGTTTGTGGTAGTAATACTGCTGTTCAAATTGTTTTCCATGATGAAAGGCGGGAGTTCTACATCATAGGTACTGAATCCATCCCCTTCTTCTTCAAAAGAGTATTGAATATCTTTGAACAGATATTTTTCAGCATCTTTAATTTCGTCTTTATCATAACAGCCGGTCGTGCAGACAATCAATATGGCGGACAATACGAGGTGGAATAGTTTCTGTTGTTTCATAGCCTTTACTTTTTTGTGAGGATGTACGTACAAAGATAAGTTTATTTTTTTGAAACTATTCATAGTGAGCACTTTATTTTCCTGATAATTTAGTCTTTCTGTAGATGCAGGTAATCTTTGAATCATAAATAAAGCTTAATTTTAGCTCTTCTGTTTGCAGTTTTTCGGATATGGCAGCGTCCATTATGTAAAAAAGAAACGAACATGAATTTGAATTGTGCCATTTTACATGCAGACCCGGAGATTGCCGGAAGGTTGGAAGAGTATATCGACAAGGTTCCTTTTCTCTCTTTGCACGGAAAGTACGGCAATCCTCTTGAAGCGCTGAAGGATTATTATGAGACAAAAGTGGAAGTTTATTTTGTCGGCATCTATCCGGTGGAAGAAGGTGAAATCAACGGAATGGATTTTTGCAGGCTCTTGTCCTCGTCCACTCGTGTCATTTTCATTACAGACACCGACCGCTATGCTGCCGAATGTTTCCGTCTGGATGCGTTGGACTATCTGATGGACGGGCTCAATTTCTCCACGTTTTTCCAGTCTGTCAGCAAGGCGGCACGCTGGTTTTCTTTGCAAGATGCAGGTACGTCCGACTCCAAGCACAGGCAAGGTCTGGAAGAGGCTCCGAAGGTGATTTACATGCGGTGTGACAACCGCATCATGCGGCTCGACCTGGAGCGGATAAACTACATAGAGGGTTTGGGGGATTACGTCAAGATTTTCTGCAAGGGTGCCTCCAAACCTGTCTTGAGCCTATGCAGTATGAAGTACATGGAGGAAAAACTTCCGGCGGACGAATTTATCCGCGTGCACCGTTCTTTTATTGTCCGCATGGACTGCATCAGCGCCATCGGGCGCAGCACACTGCTCATCGAGCAGAAGGATGTCCCCATTGGCGATGCTTACCGCGAAAGGGTAAAAGGGTATGTGTCCAGGCTGGCAGTGTTGTAATACCCCGTTTTCAGATACTATATACTTTGTTTGTTGGATCTATAGTTCCAGCGTGCTGCATCTATATATGCAACGCGTTGCATATATAGATCCAACAAATGATAATCATTCGGTGTAAAATCCGTGTAATCTGTGGTGAACCGGAACCTTGTATTACTTTAGTTTTGCTCTCGAAATTCTTTCCCCGAACGTCAAGTTCAGATTCAGACTGAACCGGCTTTCCTGCATCAGATTGCTGCGTGAGTTCAGTTGTTTCCGCCACGTGGCGCCCAGCGAGAGATAGGAGTACCGGATGGGGAAGCTCGCCCCTACGCTGGCTTCCAGATACTGCATCTTCCCGCCTTTCAGATTGATATAGGAGTTGCCGAAACCTATTCCGCCCATCAGCTCGGTGGAACGTGCCAGGCGTGGCTTGGTAATGTAGCTGCTGCCTATGTTCACTTTGTGCTGGTTCTCGTATTTCATGGAGGTATAGGAAGAGGAGTTGCGGCTCCAGTCCAGGTAGTTGTAGTCGGCGGTCAGCACCCAGCGTTCGGTGGCCATGCTGAGGCCGGTGCCGAGGTGCATGGGCAGATATTGTGTACGGCTGTGGTATCCTTTATCGAGGTTCTCGCTGGTAGATGAGTTGCTGTAGGTCAGTGTATTGTCGTGGCTGATGGGAAGGGAGGGAGCAAATACCAGTCCTGCCGCCCACTTCCGTTGTCCGGTCGCACCCCATTCGTAATGTATGCCGAAGTCCGCATAAAAGGCCCGTTTGGAGGATTCGTACTTTACAATGGCGCTTTCCTGCGTTTCGCTCTGTGTCACTGTGCCCACTATCATCCCCAGGTTGATGCCGACCGACAGTTGCCTGCTCAGTGCAAAGGCATTGGTGACGTAGCACCGGTATAGTCCACCCGTACCCTCAAAGAGCGAGTAGGTGTAGTTGCCGGGCATTCCCTCTATCTCTTCTTCGGTCTGGATGACGTAGCCCACACTGCTGTATGGCGCTGCACCTACAAGGGCATACCAGCGCGGCAGGATGCGGAAGCCCATGCTGATGCGGTTGGGATTGCCGGTGAAGTTGGAACTGTGTTCGCTTAGGAAGGAATAACGGGCATACGAGGCCGACGCACCCACATCGAACGTGAAGCAGGCGGTGTCCATGCGGGTGATGGCTGCGGGGTTCAGCGTGTTCAGAAATCCGGTACGGTTCAGGGCGATGCCCGTGTTGCCCATGCCGGCATAACGTCCGCCGTCACCGGCACTCAGTTCGCCCACTCCGTACATGGAGGTGGGCAGGTTGGTGGTGTTCTGGGCCACGGCGGTGAGGCTTGCCGTACACAGACTGCACAGCAGAAGGGGAATCCGGTAATGGCGTTTCATTGCTCGTTGTATATTTTGAATCTTACGTCTAATCTGCATTGTCTCTCTTGTTCGGGGTCGTTGGTGAAGATGACCTGGTTGAAGGTGGTGGTGCTTTCTTCGTCTGTCAGACTCATCAGCAGTTTCTGCCGCTTGATGCCCGAAGTGCCGTAGTTGTTGCGGATGAATTCGGTGAGGTCGAAGGAGTAGTAGGTCTCTTTCCCGTACATCTCGTCGATGGTCAGGTCGCCGGTCTGTACGGTTACGCCGTCACTGCCGTATACGTAGTCCTCCAGCACATTGTTCTCGTCCGTGATATAAAGGCGGATGTCATTGGGAAGCTGGCTCACTTCGTTGTAGCTCCGGGCCAGAGGATAGAGGTAGAGTGTGGCGCTCTCTATGGAGACTATCTGTCCGGCACTTCCGAGGCTGTTGAGGTAGGGGAATTCCAGTTGGTTGTAGTAACCCGTCAATCCCTGCATATAGGCCAGGCAACCCATGTCGCTGGAGTGGACGAGGTTCTCTATTCCGCTTTTCAGGGAAGCAAGGTGGGTGCCGGTGGGGTCGTGCCGGATACCGGTATAGGCATAGTCGGTGTTTACGTTGAAAGTCAGCACTTGTCCGGTACGTTGGTTGGAGACTTCCTGATAGTGGAGGTTGATGCTCATGGCAGAGTCGTTCACCATGAATCCGGTGATACACTGCCCGTCGTTTTCGGGAACAAAGACCAGTCCGGGGAATTTCTTCTTGAACTTGTCTTGGGTATCGAAGTAGTCGTCCTGGGCCACGAGGTCATTCAGCAGTTGTTGTCCCCATGAGTCGGGCAGGCGGACGCTTACTTCCTTCTTCCGCCCCGGGCAGGGGGTGAAGGTAAAGCTGAAGAGCGGGGCATCTTCCGTCGGGAGTACGGTGCTGTTGTAAAGGTCCTCGTCGTTGTCCAGCACGATAGGTTTTTTCAGCCGGTAGATGGAGATGCGCTGTTGCGTCAGGGTATCTCCCCAGAAATGGCCCGAAGGTATCATTCGCAGTACGAGGGAGTCGAGGGTATAGGTATAGTCTGTGTTGGGGGTGAAGTCGGACGTGGAGTATTCGGCATAGTAGGTGGCGGATACTTCTCCCCAGGCGCTGCTCCGGTAATGTCCTAGCTGGCAGATGCTGTCGCCCCGGGTCTCTATGGAGTCTAGCAGGATGGTGCTGATGTCTACCGAGCAGGTGTCTGCGTATACATTATAGAAGGAGCTTTCCACGAGGCTCTTTCCAAGCTGCGAGTTCTCGTCCTGGCAGGCGCAGAAGATAGCGAGGACTGCGAATAAGCTGTACAATGACTTCTTCATTTCTGTTCTTTTAGTTGGCGGCAAAGGAAAGGCAAAACTTTTATATCTTCCTACAAAAATCGGCGTTCGGACGGTTTTTATCGGTAAAGGCGTTTAACGGGAATTTCGGACTGTTCGTCGGTTATTTTTGTCGGTGTGGTTGCGGTGGTTTACTTTTGCGGACAGACAAAAAGGACCTCCCGCAGCTTCTTGTTTTGGAAAGTGGGAAGTATAAAGCTTAATCATTAAAAAAACAATAAACAATGAACAGACTATTGGTAGGAATAATGTTGCTGGCCATCGTGTGCATTGCCGGCAGTTGTACGGACGAGGATGAATACACTCAGGGGCAGTGGATGAAGAAAGCCAGCTATAACGGTGTGTACCGCGCTTATGCCTCCGGCTTCACCATCGGCAATTATGGATATTTGTGTGGCGGCTTCTACGGAGCGAACAAGGATTACCTGAACGACCTTTGGGAGTATGACATGAGCCGGAACAGCTGGACGCAGTGTGCCGACATGCCCGTTGCCGGGCGCAAGGCTGCCGTGGGCTTTGCCGTGAATGGCAAGGGATACATTACGACCGGTTCCGTAAAGGACGGCTCCTCGTCCTACTGTGTAGCAGATACCTGGGAGTATGACCCTGCCACGGATACCTGGACACGGAAAGACGACTTCAAAGGTGGAGTACGCGATGGTGCCCTGGCTTTCAGTATAGGCGGATATGGCTATGTCGGTACGGGCTGCAACAGCGACGCTACCGGCAGCGAGAGTGCCTACAAGATGGACTTCTACCGTTTCAACCCCAATGGCGCCGAAGGTTCGCAATGGGAAGCGGTGAGCGGGTATGGAGGCGAGAAGCGCTACTTCGGTACGGCATTCGTCATCGATGAGGTGGCCTACATCTGTTGCGGGCGAAACAACAGTACCGATCTGGTGGATTTCTGGAAGTTCGACGGAAGCAACTGGACCCAGTTGCGTGACATTGCCGATACGGACTCCGACAATGACTATGACGATGACTACGCCATCACACGGTCCGAAGCCGTATCCTTCGTCATCGGTGGAAGGGGATTTGTGGCTACGGGAATACGTAACAGCACTTCCTTGAGCAGCGACTACTGGCTGTACGACCCTGACAAGGACTTATGGTACGGCGATTCCGATGACGACTTTACCCCCATTACAGATGTACATAATTATCCTTCCGGTGCTTCTTCGCGCAGGGCTGCCGTTGGTTTCTCTACCGGCGAACGTGGTTTTGTGCTGACAGGAACAAGTGGTACCAGCTACTTTGATGATGTGTACGAACTTCTACCCGATGAGGAAGAGGAAGTCTGATTCGCCCCATAACTGAACGGAACTTATGAAGCTGATGTTTATTATGATAAAGATAGGTGTACCGGCTGTGATGGCGGTATGCCTTTCTTGCTGTTCGGGTCATACTGCCGGCGGTGGCAATGAGTTGAAATGCCGGGTGATGGAGGTGGAAGGCGGTTACGGCTACGTGGTGCTGCATGGAGCCGATACCCTGATATATCAACCTTTTATACCTGCTTTGAGCGGTCGCCTGCCATTTGCAACAAAGGTGGAAGCGCTGGCGGCCGGTCGGCTGGTATGCCGTAAGCTTGCCGATGGGCAAGCTCCGGCATTGAGCAGGGAGGAGGTGGAGTCTTGTCTGACAGACACCGGACTCTAATCTTCTAAAGAATCCTTTACTTCGTGATGTATTTCCGAGCAGTCATAAGGGTATCTCTGCATGAATTTACCCTTGAGTACCTTCTTTGTATCGCTACCGGGACGTGAAAGAGTGGCGGTGAATGTCACTTGAAGCCGTTTGTAGTAGATGGTTGAAGTGTATATGTTCCATTTCATACCTACTATGTCTACTTCAAAATGTTTATATCTCAGTTCGTCTTCTTTGTAATACTTGCCTTGGTTGATGAAGAATAACAGTTGTTGTCCCATGATTATTTTTCCGTCTTCTATGTGGTTGGGCAGATAGATGCTACGTTTCTCCGGGTCTATCCAGTTGAAGACATCGTTGGAGTGGTCGTTGAGCAAGAATGCGTATTCTGTCCATTTGTTGATGAACGGATAATGGTCATGCTTTCCGGTTGTGTTGCCCATAGTTTCATCTTTATAGGTACTCTTGTCGGGTTCCGTCCCGGCTTCTTCCACCCCGTCATTATTTCCCACGCTGTATTCAATGGATTCTATCTGATAGAAATTTTCGCATGGCGCTTGCCGTATGGTGATTTGTTCTTTGTAGAAGCCCGTCTTCATCTCAAGGTTGAGGATAAGCCCGCGTTCTTCTCCGTCGAAATTATCTTCAGTCTTTAGTGTGAGCCGGGTTTCGTTCTCGCGGGTGAGGTCAAACCAGCGGAAGTGAAGGCTTCCCAAGCCTTCCAACTGTAAGGGGCGGTTGTTGGTGTCTACCATTGTGGTTCCGCCAAGGGTGGTGATGGAGGCAATGCGCCAGTCACTACGTGTCAGGTCTATCTGCAGGGTAGAGGCATCTCCATCCAGAGTAGTTTCCTGCATGGGCGAGAGGCGAAGGTCATCGTCGTTGCTACAAGCTGTCAAGCCGCAAAGAAAAAGAGCGAACAGAAGGATGGGTTGGAATAAGTCAGTCGTTTTCATGTTGGTTATTATTTGATTTATGTCCATTGGACGTGGCATTCTTTGTAAATGCTGCACGACAAAGATAATTATTTCCTCTTTACGGTGTATTCTCCGAAAGAAAGAAGTACTCTTTTTTGCCGGATAATACGGGTTTTATTAACTTGCGCACAAATTAACCACTAATCACTAACCATTAATCATTGATTCCATGAAATACCAAGTTGCCATTATCGGTGGAGGTCCTGCGGGATATACTGCTGCCGAAGCTGCCGGAAAAGCAGGATTGAGTGTCGTACTATTTGAGAAGCAGAGTCTCGGTGGAGTGTGCCTGAATGAAGGGTGTATCCCTACCAAGACCTTGTTGTATTCGGCCAAGACCTATGACGGAGCCCGCCATGCTTCGAAGTATGCGGTCAGTGTGCCCGAAGTATCGTTTGATTTGCCCAAGATTATTGCTCGCAAGCAGAAGGTAGTGCGCAAGCTGGTATTGGGAGTCAAAGGAAAGCTGACTGCCCATGGTGTGACGATTGTCAGTGGAGAGGCCACAGTGACGGACAAGAATCATGTGGAGTGCGGCGGAGAAACCTACGAATGCGAGAACCTGCTGCTCTGCACCGGTTCCGAAACCTTTGTCCCTGCCATTCCCGGCATAGACAAAGTGTCCTATTGGACTCATCGTGATGCGCTGGATAACAAGGAACTGCCCGCTTCGCTTGCCATCATCGGCGGCGGTGTCATCGGTATGGAGTTCGCTTCTTTCTTCAACAGCCTGGGAGTGCAGGTAACTGTCGTCGAGATGCTGGACGAGATACTGGGAGGCGGTATGGACCGAGAGCTGGCGGGTATGCTCCGTGCAGAGTACGCCAAGCGGGGAATCAAGTTCATGCTGAGTGCAAAAGTAGTGTCTGTCATGCCGGATACTGCCGAAGCTTCTTCCCTTATCCAGGTGAATTATGAAACAGCCGACGGTCCCGGTTCCGTCGTTGCCGAACGGCTTCTGATGAGTGTCGGGCGCCGTCCGGTAATGAAAGGCTTCGGATTGGAGAATCTGGGCTTGGAAAGAACGGAGCGCGGAAATGTCTTTGTCAACGGACAGATGCAGACTTCAGTTCCCGGAGTATATGCTTGCGGCGACTTGACGGGATATTCCTTGCTGGCGCATACAGCCGTCCGCGAGGCGGAAGTAGCCATACATTCCATCATTGGCCGGAAGGACACTATGAGTTATCGTGCCATCTCCGGCGTGGTGTATACCAATCCCGAAATAGCCGGTGTGGGCGAGACAGAAGAATCCCTTCAGAAGAAAGGCGTTGCCTACCGTGTCGTGAAGCTGCCGATGGCGTACAGTGGTCGCTTTGTAGCAGAGAATGAAGGAGTGAATGGCGTCTGCAAGTTACTGTTGGGCAGTGACGATACCGTATTGGGGGCACATGTCTTGGGTAATCCCGCTTCGGAAATCATCACGCTGGCAGGCATGGCCATCGAGCTGAAACTTGCTGCCGATGAATGGAAGAAGATTGTCTTTCCGCACCCCACGGTGGGAGAGATATTCAAGGAGGCATTGTAGAACCCATGACTATTGTTTCATATAAACATAAAAGATGAAAACCGTAAAGCTAATCACCTGCGACGATGCCTTCCAGGCACATGTTATTCAGGGTGCCTTGAAGAATGAGGGCATTGCGTCTGTTTTGCATAATGAAAACATGTCTTCCGTGATGCGCGGATATGTCCGTGATGTCACGGGAGTGGATATATTTGTCTATGAGGACGAATATGACAATGCCCTCCGTCTGCTTGAACGGAACCAGATGATTCCGGAACAGTTGAGGTACTGCCCCCATTGCGGTTCGGATGAGATTAAGTTTGTGCTGAAGAAGAGCCATCGGGTGCGTGCTGTGGTGGCTGCTGTTATTGCGGCATTGTCGGCCGCACCTCCGGGCACTGAGCATTGGGAGTATGTATGCAGGAAGTGCGGCATTCATTTTGAGAAGCCGGTGGCGAAAGGAACAATTGAAGAATAATCAGGTGTTTATTCTTTTAACCGCTTTTCAATCCAGTCCCGCATTTGAAATATATAAATTGGGAACAATCCTATTAAATAGAAAATCAAAGAAAAATAAAGCATTATACACTAATATTCAATACATTACAAACACGCACTTAGTTAATTCTATTTAATCGGATTGAAATAAATTCGGGATGATTGGGAACAATTTGGGAACAATTTATATATTTGTACCGTTACTAAAAATCCCGATTATGAAAGCAACAGCCTTTATCCGAAAATCCGCAAGTAAGAACGATACCAACAGTGTGGCTACAATCTATTTCCGATTAAGAGATGGTAAAAAGGACATTAAAGCTGCCAGTGAGCTGACAATTAACCCAAATCACTGGAGTAGCGAGAAGCAAGGTTATAAAGACAGAGTAGCCCTTGTTCATGAAGAAAAGAAACTGGCACTGAACAACGAAGTACAGAACATCATCAACCTGATAAGTCAAGAGTACACACCGGAAGCTGACAGCGAATGGCTAAGCACACTCATAGACAAATATCATCATCCAAACAGATATAAAACAGAAGAAGAGATTGCAGCGGAAATCAAACCCACCTTGCTGGATTTGTTTGCTGAATTTCTTGTCAAGCATAAATTATCAGAAGTTCGCATCAAGAACTTTCGAGTAGTACAACGTGCGTTAGCACGTTATGAACTATATGTAAGGGCAACGAAGAGAGGACAAAAGGGCTTTATCCTTGACGTGGATTTGGTAACACCTGACACGCTTCGGGATATGTGGGATTTCTTTCAGAACGAATACCAGTACTATGAACTTTACCCGAGCATTTATGAAGCCATTCCCGAAAAGAGGACACCACAACCCAGAAGCAAGAACACGCTGATAGACTGTTTTTCAAGAATACGTACATTCTTCTTGTGGTGCTTCGATAACAAGCGTACCACAAACAGACCTTTCGACAAATTCCCGATAGAAGAATGTACATACGGTACACCTTATTATATAACACTTGAAGAGAGAGATAGAATTTTCAATGCCGACCTTTCAGCTACCCCACAACTGGCAATACAGAGAGATATATTCATATTTCAGACACTGATAGGATGCAGAGTGAGCGACTTGTACCGAATGACAAAACTAAATGTGGTCAATGAAGCCATAGAGTATATTCCCAAGAAAACCAAAGAGGGGAATCCGGTTACGGTACGTGTTCCACTTAACGACAAAGCGAAAGAAATCCTTGAACGCTACAAAGAATATGAGGGGAAACTATTGCCGTTCATATCCGAACAAAAGTACAATGACGCCATAAAAAAGATATTCAAGTTGGCTGGAGTTGACCGCATCGTAACAATCTTAGACCCGTTGACGCACAACGAAATCAAACGACCAATTTATGAAGTGGCAAGCAGCCATCTGGCAAGACGTACATTTATCGGCAATATCTATAAAAAAGTGAAAGACCCGAACCTCGTTTCCGCACTGTCGGGACACAAGGAGGGAAGTAAAGCTTTCAGACGATACAGGGATATTGACGAAGAAATGAAGAAAGACCTTGTAAAACTATTAGACTGATACTTGTATGGGACAACAGGAATATGATAATTTCAAAAGACTGATAAAGGAATGGCTCGACAGCCATCCGGATGAATATGCTGATTTTGTAGAAGAAATGAACGACAAGAAGTTCAAAGGGTTCTTCAATATTTTCAATACGGCTGTAAGGCTTGTTCCGAAATATAAAGAAGCAGCACGCAAGAGAATAGGCGATGATAGAAACCCTGATTTCGAGGAACTGGAAAATGTTCTTTTACAATCAGACCTTGCCGAGAAAATAGTGAATGAGTTTCATACCCCGAACAAGAGAAGCATTGTTCCTGCCATGCTTGCATGGCTCTATTACGGACGAAGCTATGAGTGCATGGTGGAACAGGGTGAGGAACTGACCAGAAGAAAGGATATTCCCACCTTATACAAATGGCTTGTTTCCGGCATGGTCAAATTCATTATCAGAAAAAGCATCGCCAATGGCATGAGAACCAAAGAGGACTGGCAAGTATTCAGGAAGCAACAGAAAGCCATTGAGGAAAATACTCTTGTGGAATGGGCAATAGAAGAAGATGAAGACATGGACGAGGAAGAAACAGATATGTTGCAGGAAGAACAGCCAAAGACCGCAGGACGCAAAGCCGACACACGCACGTTGCCAGAACTTCTGATAGAAAGGCATGACATACTGATTGAAAGAATTGGTACACGATTGAAAACCCATGCTACGGAAACAGATATAGCACGGCTGTTTATCGCACTGGTGGAATACCGATTCATGCGGAAGTGTCCCATCAAGACTTTCAGAAACGCACTGTACGAGCAGTTCAAGGAACAAGAAATCGTCCACGAAAGAGGCGTCCAGAAAGCATACAGAAATCTCACTTCTCCGTTTGGAAACAGCAAGAAACTGGTAAAAGACATTGGTGAAGACCATGAAGCCATCGAGGAATTGAAAGCCTATCTATCCAATTGAAGTTCGTTTAATTCGCTTTTCGTTTTTACGAATTTAACGAATTGAATATCATTGTTTTACGATTGATTTTCATTATATATTTGCGCCACTATCCTAATCGGGGTAGTGGCTTTTCGTTTATAATACTGCCGAAACGGGAAGTCTTACAACCGGCAGTTTCAAGAAGCCTATGACAGACATATTGGCAATTATCCAAAACGGAAACGGCAACATCAAGTTGGAAGTAACAGGAGAAGATTTGCTATTATTCTCCAACCAGTTAATCAGCCGTGCGAAGCATGAACTTTCTACCGCCATTGCGGAAGCAAGAAAGGAGAAGTATCTAACCAAAGAGGAAGTGAAAAAGATGTGCGGTGTTTGTGATACCACACTCTGGCACTGGTCTAAGAAAAACTATCTGAAGCCTGTAAAGGTTGGAAACAAGGTCAGATACCGCCAATCCGACATTCAGAGAATCTTAGGTGAACACAACCCTTTAATCTAAGCCTATGAAGGAGGAAGAATATATGCGCGTAGGAACAACTTTGTACAAGGTGGTCAATCAGCCATGCGCCAATGGCGGTTATGAAAAGAAACGTGTCGTATGGAACAACAGCACATTACGGCAGGACTATGGAAAGAATTATCTTGCCACCGTCCCCAAGTATGACGGCTTTTGCACTGTTCCCAATCATCTGAACTACCAAAAGGAGATTGAGGGGTTTCTGAACCTTTACGAGCCGATAGAGCATAAACCGCAACAGGGGGACTTCTCCCACATCCAATCCTTGATACGGCACATCTTCGGGGAACAATACGAGCTGGGTATGGACTATATGCAACTGCTGTATCTACAGCCGACACAGAAGCTACCCATTGTCCTACTTGTTTCAGAGGAACGCAACACTGGCAAAAGCACGTTCTTGAACTTTCTGAAAGCCGTGTTTGAGAATAATGTGACTTTCAACACCAACGAGGATTTCCGCAGCCAGTTCAATTCCGACTGGGCAGGAAAGCTGCTAATCGTTGTGGACGAAGTTTTGCTCAACCGCAGGGAAGACAGCGAACGGTTGAAAAACCTGAGCACCACTTTCACCTATAAGGTGGAAGCCAAAGGCAAAGACCGAACGGAGATTGCTTTCTTTGCCAAGTTCGTGCTATGTTCCAACAACGAATATCTGCCCATACTCATAGACGCAGGAGAAACACGCTACTGGGTGCGGAAGATAATGCCGTTGCAGAGTGATGATACCAACTTTCTTCAAAAGCTAAAAGCGGAAATACCCGCATTTCTTTATTTCCTGACCCAAAGGGAACTATCCACAACACAGGAAAGCCGTATGTGGTTCAACCCAAGACTGACACATACCGCAGCCTTGCAGAAAATAATCCGAAGCAACCGCAACCGACTGGAAATAGAAATGACCGAGTTGTTGCTTGACATCATGTCGAACATGAACGTGGAAAGCGTATCATTCTGCCTGAACGACCTTGTAACCTTGCTACTCTATTCACAGGTCAAGGTTGAAAAGTATCAAGTGAGGAAAGTTGTGCAGGAAGTATGGAAACTTACTTCCGCACACAATTCGCTATCCTACACCGCTTATGAGTTCGCACCCCATCGTGAGTGCCACTATGAGCCGAAAAGGAAAACTGGTCGGTTTTATACGGTAACGAAAGAACAACTGACCGCTATCTAATTATTTTGATGAAATGATGAATAAGGGAAGTAATATATTGCCTTACAGATAGATATGTATTCATCAAACACTCATCAACAACGATTGCTGATGAAAAAAGAAAACATCATTTCTCTTTTGGCAAGCAATCTGATGAGAAAAAGATGAGCCGATATAACGCTGTTTAACAGTGTGTTAAATTCCAAATTCATCAAATCATCATTTTTTCATTCACCAACAAATCCGCAAGAAAATGACAATAGAAGAAGCTAAAAGCATACGAATAGCCGACTATCTGCACAGCTTGGGTTATTCACCAGTAAAACAACAAGGTATCAACCTTTGGTACAAATCTCCGTTTCGGGAAGAGAGTGAAGCATCGTTCAAAGTGAATACCGAACGTGCACAATGGTATGACTTCGGTTTGGGAAAGGGCGGAAACATCATTGCACTGGCTGCACATCTGTACGCTACCGACCATGTACCTTACATCTTGAAACGGATAGCAGAGCAGACACCGCACGTGCGCCCGGTATCTTTCTCTTTTGGAAAGCAAAGCTCTTCTGAGCCGAGCTTCCAACAGTTGGAGATTGTTCCGCTGTCATCTCCTGCCCTGCTTGCCTACTTGCAAGGTAGAGGAATTAACATAGAACTGGCGAAAAGAGAATGTAGTGAAGCACGTTTCACCCACAACGGCAAGCGATACTTTGCCATCGCCTTTCCCAATGGTTCTGGTGGGTTTGAGGTTCGCAACCGCTATTTCAAGGGCTGCATCGCCCCAAAGGAAATCTCCCACATCAGACAATCGGGGAAAGCGAGGAACACTTGTTATGTGTTCGAGGGATTTATGGACTACCTTTCCTTTCTAACATTGAGACAGAAAAGCTGCCCGAATTATCCGGAGCTGGACGGACAGGACTACATCGTATTGAACTCCGTATCGAATGTAAACAAGGCTCTCTATCCGTTGGGCAATTACGAACGCATCCACTGCTTTTTCGACAACGACCATGCAGGCATAGAAGCTCTCCAACAAATCCGCAAGGAATACAGCAGAGACCGATACATCCGTGACGCTTCACAGATTTACAGCGGATGTAAGGACTTGAACGAATACTTACAGAAACAGGTTGAAAGAAAAAGGCAAGTCCAATCCGCCAAAGGGGTGCGCAGCCAATCACCGGAGAAGAAGAACGGCTTCCGGTTATAGCCCACTATAACTACACGCTTCGCTTACGTAGTTGTGGGCTCTCCCGAGGGGATTAGGGCTTTACCCTAATGACCCACTTAAGGCGTTTCTCCCCTGAGAACCCAGAGCAAAGAGTGACCCTCTCTTTGCAATCTCCGCTTATGGGTTGCACCCCTAAGAACCCCATGCGTTTACGGACAGCGGAAAAGCAAGCAATAAAGTACAAACTCAAAAACAGGTATCTATGGCAACAAAATCAAGCATACATATCAAGCCATGCAACATCGCATCGAGCGAGGCTCACAACAGAAGGACTGCCGAATACATGCGCAATATCGGAAAGTCCAGAATCTATGTGATTCCTGAACTCTCCACCGATAACGAGCAGTGGATAAATCCCGACTTCGGCAGTCCGGATTTGCGGACGCATTATGATAATATCAGACAGATGGTAAAGGAAAAGACCGGACGTGCCATGCAGGAAAAGGAACGGGAACGTAAAGGCAAGAACGGTAAAATCATCAAAGTGGCAGGTTGTTCGCCCATCCGTGAGGGTGTATTGCTTGTCAGGTCGGACACCACACTGGCAGACGTGCAAAAATTCGGTGAAGAATGCCAAAGACGATGGGGAATCACACCGCTGCAAATCTTCCTTCACAAAGACGAGGGACACTGGCTGAACGGTCAGCCGGAAGCGGAAGACAGGGAAAGTTTTCAGGTCGGGAACAGATGGTTCAAGCCGAATTATCATGCCCACATCGTTTTCGACTGGATGAACCACGAAACCGGGAAGAGCCGCAAGCTCAATGACGAGGATATGACCGAAATGCAGAGTATGGCATCCGACATTCTCCTGATGGAGCGTGGGCGGTCAAAGGCTGTTACCGGAAGGGAACATCTGGAGCGGAACGATTTCATCATAGAGAAGCAGAAAGCCGAACTGCAACGCATAGACGCTGCAAAACGGCACACCGAGCGACAGGTAAATTTTGCCGAGCAGGAACTAAGGCAGGTAAAATCGGAAATACGTACCGACAAGCTCAAAAGCGCAGCGACAGATGCAGCCACCGCCATAGCAAGCGGTGTCGGTTCTCTTTTCGGAAGCGGAAAGATGAAGGAGCTGGGAAGAGCCAACGAGAGACTACAGGACGAGGTTTCAAAACGGGATGCGGACATAAAAAAGTTGCAGACACACATACAGCAGATGCAGAAACAGCATGATACGCAAATCCACAATCTCAGGGAAATGCACAGACAGGAACTTGACATGAAGGAAAAGGAACTGTCACGGCTTTCCAAAATCATAGACAAGGCTTTCAGGTGGTTTCCTATGTTCAGAGAAATGCTTCGCATGGAAAAGCTTTGCGCCATGCTTGGGTTCTCAAGGGAAATGACCGAAAGGCTTGTAGTTAAAAAGGAGGCAATGAAATGCAGCGGTAAAATCTATTCCGAGCAGCACAGACGGAACTTCGATGTAAAGGATGATATTTTTAGGGTGGAGAATGACCCTGACGATGAAAACAGATTGAACCTGACAATAAACAGGAAGCCGATTTCCGACTGGTTCAGAGAACAATTGCACAAGCTCAGATACGGTATAAGACAGCTACAGCAGGAAGAAAGGAAAGGCAGGGGAATGAAACTCTAACCCCAGCAAACAAGTCCAAGAGAACGGTATTATGCCCTCTCTTGGACTTGTTTGCCATAAATGCCATATGGACAAAGATTATCAGATACTTATGCTTTTAAGCATACCAATCAGAAAAATGTATATCAGAATGTTTTCTTTTCTGTTTTTTTTCGTATGTTTGAAAAACACATCAATCAATTAGACCTTATGGATAAGACGATGAAGAATCTAACTTTGGACTATGCAATAGAAATTGCCAGTCTTACAGAAATCAACCATCAACCGCTCTACGATGAAATAACTGGTCAAAAATGGAGCGTTCACTATTTTTATGATGAAAAACGTTACAGGAACATTGTTATTGATGTCGTTGAACTTCCGCATAGCAATGCACCGGAAGTCCATCCGACATACAAATTGTTCAATCAGCTAAACTCCATATTCCAACATTTGCATTTATGTATTGACAATGACGGAGAACTTTGTTCTGTAGTCAATAAAAAGGAAATTCAAGATAAATGGGAAAATGTAAGAAACGGACTTCTTTCTGAATACGAGGGAATCAAACAGGTCAAAAAAATGATAGAAAAACTGGATTACGCTTATTATGCCTGTGAAGGTACGCTAATGCAATCTCTTCTACACCTCATATTTTTGGTTCGCTATAGAGAAGAAAACAAATTCGAGATAGAACTTCCTTCCGTTTTAAACGAGGGAGAACTTATAGATATTGACCTGCAGAAAACGGTTTCAGAAAGAGACAGGCAACATTATTGCGGCAAAGGACACGTTCATCATCAGTCTGCGATGAAGAAAGCCTACGACAAACAAATCAAACCCTTGACACAAAGTGAATTTGACTATGATTTTACCATTGACATAGAATACATATTCAATTCTGAACACAGAGTTCAGAAAATAGAGGCTTGTATAAAGGAGCAGTCAAGCGACAGATTCGTTCACAAAAAGACTGTAACTTTCAGTTTAATTCCAAAAGAATAGATTATGGCACGTAAATTTTTAATCGACGGTAACTGGCTTATTTGTTCGGAAGGGACTTGTATGCAGCGTATGCTGGTAAAGAGCCAAAAAACGGTTTATGCACATGGAAAACTTGTGGCAACCATGAATGACCGGATGGATAACAATTTCTATTGTTTGAAGATGGTTTCCGCAGGAGCTATGGTAGGTGCTATTGTTGGAGCTGCCGCTGCTGCCGGAGCTGTTTTTACGGGAGGAGCTGCTATAGGGGGTATTATAGCTGCTGTAGGGGTAAGTGCCTTGACCGGTTCTATCAGTGGAAAACTGCTCTCATTGATGCCATGTATATGTGCATGCCTGACAAAGCCCAACAAATGGACAAGTGTAAAGAACAGCGTGCTCATTCAAAATCAAATGGCACTGATGCCTGATGCCAAACTGAATTGTCTTTTGGGCGGTATGGTATCTATTGTTTTGCCACAAATCGAAATTGTATTGGATGCGCTTGAACTATCAGGCTGTGCTTATAATGTTGATAATAAAGACTCTCCCAAATATAAGAAAAACAAGGAGATACCCAATGAGTGGACTGAAATCAAAGATTTTGAAAATGAGTTTGAAGGTGGAATAACGGAAGCATTAGAAGATTCAAAAAGCGGATTCAAAGCAAGACTATATAAAAAGAAAGAAACCTATATTCTTGCTTTTGCAGGAACAGATCCCAAAAAAGATGACAATGAAAAGGAAACTGATTGGAGGGATATTATTACCGATGGAAGGCAGGCTTTTGGAGTAGATGATAAGGATGAAGGACAGTTTGCTTCCGCAGTATCGTTATCCCATGAAATTTTTTTGAAAGTGAAAAAGAAGGACTGTAAACTTATAATTACTGGACATTCATTGGGAGGAGGATTAGCTTCCATTGCAGGAGCAAAAACTGGAGCCGACACCTATACTTTTAATGCTGCAGGAGTGCATGAGTGGACTTATAAAGACCAAAATGTAAATTCAGAGAATGCCCAGCATATACAAGCATATTATTCAAATAAAGATATTCTTAATATAGCACAGAACAATCGAACTATATTGGCTGCGTTATTGGCATCTTCAAATTGTAGTCTTTTATCATTTTTAGGAAGTGGGATATTCTTAACCAACAGTGTACCACAAGTTTCAGGACAAAAGATTGGACTTGATACAGATGCTTCTGATTGCTTGTCTGCACATTCCTTGGAAGGTTCAAAATTAAAGGAAGCCCTTTTGAGTGAAAAAAATAATAGTCCAGATGTAAAAGTTTACACAAAGTAGTCATGAATAAGTATTACTGTTTTTTTAGTACCTATATTATTTTATTAACTTTCTTAAGTTGTAGCAATATGGCAGTAAAAGATTTTAAACCGGATACATACTTTAGTCATAAGGTTGACCTTGAAATGGCAATAGCAGATGCAATCTATTATGGCGAGAAAAAACTTGTCAGAGACTATATCAATACAGGCAGAGTGGATATAAACAGGCCTGGAAAAGCAGGTTTTACGTTTCTTATGTATGCCGTTTATATTGAACAATATGATGTGGCTAAAGTTCTGCTGGAAAATGGTGCAGACCCTAACATATTATCTATAGTCACGCATCCATCAGGCAGCATAGAAAAATTATTACCCCTATACTGTATCTGCCAGCATAATTGGTATCCTATTAAATACATGAAGTTGTTAGTTGAAAATGGCGCAAATGTAAATGATACTATTTTATCTCCATTAGCAACCTGCATAAAACACTCAGGAAAAGATGCAAAGAAGGTTCGTTATTTAATAGAGCATGGAGCAAAAGTAAATCAAGAATTTGGAGGATTGACACCTATTCAGTTTGCTGTAATAGCAGGAAGGTTAGAACTGGTGGATTTATTATGGAACGAATATAATGCAGACCCGTTATATGTTGGTAAAAGTGGAATAAGTCTTGCCTTTATGGTACAAAACATTGTAGATAACAAATTGGGAACTCCTAAATATATAGACCATGCCCAAGCGATTATGGAACGTTTGGAAAAATTGGGTGTCAAGTTTCCTGTAACATTAAATCCGAAAGACGAGAAAGAAGAGGAAGCGGATTTCCCTATCAGTCAAGGCAAAACGGATGAAAATAAGAAAGAATGAAAATATGACTATATACAAGCTTTGGAAATCATCAATTTTCCTAATATCTACATTGTTTCTTTGGGGGTGTAGCAATATGAAAGTAAAAGACTTTAAGCCGGATGCATATTTTAGTCATGAGATTGAATCTGAAATGGCAATGGCAAATGCCATCTATTATAGCAACAACGAACTTGTTAAAGACTATATTAAAACAGGTAGAGTTGATATAAATACCCCCGGGAAATATGGATTTACCTACCTTATGTATGCCATATATATACAAAAGTATGATATGGCAAAACTCTTACTAAAATTAGGGGCAGACCCCAATCTTTTATCCTTTGTAAATCATCCGGTTAAAGGGAATAACCCCGATTATATTCAACGAGAAGAGGGTACATTTAGGTTAATGCCGCTTTCCTTTGTTTGTGGTCATCCTGATTGGGATATAAAATATATAAAGTTGTTAATAGAGTACGGTGCTGATGTAAACGCTACTATCCCATTTACCCCGATTCACGAACTTATTGTTGGTGGAGCAGGCGATATGGAGCGAATCAAATATTTGATGAAGCATGGTTTAGATTTAAATGTCCCCGATAATTTAGGAGATACACCTATCATTACAGCAGCTATTGTTAGAGACCTTGATTTGGTCGAGTATTTTTTGGACTATGGAGCAAACCCTAAGCAAATAAATAAAGATGGAGTTAGTTTGGGCTATAAATTACAGCAACAAATAGAACGTAAATTAGGAACTCCAGAGTATTTAACACATGCGGAAGAAATAATAGAACGTTTGAAAAAAATGGGCATTAAATTTCCAGTAACTAAAAGCAAAAGGGTTGAAGAAGATAGTACATCCATTTCAAACGATAACAATATGAATCAAGGTAAAACAGACGAAAACAAAACAGAATGGAAATGGATGTGAATTTGATAATATCCAAAATACGAAATTTATTTTCTTATCTGGCATCTACGTTGCTTCTTTTAAGTTGTAGCAATATGGCAGTAAAAGAATTTAAACCGAATACATACTTTAGCCGTAAAGTTGACCTTGAAATGGCAATGGCAGATGCAATCTATTATGGCGAGAAAAAACTTGTCAGAGACTATATCAATACAGGTAGGGTAGATATAAACAGACCCGGGAAAGCAGGTTTTACATTTCTTATGTATGCCGTTTATATTGAACAATATGATGTGGCTAAAGTACTATTGGAAAATGGAGCAGACCCCAATATATTATCTATAGTTACACACCCTGATGGTGCTGTAGAACGTTTGACTCCTTTAAGTTGTGTCTGTGAAAATAATTGGTATCCGATAAAGTACATCAAATTATTGGTTGAAAATGGAGCGAACATAAATGATACAATAACAGCTCCTTTCATACGGTGCATTACTTATTCAATCAAAGACCAGAAAAAAGTTCGCTATTTAATAGAACATGGAGCCAATATAAATCTAGTGATAGGAGATTTTTCTCCAATGCAACATGCAGTATTAAGCGGAAGATTAGATTTGGTAGATTTATTATGGGACTATGGAGCAGACCCATTGTATGTAGGGAAAAAAGGTACAAGCTTAGCCATCATGCTACAAGATATTGTAGATAACAAATTGGGTACTCCTGAATATATAGACCATGCCCAAGCAATTATGAAACGTTTGGAAAAATTGGGTGTCAAGTTCCCTGTAACATTAAATCCGGAAGACGAGAAAGAAGAAGCGGATTTCCCTATAAACGAATGAATAAATACATTTGAATCGAACTAAAAGAAAATAAATAAATGTGCTGCACGACATATTTAGTGAGGGATATTCGGGAACATTTTGGGAACATATCCTAAAAGGAGAAAGACTTAAATATTTGATTATCAAATATTTAAGTCTTTACTAAGTACCCAGACCCGGGGTCGAACCGGGATGGATGTTACTCCACTGGTGTTTGAGACCAGCGCGTCTACCGATTCCGCCATCTGGGCATCATTTCTGATTGCGAGTGCAAAGGTACACATATTTTTCAATAGTGCAAGGAATACGAACAAAAAAGTTGAAAAAAAGTTTTCTAACACTATTTAGAATCCTTTTCGAGCGTTTCTTGCAAAATAAGCCCTATCTTAGCATCAAACTTTAATGCCAGTATCAACCATGAACAGTAAAAATTTTTATTGCATCATCATGGCCGGAGGAACCGGGCGTCGGTTCTGGCCATACAGCCGGAAAGCCTTACCCAAACAATTTCTAGACTTTTTTGGAACTGGCCAGACACTCTTGCAGCAAACTTACGAAAGATATAAGCA